>Ga0182024_10009649_pt1 | contig 19896 bp, 15 predicted proteins | sample P32metaG_FD_120480 | JGI IMG/M metagenome (GOLD analysis project Ga0182024, IMG submission 120480) | Permafrost microbial communities from Stordalen Mire, Sweden - P3-2 metaG (Illumina Assembly) | ecosystem: Environmental > Terrestrial > Soil > Wetlands > Permafrost | place: Sweden: Stordalen... | reverse complement strand
GCACCCTTAGCCGAAATCAGCGCCTCATTCGGCTGATACACCCAATTGATATACGCAGCAACGTAACGACTGTGGGCGTTAGTGGCCTGCAGGGTCACGCCCTCGTCAATCTGCAGGTGGACATGACTTTTCAGCGTGAACGGTCCGGTAAGATAGACGGCGTTTTTGCCGTCCACGCTGAGCTCCACGATTCCGCCGGCCTGCACTGCACAGGCATTGACGGCATTTTGAATGGCGGTGGTATTGTCAGTCTTTCCATCCCCGACGGCCCCGAAGCTGAGCGGACTGCAGACCGTTGTAGAGGCCACCGTGCCACTGTCGGAACTGGTGGTGCAGGAGATTGCGAGGGCTGCGTAGCTTGCAAGACCGAGAAGGCGGAGCGCAACGAATGACGACCACCCGTGTTCCAGGCTGCTCCCGATTTCCCTATCGCTCACGTTGGCTGCGCCACAGATGACGATGTTAGGCTCTGAGTATGCCGAAATCGAATTCGAAACGTAAGGCAGAAGAACGCGAACGGCGCACGAAGGAGGGACCTAAGCGCGTTGATCTGTGGCTGTATCCTGCTGACCGGCCGGCGGTACAGCGGCTCGTCGGGCGCCTCAGGCAAGCCAGACCGGTGCGCAAATGATGCGTCTCATCGCGAGCACGATACTTCTCGCCCTTCTGACTGCCTGCGGCGGTGGTAGCTCAACGCCCCCGTGCGGCCGCTCGCTGCGATGTCTACTTCGGCCGGTAAGCTCCCAGCCTACGAAGTCATCGGCAGTGGGCCTATCGTTGTAGTGCTGGCGGTGGACATGCAGGAGACGCTCTACGATTCAGCGACGACCTATACGATCGTTCCGAGGCTTCTGAGCGCAGGCTACTCGGTAATGTCACTTGATCGATCTCCCCCACTACCGGCTATGACAACACCGCCGCCGGCTGGGGCGCGCTGTATTACCTCACCACCGGCAACGACAACACCGCTTTTGGAAACGAAGCTCTTGCCAACAGCACTGGCACCTATGACGCAGCTTTCGGGTCCGGGGCGCTTTTAGCCAACACGACCGGATATGAAAATACCGCGCTCGGGACGAACGCGCTCGCTTCCAACACGAGCGGCAACGTAAATACCGCCTCCGGGTACCAAGCGCTCTACTCCAATACGGGCGGCAACTACAACAATGCCTCCGGATACTACGCGCTGCACAACAACTCGAGCGGCTCCCAAAACAGCGCCTCAGGGGTGCAAGCGCTGTACGGCAACAAGACCGGTAACTTCAACACCGCCTCCGGCACCGATGCGCTTTATTCCAACACGACCGGGTCCACCAACATTGCCGACGGCTATAAGGCGGGCTACAACCTGACGACGGGGAGCAACAACATCGACATCGGCAATCTGGGTGCGGCGGCCGGAAGCGCACGATCCGCATTGGCACGACAGCGACGCAAACAGCGACTTACATCGCCGGGATCTACGGCACCTCGGTCACCGGCAGCGCCGTTGTCGTCTCCTCCACGGGTCAGCTCGGAGTGACGGTGTCCTCAGAGCGTTACAAGACGGGCATTACACCGATGGGCTCGAACTCGAAGAAGCTGCAGCAGCTGCGGCCCGTGCCGTTTCACCTGAAGACCGATCCCAAAGGCGCCCTGCAGTACGGCCTCATTGCCGAGGAAGTGGCGAAAGTCTACCCGGAGCTGGTGATTCGCAGCGGCGCGGGCCGGATTGATGGCGTGCGCTATGACGAACTTGGGCCGATGCTCTTGAACGAAGTGCAGCAGCAGCAAAGGACGCTCGCGCTTCAGGCACAGAACATTGCGACGCAAGCAAAGAAAAGTGCAGCTCAGGCGGGAGAAATTGCGGCCCAGAACGAACACATTGCAGCCCAGGCCGCTGAAATCCGCCGGCTCAAACAGCAGCAATTCGCCGCTCAGCAAGAGCTGACTTCGCATGCGGCAACAGATGGCAGAATTGCGGGCTCTCGACCAAGCGACGCAGGTGGCACTAAGTTCCAGGCCGCGGACGAACTCGTTGCCAAGCGCTGAGTCGCTTTGGACAAGACGCGAGGCAAACTTGCGCAGATGGTTGTTTGGGTGCGATGTAGGTCATACGTCGCGCCGCACGTGGGCGCCACTTTCTCTGGCAGACGGCTGTGCTGGTCCGTAAGCGCCGTTGGACCAAGCGGACTTCGGCACGACGCCCCGCGGAGTGCGCTCGGCGGTGCGATCGCTCCGAGCATGCATACACAAGCCCTCCTGGTTGTAAGCGAGCAATGAGCGCGCCGTGCGCTTGATCCGCGAAGGCGGCCCGGGCCGGCTGATCTGCAAGTCCGGATAGCGCTCGCCCCTTCACGCATTGTATTATTCGCGGCTGACCGGGACGGAGTGGTAGTTCAGCTGGTTAGAATACCGGCCTGTCACGCCGGGGGTCGCGGGTTCGAATCCCGTCCACTCCGCCAGCAACTCAAAAACGCCCATGCTGCAGAAAATTCGCGACTCCTTGCAGTCGCAAAGATGGCTCGCGATCGTGGTGCTGGGCGCCCTGGCGCTCGTATTCGCGGCGTGGGGTGCGTACGGCATCGTCAATATCAATGTCGGCGTGGGCGACTACGCCGCCAAGGTCGGCAGCGAGAAGCTCTCGCTGCAGGAAGTGCGCGAAGACTGGATGCGCGAGCAGTCGCAGTGGCAGCAGCGCTTCGGCGGGGAAATACCCGCGGACATGAAGGCGAGCGTGCAGAACTCGCTCCTCGAATCCCTCATCAGAAACCTCGCCATGACGCAGCGCGCACATGATTTGGGCTATCGAGTGAGCAATGCGCAGATTCAGCAGGCGATCCGCAACGAGCCTGCGTTTCAGATCGATGGCCAGTACTCCCCGCAAGCGGCGCGCATGCGCCTTGCGCAAGCGGGCATTTCGCTCGAGAGTTTTGAGCAGCAAACCCGCAGCACGCTCGAGCGTCAGCAGCTCGAGGGCCCCATGCAGGCCTCGGACTTTCTCACCGCGCGCGAAATCGAGCACCTGCGCGCGCTCACCGACGAGGAGCGCGAGGTGCGCTACGCGCTCCTCACCCCTGCCAAGTTTCAGGGCAGCGCCGCGCCCGACGAGGCCGCGGTGGCCGCCTACTACGCGAGCCATCAGGCGCAGTTCATGACCCCCGAGTGGGTAAAGCTTGAGTACGGCGAGTTGCGTCTGGACCAGCTCGCTGCGCAGACGACCGTGTCCGACGCTGATTTGCGTGACGCTTACGAAAAATCGAAGGACCGCTACGTGACGCCCGAGAAGCGCCGCGCGAGCCATATCCTGATTCAGATTCCCGCCGGCAAGGATGCTGATGCGATCGCCCGCAAGAAAGCCGAGGACATTCTCGCTCAGGCGCGCTCGGGGAAGGATTTTGCCGCACTCGCCAAGCAATACTCACAGGATCCGGGCTCGGCCGCGAAGGGCGGCGACTTAGGTTGGGCGGAGCGCAGTAATTTTGTCGCCCCGTTTGCCGACGTACTCTTCAGCACTCCGGTCGGGGAGATCCGTGGGCCGGTGAAGACCCAATACGGCTATCACATCATCCGCGTGGATGATATCCAGGCGGGCAAGACGCAGACCTTCGAGCAGGCGCGCGCCGAAGTCGACGCGCAGTTGCGCCGCGACCGCGCCGCCGATCGATTTGGCGATCGCCAGGAGCAGCTGCAGCGCCGGCTCGAGCAGCCGGGCGCAGACTTCGACGCGCTCGCGAAGGAGTTCCAGCTGCAAACCGGCGAGGTGCCACGATTTCTGCGCGGCACGGGGGGTGCACCGCTCGGCACATCAAACGAGCTGCAGGACGCGGTGTTCGGTACTGCCGCGCTCGATGAGGGCCGCATCGGCGGACCGGTGCTCCTCGGTGAGGACCGCATCGTCATCGTGAAGGACCTCGAGCATCACAAGGCCGCTCCGCAGCCCCTGGCCGAGGTTCACGAGGTCATCATCGCCGCCATCTTAAAGGAGCGCGGTAGCGTCGCGGCGGTGAAGGCGGCCGAGGAGGCACGCGACAAGCTCAACGGCGGCGCCTCCTTCGACCAGGTGGTCCATGACCTCGGCGTGACGGCGGAGGCTGCGCACTTTGTCGGCCGCACCGATCCGTCCATTCCGCCACAGATTCGCGAGGCCGTCTTTCGTGCGCCGAAGCCCGAAGGAAAGCTGATTTATCGGGCTGTGCCCCTCTCCGAGGGCGGCGCGGCGCTCCTCGCCGTTGCAAGCCTACGCACGCGCGGCGCTGTGGTGAATGCGCAGGCCGATTCGGCCGCCGCTGAAAAGGCCCGCACGCGCCAGGGCGAAGGCGAGGTGGCAGCCTATTTGGAAGAGGTGCGCCGCACAACGGACGTGAAGAAGAATCCTAAGGCCTTTGAATAATACAGGGTTTTCAACCCTCAGCCTCGTGGGCTAGGCTCATTCCGACGGTGCTGAAGCCGCAATCGACATGCAGGATTTCTCCGGTGATGCCGGCGGCAAGATCCGAGCAGAGGAAGGCCGCGGCATTGCCGACATCGTCGAGCGTCACGTTGCGGCGCAAAGGCGCGACGCTGCCGACGTGACTTAGCATCTTGCGAAAGCCCGCGATACCCGCCGCCGAGAGTGTCTTGATCGGGCCTGCTGAAATGCCATTGACGCGCACTCCGGAAGGTCCCAAATCCGCCGCCAGGAAGCGCACGTTCGCTTCTAAACTCGCTTTAGCAAGACCCATGACGTTATAGGCGGGGATCGAGCGCTCGGACCCGAGATAGGACAGCGTGACGAGAGCGCCCGCGCGTCCTGCCATCAGCGGCTGCGCGCCACGCGCGAGCGCCGTAAAACTATAGCTTGAAACATCGTGAGCGATGCGGAAGGACTCGCGGCTCGTGGATTCCACAAAGCCTCCGGCGAGCGCCTCGCGAGGCGCGAAAGCCACCGCATGGACCAGAATGTCAAGGTGGCCCCAGTCAGCTTTCAGCCGCTCAAAGGCCGCATCGATCTCGGCGTCCTGCGTGACGTCGAGGGGCACGGTGAGCGATGCACCCAGGCTCTGGGCGAGATCCACGACGCGCCCCTTAAGTCTGTCGTTGAGATAGGAGAACGCAAGCTCGGCGCCTTCGCGATGCATGGCCTGCGCAATTCCCCAGGCTATGGAACGTTCGGTCGCCACGCCGACGATGAGCGCGCGCTTGCCGGCTAGAAATCCCATATCAGCTGTGGCGGTTCAGAACCCGAATGATCAGCTTCTGACCCGGCGAGAGACTGGGGGGGCTTGCAAGGCTGTTCCAACGGCTGATCTGCGCAACCGAAACCTGGAAGAGCCGCGAGATCTTCGACAGCGTGTCGCCACTGCGAACGGTGTAAGTCATGGGGCGCGGACCCGCGGAGGAGCCGGAGCTTGTGGAAACGAGCTTGATATGCTGGCCGGCATGCAAGGGGGAATCCACCTCCATGCCATTTAAGCTTGCAAGTTTATTGACGTCCATGCCTTGGCGCTGCGCGATGGCCCACAGTGAATCGCCGTGTTTCACGACGTGAATGTGAGCATGCCGACGCACCCGCCGTTCCGGACGATCGAAGAGCTCGGCGGCGCGCGCCACCTTCGGCGGCAGCACCACCGGGGCGGGCACGCTCAAATCGGTTCCCAGCGTGAGTTTGCCGGCGGGCAGATCATTCAGTACGCGGATGACGTCGATGCTCGTGTTGAACTGGCGTGCCACCGATGCGACCGAGTCCCCGGTTGCGACCCGGTAGCGCGTGAGGGGCATGCGCTCCGCGGGGCTGATCTCGGCATTGTTCTGCCGGAAGAGCGCGACCGACTCCGGAGGCAGCAGGAGAAAGTGCGGGCCTTCCGGGTCGGTCGCCCAGCGCTGAAACGCCGGGTTCAACTCGTACAGATCCTCGTCGCTGATGCCGGCGAGCTCGGCGGCGAGCTTCATGTCAATCTGTCCCAGTGTCTCTACGCGCTCGAAGCGTGGCTGATTCGCGATCTTGCTGAATGCGAGGCCATAGCGCGCGGGGTCTGCGATCAGGCGCTTCATCGCAAGAAGTTTGGGCACGTAGGCGCGGGTTTCCAGCGGCAGCTTCAGGCTCCAAAAATCAAGCGGCCGGCCCTTGGCGCGATTGACGCTCAACGCGCGTTCGACGTTGGCCTCGCCGCAGTTGTAGGCAGCGATGGCGAGCAGCCAGTCGCCATTGAACTCATCATGCAGGTACTGCAGATAATCAAGCGCCGCGTGAGTGGATTCGACCACATCGCGGCGTCCGTCGTACCACCAGTCCTGCTTGAGCCCAAAGCGCGAGCCTGTCCCAGGGATGAATTGCCACAGACCCGAGGCGCGCGCTCGCGAGTACGCGTAGGGCTCGTAGGCGCTTTCGATCATCGGCAGGAGCGCAAGCTCAAGCGGCATGCCGCGCGCCTCGATCTGCGAGGCGATGTCATAGAGATAGAGCTCAGAGCGCTGGAAGGATCTCTCAAGATAATCGGGATGATTCGCGAACCAGAAGAGCTGCATATCGACGGCCTGCTCGGCAACGTCCTCGAGCTTGAAGCCGCCGCGCACGCGGTCGAAGAGATCCGTATAGCCTGTCGCAATCGGCTCAAGCGTCGGCGCCGGTTCGGACGTGTCGGGCGTCTCTGGGACGGGCGCGGCTTCAACGATCGGGAGCGGCTCGCTCGGGGCCTTGACGGGAGCGTGAGCACACCCCGCCGCTGCGAGAGTCGAGGACACCAACAGTGCCAAGCGAAGGGGTCGACTCAACGCCATCGTAACTTCGTATCCTCAATCTTCCCATAGGCCCGCGCGCGCCGCCCGGTGCGGGATCGCGAGAATTTGTCCGGGACGGCATACTAAGTCGGCCCGCGCGCGGGCGCGCCGACGGGAGCATGAAAACTACGTATTCGTTGAGTGGAATTTAACCGCTAAGTTCACATTATTGCCAGCTTTGGATGGTGCCCGGTGCGCAGTTCACACATTCTAGATCGCGAGGCCGCCCTGCAGCGCTGGTGGCAGGATGCGCTCGGATCCGCGCTTCTGGGGGCGGAATCCGAGCTCCTGGCGGAGGCTCTGGAAGATGTCTTCGGGTGGGAACTCCTGCAGGTGGGTGCCTGGGGCAATGCGCGCGAGCTCCTCGCGGGCAGCCGCACCCGCCGCCAGACCCTCCTCGCGGCGGCGAAGGTCGAGCGCGGGCCGGATGTGATCGGCCGCGCCTCGGCGCTGCCCATCGTCAGCGATTCGATCGACGCTGTGCTCCTGCCCCACACGCTCGAGTTTGCCGCCGATCCGTACTCCATTGTGCGCGAAGTGGACCGCGTCCTCGTCGCTGAAGGACAGCTCATCGTCATGGGTTTTCGTCCATGGAGCCTGTGGGGCTTGCGTGCCAGTGCGAGCCGCAGTGGCTTCCCGCCGGGCATGCGCCGCGTGCTCTCCCAGGGGCGAGTGCAGGATTGGCTTGAGCTTTTGGGCTACGAAGTTGTCGCCCGCAGGCGCTACCTGTATGCGAGCCCCTGGAGTCATCCGTCGGCGGGCGAGGCCGGGGGCAAGATCCTGCGGCGCGGTTTTGTGAATCCGCTGCCCCCCGGGGCGTATCTGCTCAAGGCGAGGAAGCGCGTCTATACGCTGACTCCGGTGCGGCCGCGTTTTCGCGAGAAAACTCCCGTCATCGGTCGCCTCGTCAAGCCCACCACGCGCTCGAGCCCGTGAGCACGGTTGAGATCTACACCGATGGCGCCTGCCGCGGCAATCCCGGGCCGGGGGGCTGGGCCGCGCTCCTGAGCGTCGATGGACGCGAAAAGGAAATCGCCGGTGCCGAGGCACTCACGACCAACAACCGCATGGAACTGACCGCCGTCATCCGCGCCTTGGAGTCGCTGCGCCGCCCGGTCAGCGCACGGGTTTTCACCGACTCGGAGTACGTGCGCCGCGGCATCACTGAATGGGTCACGGCGTGGAAGGCGCGCGGCTGGCTGACGGCGGACCGCAAGCCCGTGAAAAACCAGGATTTGTGGGAGCGCCTGGAGGAGCTTGCCGCCGCGCATCGGATCGAGTGGCGTTGGGTGCCGGGCCATGCCGGTGTGCCGGGCAATGAACGGGTGGACCGCCTGGCAAATCAGGCGATCGAAGCGCTGGTCAGGTAGACTCGCGCGCCATGCGACAAATCGTCCTCGACACTGAGACGACCGGCCTCGAAGCCGAGCTCGGTCACCGCATCATTGAAATCGGCTGCATCGAGCTTGTGAACCGCAGGCCAACGGGCCGCACCTTCCATCGCTATGTCAATCCCGAGCGCGACATCGACGCCGCCGCGCTCGGCGTGCACGGCATTGGGTGCGCGGACCTGGCGAGCGAGCCGCGCTTCGCCGACGTCGCCGACGAGCTTCTCGCATTCATCGCGGACGCCGAGCTCGTCATCCACAATGCCGCATTCGACGTGGGCTTTCTCGATGCGGAACTTGCGCGCACGAGCGCTCCGGCGCGCACGATCGCATCGGTCGCGCGAGTGCTCGATACCCTCGCGCTCGCGCGCCAGCGCCATCCGGGCCAGCGCAACAATCTCGACGCGCTCTGCAAGCGCTACGGCGTCGACAACTCAAACCGTGATCTGCACGGCGCGCTCCTCGATGCACGGCTGCTCGCGGACGTTTATCTCGCCATGACCGGCGGGCAGGCGGCGCTCGCGCTCGATGACCGGGGCTTTGCGCAGCCGGGGAGCCCGAGCGGCGCGGCGCCGCGCGCGCCGCTGCGCTCGGGTGGCCCGCTCCTCGTCATCATGGCGACGCCCGCGGAGCTCATCGCGCATGAGGCCTTACTCGCGCTCGTTGCGCAGGCGAGCGGCCGGTGCGCCTGGGGGCCCGCGGATGCCGCGGGCAGCCTCGCAGAGCCTAAAACCGGTTCTATTGGCTGACGGGGTCGATGATTTTGCTCAACTTGCGCAAGTGTCGCATCGGCGTCGTGGGTTTGGGGTATGTGGGGTTGCCGCTCGCCGTGGAGTTCGGCAAGCACTTCGAAACCGTAGGTTTCGACGTCAAGGCTGAGCGCATTGCCGCGTTGAAACGCGGTGTCGACACGACTCTGGAAGCATCCAAAGCTGAGCTCAAGAGTTCCACTCAGCTGACCTTCTCAACGAACCTCGCCGAGCTTAAACGCTGCCGCGTATTCATCGTCACCGTCCCGACCCCGATCGACGCCTACAAGCGCCCCGATCTGACGCCGCTCGTTCGCGCGAGCGAAAGCGTCGGTCGAGCCTTGAGGAAGGGTGCGGTCGTGGTCTACGAGTCGACGGTCTACCCGGGATGCACGGAAGAGATCTGCGTGCCGATTCTCGAGCGCGAGTCGGGCCTCACGCTGAATCGCGATTTCTTCGCCGGCTACAGCCCCGAGCGCATCAATCCGGGCGATAAGGAGCATCGCCTGCCGACGATACGCAAGATCACCTCGGGGTCGACTCCTGAGGCGGCCGAGTTCGTCGATCAGCTCTATCGGTCCATCATCAAGGCCGGCACCTACAAGGCATCCAGCATCAAGGTGGCCGAAGCCGCGAAGGTCATTGAGAACACCCAGCGCGACGTCAACATCGCGCTCGTCAATGAGCTCGCGCTCATCTTCAACCGCCTCGGGATCGATACCGAAGAAGTCTTGAATGCCGCCGGCACCAAATGGAATTTTCTGCCCTTTCGCCCCGGGCTCGTCGGCGGCCACTGCATCGGCGTCGACCCGTACTACTTGACGCACAAGGCGCAGGAGATCGGCTACAACCCGGAGATGATCCTCGCCGGCCGGCGTTTGAACGACAACATGGCAAACTACGTCGCGGGCCAGATCGTGAAGCAGATGACGAGCAAACGCATTCTCGTCAACGGCGCGCGCGTGCTGGTGCTCGGCGCAACATTCAAGGAGAACTGCCCCGACATTCGCAATTCCAAGGTGTTTGATGTCGTGCGCGAGCTCAGCAACTACGGCGCGGAGGTGGAGATCTACGATCCCTGGGCGGACAGCGGCGAGTGCAAGCACGAGTACGGCAGGCGCCTGGTGAAATCGCTCAAGCGCGGTCGCTACGATGCCGCTGTCATCGCGGTGGCGCATCGCGAATTTCGCGCTCTGGGCGCGCACGGCGCGCGCCGCCTGTGCAAGAAGAAGCACATTCTCTACGATATCAAGCACGTTTTCCCGGCTGCAGAGGTCGATGGTCGCCTGTGAAGATCCTGGTCACGGGAGCCGCGGGCTTCATCGGTTTTCATACCGCGCGGCGCCTGCTCGAGCGCGGTGATGAGGTGGTCGGACTCGACAATCTCAATGAGTACTACGACGTCACCTTGAAGCAGGCGCGCCTCGCTCTACTTGAGAAGGATCCGCGCTTTCGCTTCGTGAAGCTTGACCTTGCGGACGCAGCCGGCATGGCGCGCTGCTTCGCGCAGGAGAAGTTCCAGCGTGTGGTGCATCTTGCGGCCCAGGCGGGCGTGCGCTACTCGATCGAGGCGCCGCACGCCTACGTGCAGAGCAACGTCACCGGCACGCTCAATGTCCTCGAGGGCTGTCGTCATCAGGCAGTTGAGCATCTGGTGTACGCCTCGACGAGCTCGGTGTACGGCGCCAACACCAACATGCCATTTTCCGAGCATCGCATTGCCGACCACCCGCTGTCGCTGTACGCCGCGACCAAACGCTCAACCGAGCTCATGGCGCACAATTATTCCTCGCTCTTCAAGCTGCCCACGACCGGGCTGCGCTTCTTCACGGTTTACGGTCCGTGGGGGCGTCCGGATATGGCGCTCTTTCTATTCACGCGCAATATCCTCGATGACAAGCCGATCGACGTCTTCAACTTCGGCCACCATAAGCGCGATTTCACCTTCGTTGCAGACATCGTTGAAGGCGTTGTGCGGGTGCTGGATCGCGTGGCGCAGCCGAACCCCGCTTGGGACAGCCTGCACCCGGACCCCGCCTCGAGCCGCGCTCCGTTTCGCCTCTACAACATTGGCAACAATAATCCCGTCGAGCTCATGCGCTACATCGAGGTGCTCGAGGAGTGTCTGGGGCGCAAGGCGCGGAAGAATCTGCTGCCCCTGCAGCCGGGCGACGTACCCGACACCTTCGCGGATATCGACGATCTGGTGAAGGATGTGGGTTACCGCCCCGCAACACCCGTCGAAGTGGGTGTGCGCCGCTTCGTCGAATGGTTCTGCGATTATTATAAGCGGCGCCCCTGATGGCTCGCATGGAGATCACATGCCGCTTCGCCTGACTCAGTTGTCGCCCGCCATGCAGGTGCCCTTGCTTGATCTGAAGCTGCAGTACCGCGAGCTCAAGGGCGAGATCCAAGCGGCTATCGAGAGGGTCTGTGCGAGTCAGCATTTCATCCTGGGTCCGCAAGTGCGGGAGCTCGAAACGAAGATTGCCGACTACTCGCAATGCCGCTATGGCGTCGGCGTCTCCTCGGGCACCGATGCGCTGCTCATTGCGCTCATGGCGCTCGAGATCGGCGCGGGCGATGAGGTCATCACGAGTCCCTATACGTTCTTCGCAACCGCCGGCACGATCGCGCGCGTGGGCGCGCGGCCGCTCTTCTGCGACATCGATCATGACAGCTTCAATCTCTCGCCCGCCGCCCTCGAGAGCCTCATCGAGGAGCGTTGCGAGCTGCGCGGTCGCGAATGGGTGAACCGCCGCACCGGCGGACGCATCAAGGCGCTGATGCCGGTGCATCTGTACGGCCGGCTCTGCGACATGGACGCGCTCATGGCCACCGCCAGGCGGCTCGGGCTGCAGGTGGTCGAGGATGCGGCGCAGGCCATCGGCGCCGAAGATGGCGCGGGCAAACGCGCCGGCAGCTTTGGGCACATCGGCTGTCTGTCGTTCTTTCCCACCAAGAATCTTGGCGCCTTCGGCGACGCCGGTATGTGTGTTGCGAATGATCCGGCGCTCGCCGAGCGGCTCGAAATCCTGCGCGTGCATGGCGGCAAGCCCAAGTACTACCATCCCCTCATCGGCGGGAACTTCCGCATCGATGAGCTGCAGGCGGCCGTACTCAACGTGAAGTTCGAGCGTCTGGATGCCTGGACTGCCGGCCGGCAAAAAAACGCCGCCTTCTACGACGCGGCCTTTGCACGCGCCGATCTCGGTGGTGCCGTGCAAACGCCGCCGCGCGCCGCGGCGGGACGCCACATCTACAACCAATATGTTCTGCGGGTGCGCGATCGCAACCCGCTGCGCCAGCATCTCATGGCCGCAGGTGTCGGCACGGAGATCTACTATCCCGTGCCGCTGCATCAGCAAAAATGCTTTGCTTACCTCGGCTACGCAAGCGGAGCGTTTCCCGAGTCCGAGCGCGCCGCCGAGGAGACGGTTGCGCTGCCGATCTATCCGGAGCTCGACCCTGCTCAACTGCAGTACGTGGTCGACGCCGTCGCCGACTTCTACAGGCGTTGATGAGCATTTTCTAAGCCATGCAAAGCGCGGCATCCGCTTCGGAGCTGCCGGCGGTTCAAATGTTCTGGCATGGCGCGCCGCTGTCGCGCGTCGAGCGGCTCTGCATGGCCTCGTTCCTCGCTCACGGCCATCCTCTGGATCTATACGTTTATGAGACGCCGGCGGCGCCTCCCGCGGGGGTCCGTCTCATGAGTGCGGAAGACATCCTGCCGCGCGCGCTTCTCTTCACGCACCCGCGCACCGGATCACTCGGCTCGTTCAGCGACTGGTTTCGATATCGGTTGCTCGAGGTGCGCGGCGGGATCTGGGCGGATGCGGATGTCGTGTGCCTCGCGCCGCTTGCCTATCCGCAGGCTGAAATTTTCGGCTGGCAGGATGCGCAGGTGCTCAACAATGCGGTGCTCGGCTTGCCGGCCGGCCACGAGCTTGCGGTGTGGCTTGCCGCCTGCTGTGAGGATCCTAATCGGCTGCTGCCCTACGATCGTTTGTCCCGGCGGCTGCGCAAGCTGCGGCGCCGCTATCTCGGCGGCAATCGACGCGATCGGGTCCGGTGGGGCGAATATGGCCCTAAGGGCCTTACCCAGGCTGCACGGCACTTAGGCTATATCGACAAGGCACAGCCTGTCGCGCACTTCTATCCGGTGCGCTGCGAAGACTGGCGCGTCATGTTTACGAGCTCCCAGGACAAGAAGCTGCCGTGGACGGCAGAAAGCCGCACCGTGCACCTGTGGCGGCAAATGATGCAGATGAGATCAGGCTTCGATAAGAACGCGCGCTTTCCCGCGGACTCGCCCTTCGAAGAGCTCTGCCGCCGCTTCCTTCAAAAGGAATGACTCAGGTACAAGGCGAAGTCCGTGATGTCGTAGAACTGATCCGGTCGGCCGGTCGTCGGCTCAAAGGAGTAGACATGGCGTCGAGCGACTTTCACGTCGTCACGATAGTCGAGGCTCAAGTCCCAGCCGGGCAGGAGATTACGGTATTGCACGCCGGCGCCCAGGTAAAAGCCATAGGCGGGGGAGAGCAGCGCATAGCGCGCGGCGCCGAGGAATGCGCTCACCGCGAGCGGTGAGTCGAATCGATAGCGATAGTCGAGCGCGCGGACCGAGATGAGGGCGCGATTATCGATCTCATCGAACTCGACGCGCGCTCCCAAATCCTGATGGTCGGACACCGCACGGCGGGCGCCGAATCCCAGATGCGGTGCCACTTCGACACCGGTGTAGGTGCGCGGTACGGAGTCGGACAGATCGACGAGCACGCGATTGACGTTCGCGCCGGCATCCACGAACACCTGCCCGCCTTTTACCTCGGGCGTTTGCGACCCATCCGACTCGTCATCGGCGCTCTCGTCGCGACTGGTCTCGCCTCCGCCCAAGCGCATGAAGCCATCCACGGTCGTAAAATGCTGGCCAAAGACGTCGCGCCCTGCCAACACCTCGGCACCGACCGTGTACTCCTTCCAGGGACGCGAATAGCGCACTAGCGCCTGAAACTCGTGCGTGTAGGGGACCGTGGAATAGGAGGCATTGACGAGCGTTCGGATCTGAGTCTCGAGAAGTCCGCCGAAGGCAGGCTCCCAGCCCACCTTCAGCATGTTGCTCTGGCCGCCGACGCCATCGCCGAACTGGCGCTGATCGCCAAACCAGTTACCGGTAACGTGGCCGTAGTTCACGAGGCCGTCGAGGTAGATGTCGTGCACATACCAGCCTTCTTGCCAGTCGGAGATCTCGTAGGTGACATCGAAGGGGCCGAGACGCGGGAAGTTGATGCCGGCTGACAAGTCGCAGTCTCCGAGGAGATAGTTTCTGCCGCGCGAGGTGTCCTCGCCCGCATACTCGAAATAAATTGAAAACGGAACCTTGCCCGGAAAGATGAAGCGGCTCGTGACGGAGGCTTCCTGATTGCCGAAGGCGGTGTTGTTCTTTGCCGGGTTCGTGCCGGGATTCTGCGCCGCGGCCGGATCGAAGAACGCCTTGAAAAGCTCGCTTGCGGATGTCCCGCCATAGCCGCCGCCGCCGTACTGCAGAACTCGATTGAGGCCGAGCGACCAGCCGCTCGTCGGCTGGATCTGCAGGTGAAAGCCCGCAAAGAGAGGACGACCGCTGGTCAGGTGGCCGTCGAACAGGATCCGATTGGACTCCGACATGCGCGCGAGGAAGAGCTCGTACTGCAAGCCAAGGCGTGTGAACGGCATGCTGTTGGAGAGCGTCACGGAAGGCATCGTCGCCGCCTCCGTGCTGATCACCATGGCGCTGTCGGTCATCGGCGACCACCAGTGATCGCGGTAGCCGATATCAAGCTGGGCACGGTCACCGCCCAGGCTCAGCATGGTTCCGGTGGGTGTGGTCCTACCCGAGTACGCAATGACGCCGGCGCTCGCCAGGATATAATCGCTGGGCTGATAGTAGGCTTGCCCGTCCAACTGCCAGTGGCTATTGGTGTCAAGGCCGTGGGCATTGGGGATGGCGATGCTGGCGCCGCTCGAAGTGCCCGCTTGCGCGCTTGCGTAACTGATGCCGGAGGTGTGCATATAACGCGCGAGGAAGCGCCTGACGCGCTTGCACATGGGAGTGTCGATAACGCAGGCTTTGGGCAGCGCATCGAACACCAGCGCCGCTGGAATGGGCCGCGTCATCACCGGCGTGTCGGCCAGAACGAGGACACGCTCAATGTTGCGCTCGATCTCGGGCTCGAGGTTGAGCGGCAGATAAGGGGTCACACCGCGTCCAAGAGCGAGCGCAGGCAGCGCGACGATCAGCCATGCCGTGATCGAAAGGGCGCTCTTCATGATTCTTGACGCAACCGATGCTGGAAAAATTAGCCGCAGAATAGCGGGCTGCGACCGAAGTCGCCATGGATCTGCGACTCGATCGCGGCACAGAAGCAGCATGCACACCCGCTCGCGCCGCAAGAATGGTCGCTTACGCGCCTCGCGCTTCAGTACAATCGCCCCCTCGTGCCGGGGTGAAGGGTTGTAATGCGCCTGAGAAGACGTCCGTTTGCGCTGCTCGCGATTCTGGTGCTGTGCGTCGCCAGTCTCACCGCCATCGGGCCCGCCACCGCGCAGAGCACCAGCGGCTCCTCCTCCGATAATTCGCCGCTGCAGATGCTGGAGAGCCTCCCGCCTGACCAGCGAGACGCCATCATGAATCAGCTCGGAATCAGCAGCGGAGGTACCAGCGGTGGCGGTTTTGGCGGTCTCGGCGGGGCGAGCGGCACGGGCGGTCTTGGCGGCTTAGGGACACAAACCATGCCCGGTCGGCAGCGACCGACCGAGGAGATGGAGGAGCAAGAGGCCGACGCGCGCACGCGTGAGCAGCAGCAGAGGCAGTTTGATGAAGAGCGGGAGCTCTTGAGCCCGTACTTCAAGGGCGACGATTGGCTGATCATCACCATCGACGCCTATCAGCCGCAGGGTAATACACTCACGCCGAATATGCAGCAGCCGGGTGGCGCGCCCTCGGCCTCGGGTCTTCCGAACTCGGCGTTGTCGCCGCTTGCGCCTGGGGCCGGTTCGTCGGTAGGCGCGCTTATCGGTGGACTACCGGGTGCAGCTATTGCCGCTGGCAGTGGTGCTGCGGGCGGCGGTGCGGCGGGCCCAGGTGCACAGAATGATCAGAATGGCACACCGCCTGGGGCCAACGGGTCGAGCGGAGAAGTCAAACCTGAGCTCACGGACGAAGAAAAAAAGGCGCGCGACGACCTCATCGAGCTGATTCGCTCGAAGAACCCCTATCAGCTCACGCGCGACGGCATGCTGCTCCTTCCGGGCTTCGCCCCTATGCCGCTTGCGGGTCTGACCGAGCAGCTGGCGGTCCTGCGTCTCGGAGTTGAGCCTGCGCTGCGCGATCTGTACGTCCACATAACGAAGCTGCCGCTGAAAAAGTTGGGGGTGGCGGCACTCAAGCCCTTCGGCTACGACCTTTTCGATCAGCGGGCGTCGACATTTGCGCCAGCGACGAACGTGCCGGTGCCGGCGGACTACGTCGTGGGAGCTGGCGATGAGCTCGACGTGCTGCTCTACGGCACTGTGAACCGTAACCTTATGTTGATCGTCGGCCGCGACGGCCGCGTGCAAGTTCCCGAGCTCGGTCCGGTCAATGTCGCCGGTCTGACGTTCAACGCGGCGAAGGCAACTCTGGAAGCGCAGGTCGAGCGACGGATGATTGGTACACGCGCAAGCGTGGCCATGGGCGACACGCGCGAGATACGCGTGTTCGTGCTCGGCGAGGCTAAACGGCCGGGGTCGTACACTATCAGCGGACTCGGAACAATCACGTCCGCGCTGTTTGCCGCCGGAGGCGTTCGCCCCGAAGGTTCGCTGCGCAACATCGAACTCAAGCGCCAGGGAGCGCTCGTGCGGCGGCTCGACCTGTATGACATGTTGATCCGCGGCAACAGCGTCGATGATGCGAAGTTGTTGCCGGGCGATGTCATTTTCATTCCACCGGTTGGACCCACCATCGGCGTCGATGGCGAAGTGCGTCGTCCGGCCATTTACGAAACACGCGGCGAAACGTCGCTTGCGAATGTGATTGAGCTTGCGGGCGGCCTCGCGCCGGAGGCTGACATCGCGAACGCCGCTCTCACCCGTATTGACAGTTCCCAGCACCGCGTGGTGCTGCGCGTCGATTTATCCGGCGGAGGCGCAAAGGCGCAGCCCGCTCGAAACGGCGATCTGCTGCGGATCTCGCGGTTGCGTCCGTCGCTTGACGCGGGCGTTCTCGTTGAAGGGTATGTGTACTCGACCGGTGCTTTCGCGTACCACGCTGGGATGCGCCTGACCGATGCGGTGCATTCCGTGGACGATTTGAAGCCGAACGCGGACATCCACTATTTGCTGATCCGCCGCGAGCTGCCTCCGGATCGGCGGATTGTTGTCCTCTCAGCCGATCTGGCGGTGGCGCTGCAGGCGCCTGGATCCGCCGCGGATGTTCCGCTCATGGCCCGCGACCGCATCATGGTTTTTGACCTGCAGTCGAGCCGCGACCGCATTATTCAGCCACTGCTCGATGAATTGAAGCTGCAGTCGACTATCCAGCGGCCCAAGGAAGTCGTACGCATTGAAGGGCACGCCAAAGTGCCGGGCGATTATCCTCTCGAGACCGGCATGACGGTGCGGGACCTGGTACGTGCCGGCGGCAGTTTGACGGATGCCGCCTACGGTGGGCAGGCGGAACTCACCCGCTATAACGTGGTCAATGGCGAATCGCGCAAGACCGAGCTCGTTCAAATCGATCTGGCGGCCGCTCTGCGCGGCGACCCCGCGAATAATCTGCGACTTGAGCCTTTCGACATCTTGAGCATCAAGGAGGTGCAGTTGTGGGCTCTACCGGCAGAAATCAATCTGCGCGGGGAGGTCAGATTTGCGGGCAAATATACGATTAAGCCTGGCGAGACACTGAAGTCGGTCCTGGAGCGCGCCGGCGGCCTCTCTCAGTATGCCTTCGCCGACGGAGCGGTATTTACGCGCAAGGAGCTGCGCGACCGCGAGCAGAAGCAGCTCGACATGCTCGCTGCACATATGCAGAACGATATAACGTTCGTGGCCCTGGAGGGTGCTGCGGCCAATCAGTCACAGGCGGGAACGTCGCTGCAGGTCGGTCAGTCGCTCCTGTCACAGTTGAAGGCGGCGAAGGCCGTCGGACGGCTCGTCATCAATCTAACGGCGACCATACGCGAGCCCATGGGCTCAACCAGCGACGTCATCCTTCGCGATGGCGATGAGCTCCTTATTCCGAAGTATCAACAGGAAGTCACCGTCATCGGTGAAGTGCAGAACGTGACTTCTCATCTCTATAAGCCGAATCTAACGCGCGACAACTATATCGCGATGAGCGGCGGAGTGACGCGCCGCGCGGATACTGGCCGGATCTATGTCGTACGCGCCAATGGCAGTGTCGTGATCAACGATGGCAGTCGCTGGTATAACAGCAGCACGGTGCAGATCAGGCCCGGGGACACCATCGTTGTGCCTCTGAATGCCGAACACCTTCCACTCCTGCCGCTGTGGCAGGCCGTCACACAGATCATCTACAACGTGGCAATCGCGGCGGCGGCCGTGCACTCGTTCTAGAGAATGCCTCATTGACAGCGCGCGCGATCATGCCTACACTCGCTGCGTTCAGTGGATGAACGCATGTCGATTCGATCGGCGCCAATGGGTTTGGATGCATGTTGCGTTGGTATCTGATTCACACCAAGCCCACGCGCGAGGCTGTTGCGGAGGAGAATCTGCGCCGCCAGGGCTATAGGGTGCATTTGCCCCGCATGGTGCACTCTGTGCGACGCTCCGGACAATGGCGCGAATGTATCGCCCCGCTTTTCCCGCGATACTTGTTCCTGCAATTGAACGAAGGACGCCAGGCGTTGAGCCCGGTGCGCTCCTCGGTGGGAGTCGCCGGCATCGTGCGTTTTGGAGCAAGCTACGCGATCGTGTCCGACCGGATCATCAGAGAACTGCGCCAGCGCGAAGATCCGGAAACGGGCTTGCATCGACTGGTCAAGCGGCCGCTCCTGGCACGCGGCGCGGCAGTGCACATCACCACCGGCCCCTTCGCAGGACTTGAGGGTGTGTTCGAACGCGAGGCCGGGTGCGATCGAGTCGTGGTGCTGCTTAATCTGCTGGGCCAGGATGCGCAGGTGCGTGTTCCTGCCGATTTTGTGCTGCCGGGCTGCGCGGCATAGAAGCGCACTGATGCTGTCCGAGGAAATGCGCTACCAGGTGATGCGGCTGTTGGAGACCAACCCGGAGCTGAGTCAGCGTGATGTCGCGCGCGCGCTTGGCATTAGCCTAGGCCGAGTCAATTACTGCCTGCAGGCGCTCATCCGCAAGGGATGGATCAAGGCCACCAACTTCAAGAATAGCCACCACAAGGCGGCCTATATGTACCTTCTGACGCCGCGCGGCTTGGAGGAAAAAGGTCGCCTGACACTGCAGTTTCTGGGCATAAAAATGCGCGAGTACGAGAAACTGCGCGTGGAAATCGATGCGATACGCCGCGAAGCTGAAGGACGTAGGCCGCCGTAGGCGCGCGCCCTACGGCACGCGGAAGTTTTACAGAGTGCCTTGGCAGCAGCCACGAGGTGCGTTGGGCAGTCCGACATATGCGAGGGACCACGAGTCCATTGCAGGGCGGTAGCGTGCAGGAACCCTATTTTTACTGTGCTGCCTTAATTTGCACTCCAATGATCGTGCCAAAAAGGTGACAGGTGAACTCCAGCCAACATGTGCACACGGACGAAGATTATGAATTCGACTTTGTCGATTTGTGTCGCGTTGCATGGGCCTACAAATACCTCGTTGGGACGACTTCACTCGTTGGGGCGCTGATAGCGCTGGTTCTCGCGATCATCGCGATCCCAATCTATCGCGCCGATGTGGTTGTAACACTTGTCGAGGACTCAAACATAGGCGGTGCGCAGTCGCTCGCGAACCAGTTCGGCGGACTCGCGAGCTTGGCCGGTGTGAGCCTGGGAACAGGCGGCCAAGACCGCGAG
>Ga0182024_10009648_pt1 | contig 19897 bp, 16 predicted proteins | sample P32metaG_FD_120480 | JGI IMG/M metagenome (GOLD analysis project Ga0182024, IMG submission 120480) | Permafrost microbial communities from Stordalen Mire, Sweden - P3-2 metaG (Illumina Assembly) | ecosystem: Environmental > Terrestrial > Soil > Wetlands > Permafrost | place: Sweden: Stordalen... | reverse complement strand
CGAGCGGTGCTCCCGTGATGTAGAGATAGGGATTGGATTTGACGATGGTTTGCGTCGACCACAAGAATTTTCCCGTCTTCGCCTCAAGAGAGATCAGACGTCCGTCCGCTGTGGCCACGATGATCGTGCCTTTCCAGTATCCAAGACCTCGACTCGTGCCCCAGTTGTAGGCCATCCTGCGCGGTGTTTTGGCCAGCGCTTCTCGGGCCTTCGGATCGAATGACCAGACGATACCGCCCGTGCGCGCATCGACTGCATAAACGACGCTAAACTTACCTGGAAAATACAGCCTACCGTCGGCCATCAATGGAGTGGCGACGAAATTCGTCTCGTTCGGCAAGTCCAAGGTCCACTTAAGACCAAGACGCTCCACAGTCTCCTGATTGATCGCACTCAGCGGACTAAATCGATCCTGGGCTGCGTCTGCCCCGTAGGAAAGCCATTCCGTGGGAGGCGAGTACGAAGCGTCGGCCGAACCCAGCGCAGAGGCGGCGTCAAGGTCCGTGCATCGCAGCAGCGCGAGCACTGCAATCAGGCCACTCCAGAGCTGGCCTCTCACGATGCACGCCTCTGCGCGGCTGTCGGCTCGAGATCCTTATCCGCGCTCGTTGTGTACATTGAATCGGCTTCAGCGTGTCGATTGCGCTCAGATTACGGCGCCGAGGTCGTTATTATACACAGCCCCATATCGCGCCTTGATCGCTACCAGGTCTTGATTTGCGGCATCACCTTGTCAACGAACGTGCGCAGAGATCGGCTAGAGTCCTCAAACGACATGCCACCGAAGCTGGGCGAGACGCCGAGGATGAAATCGCCAACCAACTCGCGGCGCTCTCGCAGCTTGTCAAGAATGCGCGCGGGGTCTCCCCAGATGTTGGCCTCAATATAGGAATCAATGAGAGCCTGCTGAGGGGTTGAGCGGTAGTGCTTTGCCATCTCGGCATAGGAGGCATACGCAGCACCCGCCTTCTCGAAATTCTCGCTGAGCAACTCGTAATGCTCCATCAATTGAACCCAATATTGGGTGATGTGCTCGCGCGCGAGCGCTTCTGCGCGGCGCAAGTTCGGATCGCAGACCAAACAGTCGGCAATGATCGGCGGCGGCGCCTCAAAGCCGGTTGATTGCTTGAAGAATGCGCGATGGCGGTCGATCTCAACCTTAGCCTCCGCCCACGGCCCTTGCGAGAACTTCATGCAGCCAAGACCGAGACGCCCTGCGGTCTCCAATGATTGCGGGGACATCCCCACCATGTAAGTACGGCCACGGAAACTCTTGAACGGTCGCGGCCGCACTTCGATCCGCGGCTGCTGGTAGTGCGACGTATTTGCCTCTACGAAACCTGTTTCCAGGCCGCGCAAAATGATCTCCGCGGCTTGTTCGAAGCGCTCGCGCGACTCGCTGAACTTGACTCGAAAGGCATCGAACTCCCGTTTCGCGAGACCGCGACCGAATCCGACAACTACTCGCCCCTCAGACAGATGATCCAACAGAATCGCCTTTTCAGTCACACGCAGCGGATCATTCCATGGGAGGATGAAAGCGCAAGGCATGAGCTTGATCGTCTTGGTGCGCGCGGCGACATAACTCAAAAGCACAGTGTTGTCCGGAATCATCGCGTAATCGAAGAAATGGTGCTCGACGGGCATTAGCAGGTCGAAGCCCATTGCCTCCGTCTCAAGCGCCAAACCGAGCTCTTGTTTGTAGATCTCGGCATCCGAAACTCCTGGCCGACCCTGGAACAAGGGCATCATGCCGATTTGCATGGCTTCTCTCCTTAAATGGTGGGCACATATTCCAGCGCGCCCGTATCAGAAAGGAAGGTGCGCAACGGCCAACCTCACTGGTCGCCTTGCACTTTCAGTCCGCTCCCGATGCGAGATTGGGTATAACTTTGGCCACTTCTCCACTAGTCCTACGGGCCGCCGCACGGCGAGCCTATCGCTCCGCTTAACTCTCACCGGGAGCGCATTACAAGTGGCAATACGAGGCGTATCCGCGTGACAGGCAATCCCAAAGTTGAATGCATCTGGGAGGCCGGGGCCGAGTTGGGTGAGAGCGCCATTTGGGTTGACACAGAGCAAGCCCTGTATTTCGTCGACGGCATGAGGGGAAGACTCCTGCGCTATAGCGAATCGCAGGGCGCCGGAGAAGTGCATCGACACAATGGCGTAATTGGATTCGTTGCGCAGCGTGTTGGCGGAGGGTTTATTGCCGGAATGGACAACAAGCTCTACAAACTGGACATCGACCTCGGAACTGCCGTAGAAGTGGCCTACCCTGAGCCACAACTTCCGAACAACCAGTTCAACGATGGCAAGGTCGATCCGTGCGGATGTCTCTGGGCCGGCACAATTGATCGCGACTGCTCACAGCCTGTGGGATCGCTCTACCACGTTAGTAAGGACCTCGGTTGGAGGGCGGTTGATCATGGTTACCTGTGCGCGAACGGACCGGCGTTCTCCCCGGATGGTCGTGTCCTCTACCACACCGACTCAATGCGACGAATTATTTACCAATTTGATCTCGACCTGGATGGAGGCGTGATCGAAAACCGACGGGTCTTCGTACAGTTTAACGAGCAGTCAGGGCTGCCTGATGGCATGACCGTCGATTGTGACGGGCGGCTCTGGGTCGCGCATTTCGGTGGCGCGCGAGTCACGGCGTTTAGACCGGACGGCAAGATCGATGCTGTTGTTCATGTACCGGCCCCTAACGTCACGTCCTGTGCGTTCGGCGGCACGAATGGCGCCACGCTGTTCATTACCACCTCGCGTACGTGGATGACAGAAACTCAACTGCTCGAGGCACCGCTCGCCGGCGCGCTTTTTGTATGCGAGGGATTGGCGGCGGGTATCCCCGCATTCGCCTTTGAGGGCTAAGTGCCATGAACAGCGCTGCGAGTTTCCGAGCGGCGCGCGATAGGACTACTTCTTATTGTCCGAGAAACGATAAGAAATCTTGACCGTCAACGTTCGCGGTCGGATGACCGTTTCCGACTTTACCCACTCGCCGTAGGTCGAGAAGGGCACGCCTCGCGTGTCCGTCAGGTTCTCGGCATATAGTCCTAGCGTCCAAGCGTCCTTGGCGACACCGAGCGCCGCATCGTAGGTGGTGAATGCGGGGTCGTAGAAGTCGATCGAGAGCCCCTGCAGCGTGTGTGTCAGGTGATCCGTGCTTGAGTAGGAGCCCCCAGTGTGAGAGGCACCGATCTGGGCGAAGCCCTGGTAGTCGCCGAACGCGGTCTCGTAGCGGGCACGGATGTTGCCCTGGAACGAAGGCGAGAGCGCGAGAGGGGCACCCAAGTTACCGTAGGGATTCTCGATGGGGATCGGTTGGCCCGTGTTCGGGTTCACGAGAGAGACAGTCTTCACCACATGGCCACTGTTCACCGAGGCAGAGCCAGACACTGTGAGCGCATGCGTCACGCGAGCCACGAATGAACTCTCCAGGCCCCGCACCCGGTAACTCGGGCCGTTTGAGTCGAAGGCCTGGTTACCCGTGATGCCGGGATCGAAAATCGTGAGCTGAACGCCCTTCCAGAGTTCCTGATATAGCGCGCCATTCCATTGTAACCGGTGCCCGAACCACTCTGTCTTCCACCCGATCTCATTGTTGGTAAGAGTGTCCGGCCCAAAGATCAACGGTGGCGTGAAGACGCCGTAGAGCGGCGAGCTCGGGCCGATGATTCCCTGTCCGAGATTGAAGCCGCCCGGCCGGAACCCCTGAGACCATGTGTAGTAAAGGAGCCGATCGTCGGTGACGTGCCAGCTCACGTTGGCTCGGCTCTTGAAGCCCACATAGCTCTTATTGAGGTTCAAAGCATTGAGATTGATTCCGACTGTATTGGGCAACGTACATGGAGACTTGGGCACATTGCCGTCATAGGGCCCGTAGATCTCACAGCCGAAGCTCCCGGTGCTCGCTCCCACCTCGAAATCACTGATATCGTAATACCGGGTACCCGCCGTCAGCGTCAGTCGATTCGGCACGAGATCAAAGTCACTCGACAGATAGACTGCCTTCTGCTTGTAGCCACGCGTGACGTCCTCCAGGAAAGCGGTCCCAAATGGCCGAGGGTTTGGGTTATTTGCGCTCGCGTCAGCTGGCGGCGCGATGGGGACGAAATAAGGGCTCGAGCCGTACGCGAAGTTCAAGTTGTCGTAGATCTTGTAGTCCTCCACGTAGATGCCGGCGATCGCACGCCACCGCCACTCATCGGGCGTGCTCAAGCGTAGCTCGTGAGACTGGTGTGTGTTCTTCTCCTTCTCATACCAATATGCACTCGGCGACCAGCAATACCCTGCCGAGCCCGGGGTCGCCACCCCACCCTTGAACGGATAGCCCGGGAATGCGCACTGGTAATAGCCGGCGTAATGGCCACGCGAATAGTTCGTATAGTCGAGTTGCTGATCGAACCGGCGATTCAGGTACGCGCCGGTATAGATCATCTTGAGAGCCCCGATCCGGCCGTTAACCGTCAGCTGCGTATCCTCGAATTTATCCTTGTCGTACGACGGATTAAATAGCTGCACGGACAGCTCGGGAAGCGTTTTGCCCAAAGAATCGTAGGCTTCTTGATAGGATACCCCGTCCGCCTCCATGTCCTGGAACGACTGCATCAAAAGAACGTTCCAGTCCTCGTTTAACTTGAGCAAAAGCTCTGCGCGCAGGCCCTGGTAGGTCACGGGATTGATGGCATTACCTGTAATGGCGTTGTTGTTGATGGGGCCACTGTTGGGCGGCACGGCACCATTAAAATAATTGACCGAGACGAGGTCGGACGCGGAACGACTGAACGTTCCTGGGATGTTGTTGATGTAGCCGCCGCGCTTGTCATCGTAAATAACCATGCGAACAGCGAGCGTGTCAGCGATGAGCGGCAGGTTGAGGGTCGCGTCGACATTCGAGCTCGGATCGCCGTGCGCGGTGGTGCCATAGCCAGCGTTCACAACAGCCTCGGTCACGTCGAGCTTCGGCTTGTTGGTGATATAACGCAGAACCCCTGCCTGCGCGCCGGCGCCGAAAAGCGTACCCTGCGGCCCTTCGAGCACTTCGATGCGCTGCAGATCGGCCGCGTAGATGTCGAGATTGTGACCGGGGATTTGTGTAGATTGCTCATCGAGGTAGACGGCGACGTTCGGAAAGCTACCAAGACCGCCCGTCCCCTCTGGAACCTGACTGCCGGTCGAAAGGCCGCGCATGAAGATGTTGCTCTGCCCCGGTCCCAAGCCGGCCGAGGTCACATTCGGAAGATACTTGATGAAGTCATCGAACGTCGTGACATTGAGCTCACCAATCACATCGCCAGTGAGTACCTGCATCGATACCGGAACCCGTTGAATCTGCTCTTCGCGGCGTTGCGCGGTCACAATGATCTCACCGATCTCATCGCCCGCTGGCGATGGCCTGGCGAGCGCCGCTTCCTGCGCTCGTGCCGGCTCACTCCCCTGCGCCGCAAGAATTGCAGAGATCGCGCAAGAGAGCAGGGTCAGCGACCGCGAAGGCGGCGCCTCCCGGCGTCTTTCGATGTCGCGCCGGCGCGGATGTCTGTCCTGAAGATACGTATATGACGACCTGATCCCCACCAGACGAGGACGCCGCGCTTGATCTCTCATCCCTTCCCCCTAACCAGTCTTGTGGTCAACATCTGTAACATTCAATTGCGGGATCGGAAACTGACCTTGGCTAATTCGAAGTGGCTGCCGCCATTCACGAATGACCTTGAATTACTTGCATCATGCCGATTTGCATTGCTGCCCCCTGATGGATGGCCTATCTTCCGGCGCACACCTGACACGATGGGAGGTGAGCAATGGCCAACTTCAGTGGACGTCTTGCGTTAACTGGCCAGAGGCGGGAAACCGTAGCTGGTGATGAATTTGGCCACTTCTCCTCTGGTCTTAACAACGTTCGCACTGCGAGCCTGCGACGCTAGCCGACCATTCGCTCGTTTCGGAAATCGCCCCGCATTGCTCCTGGAGAAATCCTGCAAAATGTATCCAATGAGCTTTATGCGGGTGCCACGAGAGTCGAAGAGGAGCCTGAGTGTGCGATTCCCTTTGGCAATAAGCCACCCATGAGTGCCGAGCATTTTTCTGCAACTCGCGTAATCGCACTGGCCCTGGTGAGCACCAGCGCGTGGCTGTCAATCACCTTGTTGCCGTATGAGGTGTCGACACTCGCTGCTGGCTATCACGTCGGGACTGTTGGAGCGGGTTGGATTGCTGCGGCGGAGCTTCTCGCTCTCTCCTGCGCCGCCAGTTACGTGGGACAATCGATCGGCGTACGCGACAAACGGCGGCTCACCGTTGTGGGCCTGGCAATTGCGATTGGGGCGACGATCGGTTGCCTCCTAACCGATCGTCTCATCGCTCTCATTGGCTTGAGACTCCTATTCGGCGTCGGCACTGGCATCATTGCGGCCGCCACCAACGCGCTCCCGGCACTTCACAGTAATCCCGGAAGACTTTTCGCGTACATGCAATTCGCATTGGGAGTGGTCTTCGGATTAGCGCTTTTTGCTGTCGGCGCGATGGAGCCCTTCGCCGGCCGAGGCGCCGTCTTCGTTGTCGATCTGCTGTTTCTCCTAACCCTTGCGCCCCTGGCTTTTTTTCTGCCAAGAGGGGTCGTGGTCACCCCGCATACGTCGCATGCACGAATGAATTGGCAATTTCCTGAGGGGGCCGGCAGTGCGTTAGGGGCACTCAGCCTCATGTGGATTGCTCAGGGTGCTCTTTGGGCGTTTGCAAGCACAGCGGGCACAGAGTCAGGGATGGATGCGGACTCGCTGGTCAAGTGGTTTTCGATCGCCGGGTTCACGACACCCTTTGGAGCTTTAGCGGCCACCTTGTTGGGCGATAGGCGTGGGTATGTCGCTCCGTTCATCATCGGGTTCGGGGCCCAAATATTTGTAGCGCTCGCGGAATACTGCTTCTTTTCCCGGCCCCTTTTTATCGCAGGCGTCCTCATTTCCAATATGACGACCACCTTCACCACGCCCTATGTACAAGCTGTTCTCGCGTCCCTTGACGGGACGGGACGGGCGAGTGCATTCAGCGGCGCCGCCGCCAATTTCGGCGCCGCAATCGGCCCTGCGCTTGGTGCTCTCCTCATCGGCCGAACGGTAGCGCCCATCGGTATAACCTCCTCGATCATGTTCTTCGTCGGCCTGGGTCTCGCGCTGTGGTCGCTGCGCAGCGTGCCGCTGGTTTCGACCTCAAGTTCTGCAGCTTGATCGATGTGGGAGAATAATTTTAAACGACAACGCCCGCCTTATCGCCAGTGACTTCTGCATCGACCTAAATATCAGGTGTGGATCCCGCCGTCGCAGCTGAATTTACTCCTGCCGAGTCGCGCTGGAATCGCGATGCCGACTACCTTATTCATAGCATAACCGAGATCGGTCGCAGGCGACGATGTAGAAGTGATGGAAAGAAACATCTTCTAATAATCTCACAGGCGCCAGCAAGAGAGATTAGTCAATTAGGGCCCGCAGAACGTGGGCCGCCTATTTGTCGGTTAGAAACGGCTCATGTAACGGCTGAGTCGATTGGCAATTTCTTGCTTGGGTAACCTGCAACGCGGATGGGTAGATATTTTTTCGAGACCTGTATGAAGTTGCAGATGTGTCGCGGCGCCCTGGCTCTCGAATTCGTCGAGCAGCCACAGCACGCCGTGGCAATCAACGTTCTCAACTCTGGCCAATTCTCGAAGCGGTCCGTCGCCCGTCAGCAGCGTCCAGCCGTTTATCTTGGCCAACGCCAGCGCGAAGCTATCGGGCACTGTCAACTGCCGCTGCGCCTGTCGGTGACGCATTGCCATGGCAACCCCCTCGCCGTCGAGCGACTCGACTTTCAGTCCCAGCTTGAGGAGTGCGTCTCCACCGTATTCACGCAGCTCGCGCTCGTATAGCACGTCGGGCACGGCGAAGGTGGCCGACAATTTGAAGGCGCACTCGATCATCTCGCCACGCTCAAGATCAATCAAGACCGAAGTATCGGACACCAGAATCGTCATGCTTCGTCAAGCGAAAGAAACCGCAGCCTCGGGATGATCGAGCCGATCATTGAGCCGTCGGACACTAATTCCCAGCAATTCGGCCGTCTTGGCCTCAGATAAGGCACCTTCGGCCACAGCGCGATAGCACAGTCTTTCAAACCTCTGTGGCTTCTCTTTTTCTGGGGAGATTGCGCCGGGCTCTTTGAAAGGAGACGCTCGCCAACCGCGGTCCTTGAAGATTTCAAATAGAGATTTGAACAGCTGATCGCCGATGATTCCTAAGTCCTTGCAGCGGTACGTGATTGCCTGAAAACTCGTGCCAAATAGATTTTTTAGCTGCAGCAATTCGGCCATGCTCACGGACGTCCGGTGCTTACCCACTTCGTTCCACAGGCTTTCGGCAGGCATCAGAAATGCCGCGGCAAAACGATGCGCCGCTTTCTCACAATCCAGCCCCGGTGCTATATCCATGACAAGGTGCCCAAGCTCATGGGCCAAATTGAAGCGCTTGCGCTCTGCCCAATCTGCACTGTTGATGACAATGACAGGCAAAGACGTCCGGTTTGGTCGCAAAACCTTTGCCGTCAATCCGTCGACTTTGTCTGCCATGATGGACAAAATCTTGATGCCCCGCTCTTCCAGCAGCTCGACAAGATTGGGCAGAGGATCGAGTCCAAGACCCCAATCTTGGCGCAGACTGCGAGCCGCCCGGTCCGCTTCATTCACATCACTGAGTACGGGATAGGGAGCCTCTCTCGGTTTGTCCCACTCGATCGTAAGGCCGAGCAACTCCTCGACGGCGAGATAACGCTCAAAGAGATGCAGCACCTGAGCCTCGACCTGGGCCTGCTCCTTGGCGCTCATTTTTGCCTTCTTACGAAATTCCACCCCGTCGAGCGACATTTCCTGCTCGGACAACAAGTAGTCCTCAGATACTCCCAAGGCTTTAGCGATGGCGATGAGTACCTGAGACCCCGGCATCATTTCGTCCTGTTCGTACTTGCTCAAGGCTTGCGCGGTGACGAGGTTGTCAATCTTATTTTCTAGGTCTCTAAGTGAGAGTCCTGCGGCAGCCCGCGCCGTCTTAAGTCTATGACCTATCATAATATTTCTCCACCTGCTTTTAGGTTGACAAATAATATCAAATATTGATATTTTGTCAACCGTCGATAGAACTCGGACTCAGAGGACTCCATCAATGAAGAAGAATATGTATGTAGAACGACGGCCGAAGGGCGATTTTGCCGTTCGCAGACCCGGTTCTGACAGAGCGAGCGCTGTGGCGCCCACGCAAGCGAAAGCCATCGAGCGAGCCCGCGAAATCAGCCCTGGTGTAGCGCCGGATGTCGAGCGCGTGCGGCACACGAATCGCGGGAAACCGGACCAGTGGCGTAAAGCCTGATTCACCCTTCTCAGGGTCGAGCTATTTCTCAATTTTGACGCGCGGATTCCATCTCCGACGGTTTCCTCCGTTCGGCTTGAGAGGTTCGTTCTGGACATCCCTGCACTTCCACTCCATTGAGTCACAAGCGATATCGCGGTGCTTGAGAAACTCCCTGTACCGACATAGCACCGCACAATGCACCGGAGTACTGCTTTTAGAATGCGTAGATGTTGGTAGCGCAAATCATCGGTGACTGCCCAGGCTGCGGAGCCAGGCAGTCTTACGGCAACGTGTCCGTGATGGGACAGGAATTACTACGCGGGTGTGGGTGCTGCGATTTCAGAACAACCGTGCAATTACCTACAATCCGCAAGAAGGTAATCTACCTCGATCAATTCTTCTTTTCACACGCGTTTCGGGGTGGCGACGTCCGGTTTGTCGAGGCGGCAAATCGCATTAAGCAGCTCGCGCATTTTCAATTACTGACCTCTCCCTATTCGTCCGTGCACGAAGACGAGACGTACCAGTGGCGGGGACACAATGATAAGACTAGTGATGGTCTGATGGAGTTTATAAAGTCCGCCTCACGAGGATTGACATTCGAACGGGCGTACCGGATCGAGAGAACACAGGTCCTCAAAGCGTTCGCGGCCTTCTCGTCTAATGCGCCTGCCGAGTATGTAGTCGATCGGCGCGACGCGATCCGTGGGAAGCTGGATCAATGGGACAGCTATTTTCGGATAGACGTCGGCAGCTATACGCGCGAAGTCGAATTGAAACGGCACCTAAAGACAGAAGCCGTGCGGGATCTCGTCACACTGTTCGACCGGTGGACTCATTCTGCCGAAACCTTCCAGCAACACCTGCAGATCGAGATTCGTGATTCCGGCAGACTCTATGTTCAAAGCTACTTGGACATGGCCGGGTGCGTGGCCAGAGGCGATTTCACGGCAATCGTCGACTCCCCGGTTACCGCGACCGTAGTTGAGCACATGCTGCAGCTGGTTCACCCAGGCGTGGAGGGACCTAACAGGATCCAGCGTTGTGTCGAATTCTTTCAATCGGAACACTTCGCCAATGTTCCCAATGAATGGATCTCCGCGCACCTGTTTGCGACGCTAAGGGATATGGTGAAGCGGGGCTCGTACTCCGATCGCGATGACGCCAGGAAGCGACTGAGCGGAATCTTTGATGATATCGCCCATGTCTCCATGTATGCGCCCTACTGTGACGCGTTCGTGGTGGATACTCCGATGGCAGAACTCCTTCGGCAGCCCACCGTCGCACTGGAACAGCGCTACGGTGTTAAAGTATTCAGCCTTAGAAAATGGGACGCACTTTTCAGTTGGCTGGATGAGCTTGAGGCTGGTATGACCAGCGAGCACAAGGCCGCTCTCGCAGCCGTGTATCCTTGATCGCAAGGCGAACCGTCGTCGGCAGGTAACAGCGGCGGGGCCTCACATGACGATCGAGATGCGGGAATCGAGGCCAAATCAGCTAATAACCACGTCCCGTCTGTCGGCAATCTTTGCGATATTATCGGCGTTGCAGAAATGGAGAGTCCTTCATGCCGCGCGCAAGAAATAATGGAAATCGCGGTTATCCGAAGAGCTGGCGCTTTCGCTACGACGCCTATTATTACCGGGTGCCGAAAGGCCAAGAGCACCTTTGGGACGGTAAGAAGGAATTTCATCTAGGGCGGTCACTCAGCGAAGCTACTGCCGAATGGGCAAAGCGCGTCCACCGCATCGAGCACGATGCAAGCGTAGACGCGCTGCTCACTCGCTACAAATTGGATTTCATTCCGACGAAGGCCGCCGCGACTCGGCGCGGTGACATGCACGCATTGATCAATTTGCGTAAGGTCTTCGGCGCCATGCGGCCTCGAGATGTACTCCCGCGGCACATCTACAAATATGTCGATACCCGGGTATGCAAGAACGGCGAGAAGAGCAGAGCTACAGGGCTGCATGAAATTCGCGTCTTTAGGCACGTCTTTACCAAGGCGGTTGAATGGGGGATTCTCGATCGACATCCGTTCAAAGGAGAAGTACGCCTGAGGGCCCTCAAGGCTCGAGACAGATATGTAGAGGATTGGGAAATCGCCCAATCTCTCGAGTTAAAACCCAAACGAAATTCCGGGTCCGTGCTCATGATCCAAGCTTACATACGGCTCAAGCTGCTTATCGGGATTCGTCGCGGAGATATGCTCCGCCTGAGAATGAGTGATCTCACGGATGCAGGAATTGTAGTGCGTCCGCACAAGACCATGAATGCCACAAGCACTGCTCGCATCTTTGAATGGACTTCGGCGCTCAAACAAGCCGTAGAACAAGCCAAGACCGCGCGCCCGATTGATTTCTCCCCCTGGCTTTTTTGCACGAGCAAGGGCGAAGGCTATTTTAACGAAGAAAGCGGCCAAGCGACTGGATGGGATTCGATGTGGCAGCGTTTCATGACACGACTGCTGAAAGAGACGGACATCAAAGAGCGATTTACCGAGCATGATCTTCGCGGCAAAGTCGGCAGCGACGAAGCCCGCATTGAGAGAGCCACGGACTTGCTCGGTCACGCCAGCAAAGAGATTACAAAGCGGCACTATCGACGCAAACCAGAACTCATCAAGCCCGTCCGCTGACCGGCTACTACACGGGCGTGATTAGAATCGATGACGGTCGCAAGTCGCGCGCGTTTCGCATGCACCCTCAATTGTTTCCCCACGCGAATGGGGGAGGACGCGCAATAATCCGCCCTGGTTTTGCGCTCGAAAAAGGCGAGAAGGAGCAGCTTCTGCTAATCGAATGGGGGAAATTCTGATCTATGGGGGAAGCTTTTGAGTTTCTTGCGAGTGACATCAAAAAACTTGTTATTTTTCAGCAAATTGGTGGGCCGTGTAGGGATCGAACCTACGACCAATTGATTAAGAGTCCAGCCGCCTAATCTATAATTCCAGGCCTTTTCCATCGATCGTGGTAGAAAGCGCTGGCGAGACCGGAGGTACTATTTCGTTCATGAAACTAGGACAGTTTCGGGCAATGTAAGCCCTGCCCACGGGTTCCGCACGAACCGGCACTGGAGATCCTGAAACGACCATCGTGAATGCGGCCGTTTGCCGCGTGGTCCCGATAGACTAGGCGGCCGCGAGGATCTGGAATTCTGAATAGTGGCGGCCGAAAAAATAACTGGGTTGATTGCCTGGAAGGATCACACACCGCGCAGCGGTGAAAGCTACTGCCTAAAGCATTTGCACCCGATCGATTTTGACCACGTCATGCCAGCGTCTGAAACGCACCCCAGCGTTATGGTAAAGGTCCACGTGTCATTCGGGTTGCACACATTCACGCGCGATCATAGCCGAGCCGACGACCTGCCCGAAGATAGCTATAGCGACAACCGCGAAAAGCGTTGTTTCGATTGTGAGCGGTACGAGATATCTGCGGGATTCTTCAACTCCTACAGATTATCTTTTGTAGTCGGTGTGAGTGATAACATGAACATATTCAATGACTTGAATATTTTAGACCTTTAAAACTCTAATTTATAACTTTTTATACCTTGAGGGATAACCCGGCTGTGGTATTATAGGACATGGAAGAAGGAAAGGAATCAAGCCATGCCTAAAATCATCGACTATCCCCGAGCACCCCTCGATCGCGCATTGATCCTCACGGAGACGGTAGATCGTCTTGGTGGCGAGTGCTCGGATCAGTCTGCAGCCGAACATATGGGACTGAAAGTCTCAGGATCGTTCGCAGCCTTGATCGGCGCCGCGGTGAAGTACGGACTGATCAGCAACACCAAGGGCAAGCTGAAAGTCGAACCTCTCTATCAAGACGTCAAGCTGGCCTATGACGATGAACAGAAGATGGGTGCATTGCGGAAGGCATTCCTGACGCCGCCTCTCTTCCTCGCAATCACCAAACGATTCGAAGGTCAGGTACTTCCTACCCATTTTGAAAAGCTGTTGATTCGCGAACACGACGTTGGCGAGGACTATGCCTCACGGATCGTTGCGTACTACACCGAAGGCGCTAAAGCAGCGGGAATCCTTGGTGCAGATGGCCAGATCAATTCCAATCCTGATGAACCTGTAGTCCCCACTGGACCGACCGGCCCCACTGGTCCAGCTACGACCAAACCACCCGGCGATTCCTTCAGTGAGTTCTTCAAGCCGCTCTTTAACAACCCTGGCGGTGATAAGGCGACTCCAGCGAGTGAAGCGACAAAACGAGGCTATACGGTGCGAATTTTCGGACCAGGAATCGATTCAACGATCAACATCAAGGATGAGGATGACCTGGAGATTGTGGATGCAACACTCAAGAAGGTGCGTCGGCTGCTGAAACCAGCAAAGGATCCACTATTGGAGTGAGATTGGAGGTTGTAAGTTGGTTGAGTCGGTGGTCGCCAAGTTACGAGCAAGGCGACCACCTTTGAAATCTCCGAAGGGTACGAATAGTGAGCATGAGCGGGCTATTTGATGGGCCGGCGATCATGCTATTTGATGGACTTCCCGCTACCGGTTCCCGCGTGCTGTAGAGCAAGCGGGAAGCGGAACTGGGAACGAGGTGTAGGTGATTAGGGTTTGGAAGCGATGCAGTAACCGTCGGGCCTGCGTTCAAGGAGGCCGGCGGCGGTCATTGCAGTCAGACGCTCGTAGAGGGTGGCGTTGCGGACGCGGCACAGAGACCGCAGTTCCGAGATCGACAGCGGCTGCGAAGCAGTGATCAATGCCGCCGTGATGCGGTCATCGATGGACGCGGATGCCGGTGTTTCACACGGTGCCGATGTCAGGACCTCAAGAGCGAGGGCGTCTTGTCGCGGCACGAGCTCCAAGTCGATGGCGGGCGTGGATGGCGCGGCACGATGTTCGACGGTGAGCGTGAGTTTGGGTCCGTCGCGGCGCAGGTAAAGGTTCGAGTCGCCCCACGCATGGAACTCTGACGATCCGCGCAGCGCTTGCCCGGCGCGCAGGCGGCCGCCGCTCTTTTTGGCGTGATGCACAAGCAGGACGGCAAGATTATGGCGTCGCTGCAGTTCCCGTAGATAGGCCAGAAGCGGCGCGACCTCGCCGCTGGCGTTCTCGTCGATCCGGTGCAGACGGACGAAGGGATCCAAGACCAGCAGCCGCGGCGCAAGATCCGCGACGGTCTGCTCGAGACGAGTGCGATCCGCGGGAAGATCGATCCGCAGCGTTGGCGCGGTGATGACGTGAACGTCGAGTTCACGTAGACCGATACCGGCCGCGGAGCAGATGCCCTCGAGGCGGCTGCGCACGATATGCAGGGCGTCCTCGGCGGCGTAGAGCAGGACACGTCCGGGTTGTGGCACAGAGAACCGACGCAGGCACGGTGTACCTGAGGCCACCGCGACGGCCAGATCCAAGGCGAGGAAGGACTTGCAGCACTTAGGCTCCCCGCCGACGATGCCGACGGCATCGGCCGACCACAGATCGGTGACCAACCAGCGTTGCTCCTGGAGACGAGCCGGCAGCGCAAAGGCCGGCGCGACGGGGAGCGTGTTCAGCGCCGCCGTCCGGCGGCGATCTTCGCCTGCGCCGGTGAGGGCGTGGCGTAGGTCTCGAGGAAGAGTTGTTCGTCGATGTGTCGGGCCTCGCGCTGCGCGGCAAGCGCCAGCAACTCGCCGGCCATGTTCATCAGCGCCCGCAGGTTCCCCTGGGCGTGATCGCTTATGGTTGCGATCAGTTCAGGGGTCATGAGCTTGGGCGCGCCGGCTTTATGCAGCGCATGCCGTAGACACTCCTGTAGCTCCTCAGGGCTCGCGCGCTCGAGCGCAAGGCGCACCCGCATACGCGAGCCCAAGGGCAAGAGTTCCTCGGCACGGAAGCGCTCGATGAGGCGCTGATCGCCGGCGAGAACGACGGTCAAGAGCAGGTGCGAGTCCAAGCGCGCAGAGCACAACAGACGCAGCTCGTTCAAGACCGCGAGTTGCATCTCCTGGCCTTCATCGGCGATCAGCACCGGGCGACACAACGATGCATCGATATGCCCCTGCCAGCGCGCCCGCAACACCTTGGCGCCGCCGTGGCGGTTGTGGGGATGCAGCTCAACGCCGAACAGCTCGCCCATCTCACGGTAGAAGTCCGCCATGCCGGCCTGCGGTCGCGATAACACGCCGACCTGCACATCACGCAGCCCCGCGAGCCGCTCGGAGAGCACGCGCAGCGTCACGGATTTACCCATGCCGGGCGCCCCGGTAACGAGCGCGAAGCCGCCCTCGCCGGCGAGTTGTTCGACGCGCCAGCAAAAGGAGTCGATCCGCGGGGTCAGCTGCAGCGCCTCGACCGGTACGTCCGGGGCGAACGGGTTCCACTTCAGGCCATACAGGGCGAGCATCTTCTTGTTCATCGGTTCTCTCCATCGTCGGGTGGCGGTTCATCGGTGGGCAGGTATGCCGGCGGCAAACCGGTCGCCGCCTGTTGTTGCATCAACTGCGCGAGCAGCGGCGCGATGCCGGGCGCGGTGGGCTTGATCGGGGGCTCAAGTCCAAGCGGCTCGAGGCTGCGGCGCAGTCCCGTGGCGTTTTGGGTCTTGTCCTGCGGATACAGCCGGCACAGCACCTGACCGCTCTCGGCATCGACGAGATGGACCTGCGTGAGATCCCAGCTGGCATACCGGACCTCGATCGCAGTCAGATGCCGATAGCGGCTCGGGACTTCGAAGCGTCGCGCGGCGATCACGACGGTGCCGTCGCTATGACGCTGCATGCGTCGATCAGCGCGCGTGAACGCGAGCCGTAGCGCCGCGCTATCGGGGCTTGGACGCAAAACGTCCGGTCCAGCAAGAAAGCGGGCCAGCGGCGACTGGCCGATCTCGGAATGCACGCCGCGGTTGTACTCGTACTCGACCCACGCCTGGGTGGCCTCGTTGAGCACGTTCAGCGTCAGATCGGGGACGTCCTCGAGCATGGCGAGAAGCCTGGCTTCTACCGGCGTCCAAAACGACTCTTGCTTGGCATTTTGGTACGGTGAATACGGCAGTGTCGTCTCATGAATGATACCCAGGCGGGCGAGTCCCTCGACGACTTCCGCGGCGAGCATCGCCGCGCCGTTGTCGCTCAAGGCGGCGCGCGGAAGCCCACGCTTCTGGAACGCCTGGGAGAGACCGTGGGCCACGTTCTGGGCGTTCTCGGCGAGGTACCACTGCAGGTGGCAGGCCAGACGCGAGCGGTCATCGAGAACACCGAACAGCACCGGCGTCGCCCACTCGCCGCGCGGCGTGAGGATCTTGCGCGAGCCGAAGTGACAGTCCCAGTGCCACAGACCGCCCACATACTCGGCTTCGTAACTGCGCACCTCGCGGTGTTCGAGTCGCGCCTCGGCCCGCAGCGCGCCGGCCGTGTCGCGCGAGCTCAAGCGTCGCCGCTTCCACAGCGCCTGGGTTTTGCAGAAGCGGCGGATGGTGGAGTACGACGGCAGCGGGAAAAGTTCTGGTTGCGTCTTGGCGAGCGCGCGCAGGTTGTCGGCGTGTAGTTGCACCGACCAGCTGGGATGGGCGGCGTATTGCGCCCGCAGCGCGGCGCGCACCGCCGCGCTCAGGGAGTCTTGGGTGCCGGCGTCCTTGCGTCGCTTGCGCTTTAAGACGCCCACCGGATCGTGCCGTTCGCGTCGGGCACGGTACAGCCATCGTTCGATGGTCGAGACACCGAAGCGTACCGGCTCGCCGGTGCTCGGATGGCGCCACTCGCGCATGGCGAGCTTCTGAAGCTCGCCGCGCAACATGCCCGGCGCCGGCGGCGCGGCCAGCAGGTGTCCGATGACCGAGAAACGCAGTTGCGCCCAACGTTCGTGGATCCGTGAACCGTCGCCTCTCGTCATGCCCGCACCTTGGCTCCAACCCTGGATGGTGCGCACCGTAATGCACGGCGCGCGCTCAAGCGACGGGCATCCTCTGCGGGCGGTAATCGTCCGTTACATAGCGGGCACCGCGGCGCCGCCGGTGAGCGGGCCAAGTGAACGCAGCAACGACAGCAACTGGCTCGCTGGATCGCCAATGAAGCGGCTCAAGAGTGAGGCCGGCAGCGCGTCTGTCGATACGGGCTCGTGCAGGGTTCCACGGATGACTTGCCAGACGGCGGTGCTCACAAACGTCTCGCGCCACCAACGCTGCCAGCGCGTGACCGTTCTGCGACTCACACCGACCAGTTCTTGTAGTCGGCGCATGGGTACGGACTTCGCGCCGCCGCGCATGACCGACACCAGCACGATGATCGCGGCGCCATAGACCTTGGGACCCAGAAAACGCAGCGACATGGGCGTCTTTCGCTTACGGCACTCCTTCACTGCACAGCAGAAGCTGAACCTCTGTCGATACTCATCGCCCAGCCCGACGGGCAGGCCTCGGGGCTTGCGCCAATAGCGGGCCGAATGCAATACCCCGCAGCAGTACGGACACCCCTGCGCACAAGCGCTGCGTGCCAAATCCTGGTCAAATCCCAGCAATAGTCGGTGAAATCGCAGGTCTGTCAGCAACGCTTCGTCCATCGCCGGGGCTCCTTGTTGGGTAAAATGTCCGTCATGGTAACCAAGCCCGGGCGAAACGATCCCTGCACGTGCGGCAGCGGCAAGAAATACAAGAAATGCTGCCTGGAGAAGGATCAGCAAGCAGAGCACGCGGCCTTCGCCGAGACCGCGGCGAGAACCGCGGCTTACGAAGCCAAGTCAAAGATAAAACTGGAGCGGTTCAAGACGGACGTGCTCGCTCATGGCCTCAACAGTGAGGAGTTCCGAAAATGGGAGTCGCTCGAGACCGACTACAACGCAGTGATCGACCTGCTAGATGGAGGCTCCCTCGATCAAGCGGAGGCGGCAGCCCGCGATCTTCATACGCGCTTCCCTGACCTCCCTGACGGCCTCGAGTGTCTCGGCATGGTCTACGAAGCTCGCGGCGACGACAAACGGGCGGCTGACCACTACCGTCAGGCCCTCCACATCGTCCGCGCACATCCCGATGACTTCGAACCACTGTCCGAAGCAACCCTTCAAGGCTGGATCGACAACCTCGATCCCGACATCACGACCTGAACAATCCTCCGGCCCCCCGTCAAGTTAGGCGAGGGACTCGACACCGCCATCATCAACAACCTTGCTCAAAATCCAGGCATAAGTCATCAAATAATATGCGCATGCTCAAAAGGTGTAGTTTTCCGGCGTGATCCTTTCGACAAGCAGGAGGAGTTCCTCCGGCTCACCTTCCGCGTCGAGCTCGGCTCTCCAGCGCTTTCTGACGTCCTCGAAGAACGGCCGCAGCTCGGGTTTGGAAAACATCGTTCGCGGGAGAATGCCGTTGGGGGTAAGGAGAAATTCTTTGCGGTGCGGAAGGCTATGCCATTGCCGGGCCAGCGCGATAAGTTGCTGGGGTTGATTGAACCAGGCGCCGCCGAGCAAGTCGCTCTGTCCGGAATAGCGAAGCTGGGTCAGTTGGAAGTCCCAGTGCCAGACACGCCAAGCCGAGAAGAGCGGCTTCAGGGGCCCAGCGAGGAGTGACGGGTCTTTTTTGGCGAGATCGAACAGCACGCCGGCAAAAGCAAGCGATTCGCTTTCCGACACGATGCGGCTCACGACCGCGGTTACATCGTGTCCCGCGTCCATCTGCTCATAGAACCACTGTTCAAGCGCCATCAGGACAGACTGCACCAGGGCGCCGTGAAACGTCGGTCCATCGTGATGCCAGCGGAACGCATTCGCGCCTCCGCGCCAGAGCTTTGGCTGTCCATCGATTTCCAAAGAGAGGCCGACGTTCTTGCCGTCGAGAACGCGAAGAGTGGCGAAGTTGACGAGCTTCAGGGCGAAAGTGATGCCCTGCTCCGGCGCGAAACGGATGAAGGGAAGGAAGGGCCCACGGAAGTAGGCGGGCGGATCGGCGTTGTTCCAATAGGCGAGACCAAAGTCCTCGAGCGAGGATGAGCCGTAGGAGATCTCCTCCGGCTCTTCGATGCAAACGGCGAGCAACACCTCAAGCGCCGCGTCAGGATTTGCCTGCACGAGCGTGGTGAAGGCGGGCGTGTCGAGGCAGGCCTCCTGGAACCCATGTCCTACGCGCGATAGGGGTCCATCTGGCCACGGCTCTCTCTTGCCACTGCGATACATGACGGGTGCTGCCGCGGCCTTACGTTTGGCCTTCGCTGAGATTTCTTGTTGCTCGGCGCGGCGCTTTTTGCGTGTCGCTTCGACACGCGCCGAAACCGCGGGCGACATCGGCCTGCGGTTGGCGAGTTCAAGAGAGAGTTCCGCTACTTCGGCCGGCAGATCGCGCGCGGCGTATAGCAGCGCTTCATAGACAACTTTGTCCTCGCGCGACCCAAAATAGTGGTTCTCCAGACTTCGGGCCTGGATTTCGCGAGCGATAGCGAACGCAAGCTCCGCCGCTTCCTGCCGCCACGGCATCCGGATGCCCGCGGTAAGCTCAAAAGGCATTGTCCTGAGCCAAAGAGCGCAAATCCGCGCCGCCTCATAGGGCGCATGTTGGGCCACGTCGTCCCGGTGGGCGTGGAGG
>Ga0182024_10009647_pt1 | contig 19898 bp, 16 predicted proteins | sample P32metaG_FD_120480 | JGI IMG/M metagenome (GOLD analysis project Ga0182024, IMG submission 120480) | Permafrost microbial communities from Stordalen Mire, Sweden - P3-2 metaG (Illumina Assembly) | ecosystem: Environmental > Terrestrial > Soil > Wetlands > Permafrost | place: Sweden: Stordalen... | reverse complement strand
GAGCTCGCCTCCGCTTCACCAGCCGAGCGCGATCCTGAAGGAGAAGAGGAAGTTTGAGAAGAAAAAACCATGGAACGGCAAGTGTGCCAATTTCAGATTGTCTCAACAGAGGGGTTCACCCCAAGTTACTGTGCCAAATGTGTGCAGGCATTCACAATTGTTTGAATCGCTTGTCGAAGAAGCGCTTTTGTGACGGCAGAATATGACAATTCCTACATCACTGCTAGATTCCATTTCGGCCCAATTTAAAGTAAGGCCCCTGCTGATCATTGCAACTGCCGCCGCGGGCCTGACGGTGTGGGCTGTTGCCGCAATTTTAATATCGATTTCGTAAGACGATTCGGCTCATGCGAATGTTAGAAAAGAGCAGAAAAATTTTCTGGAGGGTAGATTAACCGCAACCTCAAAGAGGGATCAGCGTCGCCGGCCTCGCGTAAGGCTTTCCTGCGATATACATATGCGGCCGTCCCTTCCGGGGGCGCATAACTTCGACGAAGTCCTTTCTAATGAAAATTCCTGCCGCGACGGATTTTATGCCACCACCGCCTATACCAGTTACAAAAAGCATATGCGGGTTTTTGTCACAGTTCCCTATTCCACCGCTCCCGGCGCAATCAACCGGGATTATGTCGGCAAAATTTTGCGAGTTGACTATCTTGCCGACGGCCGGCGAGGGATCGCGGTTCGTTTGTTGGATCCGCTGAGCCTGGGCGTTTACAATGGCGCATCAGCCAATCCCGGCGGTCGTCATTATATTTTGCGGCGTCTTATGGGCCCTCGCACGACTTAATTCATTGATGAAGTAGCTCCCGCGAATTACACATCGCATTTCTGCCCATCAGGCTCGCATCAACTTTGTTCAAGCACGCCTCGATGATAAAGTAGAACCCCGTGGAAAATCAGCATTCAGAAATCGAGCAGCAGAAACGCCTGCGTGCGGCGCGCCGCGTGGTGATCAAGCTGGGCACCGGCATTGTGACCGGGAGCGACGGCCAATTTAACGCCGAGCTTCTGGAACCCGTGGCCCGGACCATCGCACGGCTGAAGAAAGACGGCCGCCAGATCGTACTCGTGTCTTCGGGCGCCGTCGGCCTTGGCCGCGGACGATTGGGCCTGCATCGGGACCGTCTCAACGATCTGGTGATGCGGCAGGCCTGCGCGGCTGTCGGCCAGAGCCTGTTGATGCACGAATATGAAAAGCTATTCCATGTCCACGGAGTGCATCTCGCCCAGGTGCTGCTCACCGAGGGGGACTTCGTCGATCGCAATCGTTACTCGAATCTCAGGCAGACCATGGAGGCGCTGCTGAAGCTGGGCGTCCTGCCCATCGTGAATGAAAACGACACCGTTTCGACAGCCGAGCTCGACTACTTGAATATTCGCGCGGGCGAGCGGATTTTCAGCGATAACGACAGATTGGCTGCGCTTGTAATGAGCCACATCGAAGCCGATGTGCTCGTCCTGCTCACGGACGTGGACGGGTTGATGCAAATGGAAGCAGCCACGCCGAAGCCAGTCGCAGGAAAAATGCAGAACGATGACGGAAACTCCATGGAATCGCCTGGAATATTGATCCCGCTGGTTGAACACATTTCTCCCGAGCTGCGCGCGCTGGCGCTTGGTCCCTCCGAAGGCGGGCGCGGCGGGATGCTGACCAAGCTCGATGCGGCGGAAATTGCCATGCAAGCGGGCGGCGTCGCGGTCATTGCGAATGGCAAAAAACCCGGCACGCTCGACCGTATTTTTGAAGGCGAGCCGACCGGCAGCGTATTTTTGTCGAAGACGCGCATGGCGGGAAAGCGGCGATGGATCGCCTACGCGGCGGGAGTCCGCGGACGCGTGATCGTCAACGCGGGTGCCCGCGACGCGCTCACAGGCGGGAAGGCGAGCCTGCTGGTCACGGGCGTTACCGGGGTCGAAGGCGAGTTTGATGCCGCCGAGGTGGTGAGCATCGTGGACACGGAAGGCCAGGAATTCGCGCGCGGAATTTCGGATTATTCCCGCGCCGACGCGGAAGGCATGATCGGCAACGGGTCGAGTAGCCAAGCGGGTGGCCGCACCGGCGGGCGCGCCGGCGTGCTGGTCAAGCGTGATAACATTGTCCTGATGGATCGCAAATGAGCGTAACGCAGAATCAACTCGAAATCTCCGATGTCCAGCGCACCGTCAGGCGCTCGCGGCGCGCCGCGCATATCCTGGCGGCGCTTTCGAGTTCGAAGCGCAATGAAGCTCTGCACGCGGCGGCGACCGCGATCGAGGCGCGCGCGGAGGAAATTCTCGCGGCAAATGAAAAGGATTGTGTGGCGGCGCAGCGCGCCGTCGAAAGCGGCGAGATGTCCCGCGCCCTCTTCGGACGGCTGCGAACCACCGAACGCGGAATCGCGGAAATGGCGTTGCGTGTGCGCGAGGTTGCGCAGTTGCCCGACCCACTGCATCGCAGGCTTTCGGCCATGGAGCTCGATGATCACCTCGTCTTGTACAAGGAATCTTGCCCACTGGGCGTTGTGGGCGTCGTGTTTGAGTCGCGGCCCGACGTCGTGCCGCAAATTTCATCCCTCACGCTCAAGTCAGGCAACGCCGTATGCCTGAAAGGCGGAGCGGAAGCGATTGAGACAAACTCCGCGCTCGTCGCGATCTGGCGCGACGCTCTCTCCGCATTCCCGGATATTCCGGAAGACTCGGTGGTGCTATTCCACACGCGGGAAGATGTGGCGCAAATCCTCACGCTGCACGACGAAATTGATTTGATCGTGCCGCGCGGATCGAACGAATTTGTCCGCTACGTCACCGAGCACAGCCGCATCCCCGTTCTGGGGCATGGCGAAGGCATCTGCCACGTCTACGTTCACAACGATGCGGATTTGAAAAAGGCGTTTGACGTCGCGCTGGATTCCAAAGTCCAATACCCCGCCGCCTGCAACGCGCTGGAAACTTTGCTGGTCCATCGGGACATCGCCGCCGCGTTTTTGCCGCAAATGATCGATCAGTATCGCGCGGAGGGAGTCGAGGTGCGCGGCTGCTCGAGGACTCTGGCATTTGCCGGAGAACACACGGTGCTCCCCGCGACTGAAGAGGATTGGAAAAAGGAATATTCCGACATGATCGTTTCGATCAAAGTGGTGGACGGCGTCAACGAAGCGATCGAGCACATCAACCGTTACGGCTCGCGGCACACCGAATCCATCGTGACCGAAAGCCACGACGTCGCGGCGCGCTTCATGGAGTTTGTGGACGCGGCAGGTGTATTTCAAAATGCGTCCACGCGATTCTCCGACGGCTTCCGCTACGGCCTCGGTGCGGAAGTAGGCATCAGCACGGGAAAACTACATGCGCGGGGTCCCGTCGGCCTCGAAGGCCTCACCACGTACAAGTACAAACTCTTCGGCGACGGCCAGACAGTCGCCAGCTACAGCAAGGGCCATCGCACGTTCAAACATCGGCCGATCGCGAACTGATCCACTCAAAAAAGAAAGCAGCAGTGAATCCTCCGCACACTTGCGCGGCGAGGAATGGAGCGACGTCTACAGGGCGGATGCCCGCAAAAGTGTCGCTCAGCGAACGCGCGATCGTTACCGCGGGATTCGCAAACGACGTGGACGCCGTAAACCAATATGCCGCGACGATGTAACAAGCCACGGCAACCGGAATCCATTTTGGCTCGAACCGCGCGCACGACTCGATCACCAGAATCAGCCCGAACGTGGCCACAAACTCGCTGAACCATTGCGGCGCCCCGGTTCGCGCGTGGTGCGACACCGTGAAGGGGGGCAGCGCAAACATCACATCGGCGCACGCCGTTCCAAAAATGCCCCCGCTGATTTGAGCGATCACGTAGACCCACGCCTCTCCCCAGGTGTGCCGACCCAGAATCGCCTCACCAATCGAAACCATCGGATTCAAATGAGCGCCGGAAATGGGTCGAAATGTGAGAATCAAGGCGGCGAGGGCTGCGCCTGTCGCGATCGTGTTGGCAAGCAGGGCCAGGGCAGCATTGCCGTTCGCAAGCCGCTCCCCCATGATCCCTGAGCCAACGATGGCCGCAACAAGAAATGCGGTCCCGAGGAACTCAGCGGCGAAGCAGCGACCCAGCGGCCTCTTCCTCATTGCTTACCTATACGGTCAATTTCTTTCTTGATCGCAAGTTCACCGAGGGTAGAGAGCGGCAGTGAGAGAAAGAGAGAAATTCTGCGGTCCAAAATCATGTACGCGTCGCGAAATGCGCGCTCAATTTCTTCGGACGATCCGCTTATAGTGGCTGGATCGGGCACGCCCCAGTGCGCGGTCATGGGCTGGCCCGGCCACACGGGACACACTTCATTCGCCGCGTTGTCGCAGACGGTGAAAACGAAATCCATCTGCGGAGCGCCCGGCTGCGCAAATTCGTCCCAATTCTTGCTGCGAAATCCTTCAGTGGGCATGCGCGCATTTTCAATTTGCCGCAGGGCCTCGCGCCGAACTTTTCCCGATGGATGGCTCCCCGCGCTGAAGGCAACGAAGCTGGGAGAGCCCTTATGGTTTAAAATCGCTTCGGCCATGATCGAGCGCGCGGAATTCCCGGTGCACAGGAAAAGTACGTTATAGGTCTTAATCATCGGAATCTCTTTCGCTAGAGTAACTAAATTTATTACGGCGCGGCAGGAGCACAGCAATCCGGGCCGCAGCACGGCGATTTCGCAATCGGCTTCGCGGGGAGATTGTCTTCCAGGACGGCTAACACTTCCCACTCGTTCCCATCGGGATCGCGAGTCCACGCTTTATCCTGAAGCGCGTAGCAGCATTCCGTATTCATCTCATCGCGGGTGAACAATCCCCGCTGCTGCCATTGCTCCCGCACGGCCAAAACGCCGGCAGTCGATTCCACCTGAATTCCCAGGTGCGACAGACTACCTCGCTCCTCCCCAGCGGCTTCGTTCAGCGTGAAATTCAAACGGGGATTCGAGACATCAAATTTCGCATACCCTGGGCGAACCTTGGAGGGCTCGATCCCGAATAGCTTTCGATAAAATTCAACGCTCCTGCTCACATCGCGGACGTGGATGGCTACGTGTGCCTTGAGCGATTTCACATCGATTGGCGTCATGTCTTCCTCCTGGAGGGCGATATATGCGTTCTGGCAGATATATGTACAGTCTGTCCTGCCTTGAATACATCTGTCAAGCCATATATAATCAAGGACATGACGAAGAAAGTGAAACCCTTCGCTCTCGATCTCTTCTTTCGCGCCCTCGCCGACCCCACGCGGCTCCGATTGCTGAACCTGGTCGCGGACAAGGAAATCTGCGTCTGCTATTTCGTTGAGATTCTCGAAATCAGCCAGCCGAAAATTTCGCGCCATCTGGCCTATCTGCGCAGGGTCGGCATCGTGGCCTCGCGGCGCGACGGCAGGTGGATGCACTATCGCCTCGTCGCTCCTTCCGATCGCGCCCCTTCCGCAATCCTGAAAGAAACGCTGGCTCATCTGCGGCAGAGTCCGGAGTTGCAGGGCGAACTTAAAAAGCTCGATTCCGTGTGCTGCCAACCGGGTAAATCTGAACTCGGCCGGGCGCCGCAGCCTTCCATCGTCTCCATCGCGATTCGTTAGCTCCCGTGTTGGGCGCGAATTTTGTCACTTTCACTGCTGGCAAAGTGCGCATCTTCATAGTACAGTCCGCCCCGAGAAGGCGCCCAGCCTCTCCTATCCCTGAAGAAAGTTGCGTGAAAGCACGCGTTTCGCGCAGCAAACCACACTTCACGAAAACTTGCGCGGATTAATTTCGCGGCGCATCTGAAACTCTACGCGGCGGCGGGGCTTAACTGATACGAAAACAGACTCGTATGCGCTCGACGGACGCGAGCGGCAATGCTAGTCTTTCAAGCGGAACGGGGGCAATCGTGGCGGATTCAAACGTTCATCCAGAGGCGGACGCACAAAAGCGCCGCAGCACGAGGATCGTGCAGGCCGTACCACTCACCGTGACAGGTGTGGACGCGCTGGGCAGGCCATTCCAGGAGCGCACTTCCACCCTTATTATTAATTGCCAGGGCTGCCGGTACCAGTCCAAACACTACGTTTTGAAGAATATGTGGGTCACCTTCGAAGTGCCCCACAATGAAGCCGGTCACGAACCGAGAAGCGTGCGCGCGCGCGTCACATGGATCCAGCGTCCTCGAACCGTACGCGAATTGTTTCAAATTGGCGCAGAACTCGAAGTCCCAGGAAATGTTTGGGGCATCGCGTTCCCACCAGGAGATTGGTTCCCCTTCCCTGAAGCCAGCTCAGCCATTGAAATTCCAGGTCCCGGGGAAACTGCCGACGCCGAACCTCAGAAATCGGAATGGAATTCTGAAATGACGCCCGCCTCCCAGGCAGAGGAACCGGTGGAAGGAAACGTTCGCGTGCTGCCACTCCCGGGCGGCGGCGACGCCTCCGTACAGCTTGCGCGCCAGGTCGCGCGACTCGTGGTGGAGGCCAAGCAGCAAGTTCAAAGTACGGTGCGCGAAACAGCCACTCGAGCCGTTGCCGCGGAGACACGTCCTCTGCTGGCTGCTCTCCAGACACAACTGAAGGATGCGGCGGAAAAATCCGTGGAAACCGCTGTGGCTGCCCACCTGGAGCGGACGCAGCGGGAATTGCACCAGCGGCTTCAAGCCGAACGCGAGGAAAGCCTGACGGGCATGCGCGCGGAATGGTCGCGCGAACTGGACCGGCGTATCGGGGAGGCCCGGCTGCAAATCGATTCTCAGCTCGCGGAAGTGGAACGATCGCGGCGTGCGGATTTTGACCAGCAGATTCAGAACCAGCTCCTGGTCGCAATCCAGAAATTGCAAAGCCTGAGTGGAAGCCTGGGAGCGAATGCCAGCGAAGTTCGCGCGGCGATTGAGCAGGTTCGGCAGAGTTCGGCGCAAGCGGCCGCGGAAGAATCCCAACGCTGGCAGCAGTTAATGGACCAGCGCGCCGCTGACGCCCAGTCCCGCTTTTCCCAGCTTGAGGAAACTGCGAAGCACCTGAACGAACAGATCGGCGCCGCCACTTCGATTGCGGAAGCCGGCTGGCGCGGGCTGCTCGAAGCGGATCTCGTATCGGCCAGCACGCGCTGGACAGAGAAGATGGATGCGTCCTTTGCGGAGGCCACTCGCCGCGCGACCGAACAGTTTGCAAGGGAAAGCGAGGCTGCTGCCCGGCAAGTGGATCAGCAACTCCAGCAGCGAATCAGCGTCATCGGCGGAGCGTTTTCGGAAGTCACAGCGGAAGCCGAGAGCGCGCTGGGCACTATACGCTCCTCCATCGTCAGGGAAACCGCCAAAGGCGAGGCGTCGATTTTCCAGTTACAACAGACTTTTGAACAGCTCGAATCGCGGCGCGGTGAATTTACTTCTCTGCTTCAGGCGGCCTCGGATGAATGGGCCAAGCGCGGCGAAGTGCTGCTCGAGGCTCAAACCAGCGAAATGAACCGCCGCGCGGAATCCGCTGTCGCAGGGATGGCCGAGCGCCTGCAGCCTGTACTCGAATCCGCGGGACAACAGACCATCGAGCGGCTGGCGAATGAACTGGAACAACGCCTCGCTCCCCAGATTACCGGCGTCACGGAAATCCTGAACAAACTCGCATTCGATCGGGAGCAGGCCGAAAAGGCCCTCACCGAACACCAGCACAAAATCTGGCAAGTCTCCGAGCGCGGCGTGCAGGAATCGGTGGCGCGCAGCAAGGACCTGCTCGCGGACGTCGAGAAAGAATTCGCCGAATCCGCGCGGACCACTTCGGCAAGATGGTTCAGCGAGTTGGAATCCAAAGCGACTGAAACGACTCACGGAACGTTCGAGGCGCTATTCAAATCGGCGGAATGGTACGAAAAGAAAGTTCAAACACAGATGCAATCCACCCTGGAAAAGGGCATAGATCAGGCAGCCTCGCTCCTGCGCGAAAAGGCCGGCGAGTTGTCGGGATTGTTCGCGAGCGAGCTCGATCACTATAGCCGCAGCTACGTGGAGCACTCCCAAAGCCAGATTCAGGAACATGCGCGCGATGCCGCCGAGAGTGCCAGCCAACAAATGAGCGAAGCCGGCGAAACCGCCGCTGCGAATTTCGTCGACCGCGCCGCGCAGCTGGCACACCAGCAGTTTGATACGCTCCAGTCCAAAACCAGCGCCGCCTTCGATCAGAATGTGGCGCGGATGGAAGCGCAGACGATTCAGGTTCGCTCGAAGCTCGAAAGCAACACGCGCGCTTTTGCCGTCGAGTTTCAGCGCGTCATTTCCCAGCACGCGCAGCAAAGCCTGGAACGCAGCGCGACCGAGTTGGCCTCCCAAGTCGGCCTGGCGAAGGAAAGCCTGCGCGTCGAAGCGGATTCGCTCGACCAGCAACTGCGAACCTCGGCACAGTCCGTCACCGCAAAATCGATGGACGAATACAAGCAGCGCCTCGAAAACGCTTCCAATACCTGGCTCCTGACCACCGTATCGAGGCTCAATCAACAATCGGAAGGGCTCATCGAGCAATTATCTGCGACCACTGAAAAGAGGCTGAAGGCCGTCTGTGCCAGCGTTTTTGCCGAGACGGGCGAGACCCTGCGGCAGCGCCTCGCCGGAGTTTTTATCCCTCCCGCTCAGCCAGCACAGCCGGCGACGGCCCAACCCCGCGCAGACAACCCGGAAGAACAAAAGTAAGCCCTTCCTCAAAATATCTTCGAGATCCTGGACGCGATCCAATAGATTTAGAATAGTTCCCTGCTCGCAGGGCTCTGCGTAGACACGTTATGAAAAGAGGATGACCCATGGCCGAGGAACTTTGGGGCGCGGTTGACCAGTACATTAAAGACAAGCTTGTGCCATCCGACGCCGCGCTGCTCGTTGCGCTACGGCGAAGCGAATCGGCGGGCCTGCCGGCAATCAGCGTTTCTCCAAGCCAGGGCAAATTGCTGCATCTGCTCGCAAAGACGCTGAGCGCGCGCGCCATTCTGGAAATCGGCACGCTCGGGGGCTACAGCTCAATCTGGCTAGCTCGTGCTCTACCCGAAAATGGACGGCTGACTACACTTGAAGCAGACCCGAAACATGCTGCAGTCGCTCGGGAAAATATTGCGGGCGCAGGTTTGTCCGGGATCGTTGAGGTGCGCCTCGGTCGGGCGATCGACTCTTTGCCAAAGCTTGCAGCGGAGGGCCGCAGTCCTTTCGACTTAATCTTCATTGACGCCGACAAGCCGGGATATCCGGATTATTTCGCGTGGGCGCTCAAGCTCTCGCGCCGCGGGACCTTGATCATCGCCGATAACGTCGTGCGCAAAGGAGAAGTCATTGATGCTGCCAGCAGCGATCCAGGCGTCCAGGGGATGCGCCGCTTCTTCGATGTCGTCGCCGCTGAACCTCGCGTGAGCGCCACGGCGATCCAGACGGTTGGCAGCAAGGGGTACGACGGCTTTCTTCTTGCTGTCGTCACCGGCGGCGACTAGCGCTATGCCTTTAATGAACAGCACAGGCGTCTTAGATTGAGCCCACGACGCGACCGAAACAATTCGTTTCTTTCCTCCCCAGTAAACTGAGACGCTTCAAAAAAACGGGCTCCGTGCGTCCGCCAAAAGGGGGAAATCGCACGAAGCCCGGAGATCATACCGAGGCCGCTCTAGTAGGTTGCGCCCTCGGGAACCCAGATGACATCAATGCGCCGGTTATTGGTCGCGCCTGCCTGACCTGTCCCGGTGCGTGTGGAAACCCTGGAGGCGTCAATGCCCTTTTCGCCGAGGTACTTCACCGCGTTGGTGCCGCGGTCCCCTGCGATCTTATCGGGCCTGCGCTCCTTGGGATCGGAATAGCCGATGATGACGGCGGTAGCGCGCGGCTCATTCTGCAAACGCAGCGCAACGTCGTCGAGGATGCGCTTGCAGACGTTGTCGATGCGTGTGCTGAGTGGCGTGCCGAACGCGCACTCGTTGATCTTCGCGGCCATCGGAGCGGGAGGCACGGCCTTCACGGTAACGACCACGGAAGCGTCCGCTGCCCCGCCACGCCCGTCTTCGACGCGCGTTGTAATACTGTAAGGCCCGGGAGAAAGTCCGGTCGTGTCAAAGTCTCCCGCCGGCCCATTGCCTGTGATCTTGCCTGCATTCGCATGCCATGTGAAAGTGAGCGGGTCGCCATCAGGATCGCTCGCGATGCAAGTGATGTGGGAGATCTCGCCGGCGAAAACGGACGAAGGGTTCGGCGTGCAGGCTATCGTAGGCGGATGATTCGGCCGGGCTTCGACGCGGATCTCCGCGCTGCAAGTTGCTGTCCCTCCGCGTCCATCGTCCACATTCAGCGTGACCGTGTACGTGCCAATCGTCGTGTCGGCGGAGAGCCAGCGGACTTGTGGCCCGCTGCCGTCAACGCGGCCTCCACTGGCCGACCACGTGTAGTTCAGCGTGTCGTTATCGGGATCGCTGGCCGTTGCAGTAACCGGTACCACGTCGCCTGATCCGAGATACACCATGCTATTCCCCGCGGAACACGATGCCACCGGCGGGTGATTGACCGGAGGCGGCGGAGCGGGGCGTTCCCCGCCGAAGCGCAACACGACCCCGGAAGAAAAGCGAACGTTTTTCTGCCAACCCTGCGACTGCCCACCGGTCGCCAGGGGGAAGTTAAAATTGGTCAGAAGGAAATCGCCTTGAAACAAGCGTATCGCAATGTGACGGTTGATTTTGATGTCAAGACCCGCACCGAACATCGTGGCGAACGCATTGTCGGATCCCAGGGGCGTGCAAATTGGACTTCCGGTACATCCGGTTACGTGCACCGCGCTCGCATAGGCCCCTCCGAACAGGACGTGGAAAAATGGAGTGAATCGATCTCCGCGGAAGGAGATTCGCGGGCCAAACATATAAGTGTACGCGGTGCCGTCCGAATCCACCGTTCGGCCAGCGGTTGGCGTGAAGAGCGTCACTTGGCTGTTGGCGTAGCCGCCAAAGTCCGCCACGATTCCTAAATACTTGTTGACGTTGATGGCGACGGAGGTGCTACCGCCGTGCAGGTAACCCATGCGGTTGGTCGGCGACGTTGGCATGGCTCGCCAGAAGGAATATCCCAGGAACCATTCGACCCTGGGGTATTCGTCAGAAGAGCCCAATCCGCGTGCCCTGCCAGCCGCTTGGGGAGGCTCTGCCGGAAGCGATTCCCGACTCTCTGAGAATCGGATTGGTGGCAATGCATCGGTATCTGGCTGGGCCTCGGCAGCGATGCCTGGCACGATGGCGGACGCAGCAGTTTCATCCTTCGTCGCTTCAGTTGCCGGCTTTGCTGCGTCGTCCGCGTACAGGGCAGGCACCAGTACCAATGCAATTGACATTGTGACGATAAATCGCGCTGCTGATCTCATTGTTGCCCCCTGAATCGTGTCTAAGTATTGCGAAGCGGGCCAAACAGCCCCGCCACGCATCCGTCAAGCCGGTCCGTACTTGCTGCGCAAATGACTTCTTTTCTATGGAGCGGGTACGTTGATCACCGTGTTCACCATAGTGATCGAAGCGACGAGTGACAACGCCCTGCCATTCAGCGTCGTGATCGTGGCGTTTCCAGCGGTAGAGAACGTGACTCCCGCTTGAGCGATGATGGTACCCACCATGGTACCGCCTCCTGCTCCGTTAATGGTTGCGGCGCTGCCCACCTGCCAGAAGACATTCTTGGCCTGCGCTCCGTTAATCAGAATGACGCTGCGAGGGATTGCCGCGTCGCCCACAGTGAGTGTAGACGCCATCTGGAAAACAAATATGGCGTTCGCATTGCCTTGGGCGTCGAGGGTGAGGTTCGATCCAGTAATCAGCAGCGATCCCGCCGCGGGCTTCCAAACGCCAGGGGCGAGGGTTAGCCCGCCCAAGTTGGCGCCCGGATCTCCAGTGGCTGGCATCGCAGCGAGGGTGTTGTACGCGGTTTGTGCATCGGCCAACGCCTGTGTGGCAATCGCGAATGTCGCGGAAGTTCCTTCGTTAGGACACGTAAGAGTAGAGGGAGGCGGAGGAGCAGTATAGATCGTGCCGTTGACCGTTCCCACGTTGAGCGTAGTTTCAGTATATATGCATCCCGCTGAAAACTGGATGTACGGGACGCTGGTGTCATGGAATCCAGTCACCAAAGTAGAAGCAGCTGTGGTCCCGATATTACCGTTAATCACGGTATTAATCCCCGAGTTGGTTAACCCGGCGCTGCCACCCGTGGCCCCCGCGAACGTCGAAGCTGTTCCGAGGTTAGGCCCTGTTGGACCCACGGAAGCACCCGTGGTAAACGTCCAGGGATTCGCTATCGTTCCCGCTGCGAGCGCGTTGCCGGCCAGGTCCTTCGCCGCATTCGTAATCGTGGCCGTATATTGCGTCGTCGCTGCGAGATTTGCAGTGGGAGTAAACGTTGCGGTATTACTCACGGGGTTATAGGTGACACTTCCGGCAACGGCAGCGCCGCCAGTTCCGGCCACCTTCAGAGTAAATGTGCCGAAAGCGGTGACTGTCGTTGGATTCATCGCTTTACTGAAAGTCGCGCTCACCGCCGCATTGAGTAGAACGTTAGTGGCTGCACTCGCCGGACTGGTGAGAGTTATGGTGGGCGGCGTAACATCAGCGGCCGCACCGGTCGTAAAGTTCCATGGATCGGGGACAGCGCCGGCAATCAATGCATTGCCGCTAAGGTCTTTGGCGGCCGTGGTAATCGTGACAGTGAACTGAGTGCTAGCCGCGAAATTCGCGGTCGGGGTAAAGGTAGCGGTCGTACCCGCGTAGCTCACGCTTCCCGCAACGGCCGCACCGCCGGTAGTCACCGTCACTGTAAATGTGCCCGCTGCCGTGATCGTTGCCGAATCCATCACCTTGCTGAAGGTTGCAGTTATTGTTTGATTTGTGGGGACACCAGTGGCACCTGAGGCAGGATTGGTGACCGTGATGGTGGGTGGCGTAACGTCAGAGGTCAAACCGGTCGTAAAACTCCAAACGAAATTGCTTGCCAGGTTGTTGCCCGCTGCGCTTTGCGCCGCCGTGGTGATGGTGGCCGTGTATTGGGTGCTGGCCGCCAAAATCGCAGTGGGCGAGAATGTCGCTGTGTTGGTTGCCGCCACATAGGTCACAGTTCCCGCAACGGCCGCACCGCCGGTAGTCACCGCCACCGTAAACGTACCCGCTGCCGTAATCGTTGCGGCGGTCATGGGTTGACTAAAGGTCGCGGTAATCTTCTGGTTCCGGGACACATTGGTTGCCCCATTCACAGGGTTGGTGGAAACCACAAGAGGGATCGGCCCTGTCGTGAAGGTCCATACAACATTGCTTGGCAGCGGGTTCCCTGTAACGTCTTTTGCTCCGGTCGTGATCGTCGCGGTATAAAGCGTGCTGCCGGCCAAGGACGCGGTAGGCGTAAATGTCGCGGTTGTCCCTGAGGACGCGACCGTACCCGCCACGGTGGCTCCCCCGGGCCCTGTCAGCGTGAAGGTCGATGTGGTTATCGTCGTGGGGTCCATGGCCACATTGAAGGTTGCTGTAAGCACCTGTTTTACTGGTACGACCGTCGCGCCGTTCGCAGGCACTGTGGCAGTTACGGCGGGAGCTTGGACGAACGCTTGTTCTCGCCCGCATCCCGCTACAAGACCGGCCATCAGGAACGTCATGACCCACACCATTCGAACGGTTACATTTCGCATCAGCTTCTCCTCTTCAATCATTGGGCATTACCCTGCGGCTTCATCGACACTCACGCAAAAACAGCGGGGTTCATTTTGGTGACGTAACCAGCAACAAAAAGTCCTACTCTGCTCTTATCGGAGGAGTCATCGTAAGCGCCCCGGATATATTCGTCTGTTCAAAATTGAACAGGGTAGTAACGATGTTTCATTCGGAAGCACAATGCCTTGCCGTTCGCAAAATGGATTTCGCCAAAATGATTGGTTGCTCCTCACGCCTATGAATGGGAACTGCAGAGTGCCGGACCTGGCCAGACCGCGGATCCGCCGCGTTTTTTCTGACTTAGATGACACTCAGATCAGCGGGAGTTAATTCCCGGGCTTCTGACTTTCCGGTCCAATCCAGTAAGCCTGTATAATATCTGGATGCCCAATCGTGCCTATGCCAGCCTGTGGGTTCGCGGCTTCGATGAAACGAATATGCTCGCTCATTTCGAGCATTTTCTTTCCACGGTGCCCTTGTCCGCGGGTCCGGTGGGATTTGCAGAACTCGTGGTCCGCGCCGTGGATTTGACCGAGCCGCCCATTGAGGAAGCTGATCTGCGCGGCAGCGTCCTTACTCCCGCGGACATTGTCGAAATCGCGCGGCTGAACCACTCAGCTGATGTCGGATACGAGGTGGCGGCTCGATGGGACCTGTGGATTCGCGAAATGGAAACCGCAAGCTGGAAGAGCAGTCCGGAACGCCTGACTCTTTTTTGTAATGGCCCGCTCTACGATGGCGGCGTGTTCGCCGGGTCGGGACACTTTATGGCCGACCTAGGCTTTGAGCACCTGTTTACGGGGCACGCCGGATTGCTGGCGACGCAGAGCTCGCATATCGCGGAGCCGGAACACCCCGACGAGGCGCGATTTCTGATGTGGATGTCTCAACCCAAAAATTTGCGCGAATATCAGCAGAAAACGAGAGAGAATATCCAGAAACTGATGGGCTGGATGCGCGCGGTGGAGGAAGCGATTCCTGTGGAGCGCGTTCGCCTGTGGTCTGAAGGGGAGGAAAATTTTGAAGCGCGGCTCGACGAAATACTGGCTGTGCCTTAGCCTGGCGATTTTGACCGCGCGTTCTTCGACTCCTGGCGCGACGGTAGCGTCACAAAAAGCGGCCAAAATGGCCGAGCATCGCGGCAATGAAACCATGCTCGCGGGGCTCCGGCCGGGACGCGACACATTCGCAGCAGCGGAGAAACGGTTCAAGGCCAAGGATCTTTCCGACGACAAGGATTCAGGAGTCAAGGTGTGGCGGGACGAATGTTCGGGCCGCGCCATCCGGCTCGAACTCGACGCCAAGTCCGTGATTCAAAGTGTCACGATCACGTCTCTGGACCCTCAGAGCGGAAAATGCGGTGAGAAGCGAGTAGATTTTCTCGATCCTAAAAACTGGGTGACCGGCCTCGGTTTGCGCATCGGCGATTCGCAGGATCAGATTGTGGCGCTTTATGGCGAGCCGAATTCCAGCGGCCCGGCGACAAAAAACGGGCAGGAACTGGCATTGATGTATTACCAATTCGATTGGGCCGGCTCGGACGTTCCGCAAGTGATGGAAGTTCTTTGCGCGCGGGACACCGGCCGCGTGGTCGAAATCACATTGGCGTTTGCAATCCTGTAGAATACTTTAGAGCTCTGACATACGATGAAGAATCGAAATCCGCTCAGAGCTCTTTTGCTGCAGGCCGGCATTGCGACGTTGTTATTGGCGGGATGCCGGCCCGCGCGTCAGGCGGAGCCCGTAAGAGGCAATGCGAATCCCGATACGGCCGGGGTGGCAGCCGCAGCACAGGATGGATCGCGGCAAGTCGCGGACGCCGCACTGGGGAAACAGGCGGAAATCCTCGCCCAAGGAGATCTGGCGCGAAATGGCCTCGACCAGGTGCTGGTAGTCAATGAATTTGCGAGTCCCAAGGGAATCGATTCCAGTCCGAAAGATTCCGAGGCTGTTTTCATTACCCGGGCGGCAATCCTGCAGAAGGGCGCCGGAAAATGGACCGAACTTCTGCGGTGCGACGAGCATCTAAAGAATCAAAACGGATATTTAGGCGGCTCGCCCGCGGGTAGGATTACGGGCTGGCGGCTCGAATTTAAGACGGACACAAAGCAGGGATTGGAGTTAAAGTTTACGCCAGCAGAAAGTGAAGCTGGCGAAGAAGGGTCCGGCATGGGTGAGCCGGGAGGGCAAACCGTGGTGGTTCGGTGGAATGCGAGAACGAAAAGTTATCAATCGCTCGACTCGACTCATGAAAAATTCCTGAGCGAGGCGCCCATGCTCGAAACTCCACAATCCATTGTTAAATGAGCGCAACGGCAAATACTCTCGCAAGTCCCGCCGCCAGGACACAGCACAAACGTGTCTCCGGATGGGCGCAGTTGATGCGCCTGATGCCCTATGTGGGCCGGCACAAAGGCGAAGTTGTCTTCGGCATGATTACCCAGATCGGTATGGGGATCACCGGGACGCTGCTGCCGTTGCTGATTGGCGCCATCGTGGACTGCATCAAGGGCGCCGACGCTCCACTGGCGCAGCTTGGGCGCCTCACGCAGATTTCGCTGGGCTACCTGCTTCCCTACTATCATCCCAAGAGCGCGCAAACGCTGGCCATATTTTCGTCGGCGTTAATTATTCTTTGCGCGATTCAGGGTGTTTTTTCGTACCTGACGCGCCAGGTTCTGATCGGGCTGTCGAGAGACATCGAGTACGACCTGCGAAATGACCTGCTCGACAAACTGATCCTGATGGAGCCCGAATTCTACGTGCGAAACCGCACGGGCGAACTGATGTCGCGCTGCACGAACGATTTGAACTCGGTGCGCATGGTCCTGGGGCCAGGGATCATGTACACCGCCAACACGATCGCGACCATGTTCCTGGCGGTCATTCTGATGTTCTGGATTTCGACAAGGCTCAGCATCTACGTTTTGATTCCCGTCCCCGTGGTGGCCCTTGTCGTTTGGATCTTCGGCCAGCAGATTCATGCGCTCTACGGAAAGATTCAGGCCTCCCTCGCTGTGCTTTCCGCGAAGGCGCAGGAAAATCTTGCCGGTGTTCGCGTCGTGCGCGCCTACGGCCAGGAAGAGGCCGAGATTCGCGGCTTCGATGGACCGAATCGCGAATACATCGATCGCAACCTGCGTTTGATTTATTTCTGGAGCCTGTTCATGCCGCTGCTTCAGATGCTGATCGGGCTGACGTTTGTGCTGGTGCTCTGGCAGGGCGGAAGCCAGGTGATCATGAGCCGGATCACGCTCGGTGAACTCATCGCGTTTTACACGTTCATGACGCGGCTGATCTTCCCGATGATCGCGCTGGGATTTGTCACTAACATTTTCCAGCGGGGCGGCGCTTCGATGGGCAGGCTGAACTACATCCTCGATTCCGAGCCGAAGATCAACGACGCGGAAGTGGCTGTCGCGAAAACGGCCCCCGCGAAACCGGCGGGAATCCGCGGTGAAATTGAATTCCGCCACTTGTCGTTCACCTATCCCACCGTGCGCAGCGACGCCGACGGACCCAAAGGAAATGGAACGGCGGAGGTTAACAAGCCCGTCCTGCAGGATATCTCACTGCGCGTCCCGGCCGGTTCGATTCTGGCAATCGTCGGCCCCACGGGAAGCGGGAAGTCCACTCTGGCCGCGCTCATCGCGCGTCTGTGGGACGCGCCTCCGGGCATGCTTTTGATTGATGGGCGTCCGATCCGGGAATGGCCGCTCGAAACGTTGCGACGCGCCACAGGATTCGTGCCCCAGGACACTTTTCTTTTCAGCGAAACACTGCGCGAAAATCTCGCGTTCGGCGTCGAAGAAGCCACAGTTGAGCAGATTCAAAATGCCGCTGATGTCGCCAGCATCGCCGCGGAAATCGAAGAGTTCCCTGCCAAGTACGACACCATGGTGGGCGAACGCGGAATCACACTTTCCGGCGGCCAGAAGCAGCGCTCGGCCATTGCCCGCGCCGTGATTCGCGATCCCAGGATTTTGATCATGGACGATTCGCTTTCAAGTGTGGATACGGGGACCGAAGAACGAATTCTGCGCCGCCTGGACGCGATTCTTCGGCAACGCACGACGGTGCTGATTTCCCACCGGGTCTCGACCGTGCAGCACGCCGACCAGATTGTGGTTTTGCGCGATGGCCGAATTGTAGAACGCGGCACGCACGCGGAACTTCTGTCCCGTGGCGGCTATTACGCCGACCTGTATCAGAAGCAATTGCTCGAGGAAGAGTTGGCACGCGAATGAGCGACTTCCGCGAAGAGGAAGCCCTAGGAAAAGCCTACGACTCGCAGCTCCTGCGTCGGCTGATCACCTATCTGCGGCCGTATAAGCGGAGCGTTGTCTCCGCAGTGGTGCTGACCTTGCTCGTCGGGCCTCTCGAAGTCGTCGGCCCCTATCTTTTCGGGTATGGCGTGGACAAGTACATCGTCCCCGGCACGAACCATTCGATTCCCATCGCGGACGCCCTCCACGGCATCAGCGTGGTTTCGCTCGGATTTCTGGCCGCGTTGCTGTTCAGTTTTGCCGTGCAGTATCTCCAGGTCCGCATCATGCAGAACGTCGGCCAGCAGACCCTTTACGATCTGCGCAAGGAAATCTTCGAGCGGATGCAGCGCCTGCCGATGAGTTTCTTTGACCGCACTCCCGTGGGACGCCTGGTGACGCGCGTAACGACCGACGTGGACGCGCTTAACGATCTGTTCGCCGCTGGCATCGCCGCGATGGCCAACGATGCCATCGTGCTGCTGTGCATCGGCGCGGTCATGATCGAGATGAACTGGCGGCTGGCGCTGGCGACGTTTGCGGTGCTGCCGTTGATCGTAATTTCCACTTGGATTTTCCGTGACCGGGTTCGCGACGCGAACCGGCGCATTCGCACGGCCATTGCGCGAATCAACTCTTTCCTCCAGGAACACATCAGCGGCATGAGCGTCGTGCAGCTGTTCAATCGCGAGAGAAAAACAAAAGACCAGTTTGCCGAATTGAATCGCATCCACATGGAAGCGTACAAGGATGCGATTACTGCCTTTGCCGTGTTCTTCCCTGCGGTTGAATTGTTCAGTACTGCTGCGATTGCCATCGTCTTCTGGTATGGCGGGTTGCGGTCGCTTTCCGGCCTCGTGGACGTTGGCGTGCTCATCACGTTCATGCAGTACGCGCAGCGCTTTTTCCGCCCGATTCAGGACCTGAGCGAAAAATTCAATATCCTGCAATCGGCCATGGCGGCTTGCGAACGCATTTTCAAACTTCTGGACGAGCCTTTGCCCGCGCCGCCCGCGGAAACTCCGCTTGCGATTACCGATCCGCGCGGGGAAATCGAATTCCGCAATGTCTGGTTTGCCTATACAGGCGGCGCGAATCCCAAGGATGAAGATTGGGTTTTGCGCGACGTTTCCTTCCGTATTGCTCCGGGACAGACACTCGCCATCGTCGGCCACACCGGCGCCGGGAAGACCACGCTGATCCAGTTGCTGCTGCAGTTCTATAACATACAGCGCGGCGAAATTCTTCTCGACGGAATCGACATCCGCAGATACGACGTGCACCAACTGCGAAAGCAATTCGGAATCGTTTTGCAGGATCCATTCCTGTTCACCGGCACGCTTGAATCCAACGTGCGCCTGGGCGATGAGGACATCAGCCGCGCCCGCGTCGAGTCCGCGTTGCGCGAAGTGGGGCTTGGCTCTCTGCTCGACAGCCTCCACGACGGCGTCGAAACCAACGTCAGCGAACGCGGCGCGACTTTTTCCGTCGGCCAGCGGCAACTGATCAGCTTCGCAAGAGCGCTCGCGCACAATCCGCGGTTCCTGATCCTCGATGAAGCCACATCGAGCGTGGACACAAAAACCGAAGTCCTGATCCGCGAGGCGCTGGACCGCCTGCTCGAAGGCCGCACCGCACTGGTCATCGCTCACCGCCTTAGCACGATCCAGCACGCCGATCGAATTCTTGTCTTCCACAAGGGAAAGCTGCGCGAGCAGGGCTCGCACCAGGAATTGCTGGGCATGCGCGGGATTTACTATCGCCTTTACCAGCTTCAGTACAAGGATCAGGAGCTGCGCGCGTCATTTGAACCGGCGGAAAATGAAGCCGGAGCTTCCCTGCCCGGCAACGATTAGTAGGACATGCTTCAGAGTCTGTGTGGCAACTACAAATCGTGGCCACAAATTGTGTGATGCCAACTATCGCATCACAAGATATTGTGGTGGCGGCACCAAAAACCTAAGTAGCCACACAGACTCTTCAGCCT
>Ga0182024_10009646_pt1 | contig 19899 bp, 14 predicted proteins | sample P32metaG_FD_120480 | JGI IMG/M metagenome (GOLD analysis project Ga0182024, IMG submission 120480) | Permafrost microbial communities from Stordalen Mire, Sweden - P3-2 metaG (Illumina Assembly) | ecosystem: Environmental > Terrestrial > Soil > Wetlands > Permafrost | place: Sweden: Stordalen... | reverse complement strand
CGGGTTCGCGCTTTCGATCGCGTCGGGACAGCCGGCGTCGGTCGGCGCCGATGTGCTGTCGGGTGTGGTCGAAACCGTGGGGGGTGCCGCGATCGGCGTAGCCGCGGGGTTGCTCTGCGCCGGGGTGCTGCGCGTCACCAATGCCGCCGAGTACGAGGTGACGGTCACCATCGTGCTCGCGTATTTGTCGTACATCGGCGCGACCGAACTGCACGCATCGGGGATCTTCGCCACGATCGGCGGCGCGATCGCCCTGCGCGCGATGCTGCGCCGCGCACCGAACACGATCAGCAACGCCGACGACGTCGACCGTGTCTGGAACGCGCTCGCCTTCGTCGCGAACGCGGCCGTGTTCACCGCGACGGGCCTGGTGATCGAGCCGGAGCGCATTCTGCACGAACCGGGTCTGGTCGCCGGCGCGATCGTCGCCGTGATCGCCGCGCGTGTCGCACTCGTCGTGCTGGCGACTCGCTCCTTGCACAGCCGCACGACGATGTTCTTGGCCGGCATGCGTGGCGCGCTGCCGCTGGCGCTCGCGCTCTCGCTTCCGGACACCTTACCGTTTCGTCCGCAGATCATCGATGCGACGTTCGCCGTCGTGCTGGTCACGATCGTCGTGCAGGGCGCGCCGCTCGAACTCATTTTGGCGCGGTTCTACGGCAACGCTCGCGGAACGCAAGCCTGACGCGCCGAACGCGCTCGCATGGAACGCCGTCATATCGACATCCCCGACAAGAAGCTCCCGCGCGGCATGGATCGCTGGCCGTTCAGCGACGCCGTGCGCGCGGGCGACACCCTCTACGTCTCGGGCCGGCTCGGACTCGATCCGGAAACGCGCCGCCCGCCGGCCGACGTGTCGGACGAAGCGCGCCTGGTCATGGACGACGTGCAGCGCGTGCTGCGCGTCGCCGAGATGACGTGCGACGATCTGGTGATGGTCACGATCTTTGGTGACGCAACCCACTTCGCCGCATTCAACGCGGTCTATCTCACGTATTTCAACGGCCCGCCGCCGGCGCGCGCGTTCATCGGTTCGGGCCCGCTCCTCTTCGGCGCCCGTTTCGAGATCACCGCAATCGCCGTAATGTCATCCTGAGCCTGTCGAAGGACGAACGATCGAGCCGGGTCGACAACCAAACGCGGCGCGTCGTCATGGTGAAGCCGCCCTGAGCGAAGGCGAAGGGCGACCGCCCGAAAGGATGAACCGCGCTCGTTCCGATCGCGCTTCTCCAGTCCAACTCGCATCTTACCCTCCGGGCAGTCGCGCTTCGACTCCGCTCAGCACGACGGCAACACGAACGCAAGGCGTGTTTGAGCGATCGCCGGCCCTCGTTCATCGCCCTTCGACAAGCTCAGGGTGACAATTGGGTCTTGAGCGCAGCCTGACAACCGACCTCGGCCGACGCCGGTTAGATGTCGAGTTGCGTGCCGGTGCGGTCTTCATAGGTGGTGCGCGGGGGCGGCGGTTCGGGCAGAATCGGCGCCGCGTCGTCGGGCGAGAACGTCCAACCGCGCCCGAACTCCGACGGTACGGCATCAGCGACCGGTGACGATTCGGCGCGTGGCCGCGGTCGTGCGATCGGCGGCGCCGGCGTCGCGACGAGCACCGCCGATGGTGAAGGCGCCGGCACGGCGGTCGCGGCCGGTGCCGGCGCAGGCACCGGCGGCGGCGGTGGTTCGATCGTCGTTTCGATCAACGCGTCGACCGGAACGGTGAAGCGCTCGACGCCGCGGCGTTTTCCCCGAACGACGAACGCATCGAGCAGACGCTGCACGCCGGAGAGCGGGATCTTGGCGACCGGCACGAGGTGATAGTCGTCGGCGATCGAGGCGCACGTCTCGCGCGACGCAACGATGAACGCATTGAGCGCGAACGCCGCTTCCTGCAACCGGTGGGCGAAGGTCGCTTCATTGCCGACCACGGTGAACTCGCGCCGGTCGCGGAATCCGGCGTCGCCGGCGATCACCTCGCCGGTGTTGATCCCGATCCCGACGGTGAACGGTTTGCGGTGCTGTTTCGCCCAGCGGTCGCGCATCGCGACGACGTGGCGCACGACGTCGAGGGCGGCTTGCAGCGCGTCGTCCTCTTGGGTCGGATTGTCGAGCGGAACGCCGAACAGTGCGACGATGCCGTCACCGAGCAGCGTGTCGATGATCCCGCGATGGCGCTGAATCGCGGTTCCGGCCAAGCCGTAGAACTCGTTGAGATACCGTAGCGTCTGTTCGGGCGTGAGCGGTTCGATGAAGCGCGCGAAGTCGTGGATGCGGCAGACGAGCACGGTCGCGCGCACGGCGCGGCCGGTGAACAGCCGCTCGTCCTTGCGCGCCAGCAGCACGTCGACGACCGACGGCGCGACGTAGCGCGCGAAAGTCGCGCGCACGCGCGCAAGCTCGCGGCGCTCGGCGTGCCAGCGCCGCCAGGCGATCGTTCCGGCGGCGATCCCGGCCAAGACGAATAGGCCGACGAAGAAGGCCATACCGGGGTAATCGGCCGGAACTCGCCGTAACCCGCGCCATGGGCGATGTCGAGTACCTCCAGGGGCGGATCGCGGGCTATGCCGACTACGCGAACGACGCCGCCCGGCACCAGGTCGACAAGCAGGTCCGGGCCTGGCTGGGTGAGGCGATCAGCGCCGCCCGGGACCGGCTCAAACCAGCCGGGGCGCTGGCCGAGCGCGTCGACGGTTTGCTCTTCCGCTGCGAGTTCTTCGATCAGCGCGTCGAGCGAGCGGTGCACCACGCGCTGTTCGGCCGGGAGCTGGTCGACCACATCCACCAGCTCGACCGCGGCATCGTGGAGACCGCCGAGCGGATCCGCGACGCGGCCGACGAGACGGTATTCTCGACCGCGCTCGACGATGTGGCGCGGCTACTCGACGAGCGATTCGGCGCGTTCCTCGACGCGCCGTCGCGTTAGCGTCCTGGCAATTACGGCGCCGCAGGCGATCGCGAGGACGCACCAGGCCAAGCCTTGGACGAGGTCGCCGAGGACGATCCGGCCGATCCCGAAGAGCGTGCCGTAGACGAGGCCCAAGCCCGCGAACCAATCGATCAGCGCGATTCCCAGGCGGTCTTCCGAACCGCCGGGGACGAGCCGCGCGATCGGTGCCCAGCCAGCCCCGCTGGGCCGCACGCGGGCGTAGAAGCGCGACAGCGTCGCTTCGCTCTCCGGCTTGGTGATGAACGTTACGGCGATCCACACCACCGTCGTCGCGGCGACGGTGATCAACAGACGTTTGGCGGTCGCGTTGGGATCGTCGCCGGCAACGATTCCGCTGAGATAGCACCAACTGCCGACGATTGCCGAGGTCGCCAGCGCCGAGATCTCGCTCCAAGCGTTGATTCGCCACCAGTACCAGCGCAGGATCATCACCAGACCGACGCCGGCGGTGAGCGTGAGCATGTACTTCCACGCTTCGCCGACCGACGACATGAACAGCGTGACGATCGCCGCGAGGAGCATCGCGACGATGGTCATCCAGCGTGAGACGACGACGTAGTGGGCGTCGCTTCCGTCGCGCACGATGAAGCGCCGGTAGAGATCGTTGGTGAGATATGATGCGCCCAGGTTGAGCTGCGTTCCGATGGTCGACATGTACGCGGCCAAGAAGCCGGCCATCATGAGCCCGCGTAGCGCGACCGGCAAATGATCGACCAGCGTCTGCACGTAGCCGAGCTCGGGATCCGGTTTACCGTCGGCGCCGATCACGCCGTGCGGATAGAGCACCAGTGCGGCCAGCGCGACCAGGATCCACGGCCACGGACGCAGCGCGTAGTGGGCGACATTGAAGAAGAGCGTCGCGTACACGGCGTCCTTCTCGCTGCGCGACGCGAAGATGCGCTGCGCGATGTACGATCCGCCGCCCGGCTCGGCGCCCGGATACGACGACGCCCACCAGCTCACGCCGATGAACACCAGAAACGTCGTCACCGGCATCCAGCTCGCGTTGCCCGACGGCACGAAGGCGAGGATCGAACCGCCGCCGCTTGCGACGTGCTGCGCGTCGATGCCCGCCAGCCCGGCTTTGAGCGCGGCGATTCCGCCGACGGCGGCGACCGCGACGACCGCCAGCACCACCGCCATCGTCATCTTCACGATGAACTGCAAGAAATCGGTGACCAGCACCGACCAGAAACCGCCGATGGTGACATACAGCGCGGTGAGGGCCAAGCACACATAGAGCGCGGGCAAGGTCGGCACGTGCAGGGTCAGCGAGAGAATCTTCACCATCGCGAGATTCACCCAGCCCATGATGATCGTGTTGACCAGCACGCCCTGATACACCGCACGCACGCCGCGCAATGCCGACGCCGGTTTGCCGCCGTAGCGCAGCTCGATGAACTCGACGTCGGTGAGCACGCCCGAGCGGCGCCACAGGGCCGCGAAGAAGAACACGGTCAGAATGCCGCTGGCCGCCATGTTCCACCACAGCCAGTTTCCGGCGATGCCGTTCTGCGCGACGAATCCCGTCACCGCGAGCGGCGTGTCGACCGCGAACGTCGTCGCGACCATCGAGGTCCCGGTCAGCCACCACGGCGCGCTGCGGCCGGACAGAAAGTACTCGCCGATGTTTTTGCCGCTGCCGCGCGCGTACCACAGCCCGATGCTCAGGTTGATCGCGAAGAACGCGACGATGACCGCAATGTCGACCGGACTCAGCGCCATTGCGGCTCCTCCTTCGACAGGCTCAGGATGACACCGGCCGGCCTCACGAGCACTGCAGGACCGTATCGGCGCCGGCGAGCGGGCCGGGCGCGACGTGCTGGCGGCGGCCGTGATCGGTCAACGCGTCGTAGGCGCGCTCCTCGCGCGTGAAGCGCTCGAATCCCGCCTGACCGATCGATTCGATCTCGGCCCGAAATGCGCCGGAGTCGGGTTCGACGATCGTCGTCGTGCGCGCGTTGAGCTCGTCGCGCACCGTTTCGGCGACGCGCACGTGGCCGATCTCATGGTGAATGATCGCCCGCCGCAGCGCCTCGGCTCGCGCGCGATCGCCCTCGCTCATCTGCGGCCAGCCGATCGAGCGCGGCGCGTTGACGACAATGTCGCCCAGCTCGAACACGATCGTTCCGGCGTAGCTGCCGTTGGCGAGGACGCGCGAGTTCTCGGTCCGGTACCGGTAGCGGATCGTTGCCAGGCCGGTCTCGTTGCCGGTGCCCACCACGTTCAAGCACGAGCGCACGATGAGATCGCGCTCGTCGAAGCGCACGTGCAGGCGGGAGACGACGTCCTCGTCGCTGCCTCCGAAAAGCGCGGCCGCCAGGACCACCGCGGCCAAGACCTTCATGGTAGCGGTGACCTCGCGAGGAGACGGCGCACGCGCTGGTGTAGCGCGCAACGTGCGCTCGTTCCTCGCGGCGGCTTTCTGGGCCGTCATCTTCGCGTCGGCGACCACGGCCGTCACGGCGGCCCCGGCCCTCGTGCCACAGCCGCGCGTCGTGACGGCGTGCCGGGGTGCCATGGCCCTGAACCGGCCGATGCGGTTTCCGCGCGCGATTGACCCCGGCGGCTTCGAGTTGCTGCGCGACCGCTGGGCCGCGCTCGGCATTCCGACGCCGGTGATCGCCGCTGACGGCACGCCGGCGGACGTAGACGTTCGGGCCGGCTCCGCCGTCCGTCGCGCGTCGCCTTCGTCGCCGCGTCCGCCCGGCTACCGCCTCGATGTGACATCGCGCGTGGCGCTGGCCGAGACGAACGGCGACGGAACGCGCGACGGCGTGTTCGACGGGCTGGCGACGCTCGCCCAACTGCCCGAGCGCCGCGGCGCTGGTTGGGTGCTGTCGTGCGTGCACATCGACGACGCGCCGGCGCTGCGCTGGCGCATCGTCTCCGACGACGTCTCGCGCGGTCCGTTCCCGACCTTCGACTATGCGAAGGAACGCATTCGCGGGCTCGCCGCGCTCAAGATCAACGGTTGGTCGCCCTACATGGAACAGGTCGTCGTCGATCCGCGCTACCCGTTCGTCGCATGGCCGAACGGCTGGACGACGGCCCAGTTGCGCGAGCTCGCAACGTACGCACGGCACTTTCACGTCACCCTCATCCCCGAGCAGCAGACGTTCGCGCACATGCACGAGACGCTCAAGTGGGAGGCGCTCGCGCCGCTGGCGGAGCTGCCGCACGGATATCTGATGGCGGAGAGCGATCCGACGACGTACCGATACCTCGAGCCGCTGATCAAGAGCATCGTCGATGCCGTCAAGCCCGTGCCGTTTGTCCATCTCGGCGCCGACGAACCGGTCGATTTGGGTCGAGGCCGAACCGCGCGCACGGCGCAAACCTTTGCCGATCACGTGACGCACGTTGCCGACGCGCTGGCCGGCAGCGGCGCGCGACCGATGATCTGGGACGACGCGATTCAGCAGGATCACACGATCCTCGGTTTGATTCCGCGCTCGACCGTCATCGTGACGTTCCACTACGGTGCGGAGAAAACGTTCCGGCCGTACATCGATCCCGTCGCGAACGCCGGTTTCGATCAGATGGTCGCGCCGGGGGCCTCGAACTGGAACGAGGTGTATCCGGATCTCGCGACCGCGTACGCGAACATCGCGCGCTTCGTCGGCGAGGCGAAGACCGTCCGCGGCATGCTCGGAATGTTCATGACGGTGTGGCACGACGACGGCGAGACGCTCTACGAGGCGACCTGGCCGTCCGTCGCCTACGCGGCGGCGACGGCGTGGCAAACCAAGCCGGTCGACGACGCGAGTTGGCACCTCACGTTCACGCGCGCGTTCTTCGGCAGCGACGATCGCGGTTACGCCGGCGACTTGAGCGATCTGGAGACGATTCGAACCGAGCTGCGAACGACGCCGTCGGATCCGCCCGACTATGTGTTCTGGCACGATCCGTTCGATCCGCAGTTGCAAGAACGCAGTGCTTCGCTGGACTTGTCGACGCTACGCCAGCGGGCCGAAGGTGTGCTCGGTCACCTGTGGTCGGTCCATCCGCCGCTGCACGCCGAGGCTGCCGGCGTGATGAAGCTGGGCGCCTTGCGCTACGACCTGCTCGCGCGCCGGCTGCAGATCGGCAAGGAGGCCCACGATTATTACGACGATGCGCGCGCGCATGCGACCAAGCCGAACGACGCGCAGGTCTACCGCAGCCTGAACGTCGTCAAGTATCTCTGCTGGGAGCTGCGCGATGGGCTCTCGAATGTCGTCCCGTTCTATTTGGGCGCGTGGCGCTACGAGAGCACCGAACCGGGCGTGCAGCGCATCATCACCCGCTACCGGTTGGCGGAGGACGATGCGCAGCGCTGCGCGGATCGGATCGACGGCGTGGCGCGCGAAAGCTATCTCCGGCACGGAACCGTTCCGAGCTGGGACGAGGTGATGAGATCGGTTCACTGAGCGGCATCGCGATCGTCGTCGTTTTCGCGGCGCTGGCCGCGTTGATGATCGCGCGCCGGCTCCCCGCCCTGCTGGCGGTGCCGCTGATGGCGTTGGCCACCGCGGCGATTGCGGGGGTGCACGATCTCGGCTCGATCGTGACGCTCGGCGCGGTCAAGCTCGCCGCCGTCTACGCGACGCTGTTCTTCGGCGCGTTGCTCAGCCGGGTCGTGCTCTCGACCGGGATCGCCGAGACGCTCGTCGCGTACGCGGCCGAGTTCGGCGGCGATCGCCCGCTGGTGCTCTCGCTGCTGTTGTGTCTGGTCGTCGCGATCTTGTTCACCACCGTCACAGGCCTCGGCGCGATCATCATGATCGGCACGATCGTGCTGCCCGTGCTCATGACGGTCGGCGTGCCGCGCGCAACATCGGCGACACTGTTCTTGCTCGCCTTCGGGCTCGGCTACATCCTCAACATCGCGCAGTGGCGCTTCTACAGCTCGGTGTTCGGCGTCGCGCGCGACACGTTCCAGAGCTACGCGCTCGTCCTGTTCGTGCTGCAGGCCGTCGTGCTCGTCGCGTTCGCGCTGGTGCGCGCGCGCACCACGCGCGACTACGCAACGAAGGTCGTCCCGGGCGACGAACCGCGCCGGCGCGTCGGACCGTTCGCGCTCGTCACGCCGGTGCTGCCGCTGGTATTGCTCCTCGGTTTGGGTTGGGACGCGATCGTCGGCTTCGCCGTAGCGGCAATCTACGGGGCGCTCGTGACGGCGCCGCGCAAGATCGTGCCGACGCTGGTCGCCGCGTGGATTCGCGGGATCGAGGACGTCGCGCCGGCGACGATCTTGATGATCGGCATCGGGATGCTGCTGGTCGCCGCGCAGACGCCGCAAGTGCAGGCGGCAATGACGCCGCTCGTTGCCGCGGTGGCCCCGCGCACGCCGCTCGCCTACGTCGTGCTGTTCGGGTTGTTGTCGCCGCTCGCGCTGTACCGCGGTCCGCTCAACCCGTACGGTGTCGGGATCGGCGTGTACACGGTGCTCGCGACGTTACACGTCATGCCGGCCGTCGCGCTCGTCGCCGCAGTGATGGCGGTGGTGCAAGTGCAGAACGTGTGCGATCCCACCAACACGCAAAACGTATGGGTCGCGAACTTTACCGGCATCGGCGTCGAGCGGATCACCCGCCTCACGCTGCCGTGGCAAGTCGGCGTGGCGACGGTCGCCACGATCGTCGCGGTCATCGCCGGCGTCAGATTGTTCGGCGTCGCGCCGTTCGCGCCGCGTGCGGCCGCCGCCGCCACCATTCCGCCCGGATTGTTCGCACCGCCGTCGGCGGCGCGCGCCGTTGCGGTCCTCGACGACGGCACGCCGGACGGCATGCGGGCCGCGCACGAGGTCGCCGAAACCGTCGCACGCGGGTGGCCCGGCTTTCGCGTCGTGACGGCGCAAGGTGATCCGAGCGCGTCAGACTGCAGCACCAAACCGTATGCCGCCGTTTTGAAGCTGACGGTGACCCAGCTCGTCGGCGGCGGGACCGACACCGGGCTCGAGCTGTTCGACTGCGCGGGCTGGAGCGTCGAGCAGTGGCACACGCAGGGCGTGGTCCCGACAGCTGCGCACGACGTGCTGTTCCGTGCGCGGCTCTGGACACGCGAGCATCCCGCGCTGGCCGCCGAGGTTTTCGAGCGCGGGCTGGACTTCGACCCGTCGTCCGCGACGCCGACCTACTTCTATGTCCTGTTCAAACCCAGCGACGGCTACATGCGCGCCTTGGTTCGGCCCGGTGGACCCGCCTATGTCGCCGGGTTGCGCAGCGGCGACGTGATCGACAAGCTCGACGGAAAGTTCTGGTGGGAGTACGGCACCTACCAGACCCAGCTGCGCGCCTACGACGGCCTCCCCCATGCATTCGACGTCGAGCGCGGCAAAGTCGGCGGCCCGCCCGGTCATATCCAGCTCGGAGCACCGTTCACGGGCTGAACGTTTCAGCGGGCGATCAACAGTGATACGCCTTTTGGCAGCGCCTCGCGGTCATAAAGCGGTTGAAGGATCTGCTTCCAGTGTAACTCCCGGGGATGCTGTCCGCGTCGTATCCGTTCGTCGGGGTGTAAACGTTCGAGTAGCGCAATGTAGATCGGCCCCGAGTAGCAATTCCAATATCTCTGCAAGAAATGGTTCGAATGCGTATTCGAACGTAGGGTCGCGGCGTGGTATGTCCGGCGCCGCCGCAGATTCGAAGTACTTCCAACGTAGAGCCACTCACTATCGGAAGCGATTGCATAAATGGCTGGAACATCAGAGTTGAAGTAACGAAAGCTCAATGTCCATTGAACATAGTTGGCCCGAAGGTTCGTACGAACAAACTCTTCGAGCTTTGGATGCTCGATGGGAAGACCTTCAGTATCCGAGCGCGGCGAACCATACTGGTCGAAGCCGCGCACGAGCCACCATCGAAGCCGCGCTCTTTGTTCCGTCGACATAGCCGAGATACGGTCTTGAACCTGAGTGTCTGGCCACATTTCAATCAGATTATGGAGTGCGAGTGTGCCAGCATACTGGCGTTCTTCTTGGGTTTCAGCTTCGATCGCTCAGCAGCGTGCGAGGGCCGGCGACGCTGTTCCCCATCCCGTCGTAGGCTTACCATCCCTCCGAACCCGTGTTTCTGTAAATCAGCGCAGCGACGTGTACATCTCGATAACTCCGAATTGCCGCACTGAAGGCTTCCTGGGTCGAGAGTGGGCCGGTCGAGAGAACAACCCGCTGGCTTGTCAGCCCTCACGCCACGGCTCGGTCCTCGCCTTCACCGTCGGCTAGGAGCGCGCGCGCCCGCTTCTCTCCGATGCCGTGGTGGCGCCTGCGCACTCGCACTCGCAAAGCGAACCCTTCGCCTCCCAGCAGCCTTTGCGGCAACGTTTTCCCGCGACGAAACGGCCGACGAGAATCTTCATGTTTTCGAAGTAAGTCCGCAGCCGCAGATCGGATCACGGATCGGATCTCCCTCTGCGTCGCGATCCATTTCGACCACCACTGATGCTTCTTCGCACACCAAAGTCGGACGCGAACCATATTGGGATTCTCGCTGGCAACTGCGGCGGTGCCGGGCCTGTGCGGCCGTTTCAAAGACCGCTGTCGGCGAGAGGTCACTTCGCGCCGCCGTCGCCTTTCGCGGCCCTCTGGCGTCTTGAGGTCAGCACACTTAGGCCCGCCCAGGATTGACGGCCTCCGAGACGCCGGCAGTATGAGAGCGGCAGCCGAAGCTCAAAGAAACAGATTGACTTATACCAGTCGATCGGGTATAACTAATACGAGTGGTACAGAAACTCGCTAATGAAAGAGGAACCCGATGGACCCCAAGTCGACCCGTCCCGTCTTCCCGGCGCCCTACCGCCCGGCGCCGCAGCCCACTCTGATCCGTGTGCGCAGTGATTCGAACATCTTTCGCGGCTGGGGACCGACACTCTAACTTGCCGCCGGCCTTCTTTGCGGTCGACCCGTATGGCGGCGGACCACTATATCTGCAACTTGCCGAGCAGATCAAGCGGGCCATCGCGATCGGCGCCCTCACCCCCGGTGAACGGCTCCCAACCGTTAAGGCGCTGGCCCACGAGTTGAAGCTCAACGCCAATACGGTCGCGCGCGTCTACCGGGATCTCGAGCGCGAAGGGGTGATCGACACCGCGCCCGGTCGAGGATCGTTCGTGCGACAGGACGGCGAGTTGGGTGATGCGCGCAAGGTCGCCCGCGATGTAGCAACGCGCGGCATGGACAGTGCAGTCCGCGGCGCGCGGTCTCTCGGAATTACGCGAGCCGAAATGCTTGAAATCAGCGATGCGTCGATCCGACGCTTGTACCCGGAGGAGACGCAGTGATCGCGATCAGCGGCCTGACCAAACGCTATAAAGATGTGCTTGCCGTCGACGACGCGACGTTCGAGGTTCCGACCGGATCGGTCTGCGGACTGCTCGGACGAAACGGCGCCGGCAAGACGACGACCTTCAAATGCATGATGGGTTTCGCGCGGCCCGACGCGGGCGAGGTTCGCTTCGACGGCGAGCCGCTCACGCCGAAAACGTTCGAGAAGCTCGGCTACGCGCCCGAACGCCCCGCACTGTACAACTGGATGACGGTCGCGAACCATCTCGAGCTCGCCCGCCGCTCGCAGCCAACCTACGACGGCGCGCGAGCGAAAGAGTTGCTCGCAACCTTCCGTCTCGATGGCCGCAAGAAGGCCGGCAAGCTCTCGAAGGGCCAGCAGACGGCGCTCGCGCTCATCCTCGCGCTGTCGGGCAAGCCGTCGCTGCTGATTCTCGACGAGCCCGCCAGCGGTCTCGATCCGGTCATGCAGCGCGTCGTGCTGGATCTGCTCATCGACGCCGCAACCAGTGGTGCGACGATCATCCTGTCGTCGCATCAGATCGGCCAGATCGACCGTGCCGCCGACCGCGTGGTGATCATGCGCGACGGCAAAGTCATCGTCTCGGGCGAGATCGACGCGCTGCGCGAAGCCTCGCGCGTCGTCGAAGCGACGTTCGAGTTCTCCATCCCCGACCTGGGCACGCTTCCCGATGAGATGCGGGTCGAGCGCGCCGGCAAGAGCATCCGGCTGCACGCGAACGGCCGAGCCGATGCGGTCGCCGCGCGCTGCGGCGCGCTCGGTGCGACCGGCGTACGCGTCCTGGACCGTTCGCTCGAAGACATCTTCCTCGACGCCGTCGACGACGGAGAGACCCACTGATGGAATACGTCGAAATCTTGCGCGCCCGGCGCGTGCTGATATGGTATTGCGCGGTCCTGCTCGGTGCTCTCGCGATCACCGCCGTCAGCATGTACTCGGGCCATGCCAATGTCGGCGCGGCTCATAGCACGATCCCACTGTCGGCGATCGTCGGTGGGTGCGCGTTCGGGGCGATGATCGTCGCGACGTGCGTCGCCCCGGGCTTGAATGCCGAGTCAAACACGCTCGCGATCGCCTGGACCCGCCCGATCACACGCGCCTCGATCGTGCTGCGCTATATCGCCGTCGACGTCGTTGCGATCCTCGTCGCGTACGCGTTCACCGCTACGATCGCTCTCGCGTTCTGCGGCCTGTTCGGCCTCTTCGGGCACATCGTTGCAGACAGCGATATCCCGCTCGCGCTGCTCAACGGGCTGGGCTGTGCGCTGATGTGGTACGGACTCGTGATGGTCATCGCCGCGCCGCTGAACGGCCGAGGTGCCCTCGTCTCCGGCCTGAGCTGGGGAGCCTTCGTCGTGGTCGGCTCGCTGTGGGCTGCGCCGTTCCCGGCCGCAATCCACGCCGTGCTCACTTTCTTGAACTACTTCAACCCAATGACGTACTTTGCCGTCGGTAGTAGCAGCGACAGCCACGGGCGACACGTCCTCATGCTGAGTCCAGAAATGTTGACGCTGATTGCTTGGGTTTTCGTCGCCGTGACGCTCGCCGGCACGGTGCGGCTCTGGTCGACGCGGGAGGTGTGAACGATGACCATCATGGCCACGCATTTCACCATCGTGCTCGGGGTCTGGCGCATTCGGCTGCGCTTCGACATCGACGAGCCGCGCGAAAGCGAGCTCGCCGAAACGCACGCGCAACCGCAGCCCGCCGCGCCGCCCCCCGAACAGACGTTGCGCGTACCGACCTGGGGCCGCAACTAGGACGAAGCATCGGGCACGGGCGTCGGCGAAGGGGGCGACATGGTTGCTCCCCACGCCGACGCCCTCATCGCGCACGTTCGCGCCAACCGTGAGCGCTACGTCGACGAACTGAAGGCGTGGATCGCGGTGCCGTCGATCTCGGCGCAGCCGGATCATGCCGGCGACGTGCGCCGCTCCGCCGAGCACGCGGTGGCGCGCATGCGCGCAGCGGGGCTCACCCAAGCCGAGGTGCTCGAGACCGACGGGAATCCGGTCGCCTACGGAGCGTGGCTCGGTGCCAAGGGCGCGCCGACGATTCTGATCTACGGTCATCACGACGTGCAGCCGGCCGACCCGCTCGAGCTGTGGACGTCGCCGCCGTTCGACGCGGCGGTGCGCGACAGCAAGCTCTACGGCCGCGGCGCGGTCGACGACAAGGGGCAGTGCTTGATGCACGTCGCCGCGCTCGAGGCGCATCTCGCGGTGAACGGCAAGCTGCCGATCAACGTGAAGGTCGTCATCGAAGGCGAGGAAGAGATCGGCTCGCCGAACTTCGAGGCGTTTCTCGCGCGCGAGAAAAAACGGCTCGCCTGCGACGTGGTCGTCGTGTCCGACACGGCGGTCTTCGCCGAAGACGTTCCATCGCTCACGACCTCGCTGCGCGGGATGGTGAACTGGGAGATCATCGTGCACGGTCCGACTAGCGACCTGCACTCGGGCTACTATGGCGGGATCGTGAAGAACCCGCTCGAGGCGCTGGCGCAGATCCTCGCCGCGCTCAAGGACGCGCACGGGCGGGTCGCGGTCCCCGGCTTCTATGACGGCGTGCGCGAGCTCTCGCCGCACGAGCGCGCCGGGATCGCGGCGCTGCCCTTCGACCCGGCGCGCGAGGCGCATGCGATCGGCGTGCCGGAGCTCGTCGGCGAAGCGTCGCGGATGCCGCTGGAACGCATGTGGTTCCGGCCGACGCTCGAGATCAACGGAATGTACGGCGGCTATCAGGGCGCGGGACAGAAGACGATCATCCCGTCGTTCGCGCGCGCCAAGCTGTCGGCGCGGCTCGTCCCGCACCAAGATCCCGCCCAAGTGAAGCATGCGGTCACGACGTTCTTGCAGCGCGTCGCACCGAAGGGCGTGACCGTCGAGGTGGAGTCGCACGGCGACGTGCGCGCGGTCGAGACGTCGCGCGATCATCCGGCGGTGATCGCGGCGGCGCGCGCGATGGAGCTGGGTTTCGGCAAGCCGCCGGTCTTCATCGGCACCGGCGGGACGATCGGCCCGGTGTCGTCGTTCGACCGGATCTTGCACCTGCCGCAGGTGCTCATCGGCGTCGGACTTCCCGACGATGCGATTCACGCGCCCAACGAGAAGTTCGACCTCGGACAGTTCTTCGGCGGAATCGAGACGATGACATATTTGTACGACGAACTCGCGGGTGCGTTGAAATGAGTTTCACCGAACGGTTCGCCGATCGGGCGACCGATTACGTCGCCGGGCGGCCGTCGTATCCGGCCGCCGCGATCGATGCGCTGTTCGAAGGCTTGGGCGATCCGGGGGAGATCGTCGTCGCCGACCTCGGGGCGGGCACCGGGATCTCGTCGCGGCTGATGGCGGCGCGCGGCGTGCGCGTGCTCGCGATCGAGCCGAACGAAGCGATGCGCAACGCGGCCGAACCCGATCCGAACGTCGAGTGGCGGGCGGGTACCGCCGAGCACACCGGGCTGATCGAAGCCGAGGTCGATCTGGTCACGGCGTTCCAAGCTTTCCATTGGTTCGATCGCACCAAAGCGCTCGACGAGATCGTGCGTATCTTGCGTTCCGGTGGCCGCGCGGCGGTCGTCTACAACGAACGCGACGAGAGCGATCCGTTCACTGCAGCGTACGGTGCGATCGTGCGGCGCTACCAAACCGACGAGACGGAACGCCGCCGCGCCGACGGCCTCGCCTCGTTCGCGGCGTTCGAGGGCTGGGTGTCAGGGAGCCGCCGGGTGGAGGTGCGCAACGCGCAGTCGCTCGACGCCGACGGCGTGCTCTCTCGAGCGCGTAGCACGTCGTATCTGCCGAACACGGGTCCGGTCGCCGGCGAGTTGCACGATCAGATCCGCGCGCTTGTCGCGCAGCACGCGCGCGACGGTCGCGTGACGATGGCGCTGCGCACGATCGTCGTCGTCGGCGACGTCGGAGCGGGATGAATTTCAACGTGCATCGCGAGCCGGAGCGGTGGGTCGCGGCCTGCCCGTCGATGATGCGCGGCTACCGATCGTGTGCGGCCTGCTGCTGAGTCGTACATTGCGATTGTCCGTATCGTCCTAAAAAAAGTGGCCGGAATAGAGTCCTTAGTCCTTTTTTTGCGGCTGCGCGACGGTTTCGGCGGGGGCTGAAACCGGGCGAACGAACGTTGAGCACGTTGTCGTTCCGGACGGGCGCGGTCTGGTTCCGTCCGTTTCTTTTCGCACGTTGATGAGGCCATGCATGGGAATGTCGTCGTTTCCCGCCCCGCGAGCGCTCGGAGCGCTCTTGTCGGTCATCGCGAGCGGCGCGCTGCTCGCGAGCTTGGTCCCGAGCGGAGCGTCGGCATTCGAAATGCAGGTCAGTCCCGGGACGGCGGTAACGCCCACCGCGCCCCTCACGCCCAAGCGGACGCGCGCACCACTCACCGTCGCCCGTGCAACCGCGGTCGCCGCACCGAGCACCGCGCGGGTGCAGACCGGCACGACGGTGGTCGGCGACGGTTTCTCGGAGTCGGCGACGCCGGCCGGCGCGTGGAACGTCACCAGCGGCGTGTGTCTGACGGCAGGCAACTCGACGACGCCCTCGACATCGATTCCCGCCTGCGGTTCGGCCGCACCGGTGGACCCGGTCGGTCAGGGAGCGCTCGAAATGACGCCCTCCGCCGCGCAGCAAGTCGGCATGCTCGTCGACCCCACCCCGATCGCTACCGCCAACGGCCTGCAGGTTACGTTTTCGGATTATTCGTTCAACGGTACGACGCCGGGCGCCAACGGAACAGTGCTCTTTCTGACCGATGCCTCGCAGCCGATCCCGACCGCGCCGGGACAGTCCGGCGGATCGCTCGGCTATGCGAATGCCAACGGGCTGCCGGGCTTGGCCAACGGTTACCTCGGACTTGCGCTCGACGAGTTCGGCGACTACTCGAATCCCACCGAAGGACGCACCGGCGGTCCGGGTTCCGTTCCGGAAACCATTGCGGTGCGTGGCGCGGCCGGGGCGACCTATCCGTACTTGGGCGGAGCGACGGTCGCGGGCAATGCGGCGAGCTTGCCGTTTTCGATCGACCAACCTGCCGCGGCGTCACGGCCGGTCAATGCGCCGACGGTGCGTCTCACGCTGACGCCGGCCGGGCTGCTGTCGGTCGCGATCGACCGTCACGACGGCAACGGGTTCGTCGCCTATTATTCGCAGACCATCGTGGGCGTCGCCGGTCAGCCGGCGGTGCCGGCCAACGTTTATGCCGGCATCGTTTCATCGACCGGCGGCTCGTTCGAGCGGCATCAGATCGGCGGCTTCGCGGTATCGTCGCTCACGCCGACGACGAGCTTCACCCCGACCAGCATCGCGAACATGACCGCGTGGTACGACGCTTCGAGCGCGGCGGGAGTCGCGCAGGGCGCGAACGGCGTCGTCAATAGTTGGATCGACAAGAGCGGTCACGGCAACACGCTCATCCCCCCGCCGGGTTTTTCACCGCCGGTCTTTACGAGCGCGGGCATCGACGGGTTCGGCAGCATCGGATTCACCGGCGGCCAATATTTGTTTTCGACGAACCCGGTATTCGCGAGCTACCTGTTCAACGAATCGACGACGTTCCTCGTGACGAGCCAAGTCGCGGGCGCTCCGAGCCTGTTCGTTTTGGGCGGACCACCGAGCGGCAACCCGCACTGGAGTTTTGCGGCCTCGGCCGGCAACGGTCCGGAGTTCGACTTTAACGACAGCAACGCGGACGGAAAGCTCACGCCGGCTACCGTGACCGCCGGCCCGGCAATGTGGACCGCTGCCGGCAGCACGAGCACGCACGCGCAGTACCTGCGCCGGAACGGAAACGTGATCGCGACCGGAACCGGTCCCGTCGCCGCCTCCGGAAACTATCAGTTCGGCATGGTCGGACTACCGCCGTCGAGCGGCGCGCCGCAGCTCGACGGGCAAATCGGCGAAATCGTCACCTACAACCGGCTGCTGGCGCAATCGGAATCACAGCAAGTCGAGGGATATTTGGCGTGCAAGTGGGGCTTGCAAAATCGTTTGCCGACGAACCATCCGTATCACACGATCTGTCCGCAGGGCAGCGCCGCGAACCCGCTGCCGACGGCGACACCGTCGGCGACCGCGATGCAGAATCCGCCGGAGCTGCGCAGCGTGAACGGCTCGCTCGTGTTCAACGTCACCGCGCAGCAGAACGCGAACGGCAATCCGCAATTCGTGTACCAAGGCTCGACGGTCTTGCCGACGCTGCGCCTGCTCCCCGGCGACACGCTGATCGTCAATCTCGTCAACGCCCTCCCCGCCCCGCCGGTCGGTGCCGCGTATTTCAACGACGCCAGTCTGCACTATCACGGCATGCACGTTTCGCCGAACGCGCCCAGCGACGATTCGATCGATCTGGTCGCGGCGCCCGGACAGTCGTTGCACTACCAGATCGCGATACCCGCGAACCATCCGACCGGGCTCTACTGGTACCACTCGCACGCGCACGGTGAAACCGATCGTCAGAATTCCGCCGGGATGTCCGGAGCGCTCATCGTCGACGGCATCGCCGCGTACGCTCCACAAGTCGCGAACATGCCCGAGCGCGTGCTCGTGGTGCGCGACGGCCCCTTGCCGGGCCAAGCTCTGCCGAACGGCGTGAGATCAACCGCCGACGCGATGCGCTATTCGATGTCGCACGGCATGGTGATGGGACCGGGCGCTGCCGGCCGCATGCACATGAGCGAGACGCGCGGATCGTCGACGGCCTCGACGCGCAATCCCTACGTCTTGGTCGACCCCAACTACCGCAAGTTCGTTCGACCCCTCGCGGTGAGCACGCACTGCGCCGGCACCAGCGAAGCGCCGGTGAAAGCGATCACGCTCAACGGTCAAGCGGCGGGTACGCCCTCGATCGGTATCCGCCCGGGCGAGCAACAGTTCTGGCGCTTGGTGAACGCCGGCTCCGATACGTATCTCGACGTGCAGGTCGACAACACGCAGATGCAGATCCTCGCGCTCGACGGCGTGCCGATCGGCAGCGGCGTCAACGTGCCGCAGACGATGACGGTCAGCCACTACGTCGTTCCGCCCTCGAGCCGCGTCGAGTTCATCGTCACCGGACCGCCGTCCGGTACGACGGCGTTCTTGCGCACGAATTGCTTCGACGCGGGTACCTCCGGTAACGCGATGCCGGCGATGACCCTGGCGACGATCGACCCGACGACCTCGCTGAGCGATCTGGCGCGCACACGCACGCCGCAGCGCATCGGAACGCGCACCGTACAGCCGCGCAACGCCCGCTTCATCACCTCGCAGCCGGTCGCGCGCACCCAGTCGTTCTTCTATAGCGATCAGAACACGATCAACGGCGTGGCCTACGATCCGAGTGCGCCGCCGATGTTCTACGCGCAATCGGGGACGGTCGAGGAATGGACCGTCATCAACAACTCGAGCCAAGTGCACACCTTCCACATCCACCAGTTGCACTTCGTGCTCGAGGCGATCAACGGCATCGCGCAGTCCCAAGAGTTCTTGCTCGACAACGTGAACGTGCCGGCGGCGACCGCCAACGGTCCGGGTAGCGTCAAGATCCTGGTCGATTTCACCGACCCGATCGACATCGGAACGTTTCTGCTACACTGTCACATCCTCTCGCACGAGGACGGCGGGATGATGGCGGCGATTCGCGTCGGTACCGCGCCGCCGATGACCGTCAGCAACGGCAACGTTTCGTTCGCATCCTCGACGGCGCCGCCGCAAACGGTTACCGTCTCGGGCGGCAAGGCGCCCTTCAGCATCACCGGTTGCAGCAGCGTTGCGAACGCGACGGTCAACGGTTCGTCGGTCACGATCTCGCCGGTGGCTACCGGTTCGTGCGTGCTCACCGTCTCCGACTCGTCCGGCTTGACCGCGACGATCTCGGTCTCGGTGGCGCCTCCCCCACCCGCGATAACGCTCGCGCCGACGAGCGTGAGTTTCACCACCCCGACGAGTCCCTCGCAACCGGTCACGATCATCGGCGGCACGCCCGGCTACACCGTAGCCGGCTGCAGCGGCGTCGCGACCGGCGCGATCAGCGGGACGACACTCACCGTCACGCCGCAGGCCGTCGGCTCGTGCTCGATGACGGTAACCGACTCGGCCGCCAACACGCAGTCGCTGGCGGTAGCTGTCAATGCGGTCGTCACCGGCAATGCGCAAGACAACCTCACGTTCCACCGGAACGCGGCACGGCAGGGCTGGTATCAAGCCGAAACCGCGCTCAACACGACGAACGTCGCGACGGCGAGCTTCGGCCTGATCGCGACCTTGAGCGCGCCGCCGGGAATGCCGGCCTTCGGTAAGGTCTATGCGCAACCGCTCTACGTCACGAACGAAACCGTTGCCGACGGTTCGCAGCACAACTTGGTGCTGATCGCGACGTCGACCGACCAGCTCTACGCGTTCGACGATGTCACGCGCGCCGTCGTCTGGCACCGCGACTTCACCAATGCCGCCGCCGGCATTCGGCAGCAGCTCTCTACCGATACGGCCTGTTACGACGTCAATCCGAACGTCGGTATCGTCGGAACGCCGGTCGTCGATCGCACGCTCGACTCGATGTACGTCGCCGTGCCGACGTACGAAAGCGGCGTCTTCCACTTGCGCCTCCATGCCGTCTCGCTCAAGAGCGGTCTCGAAGCGACGAACACGTCGGGCGGCACCATCAATCCGGTCGAGATCAGCG
>Ga0182024_10009645_pt1 | contig 19899 bp, 18 predicted proteins | sample P32metaG_FD_120480 | JGI IMG/M metagenome (GOLD analysis project Ga0182024, IMG submission 120480) | Permafrost microbial communities from Stordalen Mire, Sweden - P3-2 metaG (Illumina Assembly) | ecosystem: Environmental > Terrestrial > Soil > Wetlands > Permafrost | place: Sweden: Stordalen... | reverse complement strand
ATCGGCAGATTCGACCGCGAGTCGTCGCGCAAACTATCCTCGTAGATCGCGTTGTACTGGCCAATGAGCCGGAAGAAGATCACGCGCGATAGCTGATACTCCGCGTCGAGGCGCGGCAGGTACTGTGCGTAGACGATACTGCCGTCGCTGTGCCGGTGATTGACCTGCGCGGTGTAGGTCGCGTTGAACCGCAGTTGCTGCGTCGGCTGCCACGTGAGTGCGATCTGCGGCAGCGAGACGTCGGCTGCCGACCACTCGTTGAAGTTCTCATCCCGGCCGCCGACCCAAAAGAAGCTGCCGGAGAAATGCGCGAATTGCGGCGTGGTGAGGTTGAGGACGTAGTCGGTGTTGGGAATCGGCTTCTGATTCGGGAACGGGGTATACGTCGTGGTCTGCCCGGCCGACTGCACGAGGTAGTAGTCCGAATAGAGTTGCGGATCGTACCCGTACGATTCGAGATAGATGGCGGCGCCCACGCGCCAGCCGCCATGGATGGACGCAGTGGTGTTGAACTGCAGGCGCCGGTCTTCTGGAGCCTGGAGACCCGTGAGCGAGCGGCCCGCATACGTATCGGCCAACCGGATGTCGCCACCATACGTTTCGATGAAGCTCCCGGGAGCGTTATAGAGCGTGAGCCGGTGATCGAGCGATACCGTTCCAACCCCGACGCGCGAGATGAATCCGCTCGCGGCGACGAATTGCGGATCGATCTGCCGAAAGATGTAGTCCATCCCGAACGTGTGACCGGCTCGCATGAACCGGAGGTACCAGATGGGACCGGCCGTAGTCCCGGTGTGGGCGCTGTCCCGGGTCTCGCTCGTCCCCGCCTGCGCGGCAACACTATAGACCGACGCGAAGGCGAATCGCGCATCGATGCTGCCCATTCGGCTGTAGGCGCCTCCCTGCTCCTTGTCGGTGAACGCGCCGCCGATCTGAGAGGCCGAACCGAGATCATCCCACACGCGGAGGATGTTGTAGATGGGGTGGCCCGCGCCGGTGACCGAGGAGTCCTCGATGTCCTGGGCGCCCAGATAGGCGATGGTGACCCCCCCGACCTTGCCAGTGAGTTTCGTCGCGGCAATCGGCGCTTCGATCGCCCGCGTGTAAATCAGGTTGTTGGGCGTGTTGTATTGCTCGAGCCCATCGAGAAAGAACGGCCGCTTCTCCGGGTAGGAGAGCGCGTACCGCGGATCAAGCTGGATCCTCGTGGCGTCGGATTCCACTTCGGCGAAATCCGGCCGATAGGTGCCGTTGAGGGTGAGGTTGTTGGTGATCCCCCACCGGATATTGCCCCCGAACGCCGGACGGTCCGTGTCGTAGCGCCAGGGGTTGCCATGCGCGCTGTCGCCAGTGACTTTCTCGGTCACGAACGGATTCAGGTCGAGGACCAGCCCGCGCTCGAGTCCCGTGAGTCCTGCGATGGTGCCCGACTGCGCGAGGAACGAAGCGGCCGCGATCTTGGTCGGCACCCAGGTCTGCTCGTGACCCGAGTGCTGGACTTCCCGGACGATGTTGAGGCCCCAGTCCTGCGGATCGGTGGATTGGTACTTGATGCTGCGGAACGGGATCCGGACCACGGTCTCGTACCCCGAGGCGGTGACGTGTCCCTTGGACTCGAACACGAAGTCGGGGCTCAGGTCCGTGGTCGGCCGCCCGGTCTGAGTAGTGCCCGTACTGAATCGGGTGCCCGTGCGGACGCCTTCGGTGATGGTCCCATCTTCCTGGATGCCCAACGGGTTGACCGCGAACACCATGGCCTGGCGGGCATGGAGGAATGGGCTCAGGATGATCTGGACGTTGTCGTCGGCGTCGATCCGGTCGCGATCGGCGAGCTTGTAGTGCACGACGCCGTGCGGCTCGAACGCCCGGATGCCGAAGTAGATCGACTTGTGGGAGTACCAGACCAGCACTTCGGTCGAGTCTTCAGCCGGGAGCCCGTCGATCGGCGTGTATTCGGAGAAGCCGGTCAGCACCGCCGCCTGCTGCCAGACCGGGTCGTCGAGCGTCCCGTCGATCAGCGGCAGGTCATCGAGCCGCGGGATGTGGACCGTGGTCTGCCCCTGGCGGCCGTTGAAGACCCTCGGGGGCGACTTGACGCTGTCGCCGCCGGCCGCAGCCGAGATCATGAGTGAAGCGAGAATTAGCACGCGCAAAACCTGGTGGCATGAACATGACCTCGCTACGGCGTATCTTTTTCTGAGACACGACTATCTGTGCCCGCGTTGCCCCCATTTTACGGGACTCTCAGGCGAGTCCGCATCAACGAGTGAGACCATGCCCGATCGCACACCACACGAGCACTTGAAGGACCTCCATGCCGAGTTGCTCGCCACGCAGGGCCGCGACGACGCGACGACGGCGGAACTGGGGCAGTTGGCCGACGAGGTACGCCGCGTGCTCGACAGGCCACTACCGTCGGCCGAAGATGCGTATCGCACGCTGCGCGTCCGCCTGGCCGACGCGGCGGCAGCGTTTCAGGGCTCCCACCCGAAACTGACCGCGACGATCGAAGAGGTGGTCGATACGCTCGGCGCTCACAATCTGTGACGACCTTCGAATCACGCGGCGGCGCGGTCGGCATGGAGCACCCGTGATGCATCGCGTAGCGCGCACGCCTATCGTCCCTGGTAGGGGCCGGTCATGACCGGCCCGGTAAAAGCTGGTGGCCGCCCGCGAGTGTCCCGCCTCTCGTGTTACTTCGTCGCGCACGCGATGACGAACTCGCCCGGCACGTCGTAGCCATCGCCGCGGCGATAGGCCGCGAGCGATTCCAGATATTCCGCGTGTACCGCGTCGCGTGTGGGCGCATCGAACCGCGAATACGGGAGTGCGACCGGACCGCCCGCGAACGCCGCTCCGCACGCGGACTCACTCGAATCGAACGACAGCGTCGTCACAATGCGCACGACGTCGACGTCCGAGTATGAGCTCCGTGTGAGTGCGTATTGTAATGCGTCGCCGCCGCCGAGCTGAAAAAAGAGGGGGCACACATCCGACGCGACGCGCCGCTCGACGATCGGGAAGACCTCCGCCCACCCGCATTGCGATCGCGCTCCCCAAACGGCTACCGCCACGCGTCCGCCTGGGCGCAGCACGCGATGCATCTGCTCGAGCGCACGCAGTGGATCGGCGACGTACATGAGGCCGAGCGCGCAGAGCACCACATCGAATGACTCGTCGCTTTGCCCGATCTCCTCTGCGTCGCACCGCTCGGCTGTCACCTGCGGCATCCCACGCTCGGCGGCAATTGCCTTGACGCGATCGACCATCGCGTCGGAGATGTCCGTGGCAACAACCCTGCCCCGCGGACCGGTAGATTCCGCCGCGCGAAAGGTCACGAGGCCAGTCCCGCACGCGACGTCGAGCACCCACTCGCCCTCGCGGATCCGCGCCATCCCGAGCACGAGGTCCTGCGCCGGTTCGAGCTGGTCCGCCCAGTACTGGTCGTAGTACGCGGCAGCCTTGTCCCATCCATAGCGCTGCACCCGCCGCTGCAGACGCGGATCCATCAGTTACCGTTCCGGTACGAGTACACGGACGTCGCGGGTGAGCGGCACGCCGTGCGCGATGTCGTCACGCCATGAGCTGCACCGGTCGGCGATGTCCAGCATGCGGGTGATGTCCTCCGATGGCGCGGCGCTTTCGACCGTCACGATGTAGCGCATCGCGAGATATCCTGGGCGGACGGATTCCGATACGCCCAACTCGCCGCGCACATCGTAATCCGCCTGCACCTCGACCTCGAGCGATGAGATCGGGACCCCGAGGCGGGCGGCCCACATGCTGTACCCGATCGCGAGGCACGATCCGACCGCCCCGCGGCCGTAGACGCCAGGGTTGGGACCAGCGTTCGAGCCGCCGTATTTCTCGGTCATCCCCACCGTGAACTTCCACGGGCCGTCCTCGACCTCGCATGCAAGGCCGTCTTTGAGTCGCACTCTTGTAACAGCCGTACCCTGGCCGACCGAGGGCCGCAGCTCTACCGCGCGGGCATTCCGCTCGAGCGCGGCCCGTATCGTCTCGGATCCTTGCATCGATAACCTCCTCCTTTCGTGGAGAGCCGATCGTCGAGGGGCCAACGTTACACCATCGGTGAATCCGCCGCGGCCAAGGCGCGTAACGTGATACGAAGGGGGGACCTGATGTGGTCGGACGACATCGACCCGGGGCCGCGCCGCGGTAATCTTGGGTGTACGTATGACAGTCACGCAGCTGGCATCGGCTCGATGCCCGTGCGCCGCGACCGACCTGCCGGTTGACAGCGGCTCGTGGCACATACATTAGAGAGAGCAGCACGTCGGGGCGAGGGCGGGCATGTGGGCCTCCAATTGCATTAGGACGCCGATACCACCGTCGCGGCGAGGCCCGGCTCCGAGGCACTACTCCATGGGACTTATTGGATGATGAGAACTTCTGCCAGACTCGTCCGGTATTTGCCAGCCCGCCTGTTGTTCGCGGGTTGCCTGTTGGCTCCCGCTAGCGGCCGCGCGCAGGTAACGGCCATGGTTGCGGCACTGCCGCCGACGCGCGTCACGCTGGATCGTGACCACGACGCCCTGACCATCGAGTTGCCACCGGTGGATCTACCGGCGTCCACCCCGGACCACGAGGCCATGGTCGTTCCGCCGACATATCAGGCGGTGATCCCGGCGTCGGGATCGATCTACCAGGTACACATCGAAGTGCTCGACAGCGCGGGGAATGTTCTCCCCAAGGATTTCCTGCACCATGTGAATCTGACGGACCCGAACCGGCGCGATCTCTTCGTGCCGACCTCGCTGCACATCCTGGCCGCGAGCAAGGAGACGCCCGAGGTGACGATCCCGCGGTGGCTCATGGGATTGCCGCTCGAGGGTGGCGAGCGGCTGCTTGTGCTCGCGATGCTCGCCAATCCGACGACGACCCCGTATCACGCCGTTCGCGTCCGCGTGAAACTGGGATACTCGGCGCCGGGCAGTGTCTCGCCGCTCTTTCATGTGTTCCCATTTGTCTTGGATGCGATGTTCCCGCTGGGCAGACCGCCCCACGGCAGCAAGGCGTTCGATCTCGCCCCAGGCCGCACTGTGCGCGAGTGGGAGGCGAGTCCCGCGATTCCCGGAACCATCGTCGGGTGCGGTGGTCACGTGCATGATTACGCGGTGGCGCTGGAGTTTGCGGATGCGACGACGGGCCGGGTGATCTGGCACGCATCCGTGATCAGCGATTCGACGGGCCGGGTGTTATCGCTACCGGTCGTGCGGTTTTATCGGTGGTACCGGCTAGGAGTTCATGTCGTGCCCAAGCACAAGTACCGCATCAAAGTGACCTATGAAAATCCTACCGGCCACGTGATCACCGATGGCGGAATGGGCGCGGTCGGGGGCCTGTTCATCCCGGACCGCGGCACGACCTGGCCCAAGGTCGATCCGGCGAACGCGATCTATCAGCAGGACTTCGATGACACGATGGCGTCGGCCGACGACATGGGCGGCATGGAGATGCACGGCGCCCACTAACGGGATACGTCCCTGGCAGGGCCCGGGCGCTTGTCGCCAGCAGGGATAGCATCCATTGTTGTCGCGCGCGCGAATACGTCCCTGGTAGGGGCCGGTCACGACCGGCCCTCTCACCGGGACACAATTGCCAGTCCCCACCCCGCACCTGCCTCGCGATGACGGACAAAGCCGCCAATCTGCGCATGGCATGGTGGTAGGCCAGGCGTTTTCGGGGTAACCGAGGCGCCCAGTTGAAACCAGACGCGTGCCGAGGAGCCGATGGACGACCTTGAGAGCCGCAACGCGGGCCTGGCCGGGCAGAGTATGCCGGTGGGCGGCAACATGGACGAGTGGCAGGCTGGGCGCGGCATCAGAACGTGGAACGAGAATCAGCTCGCAGCGCAGAACGCGCCGCCGATGTCCATTCCGAATTCCCCGATGGGTTCGAACGCGCCCGCGTCGGCCCCTCTCTTCGGCGGCGGCACAGGGGCGATCAGTTGGAAAGGCGTCAATCCAATCGTCGGGTTGCTGCTGCTCATCTTCGTCGGAGCGCCCTACTACTACCTGAGCGTCCCGCTCTGGTTTGCGCTCTACCCGGTGGCGGGATCGGTCACTGTCTCCGTGTATATCGGCATGTTCATGTACTTGGCCGGCGATTCGACGTTCACCGACTCAGGCCATTTCGCCGCGCCGGCGATCATCGCGTTCATCGTCGCGTGGCCCGCGACGCTGTTCGACCAATTCGCCGCGCGCAGTAGCGCCACGTACTGGAAGCTGCGGCATGTTGCGCGCATCGCGTTGATCGGCCTGTGGGCCATCTACGCACTGTCCGAGAATGCGGTGTTCGCGAACCATGTCCACATGGCGAACCCGCAGCTCCCGCCGCTGCAGTGGACGTCGCGGAACATCCTGCTCGCGATCTGCGCAATGGCGGTCATGCACCTCTGGCTCTCGCCGAAGGGGGCGCTGCGAAGGATGTGGAACCGGCGGAGTGGCCGCACGGGATTTGAGGGAGTCCGCTAACCCAGCCCCCGAAGGAACCTCGGAAACGCCTGGCAAACCTTCGCCCCTGCGGCACAGCATGTGCGGCAGGGGCGCGGTGTATTCAGGATTCGGCGTAGCGCGGCCGGCAACGAACGGCGATGACATCAGGCGATTTTCGAAAGCTCGCGTTGCGTATTCCGGGTGTCACTGAGGGGGCCCATCAAGGACACGCGGACTTCCGTGCGAACGGACGCATCTTCGCCACGCTGGGCTACCCGGACGATTCGTGGGCGATGGTGAAGCTGTCCCCCACAGATCAGCAACTTTATCTGGAGCGCTATCCCGAGTCGTTCGTACCGGCGGCCGGTGCGTGGGGGAGTCTCGGCAGTACGCTGGTGCGACTTGGCGCGGTGGATCGGAAAGTCCTCGCACCCGCGCTGAGGTTCGCGTGCGCCCATACCGCTTCACCTCCGAAGCGAAAACGCGTTTGAGCCGCCACAGTGACCCCACATTCGCCGGAGCGAGCTGAGCTATAGTATCGATCCCTCTTTGCGGCTATAATCACAGTGTCGTCGTGCCGAGTTTTCCCCACGGTTACCCCCCGCCCCGGTCGATGCTGAATAGCCCGCATGAGTGAGCTAGAAGACCGGCTGCGTAAGACCGGGCTGGGCGAGCGTTACACCCCGGATCGCGAGCTTGGCCGCGGAGGGATGGCGACCGTCTTTCTGGCGCACGACGTGAAGCACCGGCGCCAGGTCGCGCTCAAGGTGCTGCATCCCGAGCTGGCGCATGCGCTTGGCGCCGAGCGTTTCCTGCGCGAGGTGGAGACCGGTGCGCGGTTGGTGCATCCACATGTGTTGCCGGTATTCGACTCTGGCGAGGTGGACGGGCTGCTGTGGTACACGATGCCGTTCATCGACGGCGAGTCGTTGCGCGACCGGATCAAGCGGGAGCACCAGCTTCCGATCAATGACGCGGTCCGGATCGCGTTGGAGGTAGCCGACGGGCTCCATTACGCGCACGAGCACGGCGTCGTGCATCGCGACATCAAGCCCGAAAACATCCTCCTCAGCGGGAACCACGCGCTGGTCGCCGACTTCGGCATCGCCAAAGCCGTGGTGGTCGCGGGTGGCGACCGCCTGACGCAGACGGGCAGCTCCATCGGCACCCCGACGTACATGAGCCCCGAGCAGACGGCAGGCGACTCCGAGCTCGATGGCCGGAGTGACGTCTACAGTTTGGGGTGCGTGCTGTACGAGATGCTCTCGGGCGAGCCTCCATACGGCGGGTCGTCGGCGCGGTCCGTCATGGTCAAGCATCTGACCGACCCTGTGCCGTCGGTCCGGAGATTGCGGCCCGGCGTGCCCGAACGGGTGGATCGGGTGATCACGCAGGCGCTGGCCAAGCAGCCGGCGGACCGGTTTGCGACAGCGGCCGATTTCGCTCGCGCGTTGTTCGCGGCGTCGTCGGATCCCGGCCAATCGCGCGCGCGGGCGAGCGGCACGACCGGCGCGGCGACCTCCGGCCGGTCGATCGCGGTGCTGCCGTTTGCGGACATGAGTGCACAGCGCGACCAGGAGTACTTCACCGACGGAATCGCCGAAGAGATCATCAACGCGCTCACCAAAGTGCACGCGCTGCACGTGGTATCGCGGTCATCCGCATTTGCGTTCAAGGGCAAGAACCAGGACATCCGCCAGGTCGGCGAGCAGTTGAACGTCGGTACGGTCCTCGAGGGGAGCGTCCGCAAGGCGGGCAACCGGCTGCGGATCACGGCGCAGTTGATCAACGTCGCCGACGGATACCATCTCTGGTCGGAGCGGTACGACCGCGAGTTGGAGGATGTGTTCGCGGTGCAGGATGAGATCGCCGAAAACATTGTGCGCGCGCTGCGAGTCGTGCTGAGCGAGGACGAGAAACGGGCAATCGAGCAGCCACGCGCGGGCGACGTCGAGGCGTACGAGTACTATCTGCGGGGCCGGCAGTTCTTCCATCAGTTCCGCGAGAAGGGCCTGCAGTACGCGCGGCGGATGTTCGCGCGGGCAATCGAGATCGACCCGGCGTATGCTCGCGCCTATGCGGGGATCGCCGACTGCAGCTCGATGCTCTTCCACTATTGGGACGCCAGCGACGCCAATCTCGAGCAGGCCGACTCGGCGAGCCGCAAAGCGCTGGAGCTGGCGCCGGAGCTGGCCGAGGCACACGCCGCTCGTGGGTTGGCGTTGAGCTTGCGGGGACGGTACGACGAGGCGCAGCGTGAGTTCGAGGCCGCGATTCGTCTGGACCCCAAGTTGTTCGAGGGGCCTTACTACTTCGCGCTGGCGCGGTTTCAGCAGGGCAATCTGGCGGAGGCCGCGACGCTGTTCGCGCAGGCCGCGTCGGTGCGTAAGGACGACTACCAGTCGCCCGTCCTGCAAGCGCAGTGCTACGTCGGGCTTGGGCAGCACGCTCGAGCGGACGCGACCTATCGCGACGCAGTCGCGATCGTCGAGCGGCATGTCGAGCTCAATCCGGAAGACGCCCGGGCACTCTATTGTGGAGCGGTGGCACTGTGTCACGTGGGCCGGCGGGAGCAGGCGCTGGAGTGGGGCGACCGGGCGCTCGCGTTGGACCCGGAGGACTCTGGCGTGTTGTACAACGTGTCGTGCCTCTTCGCGATCGCGGATCGCCGCGAGCGGGCGATCGAGCTATTGGAGAAGGCGGTCCAGAACGGCTTCGGCCACCGCGAGTGGATCGAGAACGATCCGGACCTTGCGCCGCTCCGCGCGTATCCGCGGTTCCAGACGCTGCTGGCGACGCTGTAGCCGATGCGCGGACGCGAGGGGCGCAGTCAGTGACGTCCGGCCAGCGGTTCGGCGGCGGCCTTTGGTTCGGCGTGTTCTACGCCGCGTGCATCATCGCGATGAGCCTGGCGACCATGACGCACGCACCACGCCTCAGCGATCACCGGGCGTGGCTCCCGGCGATCGAGATCATCGGCGCAGCGCTCCTGATCGTGGGGCGCACCCGGCTCGCGGGGCTGGTGATCTTGCTGGCGGTCTATGCGGTCGTAGCCGTTCACAGCGTGCACACGGGAGGGGTTCCGCTGGACCTGATCCTCTTTGCCGGTACGGCGGTGTTCGTCGCGCAGCTCCGGGCGCCTGGGGATAGCGGCCGTTCGTAGGGGGCACGGGCGTACCTGGTCGCTTCCGATCGTCATCGCCGCGTACGTCACCGCGGCGCACGCCCCCTGTCACACGAGCCGTGCCGGACTGCCGGCAATCGATAGCCTGTTCGCCGAGCTGGGCCGCGATTCGGCCCATGACATCAAGGGAGTGGTGTCATGACCTGGCCGGGTGCGGGCAGTCCGTGCCCGACCGGTTGCTCGATCGTATTTAGTAGTCGGCAATCGATCATCCGGGAGAGGGTTAATGCATCACAGAATGGCGAGACGCCTCATCGCGTTCGGTATGTTCGGGCTCATGGCAGTCGCGGTCGCGTGCTCCAGCGATTCGGCCGGCCCATCGCTTAGCGGCAGTTGGCACGGGTTCGTGGTGATGCACGACGAGTTCGGCGTGCCACTCACGAGCGACAGCGGCGTGGTGGTGACCTTGAGCAACAACGGTCATGCCGGCCCGTCGACCGTGTCGAGCGCAGCCGGGAGCTACAACATGGGAGACGTGCATACGGGCACCTACACCCTGGCCTACAGCGGCGACGGCATGGGCACATTTCTTCGTCCCGAGGTCGCCTTCGTCGGCGGAGGCACGCAGTTTTTGGGCGTCGAGAACTTCTCGGAGGCGTCGGCCGGCATCGTGACATCGCTGGCTGCGGCCGGAAGCGCAGGCCATGACAGCTTGAGAGTGACGGGCTCGATCGCCGCGCCGCCGGCCGGTCTCTCGAGAGTCGTCCGCCTGTTCTTCGGGGCCGCTACCACGGTGTCGGCCGCCCCGAATGCGTACACCGTGTCGACGTCCTCCAAGACGACGAACGGCGTTCTCTCGGTCGTGATCACGGATACGGCGCTGGCGAATCTCCGGGCGGCACTCGGGGAGGGATCACCCGCATACGTCGTCGGCTACGGCGACAGCTTCTTCACCGACTCCTACGTGGATACCGCGACGGGCAACACCGTCTATCCCAACGTGAGCGCCACCCCCTCGAACGTCGTCGCGTTCATCGTGCCATGAGTAGTTCCGAGCAGGACGGCCCGTTGGCCGGCGTGCGGGTCGATGTACGGGTGACACAAAGCGAAGCAATGTCCGGGTCGCCCGGATTGCGCTTCGCGCTCGGCACGATCCTGGTGATCGCCGGGCTGGCTTGCGCTATCGCCGGCGTCCGCGATCTTCGGCACGCAGTACACCCCCTGGAAGACGTCGCCATGTCTGAGTTTCTGCTTGGCCTGTGCGTTCTGACCTTCGGCGCGGCGACCTTTGGCCAGCCCATAGCCAACGTCCGCCAGCGGTTCCTCGGCGCCCTTGCCGTCACGTCGATGGCCCTGCTCTTTGACTGGATCGCGTTCGTTCCAGGACCGAGGGCATTCCATGCTGGGGCGTCCGCCAGCCATCCAGGCCAGGCTGTGAGCTCCACGGTTGGTCGCGTCGCATTTGGGATCGGCGCGGTTCTATTCGACCTCGCGGCTGTTTACGCGTGGCGGGTTGCGATTCGCGCGCTCGGGACAGTCTCTGGAATCGAGCAACCGCGCGATGCAAACCTGACTTGAGACGCGCGGCCCCGACGCGCCGGCCGACGTAAAACGACGGGTCGGGATGCTTGCAGTCGTGGGAGGCTAAAGGAAATGAATCGCGGCGTCCCAGTGCCGGTGATCGCACGCCCGAAGCAACCTCCAGGGGCGCCTCCGTGTCCGAGAGCTATACGGCATCGCAAAGAGCCGGTCACATCACTCGTGGCGCTTCGACACACGGGGGTTTCGTGCCTACGCATTCTTCACGGCTCAGACGCGCCGCGCGCGCACGGATGCACCTCGCGACGGGTGCCGGATTCGCGACGCTCATGGCGGCAACCCTCCCGGCACAGCCATCGCGAAAGGCACCGGAGCCGCTAGGCACACGCGAGGCGTTGTTGACCGTGACGCGTGTGCACGTGCCGTCCAAAGCGTTTGCCATGACGCGCGACGTCTACATCTGGATACCCAACACCGAGTCACCGACGGCGGCCCGGTACCCGGTCCTGGTGTTTCCCGATGCTGAGGAATACGGACAATTTCGCGCGGCACTCGCCAACGTGCAGTTCCTGATCGATCGGCGGTTGATTCCACCGATGATCGTGGCGGGCGTCCCGTTCGTGAAGGATCGGAGGCATGAGCTCAGTCCGCCGGCGACAGGATCGACGGCGAAACTGTACCCGAAGGCGGGCGGCGCCGGTCAGACCTTGCAGTTCATGATTGACGAGTTGTTGCCCTGGATCGACGCGCACTATCCGACATTGCCGGTGCGGCTGTTCGCCGGACATTCGTTGGGGGGAAATCTGGCGCTTTACGCGATGGAGACCCGGCCGGAAGCCTTCCGTGTCGTGATCGCGATGAGTCCGGCGATGTACTGGAACGATGGGGAGTTCGGGAAAGAGGTCGCGCAGCGGCTGGCGGCAGACACCCTACACCCACGGACGCTGTTTCTGATGAGCGGCGGCCAGGAGCCATCGATCGATCAGCCGGTTTCAACGTTCGCAGCATACCTGACGGCGCTGATGGACAGCGCGAAGGGAAATCGTTTGACATTCGAGCGGCGGCAGTATCCGGAGGATGTGCACGAGATGACGCCGCTCCCGGGTCTGGTCGACGGCCTGCGCATGGCGTTCCGGCCGATGCTCGTGCCGGCGGACTCGGTGGTGACGCACTTCTCCGAGCGCAACACGACGGATTCGGCGGAGATTGCCGGCGCGGTCAGCGCGCTCGAGTCACGATACTCCGCGGCTACATCGTCGCTGGGTCTCCCAGGGCTTTTCCCTGAGCAGGCGCTCGATCTGCTCGGGTCCTATGCGTTGCAGGCCAAGCAGGCCAATCTCGCGGTGACGCTGTTCCGCGAGAACCGCGACCGCTACCCCACGTCCTCGAACACCCACGAGAGCCTGGGTGAGGCGCTGGCCGCGGGGGCGGACACGACGCGCGCGGTGGACGAGTTCCGGTCGTCAATCTCGCTCGCCCGGCAGGAGGCGAAGTCGGTCTCGGTCCTCGTCCGCGCTCAGGCGCGCGACGTCACCGCGCAGGCGCGTTCGCAGCTCCAGGCGTTGCATAAGAACGACCGTCCGTCGGCGAATTGAGTGGTTGATTGCCAATTGACTCGAATCCGGCGTTGCTTTGGACCGGTCCAAGACGCCCGCGAGGACCATGTATGAGATCCACGCCCGGACACGGCCTTCGCTGACACCGAGATCTTTGGCATACGCGCGAGCATATGGCCCAGCACGCCAACAGACGGTGGCGGTTCGATCGGCGGCTTCTGCACGCTCCGCGTCACTTGCGACGGGCGGCTGCCTTCCTGCCAACGCTGCGCGGCGAACGACGTCGCGGTGTACGAGATGTGGCCGATTTTCCATTTCGAGTCCTCGCACCTGCCGTTGGGACTCGCCGCGCCGGCTGGTCGCCGAGTAGCTCCCGTTCGAGGCGGTCAGCCTGGTCATACGTCAGTCGGCCAGTGCGTCGCCCATCCTCGATCGCCCGACGGACCAACGCGGGGCCAATGTGCGCGCAGTGAACGTCCCGGATCGTTCGCACTGGCGTAGTGACCGGTACACCTTCAACCAGCTGAACGTCTGCGGGATCCAGCGCCTCGAAATGCAGCACGAATTGACGTGGAAGTGCACGTCGCACACGTAGGTTTGGCGGTAGCGAGATATGAATCTTCGCCGGACTTACTTCCGAAAGCTCGTGGAGTGCGAGGGCCGAGGCGTGCGAGATGACGCCATGCACGTCAGGTCGGCGCACCTGTGGCCAGAGCGCGGCCTCCATGTATTGGCCGAGCGGCGAGATCGGGAATCGACCGAGGCGGTATACCCCTCGGCTCGTCCGTTCGATGTCTCCGCTTTGGCGAAGTTGGACCAGCCGCACTTGATGGACTCCGACCGAGCGGGCCTGTGCAGCGGTGAAATATCCAGCCTGGCCTTCGGCGAGATCGTAGAGTTTGTCTGGCCATTCTCGCGACCTCATCAACGCACCCCCTCTGGTAATGGCAATAATATAATGTCTTGGAGTATTATTGCCACTGGGGCAGTCGGCTCAATTCTAACGCCGCGCGAACGCCGTGTTGCGGTTCGTCGATGGCGGTTAGGGATATCAGGGCGACGCGATCGGCGCCGCGAGCACCCGGATACCGTCGCTCGGCAGCCCGTACACCACCACCGCGTAACTTTGTCCCGCCGCGACGGTGACGCTGGTGGTCTGCCCGAGCTGTTTGCCCGAGCAGTTGAGCAGGCCGTGGCCCCGCGGCGACGTGACTATGCCTAGCGTGTGCGTGCCGGGTGCGACGGCGAAGTTGATATCGGTGCCCGCCGCGGTTGGGATGCGGTTCTTGGGATAGCTGGACGTCAGCGGGCAAGTGCCATCGATCATCAGATACTGCTCCGGCAGCGAGTCGGCGTTCATGTTCGCCTGGAGCAGGACCAGGAGCGCCTGACCCGATGGTATCGCTCGTAGTGAGTCGCGGTTGGCGTTGAGGCGGTGCCCCGCCTCGTCGAGCGCGGGGAGCGCGATCCCGGCGGTGCCTGCGAAGCGCGTGGGCCCAAGTGCGACGGTGGTCTGATCGGACGACGCGTATCCGACGTTGTCGATGCGGTCGCCGTAGGGAGCTGATGCCTGCTTCGTCCCGGCCGGGAAGATGTACAGGTTGCTCGGGCTATTGGCGTAGTCATCCGCGGCACGCGGCGAGACGTAGTCAGAGATCTGGCCGAACGCCAGGCTCTTGATGAGCGGCGTAGCCGTCGAATCGGGGCTCCGCGTGTCGTAGAGATCGACGGGACCGCTCGGTTGTCCGTTCAGTTCCAGGACGTTGGCGACGCGGATCTTTCCCGTAGGCGGTCCGTACCGGTGTCCGCTTGGCCCGTGACGCCCGAGTTTGGCCATGACGGCGGCTGCGGAGTCGGCTTGTGCCTTCGCCTCGGACAGGGTGGCCGGCTGGGTGTCGTCCTTGTGCCCGCACGCGTTGAGTGTGGCCAGGATCGCGAAAAACGATATGGGGCGCCTCATCGCGAAAATCATACAGGGGCCTGGGGTGGCTAGCCAGATCTCGTGGCCGGTCCCCTTTGTCTAGACCATGCCCCCGGAGACGGCTCATGCTCTAATCTCCGGAAATGACGGCCAAATTGTTGAGTTCGCCAGCCCGAATATTTGGGACTGATGAGGTGGGTTCGGCGATCAGGATGTTTTGTACGGAAGCGCGCCGTGGACCGCTTCATGCGTTCGCTTGGCATATTGGCTCCAATCTCCATCCAGGATCATGACGCCATGCCACGAATCCACGTTCGCGAATTCATGTTTGTCGCTGCTTTTGTCGTTGCTGCCTCGGCGCTCGTCGCCTGCGGTGGCGGCTCCAGTCATGAGTCGACCACGACGACAGACACCACGGTTACGCCGGTAAAGGTTCGAGACACGACGGTCGTCGAGAAGAAAGTCGATGTGACGAGGGACACGGTCAAGAAAACGAACAACAAGCCGTAAGGCAGTCAGACCGCGATTTGCCGGGGCGTGTGCCATGTTGTGCACGCCTCGCAGCCCTCGTTTGTTGTACTCGCGCCACCCATCTCGCCCTGTGCCCTGTACCGCGGCACACCAGGAGGAATCACCATGCGCAATCCTATGAGCCCGGCCGCCGGCCGCGCGATGGGTACCCTGTGCTTGGCAGCCGTTGCGCTCGCGGCCTGTGGTCCGCCGCCAGCCGCATATGCGCCGCCACCACCGCCACCGGGCTACGCCTCTGCCTCAGTCACTGTCATCACCGTCCCGCCGCCTGACCTACCCGTTTACGACCAACCCGTTTGCCCTGGTGAGGGATATCTGTGGACGCCCGGTTACTGGGCGTGGGCGGATGGCGGCTACTACTGGGTCCCCGGCACGTGGGTCGAAGCGCCGGAACCCGGGTACCTCTGGACGCCGGGATACTGGGGCTGGGCCGGCAACGCGTTTGCCTTTCACGAAGGGTACTGGGGTGAGCAGGTTGGCTTCTACGGCGGTGTCTCCTACGGCTACGGCTACCCCGGTCACGGGTATGAAGGCGGCCGCTGGAACAATGGCCAGTTCTCCTATAACCAGTCGGTCACCAATGTGAACACCACCGTGGTGCACAACGTCTACAATACCACGGTCGTTAACAACACCACTGTCATCAACAACACGAATGTGACTCGCGTCAGCTACAACGGCGGAAACGGCGGCATAGACGCCCGCCCGACGACCGAGGAGCAGTCTGCTGACCAGGCGAAACACATTCCTCCCGTCGCGGCGCAAACACAGCACGTCGAGGCTGCACGCTCGAACCCGCAGCTTCGTGCGTCCGCGAACCAGGGCAAGCCACCGATCGCTGCGACGTCCAAGCCCGGTGCATTCACTGAGTCAGGCGTCGTCGCTGCGAAAGAGGGAGGCGCCGTACACAACGCGCCTGGGCAGCCGGCCGGTGCCGCCGCGCGTCCCACCACCCCGGTCCATGCAGCAGATCTGCCAGCCGAAAAGCCCGAAGCTCCTAACACGGGGGATCAGACGCTGGACAAGCAGTACCAGGATGAACAGGACAAACTGGTCGCCCAACAGACCAAGGAGCGGCAAGACCTCCAGAACAAACAGGACCTGGAGCATCAGCAGTTGGCGCAGCAGAAGGCTGATGACGCCACAAAGCAGAAGGTGGAGCAGCAGCACGCGCAACAGACGCAGCAGCTCGCGCAAAAACACGCCAAGGAGATGTCGGATCTGAAGACGCGACAGCAACCACACCAGGGCGGCTCGAAAAGCAAACCCTAATCGCTGATTGATCGGACGGGGGTGGCAAATCTGACCGTCTGCCACCCCCGCCGTTTCTCCTTTCTACTGTTTTATTCGACCCCTCGGCCGCTATCCGGCCACCTTGCTACCGAGGGATGATTGTTCGGCCGGAACCAGATCGTATCTGCCGAGTGTGAGCGTCGCGATGCTTGCGAGCACGAGCACCCCGAGCGCAGAAACAAGCGGCAGCGAATACGATCCAGTGGCGTCATACCCTGCGGCGAAGAGATACCGTCCCGTGGCGTTCCCCAGGACGTAGGCGCCGAACGCGCACCCGAACAACATCGCCATCGCGCGCATCCCGAAGTAGCGGCTGATCAGGAACGGGATGACATCCGACTCCGCCCCGACTGCGAGGCCGAGGAGCGCGGCGGCAACGGACGCCGTGCCGCTGGTGGTGTCGGCCAGGAGGAGCGCGACGCCGATGGCCGCGCCCGCGAACAGGACCGCGGCCACCCGAGGGGCGAAGATCCGGTCCACGAGATAGCCGTTCCCCACCCGTCCCACGATCGACGTGAGCCCGAACAGCGACGTCGCCAGCGCCGCCGTACTACCCGAGACGCCGTGGTCGGTGAGCAGCGGTACCAGGTGCGCGATCGAGCCATTGACGCACGCAGCGACGCAGAAGAAGATGATGCAGAGCTGCCAGAACGTGCGCGTCCCCACCGCCTCGCGCGCGGTCATGCCCACGACCGCGCCTGCAGCCGACGCTCGCTGGTCCGGCGCGGATGCGCCGTCCGCCAAGAGCCCGACTTCCTGAGGAGTGCCCCGCAGCCATAGTCCGACCGCGGGCAGCGCGATGAGGAATGCCGTACCCGCGAGGCCGAGGTAGGCGACTCGCCACCCGGCTCGGTCCAGGAGAAACTGGGCCAGGATCGGCGTGATGAACGCCCCGAACCCAATGCCGGCCGTGGCCAATCCGAGCGCGAGCCCCCGGTTCCGATCGAACCAGTTGGCCACCACACGCCCGTACGTCACGGGCGAGGACGCGACCCCGACCAGCGCCGCCAACGCGTAGAGCGAGTACAGGTGCCAGAGCGGTGGCTGTACGAACGCCAGCGCAACGAGGCACGCCGCGAGGGCAACGAGGGATCCCGCGATGACGCCGCGCGCACCATGGCGATCGGCGAGCCACCCTGCCGCCGGCGCCGACAGCCCGATGATGACGTCGAGCAGCGACACCGCCAGCGCGATGGACCCGCGGTTCGAGTGGAACGCCTCGGCCAGCGGCTTGGCGAAGACACCGAATGTGTAGACCAGGAGCGGCGCTATGCCGAACGCCTGTCCGATGAACGCGACCGCCACGATCGCCCAGCCACGAAACAACCGTGGTTTCCCCTCTCCTGGTGCAGGCGTCACGGGCCCGAACTTAGTGCCTGGACACCGTACCGCTACCCGGCCGAGTACCGGAGTGACTTGGGAGAGCCGGACGTCGGAGCGTCAGGCACCGGCTGCGGGGCGCGCCTAGCGCGGTTGTCGCCCGAGGACCCTTGCGAGCGTACGAGACCAGAACGATTGCCAGGTCGAGGTGCGTTGTGGCGGCCGGGCATTGCGCACGGGGGCTTGTGATGGTTCTCCCAGGTGCTGCAGCCGAGGCAGGCTGTCCATGGCGATGGCACGCTGCGCGAGATAGCGTTCGAGAAGCGAGCTCTCAGTCGGTGGATGCGCGGCAGCGGGATCGCTAGTGACCGCGGGGTCGCCCCCGGAGGGCTCGGCGTGGGCCCGACGGAGGAGGGTATCGATTGCATCGAGCGACGCGACGGCACGGACCGCGTCGTCTTCGCCGAGGGCGAGCGCTCGCGTCAAGACACCTAGCTCACCGAGCTCAGATGGCGACCACTGGACGCGCCCGCGCGGCGGAAGACTCCGATCCGGGAGCTCCGCGACGTACCCTTGCAATCGGATCGATAGATAGCGGAGCTCTCCTGCTGCTTCGCTCCACGCTTTGCGGTCGGTGGGCGAAATCACAACCGAACGCGACCCAGCGGACCCATGGCGGCCTACTTACCTGGCGCGAGACACCAACAACGTACGAGAATCGATTCCCTCTATAGAGGAGAATAGCACGATTCGCGCCCGCAGGCACGAATCGGGACCAAACCAGTACTAACCCCTGCAGAGCCGCAGGCTAACTTCGGGACAGCCAGTCACCGGCAAAAGGCCACTCACCGATCAAAGGAGCGCTCGCTTGAACTACTACGGAGCCAAGGAGTTAGCCGAGAGTTTCCGCACGGTCCGCAAGAATACGATCACGATCGCGGAGGAGATTCCTGAGGAGCAGTATGGCTTTCGGCCAGCCCCCAACACGCGCACGGTCGGTGAGTTGTTGGCGCATATAGCGCTGTATCCCACTGTGCAACATCAAATCCATGGTAAGGAACGCCGTACCTCACTCGCGGGCTTCGACTTCGGAGCGTTGATGCAACGCCTGACGGCAGAAGAAAAGGCGCCCCGGAGCAAGGAACAGACGCTTGCGATGCTGCACAGCGCGGGCGACCAGTTCGCTGGCTGGCTCGACGGACTCACCGACAGTTTCCTCGGCGAGCAGGTCGAGGCGCGTCCCGATATTGCTATATCAAAGAGCCGCTTCGAAATGATCCTGTCGGTCAAAGAACATGAAATGCACCACAGGGGCCAGCTGATGCTCATCGAGCGGATCCTCGGCATCGTGCCGCACATGACTCGCGCGGCGCAGGCCCGAAGGGCTGCACTGGCCGGGAAAGCCTGACGCATCACGGCGCCTAGCCTTCGCTCGGCCGCCGGCTCCTGACCGCGCTCGTGATCTCGTCTCGGGGAGGAAAGGACTGTGCTCACCAACTTCGCGTTCCCGCTCACGCTCGTCGTCATCGTACTGATCTGGCTCTTCAACTGCCTGAACATCCTGCGGGAGTACGAACGGGCGGTGGTCTTCCGGCTGGGCCGGGTGCTCAAGAAGGAAAAGGGGCCAGGTGTCGTGCTGATCTTCTGGCCGATCGACAAGATCGTACAAGTGTCGCTTCGTGTCGTGACCTGGGAGATCCCGCCGCAGGACGTCATTACCCGCGACAACGTGTCACTGAAGGTGAATGCCGTCGTCTATTTCCGCGTGATGAACGCGACCCGGGCCGTGATTGAAGTCGAGAGCTATCGTTATGCGGTCGAGCAGGCGGCCCAAACCAGCCTGCGCTCCGTGCTCGGCGAAGTGGAGCTCGACGACCTGCTCTCACAGCGCGAGAAGCTCAACGCTCGCCTCCAGACCATCCTCGACGAGCACACAGAGCCGTGGGGCGTCAAGGTCACGCAGGTCCAGGTCAAGCAAGTGGATCTGCCACAAGACATGCAGCGCGCGATCGCCGCGCAGGCCGAGGCGGAGCGCGAGCGGAGAGCCAAGATCATTGCCGCAGAGGGAGAGTTCCAGGCGGCCGCCAAACTGGCTGAGGCAGCCGCGGTGTTGAACCGCGAGCCCGCGGCCATCACGCTGCGCTATCTCCAGACGCT
>Ga0182024_10009644_pt1 | contig 19900 bp, 21 predicted proteins | sample P32metaG_FD_120480 | JGI IMG/M metagenome (GOLD analysis project Ga0182024, IMG submission 120480) | Permafrost microbial communities from Stordalen Mire, Sweden - P3-2 metaG (Illumina Assembly) | ecosystem: Environmental > Terrestrial > Soil > Wetlands > Permafrost | place: Sweden: Stordalen... | reverse complement strand
GGGCCAGGAAGTTGCGGTCGTCGCGCGCCAGGCGCGGCAGGATCCCGGCGCACAGGAACGACGACTTGCCCGAGCCCGACGCGCCGAGGATCACCAGCAGGCGCGGCGCCGCCGCCTCGCGCAGCCCGCGCAGCCGGTCGAGTGCCTCGACGATCGGCGCGTCGCGGCCGAAGAAGATGCCGGCATCCTCGGCCTCCAGCGGCTTCAGCCCGCGATAGGGCGAGCGCTCGGGGTCGTCCTTCGGCGGCCAGTCGAAGAAGCGCGGCTCCAGCCCCGCCCGGGCAAGCCCGCCGCGCAGCCGTGCCAGCCCCTCGCGCGAGAAGGTGACATGCGCCTCCTCCTGCGTGCGCGGGAGGGCGACGCGGAACATCTCGTGGTCCTGGCCGGCGGCGAGATCGACGACCTGCCAGGTGCCGCTCAAATCCTCCGGCAGATCGGCGAGCGGGATCGGCTCGATCAACGCACCGAAGAGGCGCTTGTTGAGCCGACGGGCGAGGTTGAATTCCTTGAGGCACCAGCGCGAGTCGAGCCACGCGCGCGAGATGACGAACAGCACCGCCTCGCAGCGCGAGGCCGCCTCGTTGAGCGCACGCTCCCAGCGCTCGCCGGCGGCGATGCCGCGCGCCGGATCGAGGTCGAGGAGCACCTCGTCCCAGCCCTCGCGCGCCAGCCAATCGCGAATCGCCACCGCCTCGGCGTTGTTCGCGCTCGAATGGCTGATGAACAGGCGCGACATGAGGCGCTCGCAAAGCTGTGCCTAATGCGAGAATAGCACCGATGGCACTATCGCAGAGTTGTCTACGTCGCGACGGGGCTGAACGTCCCCGCGCTGCGGCGGGCGACGGCAATCGCAGATGCCGCAAATCTGCCACCATTGCGGGTGATGTTCCATCGCAACGCAGGCGGTTGAGAAGGATCCCGCCTATTTTAGAAGGAGGGTTCCGATGACGCGCTTGCTGAGTGGTCTCGGCTTTGCCGCCGCGCTTGCTGTAACGGCCGGGGCCTTCGCCCAGACCACGGCGCCGCTCCAATCGGCGACGATCAACGACATCAAGATCAGCGGGGTCGCCGCTTCGACGACCGGCGCGCCGCCACCGGCTGCGACCGGCGGCAGCACCAACTTGCTCAAGAATTTCACGAGCGGCGTCCCGGTGATGCCGGTGTTGGGGAAGGCCAATGCAGCCCCTACCAAGGATTGCGGCAGCCTCGGTTGCTGATGATGTTGCTGCCAGGAAGGGAACTGCGATGACCCGCCTGCTGAGTAGCCTCGGCTTTGCCGCCGCGCTTGCTCTAACGCCCGCGGCCTTCGCCCAGACCACGGCACCGCTCCAATCGGCGACGATCAACGATATCAAGATCAGCGGGGTCGCCGCTCCGACCACCAGCGCGCCGCCACCGGTTGCGACCGGCGGTAGCACCAACTTGCTCAAGAATTTCGAGAGCGGCGTCCCGGTGATGCCGGTATTGGGAAAGCCTAATGCAGCCCCCACCAAGGATTGCAGTAGCCTCGGCTGTTGATGACGCTAACAGCCAGAGGAGAATTTCAATTACCCGTTTGCTAAGTGTGCTCGCCTTCGCCGCCACGATTGCCGTGACCGCATCCCTCGCCCAAACCACAGCACTGGTTTAGTCGGAGACGGTCAACACATCAAAGTCTCTGGAATCGCCGACTCAACCCACATCTTCAGTGGCGAACGCCCGCGCCAGAAGACGTGGATGGCCGGGTCAAGCCCGGCCAAGGCAATAAATGCGGTGATTCAACCCGACCCGACGATGCTCTGGCTCGCACGGTGTTGCTCAAGCCGGGATGCCGCCCGCGGCCGCACGTCTTCCGGCCCTCAGGCGCAGACCGGGGGCCGGGCGCTCGAGCAGCACCTCGGGGCGGAAGCGCACGAGGCGCGCGGGGCGGCCGCCGGTCGCGGCGCTGATCTCGCCGGTCTCCTCGACCAGGCCCTGCTGCTCGACGAGGCGGCGGAAATTCTGCTTGTGCAGGCGCACCCCGGACAGCGCCTCGACGGTTCGCTGCAGTTGCGACAGCGTGAACGCGGGCGGCATCAGCTCGAACACGACCGGGCGGTACTTGATCTTGCCGCGCAGCCGGCCGACCGCGGTGGCGAGGATGCGGCGATGATCGACCGCCATCGCCGCGCCGGTGGCGCCTGGCGCACCGCCATCGCGCCCCCGGTCTCGCGCCGCCTCGGCGATGAGGCCGGCCTCGTAGAGCAGCTCGTAGCGTTCGAGAACGAGTTCCTCGTTCCACGACGCGGTGTGCAAGCCGAAGGCGACCTGGATGCGCACCGCGCGCAGGCGGGCCTCCGCTTCGTTGGGCGCGGCCTCGGTCCAGCCGGCGAGACCCGCCTCGATCGGCGCCAGGCCCGGCGGCTTGCCGTCGCGCCAATCCTCCCACGGGAAATAGCGGTACCAGCTTTGCCACACCGCCTCCGCCGAGCCGGCCGGGCGCATCTCGCGCACCAGCGCGAGATAGGCGACGGTCAGCGCCGGGTCGGCGCCCGCCGCCGCGCCGAGAAGCCGGTCGCGGTCGCCGAAGGTGTAAAGCTGCTCGACATAGCCGAGGCGCTGGCTGGCCTGCCGCTCGACCCAGCTCCGCAGGCCGATCTCGAGGGTGCGGTGCTCGGCCTCGAGCGGCCCCGCGGGCAGCGCCTCGACCGCGCCGCCGTGGCGGATCGTCAGAACCCGCGGCTCGTATTCGCTGGCGGCGACGATGACCGCGCTGAGCCCGATCGACAGCGCCGCACCGCGCCGGGCGGCGGGCAATCCGCCGGCCGGCTTGCGCTGAGTTGCCGCTGCACTGTGCATCGCCTTCTATTCTAGCACGGTACGCGCGACGCTTACGCGACGGCTCGAACTACCCGGCGGTTATGTGGCTGCGGAAGCTCAGCGGGTCGCTGATCATGCGGATCGGCTCGAGGCTGCCGCCGGTGCCGCGCACGACGATCGTGCCGAAATCGAGGAAACGCCCAAGCAACGATTGGTTGACATCGACGCTTTCGACCTTGCTGCGGTTCATTTCCAGCGTGTGTCGCGCGATGACGCCGGATTTGTAGATCACCCGCCGGTCGGTGACGGCGAGCTCGGTGCTCTGCCGCCGGATCAGCGCCGGAACCCCCGTCCAGAGGCCGAAGATCGCGGCAAATGCCGCGAGCGCCTCGCCGCCGGCGCGCAGATCGCCCCGCTGCGTCAACGCCACGACCAGCAGCACGAGCGCCGCGGTGAGCCAGAGGACCGCCGGAACAAAGATCACCGAATGCAACCGCGTCGCGTAGATGACGCTTTCGCCGGGCTGCAACACCCGCCTCACGTATTTCATAAAATGCGACCCTTGCCCTCCCTGAACTTGCCGCGTCCGGCCCGCCGGCCGGTCCCAGAGGCGACGACACCCCCTTAGACTGCGAACGCAAATTCGCCTAATTCATCTAAAACAGCAATCGCGGCAATTTGTGCCTTTACTTACGGTTTCGCGGCATTAATTTGGCCAACCCGCGTAAGCTGCGGCAAAAAAACGGTTCCGCCGGCACGGCGGGGGAGGAAACAGTGAAGAGCAGCCAGATCTCGCGTGGTATCGGCCGGCGCACGCTGTTGCGGACGGGAGCCGTGGCCGGGCTCCTGCCGTTGGCGCGGCCCTTTGTCTTGAGCGCCCGCGCCGCCGACACGATCAAGATCGGACTCGACAACCCGCTGACCGGCACGTTCGCGGCGCTCGGCAAGAACGAGCTGATCGGCGCCCAGCTCGCCGTCGACCAGATCAACGCCAAGGGCGGGATCCTCGGGCGTCAGGTGGAGCTTCTCGTCGAGGACTCGACCAGCGGCGACACCGCGACGGCGGTGCAAAAAGCGCTGAAGCTGATCGAACGCGACAATGTCAACTTCCTGATCGGCAACATAAATTCGGCGTTGGCGCAGGCGATGGCCAACACCAGTTTCGAGAAGGGCGTGTTTCATATCGTTCCCGGCGGACATACCGACTCGGTTACCGGCAAACAGTGCCACTGGAACGTGTTCCGCGTCTGCAACACGACGCGGATGGAAACCAATTCGGTCTCCAAGCTGCTGCTCGATAAGTACGGCAAGAAGTGGTACTTCATTACCACCGACTACGCGTTCGGCCACTCGCTGCAGGACGGCTTCGAGGCGAGCCTCGCCGCGGCCGGCGGCACCAAGCTCGGCGCCGACTTCACCCCGCTCGGCACCAGCGAATTCTCGCCCAACCTGATCAAGGCGCAATCGACTAATCCCGACGCGCTGATCCTGCTCCTCGCCGGCGACGACATGATCAACTGCCTCAAGCAGACGGTGCAGTTCGGGCTCGACAAGAAGCTCCACATCGCCGGCGCGCAACAGGAGCTCGAGGTCAACAAAGGCCTGCCGCCGAACGCGCTGTTCGGCGACTGGGTGTTCGAATGGTACTGGAAGCAGCCGGGCGTGCCGCATGTCGAGGAGTTCGTCGCCGACATCCGCAAGAAGAGCGGCGGCAGCGTGCCGACGGCGCGCACCTGGTTCGGCTATGCCGCGATCTGGACCTGCCAACTGGCGGCGGAGAAGGCGAAATCGCTGAAGCCGATCGACCTGGCCAAGGCGATGCAGGGGCTCGTCCTGCCGCCGGAAGTGGCGCTGATGCCAAACAACCCCTACTACCGCATCGGCGACAACCAGCTAATGCCGACGCTTTTTATCGGCCATTCGCAGCCCGCTCCCGCCGGCGGCGATCCGGAAGACCTGTTCGCGGTGACCCAACTGGTCAAGGGCGACGAAGCGGCACTACCGGTCGACCAGACCGGCTGCAAGATGGAGTGGCCGTCGTAACGATGCCGTGAGCCGGGGTCGCGAGCGCAGCCCCGGCTTCTTTTTGGGCCGATTCTTGCAGCGGCAAAGGACCAACTGATCGCCGCATGTCGCAACTGCTGCTCTTCAACATCGTCAACGGGCTGATCATCGGCGCGTTCTACGCGCTTATGGCATTGGGGCTATCGTTGATCCTCAACCTGTCGGGGGTGATCAACTTCGCCCATGGCGGGTTCCTGGCGATCGGCGGCTATCTCGCCTATACGCTTTTTCCCTATCTCGGCTTCTGGGGCGCGCTCATCGCTTCGCCGTTTCTCGTCGCCCTGATCGGGATCCTCATCGAGTTCGTGCTGATCCGCTGGCTCTACGGGCGCGACCCGCTCTACAGCCTGTTGTTGACCTTCGGGCTCGCCTTCATGATCGAGGACGGCACGCGCTTCATCTGGGGCGCACAGAGCCTGCCCTACCAGATACCGAGCTGGCTCGCGGCGCCGCTGAGCACGGAACTCTTTTTCCTCACCGGATACCGCGTGTTCATGATGATCCTGGTCGCCGCGGTGGTGCTGGGCCTGTTCCTGATCCTGAGCTACACCCGCCTGGGGCTGCGCATCCGCGCCGGCACGCTCGACCTCGAAACCGTCTCGGTCCTCGGCGTCAACGTGCGGGTGCTACGCAATTTGAATTTCGGCCTCGGCATCTTCCTCGCCGGTCTCGCCGGCGTGCTTGCCGTCGGCATGCTCGGCCTTGAGCCGACCGTGGGCGACAATCTGATCATGCCGAGCTTCATCGCGATCATCGTCGGCGGGCTCGGCAGCCTCCCCGGCACCTTGGTCGGCGGTCTGTTGATCGGCGTCGCCTCCGGCATCACCAGCGTGTTCCTGCCCTCGGCGAGCGAGGCGGTGATGTATGTGATGATGGCGGTGGTGCTGATCGCGCGGCCGCGCGGCATCCTCGGCGAGGAAGGGCGCTTCTGATGCCCAAGCTCGACAAGCGAGCCGGCGACGTCCTCATATGGATATTGCTCATCGCCCTCCCCTTCTGGCTGCCATTCGTCGGCAGCTATATCGAGCTCGGCACCCATGTCGTCGTCTACGCACTGGCGGCGATGGCGCTCAATTTCCTGCTCGGCTACACCGGCGTCCTGTCGTTCGGCCACGCCGCCTATTTCGGTCTCGGCGCCTACGGCACGGCGATGACGATCAAGTATCTCTATCCCAGCACACCGCTGGGAATGCTGGTGGGGATCGCCGTCAGCACCGGGGCGGCGGCGCTCATCGGCCCGATGATCATCCGGCTTCGCGGCGTCTACTTCGCGATGTGCACGATCGCCTTCGGCCAAGTGTTCTATTTCATCGCCTTTCAGTGGCGCTCGGCGACGGGCGGCGACGACGGCGTCAGCGCCTGGCACCGCATGCCGCTCCATCTCGGCTTCACCAGCATCGACATTCTCGGCAGCTCGCGGGCGTTCTACTACTTCGTGCTGGCGGTGTTCGCAGTTTGCGCCGCGGCGATGGCTTTCCTGCTGCGCTCGCCGTTCGGCCGCACCCTGCTGGCGATCCGGGAAAATGAGCGCCGCGCGCGGTTCCTCGGGATTCCGGTCGACCGGCATATCTGGGTGTCGTGGGTCGTCTCCTGCTTCTTCGTCAGCGTCGCCGGGACGCTCTTTGCGCTGATGAACAATTTCGTCGACCCGCGCGCGCTGCGCTGGGACCAGTCGGGCAATTTCGTGATCATGGCGGTGCTTGGCGGGATGCGCTCGTTCTGGGGACCGCTGATCGGCGCGGCGATCTTCCTGGTGCTGCAGGACTACCTGTCGAGCCATACCGAGAACTGGATGTCGTTCATCGGCCTGTTCTTCGTGCTGGTCGTGCTGTTCTTCCCGCGCGGCGTGCTCGGGCTCGTCAGGCGCCGAACGTCCTCATGAGCCTCCTGGTGGTCGACGGCGTCACCCGCCGCTTCGGCAGCCTTGTCGCCGTCGACGACGTGTCGATGACGGTCGCGCCCGGCGAGCTGCGCGCCGTGATCGGCCCCAACGGCGCCGGCAAAACCACGTTCTTCAACCTGATCAGCGGGTTCATACCGCCAAGCTCGGGCCGGATCGTCTTCGACGGCCATGACATCACCGAGCTTCTGCCGGCACGTCGGGTGTGGCGCGGCATCGCCCGGACGTTCCAGATCACCGAAGTCTTTCCCGAGCTGAGCGTGCGCGAGAATTTGCGCATCGCGGTCGAGATGGCGGCGGGCTACCGGCTGCGGCCGTGGATCTCGCGCGCGGCCGCCGCCGGGATTGCCGCCCGCGTCGGCGAGCTGATGGAAATGGGGCAGCTCACTGTGGAATGCGACCGGCTCGTCGGCGAGCTGAGCCACGGCGACCAGCGCGCCTGCGAGATCATGATGGCGCTCGCCTTGAAGCCGCGCCTCCTGTTGCTCGACGAGCCGACCGCCGGCATGGGCGAGCAGGAAACCTACAGCGTCACCCAGCTCATCCGGCGCCTGCACCGCGAGCAGAAGCTGACGATCGTGCTGATCGAGCACGACATGCGGGTGATCTTCCGCCTCGCCGAGCGCATTACGGTCCTGGCCGAGGGCGCGGTGTTGGCCGAAGGAACGCCGCCCGAGATCGCCGCCAACACGGCCGTGCAGGCGGCCTATCTGGGGCAGGCGGCGTGAGCGCGCTCAGCGCCGAGGGACTGCACACGTACTACGGCAAGAGCCACATCCTGCACGGCGTCAGCATCGCCGTCGAGGAAGGCCGCATCACCGCGCTTCTGGGGCGCAACGGCGCCGGCAAGACGACGACACTGCGCAGCCTGATGGGGCTTACCCCGGCGCGCGACGGAAAGGTCGAGATTTTCGGCCAGAACACGACGCACTGGCCGCCCTACCGCATCGCCGGGCTCGGCGTGGGCTACGTGCCGGAGGGGCGAAGGACCTTCGCCAACCTGACCGTCGCCGAGAATTTGCGGGTGCCGATGGTGCGCAAGGGCCCGTGGAACGAGGGACGCGTCTTCGAATTGTTCCCGCGGCTCGCCGAGCGCCGCACCAGCCGCGGCCGGCAGCTTTCGGGCGGCGAGCAGGAGATGCTGGCGATCGCCCGCGCGCTGATCCTCAACCCGCGCCTCTTGATCCTCGACGAGCCGTCGCAGGGCCTGGCGCCGCTGATCGTGCGCGAGGTGTTCGACGTTGTCGCCCGCATGCGCGGCGAAGGAATTTCGGTGCTGCTCGTCGAGCAGAATGCGCGGATGAGTCTGGAGATCGCCGACCACGCCTATGTGCTCGACGACGGCAGTGTCGTCTATTCGGGCCCGGCCGCCGAGCTGCGCGCCGACGAGGCCCGCGTGCAGGAACTGGCCGGCGCCAGCGCCGAGGCGTGGTCGGAGACCGGGGCGGTTTAGACCGAGATCCGCCAGCGATGCGGGACGATCCTGCATCTGTCGAGGCTTCGCTGCGCGAAGCACCTCAGGATGCGGCGCGTCTGTGACGGCACGAAGAAAAGCCCTTATCCTGAGGACGCCGCGAAGCGGCTGTCTCGAAGGACGCTAGAGCATCGTCGGGGCAGGTGGAATCACCTCATTTATTGCCCTTGGACCCGGCCATCCACGTCTTCTGGCGCGAGCCTTCGCCAATGAAGACGTGGGCCCCCGGGTCAAGCCCGGGGGTGGGGATTTCCGATGCTTCAGAGATCGTGCGCTAGCCTTCGACGAGCAGCAGGCGGCCGGTGGAATTGGCGAGCCTTATCTTCAGCGCCTCCTGGTATTCCGGCGAGTTGTACCAGCGCTTCGCCGCCGCCGCGTCGGGAAACTCGATGACAACGATTCGCTTCGGCTCGCCTCTGCCCTCGACCAATTCGGCCTTGCCGCCGCGGATGACGAACTTGCCGCCATGCTGGGCGACGCTTGCTCCGGCGAGCGGCCGATAGGCCTCGTATCCGGCCGGATTGGTGACGTCGATTTCACCGACGATGTAGGCGGGCATCTCGTCCTCCATGAAGTCCCGCGGGGATAATGTGCCGCCGTTGTCTGCGGCGGAAGCCTCTGGCATGCTGCAAGCGGCGAATTCGAGGATGCGGACGCGATGGACATCGGGGCGGGCAGCGGCAAGCCGACCATCGCGCCAGCACGGCTGGAACCGCGACCCACCCATCCGCTACGGCTGCGGCAATTCTTCACCGCCGGGCCGAGCGCCTGCCCCTATATCGCCGGCCGCGCCGAACGCAAGTTGATCGTCGAGCTCGCCGGGGCCGCCGCCGCCGATTTCTACGACGAGCTGTCGCGCGCCGGGTTCCGGCGCAGCCAGGGCTTCGCCTATCGCCCGGCTTGCCCGCAATGCGAGGCCTGCGTGCCGGTGCGGATCGCCGTCAACCGGTTTGCCCACAGCCGCTCGACCCGCCGGGTCGGCAACGCCAATCGCGCGCTCTCCGGCCGCCTCGTCGCGGCGCGCGCCACGCCGGAGCAATACCAGCTCTTCACCGCCTATCAGCACTCGCGCCACCACGACAGCGACATGGCGGCGATGGGCTATGCCGATTACCGCGGCATGGTCGAGGACACCCCGCTGCGCACCGTCATCGCCGAGTTCCGCGATACCGACGGAAGGCTGGTCTCGGCCTCGCTGCTCGACCGGCTCGATGACGGCGTGTCGGCGGTCTACAATTTCTACGACCCGGGCCGGGACAAGCGCAGCCTCGGCACCTGGAGCATCTTGTGGCTGGTCGAGGAATGCCGCCAGCAAGGCCTTCCCTATGTCTATCTCGGCTACTGGATCGCCGAGAGCGGCAAGATGGCCTACAAGGCGCGCTTCCCAGCGGTGGAGCGGCTCGGGCCGGAGGGTTGGAAGCCGCTGTCCGCGACGGCTTGAGGCCAGACGGCCACCCCGGCGAAGGCCGGGGCCCATGTTTCGACTGCACGAAAAGCGGATAAATGGGCCCCGGCCTTCGCCGGGGTGGTGAGTTGGTGAGCCCGGGAGTCCACGATGACGATCGGTATGCTGCAATCGACCGTGTTCGGCGATTTGTTCGGCACCGCGGCGATGTGCGACGTGTTCGGCGAGCCGGCGCTGTTCCGCAACTGCACGGTCGTCGAAGCAGCGTTGGCGCGGGCGCAGGCGCGGCTCGGCATCATCCCCGAGGAGGCCGCGGCGGCGATATCGAAGGTCGCGGACGCCATCGTCGCCGGAAGCGAGCCGCTCGATTTCGCGCGGATGAAGCGCGAGACCGCCACTGTCGGGTTCCCAATACTGCCGCTGGTGCGCCAGCTTGCCGACCGGGTGGGCGAGGCTGGGCGCTGGCTGCATTGGGGCGCGACGACGCAGGACATCATGGACAGCGCCGCGGTGCTGCAAATCCGCGACGGGCTGGCGCTGATCGAGGCCGATCTCGACACGCTGCGCGGCAACCTCGCGGCGCTGGCGAAGAAGCATCGCGACACGCCGATGCCGGGCCGAACCTTCTTCCAACAGGCGCTACCGATCACCTTCGGCTACAAGGCGGCGGTCTGGCTATCGGCCTTCGATCGCCATGCCGAGCGGCTCGGCGAGATCAAAAAGCGGGTGCTGCAGGCGGAGTTCGGCGGCGCGGTCGGCACCCTCGCCTCGCTCGGCAGCGGCGACGAAGCCCTCGGCACGGTCCGGGAGCTGGCGCGCGAACTGGGGCTCGCCGAGCCGGCGATCACCTGGCACGTGGCGCGCGACACGATCGCCGAGACCGTGCAGTTCCTGGCGCTGGTCGGCGGCAGCATGGCCAAGATCGCCGACGACGTGATGCTGATGTCGGCGACCGAGTTCGGCGAGGCGGCGGAGCCGTTCGAGGGCGGGCGCGGGTCAAGCTCGACGATGCCGCAGAAGCGCAACCCGATCTCGTGCGGCATGATCGTCGCCGCGGCGCGAGCGCTGCGCCAGCACGCCGGGCTGGCGCTCGACGCGATGGTCAACAGCTTCGAGCGCAACGCCGCGGCCTGGCACCTCGAATGGATCGCGGTGCCGGAAGCCTTCGGCTATGCGGCGGGGGCGCTGCATCAGACCGTGTTCCTGACCGGCGGGCTCGTCGTCGATGCCGAGGGCATGGCGAGAAACCTCGGGCTGACGCACGGCCTTATCGTCGCCGAGGCGGTGATGATGGGCCTGGCGCCTCACATCGGCCGCAACGAGGCGCACGACCTCGTCTACGATGCCTGCCGCGCGGCGATCGAGAGCGACCGGCCGCTCTACGACGTCCTCGCCGGGAACGAGGCGGTCACCGAACCGCTCGGCGCGGACAGACTGAAGGCGCTGACCGACCCGGCGAACTATCTCGGCGCGGCCCAGGCGATGGTCGACCGGGTGCTCAAGGGCCGCTGAAACAGGCTCAGTCGAACGTCGCCTTGGTCACATCGGTCTTGCGGTCGTAGAAGATGGTGATCTTCTCGACGGTGCAAAGGTCGATATCGGTCCACACTGCGCTCGATCCGTCGTCGCTGTAGGTGACCTTCAAATCCCAATGGCAGGTATTGGCCTTTGGACTGAAATGCACGTTGACCACCTGGCCATCGCCGACGACATCCGAGATGATGTTGTCGTTTCAATCGTCGGATTTCGACGGCGAGACGTAGAGCGCGTTCAGCTCATAGCCGGTCTTGTTGACGAGCTTGAAGTCCTGCTTGGCATCCTGGGTGCCGGCCGGCGCGGTCAAGGCGAAGACGGCGGCGATGGCGGCAAACAACAACCTTTTCATGAAACTCCTCATTGGCAAAATCTCTGCGGGTTCTGACGAACCGCTCGGTTAATCAAACTCGGCCGAAGCTACCAATAAGGAGGATCGATTTCTAGCCTAGGTGGAGAAGAAATCGCTTTAAGTTAAACGTAAGGTTTGGCGAGTTGGGTATTACAAAATCCACGTCCTAATTCCGGTCTTCGGGATTGCTGATATGACGCGGCAGGATCGAGACCGATCGGCTCTACGGGCAAATGTAGCCGGTGCCGCTCGGGGTCTTGAAGCAGCCGATCGATTCCGGAAAGACGTGCCGCGGCAGATAGAGCACGACGTCGGGAATGAAGATGCAGGCGGCGATCGTCACGAAGAACACGACGTAGATCGACAGCGAGGCGGCGAGCGCCTTGGAAAACGGCACGCCGACGAATTTCGACGCCATCAGCAGCGCCAGGCCATAGGGCGGGGTGATGAGGCCGAACGCCAGGGTGACGATCAGCACCACGCCCATATGCACCGAGTTGATGCCGCCGGCGTCGACCAACGTCGCGACGATCGGCATGAAAATGACGATGCACGGCACCGGCTCGATGAAGTCGCCGACGATGGTGAACAGCGCCACCAGCGCGAACATGATCTTGTAGGGGTTGTTGCCGGCGAAGCCGGAAATCCAGCCCGACACCACGATCGGCCCGCGCAGATAGGCGAGCATCCAGCCGAACGCGGAAGCGGCGCCGATGGTGATCAGCGGCAGCGAATAGATCAGCCCGGCATGGCAGAAGTCGCGCGGCAGGTTCTTGAAATGGCCGCGATTGAGGATCGGGATGACGACGACGAGGATGTAGACGATGGCGATCACCCCGGCCTCGGTCGGGGTAAACCAGCCGGTGAGGATGCCGCCCAAGAGGATGACCGGGATGACCAGCGGCAGCCCCGCCGCCTTTCCCGCTTCCCCCAGTTGCACGAACGACGAGCGCGGCCGGCGATGGCCCGGCGGCCCAAAGAAGTAGCAGTAGATCATCAGCCCGAAGCCGACCATCAGCCCGGGCACGATGCCGCCGAGGAACAGCCCGGCGATCGACACGTTGCCGATGGCGCCGTAGACGACCGCCATGATGCTCGGCGGCACGAGGTTGGCGATGGTCGCGGCGGCGGCGATGAGCGCGGCGACGAAGGCGGCGTCGTAACCCTCGTCGGCCATCGGCTTCGCCATGGTGCGGCTCAGCACCGCGACATCGGCCGAAGACGAGCCCGACATCCCGGAAAAGAACATGCTGAAGACGGTGACGACCTGAGCGAGGCCACCGCGAATATGACCGACCAGCGCCTGGCTCAGATTGGCGATGCGCACCACGACATTGGCCGAGGTCATCAGCTCGCCGACCAGGAGAAAGAACGGGATCGCCATCAGCGCTTCGGAATCGATGCCGTTGAAGAGCTGGGTGATGATCGAGGGCAGGCTCACCGGGGTGAACATCGTGCCAATCACGACCCCGGCGATCAGCGCGAACGCCACCGGCACGCCGAGATAGCCGAACACCAGGAACAGGATCGCCATCAGGCCGACGATGAGGCCGTTGGCGGCAGTCATAGGCCGACGTCGAGCTCGGCGGCCGCGGGCTCGTCGCCGTGCGGCTTGTCGTCTTCGCTCCCGAGATTGGCAAAACCGTTGCGCCAGCCGTTCCAGAGCTGCTCGATCGCGAACAGCGCGACGAGGGCGCCCGAGAGCGGGATCGGCGCGTAGAGCGAGGCGAGCGGCGTCAGGGACGGCATGCGGAAGGCGTGGAAGCCCTCGACGAAGTTGATGAAGCCGAACCACACCATGCACAGCGCCGCGCCGAGGAGGACTAGGCGGGTGAAGGTCTCTATCAAGAGCCGGGTGTGCCCGCTCAACGACTCGGCGATCGCCGACAGATAGAGATGATCGTTGCGTCGCGTCGCCACGGCGGTGCCGATGAAGATGCCGTAGACGAAGAAGGTGGTGGTGACCTCCTGAACCCACAGCACCGGGCGGCCCAGCGAGCGGGTCACGACGTCAAAGAAGACGGTGCAGGAAAACCCGGCGAGCGCCAGCCCGCACATCACCATCAGGACATGCTCGACCGGGTCGAGCCAGCGCCACTTCAGATGACGCTGCCGCTCGAGGACAAGGCTGTAGCGCCGTTCCGCCATCCCTGCGCTATTTCACGGCGCGCACGAGCTTCAGGACGTTGACCGCGCCGGCGCCGAGCTTTTCGGCAAGCTGGTCCTGGAGCGGCTCGGCGTCCTTGATGAAGCCGGACTTGTCGACATCCTTGACGAACTTGACGCCCATCTTCTCGAGCTTCGCCATCGAGTCGCTCTCGAGCCCGAGCGCCGCCGGCGGCTCGACCTTGCCGACCTCGTCGGCCGCGGCCTGGACCCATTTCTTCTGCTCGTCGGTGAGGCTGTTCCACACCTTGTCGCTGACCCACAGGATATTGTTGTTCGCCTCGTGCTGGGTCAGCGACATGATCGGCGCGACCTCGTAATGCTTGTTCGACTGGTAGACGTTGATGCCGTTCTCGGCCATCGCGACGATCCCGGTCTGCAACGCGGTGTAGACATCGCCGAAGGGCATGTGGACGGTCTGCGCGCCGTAGGCGGGGAACATCGTGTCCTCGGTCGCGGTCGCCTGGACGCGGACCTTGACGTTATCCAGGTCGGCGACGGTGTGGACCTCCTTCTTGCCGTACATATCGCGAAAGCCCATCGTCCCGATCGTCAGCACGCGCGTCCCCTCGACCTTGCTATTGATCATGTCCTTGAATGCCTTGGTGACGCCGGGATCGGACAGCGACTTCAGTAGATGGTCGTCGGAGCGGAAGACGAAATGGATCGAGAACACCCCGGACTCGGGCTGCAAGGTCGCCGCGTTGGCGGTCGAGGTCATGGCGAAATCGACGTCGCCGGTGCGCAGCTTCTGCAGCACTTGCGGCTCCTGGCCGAGCTGGGCGCCGGGGAACTGATCGATGAGCAGCGTGCCGTGGCTCAGCTCGGCGAGCTTGGCGGCGAAGGTGTCGCCGGCGATCCCGTAGGCGGTGGTGTGAGGCTGGTCGTAGGCAAAGCTGAAATGCCGCGCATCCTCGGCCCGCGCGCCTCCGGAAAGTAGCGCGCCCGCGATGAGCGACACAATACCCGCGATGAGATGATGGCGGCGCATCCGATCCCCCTGGTTGACATTCCGGCGCGAGGCGCACGGCATTGGTTGGCGTTGGCGACTTTAGACGGCGCTTTCGGCAACGTCTACGGATCGGGCGATGAGCGATAGGAGGGTGGGGTGAGTGGCAGGGCAGTACCGGTCGTCCGATCTGTCGCCGAGCTGCGGCGGAAGATTGCCGGCTGGCGCGAGGCCGGCGAGCGCATCGGGCTGGTGCCGACGATGGGCGCGCTACACGAAGGGCACCTGGCGCTGGTCGCGGCCGCGCAGAACGAATGCCGACGCGCGGCGGTGTCGATCTTTGTCAATCCCCGGCAATTCGGCCCGCGCGAGGATTTTGCGAGCTATCCGCGCCCGGAGGCGGACGACCTCGCTAAACTCACGGAAGCTGGCATCGATCTGGTTTTCATGCCTGGGGTCAGCGAGATGTATCCGGCCGGCTTCGCGACGACGATCTCGGTCGGCGGCCCGAGCCAAGGGCTCTGCAGCGGGCACCGGCCGGGGCATTTCGACGGGGTCGCCACCGTGGTAGCAAAACTGCTGATCCAGGTCGCACCCGACGCCGCGTTCTTCGGCGAGAAGGACTACCAGCAGCTGCTGGTGGTGCGGCGGATGGCGCGCGACCTCGACCTGCCGGTCGAGATCGCCGGGGTGCCGACGGTGCGCGAGCCGGACGGGCTGGCGCTGTCGTCGCGCAACGTCTACCTGTCGCCCGAAGAGCGTCGGCTGGCGCCCAACCTCAACCGGGTGATGCGCGCGACGGCGGCCGAGATCGCCGGGGGTGCCAGCCCTGCGCCGCTGCTCGAACGCGCGGTTCGCGAGCTGACCCAGTTGGGCATCGAGGTCGAATATCTCGAGCTGCGCGACGCCGCGACCCTGGAGCCGCTCGCCGCCGCGCCGGCCGCCCCGGCGCGGCTGCTCGCGGCGGTGCATCTCGGCCGCACGCGGCTGATCGACAACGTTCCGGTCACAACAAGCTGATCGCGCTGCGCCAATGCGGCGCGGCGCTACGGCTTTCGGCGCGACGCGAAAAGCAATAGCATCGATGCTGTAATGCAGCCGTAAGGCCGCCGGAGTTCGGAGGGGACAATGAGCACATCGTCGCGACGAGATGTTCTGAAGATCGCCATTGCCGGCGCCGGAGCCGCCGCGCTGCCGTGGCGGGCGCAAGCCGCCGGCAAGTCGATCACGATGCTGCACGAAAGCTCGTTCATCAAAGTCTTCGACGAATTCTTCCAGAAGACGCTGGCCCCCAATTACGAGAAGGAAACAGGGGTCAAGGTGGTCTACGAGATCACCAGCGTCGGCAGCCTGCCGTCGCGCGACAGCACGATCATCGAGACGGGGTCGGGCGCCGATCTGTCGATGCTGGCGCTGCTGTTTCCGTTCCTCTACCAGGACAAGCTGCTCGACGTCAGCGACATCGCCGAGGACATGGGCAAGAAGCAGGGCGGCTGGTACGACGTCGGCAAGGAGGCCGGCACCGTCAACGGCAAGTGGAAGGCGATCCCGTTCAGCAATATCGGCCAGCTGATGAACTGGCGCACCGACTGGTTCGCCGAAATCGGGGTCAAGACCTTTCCCGACACCTGGGAAGACCTCTACGAGGTCGGCAAGAAACTGAAGGCGAAGGATCATCCGTTCGGCTTCGAACTCGGCCACGGCTTCGGCGACAACCACGGCTGGCTCTACCCGCTCCTGTGGTCCTATGGCGGGCATGAGGTCGAGGCCGACGGCAAGACCGTCGTCATCGACTCCGACGAGACCGCGAAGGCGATCGATTTCGCCCGCAAGTTCTTCAAGGATTGCATGCTCGACGACGTGCTGTCCTGGACCGACGTCAGCAACAACAAGGCCTGGTACGCCGAGCAGATCTCGTGCACCAACAACGCGCAGAGCATTCTGTGGCTAGCCAAGCGCGACTTCCCCGAGATCGCCAAGGTCACCGACCAGGCGCAGAACCCCCAGGGGCCCAAGGGCCGCTTCCACCTGATGAACTCGATCAGCCACGGCATTTTCAACTTCTCGCCGGAGAAGGAAGCGGCGCACGATTTCCTGCGCTGGCTGATGGACGAGAAGCAACTGGGCGCGTGGTACGCCTCGGCCGACAGCTACTACCAGCCGGTGCTGCAGGGCTACGACAACGCCCCGATGTGGCAGGTCGAGCCGCGCAACATCTCCTATCGCGACGCGATGGCGAGCGCGCATCTGCCGGGCTGGCCGGCGCCTCCGGGCCGGCAGCTCGCCGAGAGCGTGGCGAAATACGTCGTCGTCGACATGTTCGCCAAGGCTTGCACCGGCACCCCGACCAAGGACGCGATCAAGACCGCGGACTCGCAGCTGCGGGAAATCTACCGCGCCGCCTGAGGCTGCCGCCGGTCATGGCCATCCGCTCGGAACCCCTCGTCGCGGTCGGCCGGCGTCCGCGCCAGCCGATCTCGCTGAGCAATTGGCTCGACCGCGGCACCGTCTTCAGCTGGCTGATGATGACGCCGCCGATCCTATTCCTGGTGGCGCTCGTCGGGTATCCGTTCTGCTACGGCATCGTCTTGAGCCTGCAAGACCGCGCGGTGGCGCAGACCGGCACCTTTGTCGGGCTGAACAACTTCATCAGGGACGCCAACGACCCGGTGTTCTGGCGGGTCGTGGCCAACACCTTCATCTACACCGGAGTCGCGACCGTCCTGAAGATGGTCGGCGGGCTCGGCCTGGCGCTGGCGATGAACCAGCAGTTCAAGCTGAAGAATTTGATCCGCGCGCTGCTGCTGTTGCCGTTCATCGTGCCGACGGTGCTGTCCACCGTCGCCTTCATGTGGATGCTCGACCCTGCGTTCAGCGTCGTCAACCGGCTGCTGTTCGAGCTGGGCGTGCCGAAACCCGGCCCGTCTTGGCTTGGCAACCCGATCCTGGCGATGTTCTCGATCATCATGATCAACACCTGGCGCGGCCTGCCGTTCTACGGGATCACCTTGCTCGCCGGGCTGCAGACCGTGCCGGTCGAGCTTTACGAGGCGGCGACGATAGACGGCGCCAGCGGCTGGCAGCGCTTCCGCTATGTCACCTTGCCGATCCTGCAGCCGATCATCCTGATCGTGACCTTGTTCTCGGTGATCTTCACCTTCGCCGATTTCCAGCTCGTCTACGTGCTGACGCATGGCGGGCCGCAGAACGCGACCAATCTGCTCGCGACCTACGCGTTCGATATCGGCATGGGGGCCGGCCAGCTCGGGCTCGGCGCCTCGGTCGCCCTGACCATGCTGCCGGCGCTGGCGCTGTTGATCGTCGCGATCACGCTGTACCTGAGGAAGAAGTCATGATCACCGGCTACGGGCCGATCCAGCGGACCGTGCGGGTGTGGGCGCCGGTCCTGTTCTTTCTGTTCGTGGCGCTGCTGCCGTTCTACTGGATGGCGATCACCTCGATTAAGCCGAATTCCGAGCTCTACAGCCTGCGCGCCAACCCGCTGCTGGTCCATGCCCCGACGCTGAAGCACTACGTCGACCTGCTGACCACCACCAGCTTCCTGGTGTGGACGTGGAACACGATGCTGGTCGCGGTGATCTCGACCGCGATCTCGCTGGTGCTGGGGATCATGCTGGCCTACCCGCTGGCGAGGATCAATTTCCCCGGCGCCGGGCTGATCGCGATCTCGGTCGCGGCGGTCTACCTGGTGCCGCAGCCGCTGTTGTTCATTCCCCTCGCCGACGTCATCAACCGCCTCGACCTCGGCAATACGCTGACCTCGGTGATCCTCACCTATCCGACGATGCTGGTGCCGTTCTGCGCCTGGCTGCTGCTCGGCTATTTCAAGACCGTGCCGATGGAGCTGGAGGAAGCCGCGCGGATCGACGGCGCCAGCCGATTGCAGACGATGCGGCGCATCTTCCTGCCGCTGTGCACGCCGGGGTTCATCTCGGCCGGCATCTTCGCCTTCACCTTGGCGCAGAACGAGTTTCTCTACGCGCTGATTTTCCTGACCAAGAGCTCAGTGCGCACGGTACCGGTCGGGGTCATCTCCGAACTGATCAAGGGCGACGTGTTCTATTGGGGCCAGCTGATGGCCGCCGCGTTGCTCGGGTCGATCCCGGTGGCGATCATCTACTCCTTCTTCGTCGAGCATTACGTCGCCGGGCTGACCTCCGGCGCGGTGAAGGGATAGAGCATCGTCGGGTCAGGCTGAATCACCTCATTTATTGCCCTTGGCCGGGCGCCAGACCTTGAGAGCAATCACACGTTTGGGGGCTGCGATTTCTTGTCCGACGACACTGGACTCATCGAGCCCACGGCAATCCCGTCAGGGTCTTCAATGATCGCGTAGCGCGCGCCCCAAAATGCGTCGTGCGGTTCTTGCAAGCCGCGATACCCGGCACCGATCATGTCGCGAAATACATCGTCGACATCCGCACGTGTTGGCACTCCGAATCCGACAACGACGCAGCCTCTCAGGTCGGTTCGACCCTTCCAGCCAGTGTTCCAATGTTGAGCGAATGCGGCGGAGTCGAGATCGAAGTCGATAGCTTGCTCCGCTGACCGGTCAGCGGCACTGGCGTGATGCGCGCCGGTATTCGTGCGCCAAACCCGAGCGTCTGGTATCTCCACGCCAAGCCTGCGGTAGAAGGCAATCGATGCGTCGAGATCGCCGCAGACGAGGTTTATCTGATCGAGGGCTGGCTTGCTCATGAGCATTCCTTGATGAACCGGAATCGAAGCGCAAGAAGCGGTTATAAGGCCACACGGCTCGGGGCGTAGAGGTGCACCCGTCGAGAGCGACAATGCCTCACCCGCCGGGAGTCCGTTCAATGCCGACCCATCTCACCCCTCTTCATGCCATTGCGGCGCGCCGAGACGATGGGCTGGGTCCCGAACTAGCTCGTTTGTCGGAGCGTGGCGCGAACGCTCTCTCCACTGCATCAGGAGAGTTGAAGATGTCACGCGAACAGGACAACAAGGCCCTCGTCGGGCGCTGGTTCGACGGGTTCTGGGGTAACCCGCGGAACCCGCAGATCATCGACGAGCTCGCCGCATCCGACATGCTGCTCCAGTATTCGCTGCATACACCGCGTCGGGGTCGCGAGGACGTGCGGAACTTCATGATGGATTTCCGCGCAGCATTTCCGGACCTCAAGTTCTGGGGCGCTGCCGATCTTATCGCCGAGGGCGATTATGTCGTCGGTCGATGGGAAGGTGGCGGCACCCACACCGGGCCTGCCTTCAGCGATTTTCTCGCCGGCTCGCTGCCG
>Ga0182024_10009643_pt1 | contig 19901 bp, 12 predicted proteins | sample P32metaG_FD_120480 | JGI IMG/M metagenome (GOLD analysis project Ga0182024, IMG submission 120480) | Permafrost microbial communities from Stordalen Mire, Sweden - P3-2 metaG (Illumina Assembly) | ecosystem: Environmental > Terrestrial > Soil > Wetlands > Permafrost | place: Sweden: Stordalen... | reverse complement strand
GTCGACATCGACCGCACAATCGCGATATCGTCGGCCACGGTGGCCAGGTGGGGCAACAGCTCCGACAATTCGGCGCCGCTTTGACCGTGCCGGGCAAACTTGAACTTGGGACCCAACAGAGTCGAATTCGGATTGATGAATGCCGCGCGATACCCCTTCAGCAGTTCCGGCGGAGGCAAGGTGCCGTCGAATTTTGTCAGTTCGGGCTTGTTGTCAAACAGCTCCAGATGGCTTGGCGCGCCGGCCATGAACAGAAAAATCACGCTCTTGGCGCGGCTGGCAAAGTGGCCCGGTTTCGCTGAGAGCGGATCGACCGTCGCCGCGGCGGCGCGCGCAGGCGTGCTGGGACCAAGCAATTCGGCCAGCGCCATCCCGCCCAAACCGATGCCACATTCCTGCAAAAACCAGCGCCGCGCGCGCATGGCCGGTGGCATGTGCGGGCCGAAGTGCGATGGGCAGTTCATGCTGAAATTCCTTTCCCGCGCCAACCCCCGTGGGCTGGCGCGCTCGAAAACGTCTATTGTCGCGTAATGGTCTCATCGAGGTTCAGCAGCACCCGGGCCGTCGCGGTCCAAACCGCCAGTTCCGCCAGTGTCTGGCCGGCGGCCAACTCGGGCGGGTGCTCTGGATCGTCGACCGCCAGCGCCTGGGCCGCCACGGCATCTTCGGCAAAGCGTGCCCGCTGCCGGTTCAGCCAGGCAAGCAAAATTTCCGCCTCATGCGCGTCGGGTTCGCGCCCGGTGCATGCGCCAAACGCAAAGCCGAGCCGTTCTGGATCGTTACTTCCGCCTTCGGCGAGCGTTCGCCGGCCCAGCGCCCGGGCACATTCGAGAAACAGCGGCTCGTTCAACGTCACGAGCGCCTGCAGCGGCGTGTTCGAGCGCGGGCGGCGCACACAGGCCACGTCCCCCGCCGGAGCGTCGAAAGCTTGCAACATTGGATAGGGGACCGATCGGAATCGAAACGTATAAAGCGCCCGGCGATAGCGATTCGGCCCGTGCTCTTCGACCCAAGTTTTGGGAGCGAAGCTGGCCGGCGGCTGAAACAAAAAGTCGGGAGCCGGCGGACAAACACTCGGCCCCCCCAGCGCTGGATTCAACAGCCCGCTGGCCGCCAGCGCCAGGTCGCGCACCGCTTCGGCTTCGAGCCGGAAGCGCGATCCACGCGCCAACAGCCGGTTTTGTGGATCGCGCGCCAACAGCTCCGCGCTCACGCGCGCGCTTTGTCGATAGGTGGCCGATTGAACAATCAGCCGATGCAAGTCCTTGAGACGCCAACCACGATCCATCAAATCGACCGCCAGCCAGTCGAGCAGCTCGCCGTGCGAAGGAGGCTCGCCTTGCAGCCCAAAATCTTCGCTGGTTCCCACCAGTCCCATGCCAAAATACCCCTGCCAAATCCGGTTCGCGATCGCGCGGGCCGCCGTCGGCGAGCGGCGGCTGACCAGCCAGCGGGCAAAATCGAGCCGGGTCGGCCGCTCCACCTCCAGCGGGTGCAAGATCGGCGGCGTGCCGGGTTCGACCTGCCGCGTCGGCTTGAGAAAATCGCCCCGGGCCAGCAAAAACGTCTTCCGCGATTCCTCGCGCGCCATCAAAGCGTGTTGCGTTGTGCCGGCCGGATGCTGCCGCCACAGCGCTTCGATCCGGTCGTTCGCTTCGCGCCACTCGGGCACCGTCGTTCGCCAATAGCTGAACAGCGCCGCCGTCTGGGCCGGCGTGCGCTCCTCTCGCGGCGTCGCCAGCACGTCGCGAACCGCCGGTGGCACCGGATCGGCCGCCATGTCGGGCCAGGGGCTGACGGCAAACCGGAACCGGCCGATGTTGTTGGTCATGTTGTCGTCGGTGTTCCAGCCGCCGTGGTTTTGCACCATCCGGAACTTGATCAGCGTGCCACCGGAATATCCGAGTGGTCGCTCCAGCAGAAAGACGGCATTGCGCGGCACATTGCTGCGCCCCGGGCCGACGTCGATGTCCCAGGCCGTTTCGTCCTTTCCGTCGATGGCCAGCGCCACCGGTCCGGTCACGCGCTTGCGGTCGGTGCGGTCGTCGTAGGCCGCGTCCAGCGGCTTTTCCGGCGGATTGACGTCGGCCGTGGCCGCCACGATTTTCACCGGCTCAAATCCGCCCGAACCGTCGCCGGGCCCCGCCTCGACCGATATTTCCGTCAACGCGCCGGTCCCTTTCATCGAACGGCCGGGACCGCCGGCCGGAAGGGCCGGGTCGCAGAGAAACTCCAGCCGCACGGCCATGATGCCGCTCACGTCGGTACGAGCGATGAATTCGGCGGTGTCCTTCGCCGGCGAAAATCCCTGGCACAGGACCGAGCCGTCAGGCAGCAAATAGTGTTTCTGCCCGCCGGTCGAATCGATCCTTGGCCGGACCACGGTCCACAGCGGCCGATCGTCGCGGGTTTGTGCCTCCCAAGCCGCCAGCCGGGCCGGCCAATCGGGCGAGCCGGCTTGGAGTTCGCGTTCAATGCCGGCAATTTGCTCCAGCAGTTCGGCCCGCCGGACTTGCTCGTCGCCCGGGTAGACCCTCGCGATCCGCTCGTGGGTGTCGTTCAGAAACGCCAGCATTCGATAGTAGTCTTCTTGCGCGAGTGGATCGTACTTGTGGTTGTGGCATTGGCTGCACTGGATCGTCAGCGCCAAGATGTTCTTGCCGATCGCGTCCATGCGGTCGAACATCGCCTCCATCCGGAATTGCTCGGGATCGGTCCCCCCTTCCTCGCAGAGCATCGAATTGCGCAAAAACCCGGTGGCGATCACCTGGTCTTGGGTGGCGCCGGGAAGCATGTCGCCGGCGATCTGCTCGATGATGAACTGGTCGTAGGGAAGATCGCGGTTGAGCGCGCCGATGACCCAATCACGATAGGCCCAAACCAACCGCGGCTTGTCCTTCTCATAGCCATCGGAGTCGGCATAACGGGCGCCGTCGAGCCACATGCGCCCCCAGCGCTCGCCATAGTGGGGCGAAGCCAGCAGCCGCTCGACCGCCTCGTCATAAGCCACCGGACGCTCATCGGCCAAAAAGGCCTTGACCTCGGCCACCGTTGGCGGCAAACCGGTCAGGTCAAGCGTCAGGCGGCGCAGCAGCGCCCCGCGGTCGGCCTCGGGCGAAGGAGCCAGCCCTTCGGCCTCCAGGCGAGCCAACACAAAACGGTCCAAATCGTTGCGCTGCCATGCCTGACCGACGGTCGCCGGCACTTCGGGTCGAACCGGCGGCGTGAATGCCCAGTGGGTCTGGTACTGGGCGCCGTCCGCAATCCACCGCCGCAGCGTCTGGCGCTCTTGGTCGGTCAGCGGTTTCTTGGCGGTGTCGGGGGGCATTCGCTCGTCCCCCTCGATGTCGATCCGTCGAATGAGCTCGCTTTCGTCGGGCTTGCCCGGTGTGATCGCCGCCAGGCCGCTTTCGCCGCCGGCGATTGCCGAGTCGCGCAGATCGAGCCTGAGCTCGGCCTTGCGATGTTCGGCGTCGGTGCCGTGACAAGCAAAGCACTTGTCGACCAGAATCGGCCGCACCTGGCGCTGAAAATCGACGCGCGCCGCGCCCGGCGCGCGATCGGCCGCGGCGACGGAGCTCCAGCCGATCACCAGCATCGCTGCCGCTGTCAGTCGACAGGAGTCAAAAGCGATTTTCATGGCAGCGTTAACCGGCGAGTAGTGAACCAGAATCGGATGAACCAGACAGACAGGACTTGGCACGCCGATCGGCGGCTCCTGATATGTTAACCCGTCGGTGCGGTCGTCAACAGCCTGCCGGCCGCTTCTGATAGGCCGCTTCGGTTGGACCGGAACGCGGCAGCTTGCCCCGGCGGCAGCCCGAGCGGATGATAAGACGAGTGCCCTACGCGCAAGAGCAAGTCGCCCGAATCGAGAAAAGGTCAATGCCGATGTCGACAGGTCCAGCCGTCTCTCCGACCTACCCCACGCATTCGCTCGTTATCGGCTACTTGCTGTGGATTTTTGGATTTACCGGTGCCCATCGCTTTTATTTCGGCAAGCCGATCACCGGCACGATCTGGTTCTTCACCTTGGGACTGCTGGGCGTCGGGTGGCTGATCGACCTCGTTTTGATTCCGGGCATGGAACGGAGTGCCGACCGCCGCTATCTGGCCGGGCCGTACGATTACAGCGTCGCCTGGATCTTGCTCACCTTCTTCGGCTACCTCGGCATTCACCGCTTTTATTTGGGCAAGATCGGCACCGGCATTTTGTATCTCCTGACGGGCGGTCTGTTCCTGTTGGGCGTGCTCTACGATTTTTGGACGCTGAACGAGCAGGTCAGCGAGCGCAACTCCGCGCTCGTGCGGTCCTAGGGCGCGTTGCCGTCACTCATCGGAAAGATCCAACGGATCACGGATCGATCGCTGGCGTCGGCTCCTCGTCAGGAGCTATCGCTTCCTCGAACCGGGCGGGGCCATTGTTCGGTGCGGGCCTTGATTTGGACTCGGCGATCGCGTCGATTCGCGCGCCCAAAGCGGTGACGCGTGGCGCCGCCTCCTGTCCGTCGCGCGCCTGCCGCAAACCGGTCAACAGCTCGGAAACCTGCTCGTGGACTTCTTCGGTCTGCGAAACGATTAATGACCGCGCTTGGGGAAGCGGCACAATGTTTCCCGGTCCGCCGACCTTGTCCCACGTCGTCATCGAGAGGGTTTCAGTAATGGCCGTGATCAGCGGCTTGAAATCTTCGCCCCCCAACTTTGCGTCGCGCGGCGTGGCCAAATCGCCGACCGGATAGATCTTGGTCACCAGTTCGTTGCTGGCTTTGTCCGGCGTGGTGATCAGCAGCACTTCGTCTTTGACGAGGTAGGTTATATCGAGCGCGCCGAGCATCAACCGCAAAGCCGAGCGAAGCGTGATGCCTTGCAAGGTTCGCGTTACCGGCGTTTCGATCCCGATGCTTGCCTCCTCCAGAGCCTTGGTGTCAAGTTGAATTTCAACGTGGTGTCGATTCTTCAGGTACAAAACAACGTCGGTCAACGGCAACTCGTTGAAATCGAACTCGGTCGGTTCTTCGAGCACGCTCGCGATCTTGGCGCGGGCTCGCACTTCGTCCCGAGTCCCTAGCTCGATCGGCCGCGTGCCGTCGGGCTTGATCGCGGCGGCAGGCGTTGCCGCGCCGCTCGGTTCGTCTGCCCGAGCCACCCCCACAAAAACCGTCAACACCAGCGTACAGAGTCCGACAGTTCCGAGCCGTGACATGTTCCACCTCTTGTCTGAGAAAAAAAGCCTGCTCCAAGTCCGGCGCCTAGCCTGGCGCGAAAGGACTTTCTTGCCTCACAATTTTGTTTTCGCCACAGCGAGCGATTGCCTCAACTGGCACGTTGCCCCCACTCACTGCCTACTCGCTAGGAATGCGTTGTTCCGTTTGGTCTTGCCGAGGTGGTTCCAATCGATCGGCGATCGCCATGTTGTGGGCGCGCTGCGTTTCAACGCTGTGCGCCCGCCGCAAGCCGGTAAGCAAAAGCTCGATCTCTTCGTGCCCAGCCCAGGTTTGCCGAATCACCAGTGCGTGCCCGAGCGCAAACGGCTCGATGTCCGCTCCGCCGGGATGCTGCCACGATTTGGGGTCAACGGTTCCTCTGATAATATCGACGAGCGGAGTAAGACTCTGGCCCGGTTTGTCGGTCGATTCGGGCGCGATCAAATCGCCCACCGGATAGATCCTGACCGTCCTTTCGATGCTGGCCGCCTTGGCCGTGGTGATCAGCAGCACTTCGTCCTTGACCAGGTAGGTCAACTCCAACGGGTCGAGCATCAATCGCAAGCCCGAGCGAAGCGTCACGCCTTGCAGTTGGCGAGTCACCGGCGTATCGACTCCGATGCTCTCCGCTTCCAACATCTTGGTATCGATTTGAATTTCAATCGAGTGTTTATCCCTCAGGTATTTGACGGCGTCGGTCACCGGCAACTCGGTGAAATCGAAACTCGTCTCTTCGTCGAGCGTCGCCATGATCTTGGCGAGCCGCTGCGCTACGTTTGCCGTGGCCACTTCGATCGGTTGTCGCGCTATCGCCGCGCTCAACGCGGCATGTGCCCTTGCATCGTTTGCATCGTCTGCCTTGCTCACGCCGGCAAAAATCGCCAACACAAGCGCGCAAAGTCCGACGGTTCCGAGTCGTGACATGTTCCACCTCTTGTCCGAGAAAACCTCTGTTCCGAGTCCGGCGCCAAGCTGGCGCGAAAGGATTTTCCTTTCCTCAATCGTTAGCGGGGTTCGTTGACCTCAAAACTCTCCGCCCCCCATGCCCACTCCTCCGATCATGCCTCCACCGCCGCCCCCCATGCCGCCGGCCGTGCACTGAGCGCGCTGCGAGGCTGACAGAATCTCGGCCAAGGTGTCGACCAGCGATCCCAAAACCGTGACCGGCGGTGCCTCGGCCTGCGTATCGCGCGCCTGCCGCAAACCGGCCAGCAGTTCGAAAATTCGCTCGTGCACCTCGTCGGTCTGCGAGATGATCAACGAGCGGGTGCGGGCGATCGCCATAATGCTGCACGGCCCACCGACTTCGTGCCAGGTTGTCGGAGCGAGGCTCGATTGAATCGCGTCGACCAGCGGTTTGAAATTTTCCCCTCCCAGGGCCCCGTCGCGGTGCGTCGTCAAATCGCCAACGGGATAGATTCTGAGCACCAGTTCGTTGCTGGCTTTATCCGGAGTGGTGATCAGCAGCACTTCGTCTTTGATGACATACGTCAAATCGAGTGCGCCGAGCACCATTCGCAAAGCCGCGCGCAGGGTGACGCCATTCAGCTTGCGCGTCACCGGCGTATCGACACCGATGCTGGCCTCTTGCATCACTCTGGTATCGAGTTGGATTTCGATGTCGTGCCGGTCTTTCAGGAATGCGACGACATCGGTTAAGGGAATATCCTTGAAGTCGACCTCCGTCGGCTCTTCGAGCACCCTCTGGATCTTGGTGCGCGCAAGCGTCTCGCGTGGTGTGCCGACCTCGATCGGACGAACATTCTTCGCGCTGGTCGCGGCGGCAGGAATGGCCGCGCCCCCCGTTTCGTCTGCCTTGGCCATCCCCGCGAAAATCGTCAACACCAGCGCGCAGCGTCCGACAGTTCCGAGCCCTGACATGATCCACCTCTTGTCTCTTGAGAAACGCTCTGTTCCCAGTCCGGCGCCAAAGATAGCGCGAAGGCACTTTCCTGCCTCACCGCAATCCCACCGGCCTGCCGCGGCGCGCGATTGCCTCGGATCGCGCGAGGGCCGTATGAGAAGCGGCCTTTAGCCTAAACCTTCTATAAGAGTAGAGCAATGTTTTGTTAGCAAGCAAAACATCTCAGTCAGTCCGCATCAGCGACCAGCAACGAAACGACGGCTTGTCGCGGCAGTCGGCCGGCAAAAGCTGGCCCGTCACGTCGCGCGTGCTGGCCCAGGGAACGTCGGCCGGGTCGAGCCGAAACCGCCGCACCGTGCTGACAAAATAGATCTTGCCCTGCGGCGCCAGCAGCCGCTGCACACGGTCGAGAAGCTGCCGATACTCCTCTCGTGGGTTCCACGCCCGGCTGTCCTCGCGGCGATGAAAACCGGCCGGCGGGGCCACCAACACCAAATCGAACGGCGTCGCCTGGGCAGCCGCCAACCGCTCGATCCACTGGAGCGGCTCGGACGGGACGATGACATGATCAGGCTCGGCCAGCCCATTGAGCTCGAAGTTGTAGGCGGCCCAACGGGCAAAGCCGACGCTCGGCTCGACGGTCACCGTCAACCGGGCGCCTTCTGTCTTACGGCCTGCCCCATCCGGCGCTTTGCCGTCCCCCAGGCCCCCGGCGGCAAAAATGGTGGCGACGCCGCTGCGGCCAAACAGATTCAAAAACCGCTTGCCAGACGCCTCGGCGGCCAGATGCTGTCGGAGCGTCCGCAGATCGGGGGCCAGGCCGGTGTCGTCGCGCCGGCCCAAATCGACCTCTACCGGGCAGCCCCCTTCGTGAACGACCAATCGTTCATTTTGCTTCGCTTGCGCCCCCTCGTGCCTTGGCCCGGCGGCAGACTGCGGATCGCACAGATGGGCGTACATATTCTCGGCAGGAACGTCGAGCGTCTGGCTGACCACCTCGACCAGCCCGTCGAACCACTGCCGATGTTCCAAAGGCGTCCGGCCGTGAGGGCGGTCGTGTTCGATAATGTATAAACCGTCTTCGTAGCGGTCGATCGTCCAGGGAACTTCGGGCAGGTCGCAGTCATAGATTCGATAGCAGGTGATCCCTTGCCGCCGCGCCCAGCGCGCCCAGTGCTTTCCCATCCGCGTCAGCCGGTTGCGCAGCGCTTCGGCTGGCGACGACCGGGTGGCGCTGGATCGCTCGCTGGCCGATGGGGTCGCGGCGTCCGACTTGTCCGACGGGCGTTCGGCCGAATCGTCGAGCTCGAACTTGAGCAGCCGGCACTCGATCGGCCCGTTGAACAGCGGATAGCTCGTGGCCGGCTCGATGCCGAATTGGTCGGCCGCCTCGAGATTGCCGGCCAGCACCCAGGCGTCGTATCCTTGCCAGCGCCGCGAGAGGAGAGTGCCCAGGCGCCGGTAGAACGCGCCGACGCCGGCCACGCGCAGCCGCTCATCATAAGGCGGATTGAGGAGGATCGTGCCGTGCGTTGCCGGCGGTTCGAGATTCTCGAAATTGGCGACTCGAAATTGAATGTCGGCCGCCACTCCGGCCCGCGCGGCATTTTCGCGTGCCGCGGCGATTGCCGCCGGATCGAGATCGGAACCGAATATCCGCGGCGCTGCTTCTGACGGATTGGCCGGCCGCGCGGCCTGTCGAGCTTCTTCGATCACGACCGCCTCGAGTGCGGCATCGAAGTCGAGCCAACGTCGGTAGCCAAAATCTTCGCGGATCAATCCCGGCGCCAAATTACGTGCCATCATTGCCGCTTCGATCGGCAGCGTTCCCGATCCACATAAGAAATCGACCAACGGCCCGTTGCTGTCCCAGCCGGTCAGCCGCAAAATGCCCGCGGCCAACACTTCGTTGAGCGGAGCCTCGCCGGTTTGCCGTCGATAGCCCCTCTTGTGCAGCGATTGACCCGAGGCGTCGAGATAGACGGTCGCCCGGTCGCCCGACACATGCAGATTGATGCGCAGGTCTGGCTGCACCCGGTCGACACTCGGCCGCTCGCCGTATCGGTCGCGAAACCAATCGGCGATGGCGTCTTTCGTTACCTGAGCGGCATAGAGCGAATTGGTCAGCAGCCGCCCATGCACGACCGGATCGATCGCCAGCGTACCGGTCGGCCCCAGATGGGCGTCCCAGTCGATCTCTTGAACATGTCCATAGAGCGAGCGGTAGGGATCGGCCGCCGCGGCGTCGACGGTGAACTGTGCAATCGGCTTGAGAATGCGCACCGCCGTGCGGCACCACAAATTCGCCCGATAGAGGAGTGCCTGATCGGCCGTGAACGAGACCATTCGCCGGCCGGTCGAGGCGTCGAGCGCGCCCAAGCTTTTCAGCTCTTGGCACAACACCCCCTCCAGGCCGAAGAACGTTTTGGCGATCAGTGGAAATGTGAGCGAGGTCGACACGTCTGGAGCTTAACCTTCCGTCTTGGCCGGCGGATCGAGCGCGAGGAGTTGAACGATTTGCGGAACCATTTTTTCCATTGCCCGGGCGCGATGACTCAACACCCCACGAGTTGCCAGTCCCAGCTCGGCAAAGGTGCGCCGGAATTCGATGATCTCGAACAGCGGATCGTAGCCAAAACCTTCGTCGCCGGCCGGTGCCGTGCAGATTCGCCCCTGGCAGCGGCCTTCGCTCGTCGCGCGGATCACGCCCGTCGGATCGGCCAGCGCCAAGTGGCACGTGAAGTGAGCACCGCGGCGGTCAAGCGGAAAATCGGCCAGTTCGGCCAGCAACCGGCGGCGGTTGTCGGTGGGCGAAGCGTTCGGTCCGGCATAGCGGGCGGTATGAATGCCCGGCGCTCCGCCTAAGGCGTCGACCGCCAGTGCCGTATCGTCGGCCAACGTCCACTCGCCGCTGGCCCGAGCGTAAGCCGTTGCTTTGATCGCCGCGTTTTCGGCCACCGTGGCGCCGGTCTCTTCGACTTCGGGCAAGTCCTCCGGCACAGGCGATTCGAGCCGCTCGCCGCAGATACCGGCCTGCGGCAACCGTGCCGCCAGCAGCGCGACGAGCTCGGCGATCTTGCCCCGATTGGTGGTTCCCAGCATCAGCCGCAAGGTGCGTGTGCCGGAATGGGTGGTGTGCTGCATGACACGCATCAGAGAATCGCCAGCGGATTGCGGCGTTCTTCCAGCGTGCCGCGGGTGACACCGACCCGGTTGGCCGCTCGGAGTTGCGTCCAGACTTGCCCGCCTTTGAGCCGACCGGCCAGCAGCCCGCGATAGAGATCAATCATGCCGGCGATTTCGGCCGCCGGCAAATCTTCGAGCAGTTCGATGCGGAAGTGTCGCACGCCGCGGGCCAGCAGCGTGGGGACGGCCTCGGCGCCGCTTTGCGGCACCGCATTGAACAGCGTGTTGCGGCAGCCGACGTCGGCAATCAGCCGATGCTCAACGCCGGTCCGATCGCGCAGCTTGACGCTATGATCGTCGCACGGCCGCCCACAGTTGGTTTTGTTGGTCCCCGGCGAGAGCACGGCGCAAAAGACGCAGTGCTCCATGTGGAACAGCGGCATGTGCTGATGGATCACGACTTCCAGCCAACCGGCCGGAACGGCCGACACCAATTCGAGCAGTTGATCGCGGTTCAGATCGTAGGCCGCGGTGACGCGTTCGGCTCCCAGCCCGTGCAGCCACTCGGCGGTCAGCTCGTTCGTCACGTTGAGCGAAAAATCGGCAATGCACTTCACGCCCGCCTGATGGCAAAAGTCGATCGCCGCCAGGTTGCGGGCCAGAATGCCGTCGGGCTCGTGCCGCGTGTGGACGCGGAAAATGCCGGCTTCGTCGGGTTTTTGAATCCGCGGCGTGGCCAGCCAGATGGTGGCCTCGGCCGCGCGGGCCAGGACGACCGCCTCGGCATACTCGCGAATGTCTTGAAAATCGACCATCGTGCTCCGCACCCCCGAGGCCAGCGCGGCCTCGAGCTGCGCGAGCGAACGACAGAGCACGTGCAACCGGGCGGAGCGGTCGCCGGCGGCTATATCACTTTTCGCGGTCGCCGAATCCGTTGCCGATCGTAGTTGGCTGCGCATTGCGTCGAGCGCAGAGTGAGGCGCCAGGCGGCGCGTCGGCAACCGGCCGGCCTCTTCGTCCAACCGATGGACCAGGGCGTGCCGCAATTTGCCCAGTACGCTCAACGGGACCATCGGCCGGCCGACGATTTCGGCCGTCAATTCGTCCAGCTCATAGTTGGTTCCTCCCAAGCGGCCCAGTTGCTCGGTGAGGACTTCGACCGAAATCGCGTGTTTTTCCGCTTCGGCCAATACGTCGGTCGATTCGAGTTGGCAAGTGGCCCGTCCGGCCCAGGCCGCCAGCTTGAGCCGCTGGCCGACGGCCGCCTCGACCGCGATCCGCACCGGCATCCTGCGCCGTGGATGCTTGCCGGCAAACGAGGCCCGCAGTTGTTTGGTGAGCTGCGGTTCGTCGGTCTTCCAAAGTTTCTGGCCAACCGACAGCCGGCCCCCTTCGATCGCTCCGCGACCAAAAGCGATCGCGACAATTCCTCCGCTCGTACGCTCGGTTTGCGGCACGCCTTGGCGAAAGATTTCATAAACCCGGCCCCCCTGCTCTTCGCTGCGGGCGTGCTCCCCCTCGAAGACGACGCCGTCTCCCGGCGCCAACGAGCCGGTCAGCTCGATCTCGATCCGCTCGCCGCGCACCCGTAGCACGGTGCCGACCAGCACGCCATGTTTCGACGAGCCGACGCCCGGGACCAGCATTTTGTGATCGCAACCCCCCAGCCAGCCAGGCGAAAAACCACGCGAGAACGACAGCTCCATCTCTTCAACCGCACGCGGCGAAAACTCGACCGGCCGGCCCGCCATCGCCGTGTCGATCGCCTCGCGATAGTGCCGCGTGATGTTGGCCACATACTCGGGCGTTTTGAGTCGCCCCTCGATCTTGAAGCACGACACGCCGGCGGCAATCAATTCGGGCACCAAGGCATAGGCCGCCAGATCCTGTGGACTGAGCAGATATTGCTGCCGACCCAGGTCGACGTCCTCGCCGTCGCACACCAGTTCGTACGGCAATCGGCAGGCCTGGGCACACTGACCGCGATTGGCGCTGCGGCCGCCGAGCGATTCGCTCGTCATGCACTGGCCCGAGTAGGCGACGCACAATGCCCCGTGGACAAAGACCTCCAGCGGCAGCGGTGTCTGGCGGTGGATTTTGGCGATTTCGTCGATCGACAACTCACGGGCCAGTACCACGCGTTCGATGTCGAGCGACTCGGCCACGCGCAAAGACTCGGCGCTCGACAGCGTCATTTGCGTCGAGGCGTGGATCGGCAGATCGGGCGTGATGGCGCGGATCAATCGCGCGGCACCAAAATCCTGCACCAACACCGCGTCGACTCCGGCCTCGGCCACCCGGCGGACCGTACGCTCGAGTTCGGCCAGCTCGTCGGTGAAGACGAGGGTGTTGAGTGTGAGATAACCCTTCACGCCGCGGCGATGGAGCGTCGACATCACCTCGGGCAGCGAGGCAATTTCGAAGTTCGTGGCCCGCGCCCGCGCGTTGAAGCCGCTGGCCAGGCCGAAATAGACCGCGTCGGCCCCGTTTTCGACCGCCGCGCGCGCACAATCCAAATCGCCGGCCGGCGACAGCAGTTCAGGAGCGCGCGCGGGCGCCAAATTGGGCCGCGGCAGAGAGTCGGGGGCAGGGTCATTCATCCCCCTAACTTAACACAAAACAGCGCCCGACGGACGGGGCGCGGGCCTGCCGTTCCAAGCGTTACAGCTTCTCGTCGCTCGCTGGTCCAAACCCCTTCGAGCGTTGGTGCAACCGCTCGCGCGTGGCCCATAGACCGGCCGAAGGGGTGGGAATGAAAAAGAAACGCTCGCCGTCGGCCAACGTGTTCCAGCCTTCGGTCAATCGATCGGGCTGATAGCGCGCGAGGACTTCGTTCAGATCGGCATAGCGAAAACCGACACTTTCCACTTCGGGCCGCGTCAGGTGGCCTGGTGCGTAGGTGACGGTGAATCGCCCCTCGGTCGAGCCGTTCATCAAGTGGGCGGCGCCGTGGGCCAAATCTTGCAAATCGGCCTGCACCCGATATTGCTCCATCACGCGCGGCGTGCCGCAATAGCCGTAACGACGAATGATCTGGTCGACGTCCGGCTGTTCGCCGAACCGTTTTAGCCCCGGCGCAATGATCAACAGCTCGCCCCCGTCGGCCAGCGCCATGCGGGTGCGATAAATCGCCTTGTTGGCGACCCAGGTGCTCGCGAATTCGTCGGCTTGCATCACGCACACCATTTTCTTCACCGGCTCGTCGAAGATGGTGACGTTCTGCTCGCGCGAATGCCGGGCCGCCGCATAATAGGTTTCCAAGTCGTCGCCGACATAGAGACCCGTATGGACCAGGCGATTCGCCCGGTCGCGGGCCATGACGATCTGGACATAGACGTCGGGCAAATGTTTCAGATAGCGCTCTTCGGCCAGGTTGAAGACCGAGCGGAGCGGCGTCATCAGGTTGCCCAGGTTGTTTTCGATGCCGCCACTGGCCGCCATGATGTGCGACGCGCAGATCGTGTCTTTGCCGGCCAGTCCGATGAAGTAGTTTTTGTTGTGATTGGCAAAACCGAGGACTTCGTGCGGCACCACCTGGCCGATGTTGACGATCAGGTCCCACTTCTCTTTCATCAATTTGCGATTGAGCACGATCGGGATCGGCCAATCGGCCAGTCCGCCCGAGGCGGCATGAACTTCGGCCGCCGAGATTTCGCCGAGCGGCACGCAGCCTTCGCGCCAATCGTGGGCGTGAATCCGCTCGTTCGGAATCGAACCGAACATCCGCCGGTTTTCTTCCGGCGTGTGGGGCACATGTTGGCCCAGCGTCGGAATCACATGGATGTCGGCCGCCGCGCCGGCCTGTTCGGCCAACAAATGATAAAGGATTTCGGTCAGGCGGCCGGCCCCCGAGTGCATCCGCGTGATGTCGGGAGGCAATAGCAGCGCGCGCCGCGGCTGGGGGCACAACCGGCTGCGACACTGAGCCACGGTTTCACGCATCAGTTGGGCCAATTCGTGCCAACCGATCTCATCGTCCGAACGTTCACAAAACCAGGGCATGGCGCTCTTTTCACCCGTCGAAGGAATGGAGGGAATTGCTCGCTCGGCAGTCGATTCATTCTAACGCCCGACGGGCCGCCGCGCGCCGGCCGAACCGCGCCGGGCGAGGCGAATCAGCCGGCGTGCGAGCGGACCAACTCGACCAGCGTCCGCACGTACGTGCCGCTGGCGCCGCCATCGCTCCAAGGCTTGGGCTTGTCGCGAAAGGCTGGACCGGCGATGTCCATGTGGGTCCAGGGTGTGTGGCCGACGAATCGTTCCAGGAATTTGGCCGCCGAGATCGCGCCCCCCCAGCGTCCCTCGCCGACGTTCTTGATGTCGGCGACCTCGCTTTTGATCATGTCGTCGTAGATTTCGGGATACATCGGCAGTTGCCAGACCGGTTCGCCCGAGCGTCGAGCGGCGGCGGCCACGGCGTCGCACCAGGGCTGGTCGTTGGTCATCAGCCCGGCCACTTCGGTCCCCAGCGCGACGACGCAGGCACCGGTCAGCGTGGCCAGATCGACGATTCGTTCTGGCCGCTGGTCCAAGGCCACGTTGAGCACGTCGGCCAGTACCAGTCGGCCTTCGGCATCGGTATTGTGGACTTCGATGGTGGTGCCGCTGCGCGCCGTCAGCACGTCCCCCAATTTCATGGCTGCCGGCCCGGTCATGTTTTCGACCAGGCCAGCCAGCCCCACGACGTTGACCGGCAGTTTCAGCAGGGCGATCGCCCGCATCGCCCCCAGCATCGTGGCCGCACCGGCCATGTCGCACTTCATCGCCAGCATTCCGTCGGTCGGTTTGAGCGACAAGCCCCCCGAGTCGAACGTAACACCCTTGCCGACAATTGCCAGCCAGGGATGATCGGCTTTCGCCCCGCGATAGTCGAGCATCACCAGCCGAGGCGGCCGGCTCGAGCCGCGGGCCACCGCCAGCAGCGAGCCGCAACGTTCGACTTCCAGACGGTCCTGGTCCCAGATTTCGATTTTCAGACCGCACTGCCGGGCGACCTCTGCCGCGCGGACCGCAAACGACTCGGGATACATCTGGTCGGGCGGCTCGTTGACCAGCCGGCGAGTGAGGTTGATGCTGTCACCCAGAATCTGGCCGGTCGCCAGCGCCGCCGGCACTTTGCTGCCGGCCCACAGCAGCGTGGTGAACGGAAAGCGTTTTTTTTCCGCCCGATAGAGATCCTGTCCTTGCGAACCGGCGATCACGCCCGCCACGGCGCTTTCCACGAACTCGGCGGGCCAATCGGGATCGAGCGCGAAGGCGACGGTTTTCCGCTCTTTGGAGGCCAGGGCCAGGGCGGCCGCGGAGGCGGCCCGATAGGCCGCGCCGGCGTCAGTTTGGCCGGCAGCCCCCAGTCCGACCAGCAGAAGTAGCCGGGCTTTCACACCGGCCGGGGCCACGACCGACAGCAGTTCGTTGGCTTTGCCAACGAACTCCTTTTGGGACAAGAGTTTGCTGACGACGCCCCCCGTGGCCTCGTCGACCGAGCGGGCCGCGGCGGAAAGCGAACCGTCGGCATCAATGCCAAGGACCAGAGCGTCGGCTTCAACGCCCGCGAAGTTGGACTCTCCCGTAGCTGAGACCTGCATGGCGACTTTCGCTCCCAAGACTTTGCCAATTGGCGATCCGCCTCGAACCCCAGTGGCCCGAATTGTACAGCCATTGGCCGCCGGCTCCCAGCGTGGCGGCGCCCCCCCTCCGGTGGCTGGTTGTTTGGCTTGGCTGGCCGCGTTGACGGGCTGGGGGGCCGACCCCTAAACTCAAGCGGTTCGGCCCGAGGCGGTTGGGTCGCTCGCGGCAACTTTGCGGTTTTGTCTTTTCCGGTCATCGAGAACGAAACGGTACCATCGGATGCATTCTTCGGCCACGGCGACTCCCGCCACGCTCAACAAGCAAGAGATCACGAAACTCTCGATCGATACGATCCGCACCTTGGCCATGGACGCGGTCGAAGCGGCCAAGAGCGGCCATCCTGGCACGCCGATGGCGCTGGCTCCGGTCGCTTATACCCTGTGGAACGAAGTGCTCCGTTATGATCCGGCCGATCCGCTCTGGCCCGGTCGCGACCGCTTTATCCTCTCCTGCGGCCATGCGTCGATGCTGCTCTATGCCACGCTTCACCTGGCCGGCGTCAAGCAGGTCGAGCATGGAAAGGTGACCGACGAATTGGCGGTGCCGCTCGAGCATATCCGCAAATTCCGCCAGCTCGGTTTCCGTACGCCGGGCCACCCCGAAAGCCTCGAAACCGGCGGAGTCGAAACGACGACCGGACCGCTCGGGCAGGGCGTGGGCAACTCGGTCGGCATGGCCATCGCCCAAAAGTGGTTGGCCAGCCACTTCGACCGCCCCGGTTTCGAGCTGTTCGACTACCGGATTTACACCCTCTGCAGCGACGGCGATTTGATGGAAGGCATCTCGAACGAAGCCGCCTCGATCGCCGGCCATTTGAAACTGTCGAACCTGTGCTGGATTTACGACGATAACCACATCACGATCGAAGGCAACACCGAACTGGCCTATAGCGACGAAGTGGCCACCCGGTTTACCGGCTTGGGCTGGCACGTCGTCCGCGTCGAAGACGCCAACGATCTCGACGCCCTGCGCCGGGCTTATCAGGAATTTCACGCTACGACCGACAAGCCGACCATGGTGATCGTTCGCAGCCACATCGGTTACGGCGCGCCCCACAAGCAAGACACCAACAAGGCCCACGGCGAAGCGCTGGGCGAAGAAGAAATTCGCCTCACCAAAAAGTTCTACGGCTGGCCCGAGGATGCCAAGTTTCTGGTTCCCGCACCCGTGCTGGCCGATTATGCCGCCGGCGTTGGCGCGCGGGGAGCCAAGTTGCGCGCGGCCTGGGAACAAAAGTTCAAGCAATACGCGGTCCAATATCCCGATCTGGCCGTCGAGTGGCACGCGATGACCCGGCGCGAGCTGCCCAACGGTTGGGAATCGGCAATCCCCACCTTTCCGGCCGATGCCAAGGGACTCTCCAGCCGGATTTCGTCGGGCAAGGTGCTCAATGCCGTTGCCCAGCAAGTGCCGTGGCTGATGGGGGGCGCCGCCGACCTGTCGCCCTCGACCATGACGCACATGACGTTCGACAGCGCCGGCGACTTCGAGCCGGGCAATTACGCGGGCCGCAACTTCCACTTCGGCATCCGCGAACATGGCATGGGCGCCGCCGTCAACGGAATGTCGCTCAGCCTGGTCCGCCCCTTCGGCTCGACGTTCTTCGTCTTCACCGATTACATGCGCCCGTCGATTCGTCTCAGCGCCATCATGCAGATTCCGTCGATCTGGATTTTCACCCACGACTCGATCGGCGTCGGCGAAGACGGGCCGACTCACGAGCCGATCGAGCATCTGGCCGCCTGCCGCGCGATTCCAAATTTGATCGATATGCGGCCAGCCGACGCCAACGAGGTGGCGGAAGCCTGGCGGGTGATCATGCCTTTGAAGGATCGCCCCGTCTGCCTGGTCCTGACGCGGCAAAACCTGCCCACGCTCGACCGCACCAAGTATGCCTCCGCGGCCGGCGTGGCCCAAGGGGCTTACATCCTGGCCGATGCCCCAGGCGGCAAGCCCGACGTGATTCTGATGGGCACGGGGAGCGAAGTTTCGCTCTGCGTCGAAGCTTACGAAACGCTCAAGGCCGAAGGCATCAAGGCCCGCGTCGTAAGCATCCCCTCTTGGGCACTTTTCGAGCTGCAAGACGCGGCCTATCGCGAGAAGGTTTTGCCCTCGAGCGTCACGCGGCGCGTGGCCTGCGAAGCCGCCGAGCGTTTTGGTTGGGACCGATATCTCGGGCCGACCGGCCGGTTCGTCGGCATGAAGGGCTATGGCGCTTCGGCCCCGGGCCCTGTTCTCTTCAAGCACTTCGACATCACGGCCCAGCACGTTGCCAGCGAAGCCCGCGAACTGCTGGGCAAGAAAGCTTAGCTGCCTGATGATCATGGGCGGGGGGACGCGGCCGCCGCCGAATGAAGAGCAACTCTGTCGGCTCGTCTCAAGTCGGTCAAAGTCGGTAAGCTCGGGGCACTGTTGCGCTAGTTCCCATCGCACGTGCCCAGGTGTAGCGGCTACCGCTTTTCATCAGGCGTGGCCTGACGCCCGCTTCGCATCAGTTACCGGTGCTCGCCTGAGAACGGACGGCGAGCGGGCGGACATATTCGGGGCGGTTCGTCAATACTCTCGTTTTTGTCTTCGCTGCTTGACTGCGCCTAGAAAAAGTAGGATAAGATATTATCGGTTCGGGGGGGTGTGAATTTGGTCATTGGTGTGGCAACTGTCAGGGGGTTATTCAGATGGTACGAATGTTGGTTCCGCTTGTCGTTGTTGTGTTGGTGGCCACTGGTTTCGCACAATTGGCGGAAGCCCAATGGGTTGACGGTTACACGGTCGTCCCGCCTGCGCAGATGTGCGTGAGCGGATACGCTTATCCCGTTGACTATAGCGCGAATTACCTAAGCGCATATTCGTATCCGGTTTCTTATGTTTCTAATTTCCCGTCGATCCCGATGGTGCAAGTATCGGTTGCCCGTTCGGATGCGTGCCAACCCAACTATTCAATTGCCAATGGCTCCGCGAACGGACCGGTCCGATCACCAGCGGCGAATAGCGGCGCTGCGGGATCGGGATTGGCTGCGAAGCCCAACGATTCAACGCGCAGCAGCGGTTGGCGGCCTACCCTCAATGCGGCGCGTCAAGAAATCAGTCCGACAAGCCCGAATCGCCGCACTTACGAACTGACGCAAGAAGAGGAGCGCTGGCTTGACAGGATGAATCGACGGAAGAGTCCGGAGGCCGGCCAAAAATTCACGAGGTTGTGGGCCACGATGTCCCATGACGAGCGACAAAAGTTTTATGCGGAGATTCAACGAGCCGAGGCGGAGGCGTCCGCGGCGAGTATCGCGGAGTTGCCCGCCGATGAGAAACGTTGGCACGAGTCGTTTCAAAAACTCACCGACACGTGGAGCAAAATGTCGCTGGACGAGCGTCGAAAGCTGTACGCCGACCTGAAGCATTCGGAATCGCAGGAGGCGAAGCAGAAAGCAGCTGCTCTGCCAAGCGACACGAACGAGAAGCCTGATGAAAAAAAGCCTTCGCCAGAAGCTCAACCCTAACGCTACTTCAGATGGGAAATGCCAACCGAAAGGAGCGGCAATCGTGATCACGTCGGCCGGATTGAAGCAAACGGCGATTACTCCGTGGATTGTTTTTGCGTGCGTATGGGCATGCAGTGCCCCGGCCCGCGCAATGTGTCCATGCGGATGCGGCATGGCAGTATGCAGTTGCCCTCACAACAAGATTCAAATGCCATCGACGCCTAATTTCGTTGACATAGGTCCCCGCGGCGGAACGCACGGCGATCATCGGACGACTATGAATGGACATCCGACGGGCGGAGATTTTACGAACAGCGTGAATGAAAACGCCACCAGGGGTAACCCGGTGAATCCGAATGTCCAACCTCACTCGATGAATCAGCAACCCAATTATCCGCAACTGACGCAGCAGCCGACGTACAATCCGCCCGCATACAACACGCCCGCATACAACACGCCGACGTATCAGCAACCTGCGCAGCAGGCGACGTATAACCAACCCGCGTATCAGCAACCTGCGCAACAGCCGACGTATAACCAACCCGCGTATCAGCAGCCTGCGCAACAGCCGACGTATAACCAACCCGCGTATCAGCAGCCTGC
>Ga0182024_10009642_pt1 | contig 19903 bp, 15 predicted proteins | sample P32metaG_FD_120480 | JGI IMG/M metagenome (GOLD analysis project Ga0182024, IMG submission 120480) | Permafrost microbial communities from Stordalen Mire, Sweden - P3-2 metaG (Illumina Assembly) | ecosystem: Environmental > Terrestrial > Soil > Wetlands > Permafrost | place: Sweden: Stordalen... | reverse complement strand
TTGGCTGGGAGGCCTGGACTCGAACCAGGATAATCAGAGTCAGAGTCTGATGTACTGCCGATTGTACGACCTCCCAGCCGAGGGAGACGAAAGAAATGGGCCGTGGCGAACCGGGATTGTCCCGGCCTCACGACCCAGCTTCATTACTTTAGACAGGATTTGTAGCCACGTCAACCGCTTGGGAGCCGACTTGCTTTGAGCAAACCACGCAATTTATCGTAGGAAAACACAATGGAAAACGGCGCCAGGCCTTGCCAGCATGACTTTTGCTCTTGAGCTAGCGTGTTCCCACCAGTAACATCGTTTGCTGGCGTCCCGCCGCGTAGCGGGCACGCTCAATTTCAGGAGAGCCGCTCACCATGCCGCCAGTTGCTAGCGAATGGGTCAGTCTTTTACTCCGTTGGGTACACATTCTCGCCGGCATTTTCTGGATCGGACAAACCTATTATTTCACCAAGCTTGAGGGACGCATGGGCCTGGATGAGGAGACTGCGCTAAAGGCTGGCAGGCTGCCGCAAGTCTGGCTGGTGCATAGCGGAAGTTTCTCGCTGGTCGAAAAACAGTCCTCTCCCAAGTCGGTGCCTGCCAAATTTTACTGGTTCCGCTGGGAGGCGCTGATCACCTGGATTTCCGGATTCCTGCTGCTGGGACTGCTGTATTACTCGGGCGGATTGCTACTGGATGACAGCGTTTCAAATATCGGCATGGGCACGGGCGTCGCCATAGGCCTGGGTACGCTGTTCCTGGGTTTTGCCGTGTACGAGGGGATATGGAGGTCGCCGCTTGGACGGACGCCAGTTCTTGCCGGAACGATTTGCTATCTCCTGGTTGTGGCGCTTGCCTACGGCCTTACCCACCTGATCAGCGGCCGTGCCGCCTACATGCACATCGGCGCACTCTTCGGCACTGTTATGGCCGCCAATGTTTGGATGGGCATTCTGCCCGCAACGCGCCGAATGTTGAGATCCATTCGCGAAGGAATTCCCATTGACCAGAAATTGGCGGAGCGGGCGAAAAACCGCACCATCCACAACACCTACATGACCGTGCCGCTCATTTTCCTGATGATCAGCAATCACTTCCCCACGGCCACTTACGGCGCAAATTACAACTGGCTGATCTTATCCGCGCTGGTGCTGGCGGGCGCGGTTTCCGCGAAGTTTATTTACAAGGCCTCGTGACCTGCGCGAAATCGCGATTCAGCCCATAGACGAAGGAAAATGTGAATCCATCAGGTGCGTTCTGCCCTTGGCGCGACGGGAACCATGCGGCCCTTTTCGAGTGTGAAGGTGCTGCCCCGCCACTCGATGCGGCTTATCGCGAAGCTGGCCAGCCACACGAAAAATGAGAGCAGGTCGCGTAAAGGTAAGAGCCAAATCCGACGGCGCAGAACCGGATCGTTCAGTCCCCAGGCGCCTACGGTCCAGGCCATCGCAAAGCGCAATACAAAATAGGCAGCAAGGTACGCCGCGCCAACAGCGACCGAGGGCGCAATGCAGGCCGCGGCTATAGCCCATGGTAGTCCGTGCGTGAACAGCATGCCGAAATGGCCTCCGGGGCGAATGTTGCGGATGCCGATGGCCCAGCGCAACTCGTGACGCAGGTACGCGTCCAACGTCTGCGAGGGAAACACCATCCATACCGGCTCGGGGAGCAACTCGATGCGGTGGCCGCGCGCGGCGATACGGCGGCCGAGTTCGTAGTCGTCTGAGTGCAGGTCCACCATGGCTTCGAAGCCGCCAATTTCGGCGAGCCGATCTTTCGTGGTGGCCATGGTCGAGCCCATCATGAATTTCAGGCCCTCGAGTTCGCGCGCCACAAGCGCCGCGCCGCAAAAGGCCGCCGAGGATCCCACGCAATCCATGGCCGCGACGAATTGGAAATTGTCGCGGCCGTGGTAAAGCGCGGTCACTCCGCCCACGCCTGGATCGCGAAACATTGCCGCGACGCTTTGCAAATATCCCGGCTCGACCCGTACGTCGCTATCGGTGATGACCAGCAAATCGTGCCGCGCTTCCTGCACCAGGCGGCAAAGATTGGAAACTTTAACATTTGCGCCGAGCCGCTCCGTCACCACAAATAGGCGTATGGATCGTTCGGGAAAATCCGCGATCAGTTTTTGCACCACGGGGACGGCCGGATCATTGGCATCGTTCACCGCAAACAAAATTTCAAATTGCGCATAGTCCTGGCGGCAAAAACTGGCGAAGTTTTCGTATGCATCGGGGTCCAGCCCGCGGAGGGGTTTTAATACGCTGACCGGAGGCGCATCGTTATTCGCGGGGAGCCCTTGCTGCGCGCCGCGATGCGCCACACGGAAGAATCGCCACGCGGAATAAATTCCAATCAAGTAATAAAAGAGAGGTCCTGAGGCCAGCGCCAGAATCGTCCAGCGAATGATCTGAATCGTGGAAGGGTAATGCAGGGACGCGGGCAAGTCGTCCGCCCAAGCCATGCCAACTCCGAGGCATATCAATGCGATGCCCGCCCAGCGCGTCCAATTCAGTTGCTCGCCCAAAAATAGTTTCGCGCCAATTGCTCCAGCGACGTAGGCGAGTGATGTAGCCGGAATTACAAAGCTGACCGGAAACCACGCCAGCATGATCAGAAACGAAAAAAACGATAACGTCATCAAGAGCACGGCGAACCACAGCCAGCCCACGCGCAGTGCGCGCAAAACAAATGACACAATCGCTCGCGGACGAAAATCGTGAACCTCACCCAGCAACTTCATGGCGTGCGTCAGACAAATTTCTCCTCCCGTGCCGGTCACAACCACGAAGATGAGAATAGAGGCCGTGCGCATGTCAGGACGCTCTTTCCGGAGCGACTCCCTGCTCCGTGGTGCGATGCGGGGTGCGGTTAATCAGAACGACGCCGAAAACAATCAGCACAATTCCAATCCATCGCGCCGTGGAAACCTGTTCGTGCAGGAACAAATAGCCGAGGAGCGGAACCAAAGCATAGGCAATCGCGGAAAACGGCATCACGAAACTGTAATCGGCCCACGACAGCACGAGCATATGGCACACCATAAAGCCCAGCATCATGGCGATGCCAATCCAAATCGGCGCGCTGCTCAGGACGCGCACGGCGCCCGCCGCCAGCGATGAAAAATGAGAAATGTCCAAGTCGCCCGCGTCTTTCATGCCTTTGCTCAGAAGCGTATTTCCAACCGAGCCGAGCAGAACGAGAAGGAAAAGGAGAACGTATGTTTTGGTTTTGTGAGTTTTTGGAGCAGTCATCTCGGGAGGAGGTTCAAGTGGCGCGGGCTTCAGCCTGCGCGGGTTGGCACCAGCTTAGTTGATCCCGCCACGAGTAAAACCCGCAGGCTGAAGCCCGCGCCACTGAAAATCGTTTAGTCCCCGGCGCTCGTGGCGCTGGACCGCGCCATTTCGCGCGCCGTCTCCTTGCGCTCGTGCAGAAACTTGAAGAATTCCACGCCTTCGCGGGCGCGCCGCTTCATTACTTCCGGATCGCGCAGCATTCCGCCGAACAGCGAAAACATCTTTCGAGGGCGGAAATAGAATTTGCGGTAAAGCTCTTCCACGGAACTGAAAATCAGGGTCGAGCTCAGCTTCGGATAATTCATGGCCGCGGTCTGAATTCCGTGCGCATCCACGAGTTCTCCGGTTTGAATTTGCAGCCAGCCCTGCTCCTGCGCCTGGCGATAAAGTTCCGTGCCCGGATATGGCGCGGCAAGCGAAACCTGAATCGTTTCGGGATCGATATCGCAGGCAAAGCGGATGGTCTGCTGAATCGTTTCCGGCGTCTCGCCCGGAAGCCCGAGGATAAATGTGCCGTGAATCTTGATTCCAAGGTCGCGCGCATTGCGCGAAAATTCGCGTGCGATATCGATGCGCACGCCCTTCTTGATATTGATCAAAATCTGATCGTTCCCAGACTCATAGCCGACGAGCAGCAGCCGAAGCCCGTTGTCCTTCATAATTTCCAGCGTCTTGCGCGGCACATTGGCTTTGGCGTTGCACGACCAGGTCATCCCAAGTTTGCCAAGTTGCCTGGCAATTTCCTCGGCGCGAGGCAGATCGTCCGTGAACGTATCGTCGTCAAAAAAGAACTCGCGCACTTGCGGGAAAAGTTTTTTGGCCAGCGCCATTTCGGCGGCCACATTTTGCGGGCTGCGCGTGCGATAGCGATGCCCACCCAGCGTCTGCGGCCACAGGCAGAACGTGCATTTGGACCGGCATCCCCGCCCGGTATAGAGCGAAACGTAGGGGTGTTGCAGATAGCCGATAAAATAATTTTCGATGGTCAGATCGCGCTTGTACACATCCACGACGAAGGGAAGATCATCCATATTCTCAATCGTGGGACGCGGCGGCGTAAGCGAGACGCGACCGTTGTCGCGATAGGCAATTCCACCAACATCCTTGAGCGGCTTGCGCGCGGCAATTTCCGCGCAGATGTAGTCGAACTCGCCGAGCGAAACCCAATCCACCGCGGGAGCGCCATTCATGGATTGCAAGGGCAGAACGCCGACGTGCGCACCAACCATGCCAATCATGATTTTGGGATTTACTTCCTTGAGGTGCGCGGCAAACTTCGCGTCGTTGGGAAACGACGGCGTGCTGGTATGCAGCACTGCAAGCTCATAATCCTTTGCCAGTGGCGCCACTTGATCGACGGTAAGCCCGTCGGGCGGCGCGTCAATCAGGCGGCTGCCCGGAACCATGGCGGCAGGCTGCGCCAGCCACGTCGGATACCAAAACGATTTGATCTCGCGCCGCGCCTGGTAGCGCGCGCCGGCTCCGCCGTCAAAGCCTTCGTAGCTCGGCGGATTCAGAAATAGCGTTTTCATTACTTCCGGCATTCGATTCTTCCCCTGATGCGCAAATCTCCAGCAACCGCGAATTCCCTGAGTCTATTATCTTACCTGAAACGCGGGCTGCCCCGGAACAAAACTCATGCAATGGTGTTGTCCTAAACTGAAAATCACAGGTGCCTCCAGTAGCATAGGCACTCCTGACTGTACGGTTTTGAGATCGCCGCTGAATGCTCCTCAATGCCACAATCGCGAAAACCGCACAGGCAAGAGTGCCTGCGCTACTGGAGCACCAAAGCCAGCTGGCCTGTGGTATGCAGGAGTTCCAGCTGCGCTTGCTGACGCGAGTAGTTGGCATCCAGAAACGACAGCCACTTGTCATTTTCTTCGATATGCGCAGCCTCCAGATCTTTCAGGCTGCCGCGCCCCTGGTCAAACTGGGCCTGCAAGACGCGCACGTTTTCCTGCGCGAGCTGCAACTCCAGCCGCGCCACCTCTCCGCCCAGCTCGGCCTCGCGAACCAATCTGGCCTTGCGTCGAACATCCAGAGAAAGTTCATTGCGCTTCTTCTGCAGCGCCAGATTGGCGGCGTTGAAATCCGCGCGCGCAAAAGCGACCGCGGAAGTTGTGCGCGATGCAAAGATTGGTATTTGCACTTGCACGCCAAAAATGAGGTTGTTCCGCTGAAACTTGCCGAAAAAATCGGTGTAATTGTTGATTTTGCTCAGCACATTGTACTGGCCTGTCAATGCGAACGACGGCCAGCGTCCGCCCTCTTCGCCCTTGAGCTTGAATTCGCGCGCGCGCAACTCGGTTTGCGCCTGCTTCAACTCCACGTTGTTGGCCATGGCTTCCGAGACTACGTCATTTGTGGCATCGGCCGCAGCTCCGGGAATTTCCTCGGTGGAAACCTCGATTGTCATATCCGGCGGCAAGCCCATCAAGTCGCAGAGCTCGCCGGTCAAGGAATCGTCGCGGTCCTCCAGCTGGGCGACCCGTTGCTCAATCCTTGCCGTGGTTAGCTGCGCCCGGACGACTTCAATCGGAAGTTCGCGTCCCGTGTCCGCACGCTCCCGCGTGGCGTCCAGTATCCGCCCGGCACTCGTCCGTTCGCTCTGCATCAACTCCAGAGCATGACGCACTTTGGCCAGTTCGAGATAATCGAGCGCCGCGCGAGACATTACTGTGTCGCGCACGTCATCGATCGAAAGACGCTGCTCCTCTGCACGCTGCTCGGCGGCGCGTTGCTCGCCTTTCAGCGGCGGATTGAAAATTTGCTGATTGTAGGAAAGAGTAAAAATAGCCGGCGCTCCTCCACCCTCCAGCAGAGGAAAGCCGCTGGTATACGCAACTCCCGTTCCCGTATAAATGTTCGGCAGAAAAACAGAACGCGCCACGCCAATCTGCCGCTGCATCACGCCGTACTGTAATCGAGCAAGCGCAATGTCGCGACTGTTGGCTACTGCCAGATTTACGGCATCCTTCAAACTCAACTTGCGCGCAAACTCCGCGTCTTGCGCGCGCGCGATGCTCCCGCCTGCAAGATGAATAAGGGCCAAACAACTTGAGCAGGCCAACGCCGTCCAGAACCGTTGAATCATTTTCCTGTATTTTCGCCCGTCCATCTTCCTGCACCTGCTTTCCGCGCGCCTCAATCGTGCATTCTTCAGCGCTCTTGCGAATTCACTTCCGCTTGGAAGCTTGACCGCCGAACGAATCGCGACACGCTTATTCATATCGCAGAGATTCGGTGGGTTGCAATTGCGATGCGCGCGACGCCGGCAAATAGCCAAAAAAAACGCCAACCGAACAGGAAACGAGAAACGCCAGGACCACTGATTCCCATGGCACCGCAACGCTGACATTCGCGGGGAGCCACGGCCGCGCGATCAGCGGAATGGCCACCGCGATCAGGATGCCCAGCACCGACCCGAAACCGCTTATCAAGAACGCCTCCAGTAAAAACTGGTTCAAAATTTCTCTTCTCCTCGCCCCGATAGCTTTGCGGATTCCGATCTCCCGGGTTCGCTCCCGAACCGTTACCAGCATGATGTTCATAATCCCGATTCCGCTAACCAGCAGTGTAATGAATCCAACTAGCAGGAGCACAACGGTCAGACCCAGCGCTATTTTTCGAGTAGTGTCCAGGATGGCGCCAAAATTCTCCACCGAATAGCGTGTGCGCGTGGTGTGGCGGGCGGCCAGCAGCGATTCCAATTGATGCGTGGCCGGGATCACGTCCTCCGCCGAGCCGGCCTGCACGTAGAAAACATCCAAGGAAGAATCTCCCAAATAATTTCTCATCAACGGAAATGGAATCAGAATCGAGTAATCTTTAACTTCCGACTGCCCGTAGGTTTCCACGCGTTCCTTGAAGATTCCGATGACCGTGAAACTTAGTTCGCCGACGTGCAGACTCTGTCCGACAGGATCCGTGAACGGAAAAGCGAATTTGGCAAGCTGTGTGGTGATCAGACAGACCCGGCTTCGCGAAGAAATATCGTCGGCATCTAAAAAGCGGCCTTGCAAGATCAGCAAATTGCGAATCTGCTGGAACCCCTCGGTGACGCCCACAAGGCTCACGCTTCGCTCGACTCCACCGGCATTCACGGTGGCCGAATAGCTTCGCGTTCCCGCCACGGCAACGACCCCGGGAATCGCCGCCTTTGCAGCGTTCATATCCTCAATTGTTAATTCATCCTGGAGCATGATCTGCCGGCTAGGGTCCACGTCAAGATGCGCAAATACGATGTTGGTTCCGACACTTTCGATTTGCTGAATGATGTATCGTCGCCCGGTTAGCGCCACGGTAACAACCAGAACGATGCAGGCACTGCCGATGATTACGCCAAGCGTAGTCAAAAACGCGCGAACTTTGTTGGCCCAAAGGGCGTCCAGCGCGACCATCCACGTCTGATTGCTTGGCATCATGAAGTTTCTCGTGGACTATTTCAAACTTGCCGCAATCAAGTTCTTGCGCCGCATCGGTCTTGCTTCACTTCTTCTGCACCCTTTTCATTTCTTCTTCCACAGTTTTGTTGTGCGGGTCGAGAGAAAGCGAAATTGTATATTCCTTGGCCGCTTCGGAAAATCGTCCCTGCGATTCATAGAGTTTGCCCAGCCATTCCCGCACGGCCGAATGTGGCGGCACGTCGGAATTGTCCGGAACCGTGGACATATACGATCTCAACAACGTTTCCGCTTCGTTGGGATTTTTTCCCTGCATGACAAGCAGGACCCCTTTGTAAAATTTCAACCGCCGGTCATCTGGATCGATGCGTCCTGCCTTGTCGATGGCCAGGGCCATTTTTTCCGCGTTGGAGCGGTCGCGGTAATAATCGCTCACCTCAAAATAAACGCCCGCGCGCATGGAGTCCGAATCCAAAAGTTTGCCGAAGACCGCATCGGCTTCCGGCATCCTGTTCTTGGTGGCAAAGAATTCCCCGCGCGCAAGCTGCCCCTGAATCGGGTCGATTTTCTCGAGCGCCTCGATATGTTTCAGCGCCTTTTCGTCGCCGCCGGAGACCACGCCGGGTGCGTTCATTTCGTATCGAATCAGATCGCGCTGGGCCTCGAAATTCTGCGGATTCAGCTCGACTGCAATCTCAAACTCGCGGTGCGCTTTTCGCGCCCAGCTCATGGCGCCCAAAAAAATACTTTCCTCCGCCTTGCGCCCATAAGCTTTTCCGAGCCAGTCGTGAACCTCGGAATTCTTTGGGCCAAGCTGAGCGGCGCGCTCAAGGCTGGGCACGGCGCGCGCGTAATCACGGAGCTGGTAGTAACTCTGCCCCAAAAGAAATTGCAGGGATGAATCTTCGGGAGATTTGGCAATGGCGCTGTTCAGCGCGTCAACAGCCCTGTTGTAACGCCCGATGTTGTAGTCATGTTGCGGGTCGCTTGCTGCAATCTGCGCCGCGAGGGCCGGCGCACTGCCACATCCACAGGCTAGAATTGCTGACAGGGCCGCGAATTGAAAACGCCGCATCATTCCGGTCGCACCGCTATGACACTCAAATTATCCTTGAGCGCTACTTCCCCCGGCAACGCCACCACATCCCCTTCCTTCAAGCCGGAAAGAATTTCCATCTGGGTCGAATTGGAGATGCCCACTTTGATGGAAACGCGTTGCAGGCGGCTATCCTGCACTCGAAAAACGTAGCGGCTATCGCCTTCGACGGAAACGGCCCCTCGCGGAACCACCAGGGTCGCAGCCCGCTCGCTGACATGAATTCGAACATCCACGGTGGTATTGGGAAGCAAGTCCAGCCGGTCGTTGCTCACCGAGCAGAGCAACTCGCCGACACTGCGAGTACCGCGCAGGACCACCTGCTTGGGCAAAATTTCCGTCTTCCCGTTCCAAACCCGGTCCGGATGCGCGTCCCACAGTATCTCGACGGATTGATTCACGTCGATCTGCCCAAGCTCGGGCTCATCGATGAACGCACGGATGCGCACCCGATGCAAATCCGCAAGCTCGCCCAGCAGGTCCCCCGCCTTCACGAAATCGCCTTGATGAATTGGCAGCGAATACAGCGCGCCATCGAACGGAGCGGTTCCGTGCGCCGAATCCAGCCTTTCCTGGAGATCGCTAACGGTCGCGCGCGAATGCTCCACTTGAAGGGCCACGCGTCCTTCGTCGAGCCGCGCCTGTTTCTCCAGAGTCTGTTTTACTTTTTCGGTGGCTTGCACATCGGATTCAGCCTGCATCAGCTGCAATTGATTCTGTTGCAATTCCTCAGGGGTGGCGGCCTTCTGGGCCACCAGATTCGTCAAGGATTCATTGTCGCGGCGCAACTGGTCGCGGCTGGCCAGAGCTTTCTGCAAATCGGCGGTAGCCTTGGCGGCCTGGCTTGCGTAGCCGCCGGCTTTGGCCACGTTCAGGGCCTCCTGCTGAGCGGCCAGATCGGCGCGCGCCTGCGCGAGGTCCGCTTGAACCTCGGTGTCGTCCAGCGAAAAAAGCATTTGGCCACGTCTCACTTGCTGCCCTTCGACTGCGTAAACACGCGCTACAAATGTCGAGTATCTTGCGCGAAACGTATGCGGCGTCACCGGCTCAACTTTTCCATTGGTGGATACCACCGAACTCAAACTCTCGCGCTTTACCTCTGCAACCGCCACGCGCGCCGCGGTTCGCCTGCCTCCAAGAAACACGAAGAGAGCTATCAGCGCGATAGCGCCGCCCACAACAATCCACAGTCTTCGGCCCAAAGCCGATGCCATTCCGTCCTCGTAACGCCAGCCTGAACCGGCGGGATCGAAATTAACTATCCTAACAAAGATTCATGCGGCAAACGAATGGCTGACAACGGCTTGTGCCGATCCGACTTCGCCCCATTGGATGCGGTTCCCATCAGCCAGGATGCTGTTTCACCGAAGCTCATGCGCTCTAAACTGTAAGGGTGTTGCGATGCCCACCGATATGGTAAAATTCATTAATGGCAAACGAACCCGCACAACCACAAGCTCATGCTCCGAAACACGAATCGCCGGCGCCGGGGCAGCCCGCGCTTCATCGTGTTTGCATTCAGTGTAACAACATGTTCCGCGTTACGCCTGAGAATTTTGACGCCAAGCAGTGCCCAAACTGCCATAAAGGCTAGCCGTTTCGCGTTGTATCCGATCTGACACTCCAAGCGTCTGCACATTGCTCCGCCGATCATATACAATTTGCGCCGCATCCTTGCGAAGCAAAATGGAATGATTGAAGCCCTTCATCTGGTAAAACGGTTCCGGGACAGGAAGCGCGGCACGGTATGCGCCGTAAATGACGTGAGCTTTTCCTGCCGGCCGGGAGAAATTTATGGGCTGCTGGGAGCGAATGGCGCTGGAAAAACCACCACGCTGCGCATGCTGGCCACAATCTTGGCACCCTCGGAAGGCACCGCCACCGTCGCGGGATTTGACGTTGTAAAAGACGCCCAAAAAGTCCGTTCGCAGGTGGGATTTCTTTCCACCGCCACCGCGCTCTACGGGCGCCTTTCGGCGCAAGAAATGGTTGAATACTTCGGCCGCTTGTACGGACTCGATGAATCTACATTGCACCGCCGCATCGACGAAATTTTCGCGCGCCTGGAAATGAACGATTTCCGCGACCGCCGTTGCGACAAGCTTTCTACCGGAATGAAGCAGAAAGTTTCCATCGCGCGCACGCTGGTGCACGATCCCTCTGTGATGATCTTCGATGAGCCAACGTTGGGCCTAGACGTGATGGCCGCTCGCACCATTGCCGGATTCATCCGCGAATGCCGCGACAACGGCAAGACCGTTGTTTTTTCGACGCACGTCATGAGCGAAGTCGAGAAACTCTGCGACCATATCGGAATCATCCACGGGGGCAAATTGCTGGCTGAAGGTACTCTCCTCGAACTGCGCGCTCGATTCGGGATTCACGATCTCGAAGACCTGTTTGTAAAAGTGGTCGAGTCATGAGCCTGCGCAATATCGGCATCGTGTATCGCAAGGAGCTGATCGATTCGCTGCGCGATCGCAGGACGTTGATCTCCATGATCGTCGTTCCTTTGCTGATTATGCCCCTGCTTACCATCGGAATGGGCGTGCTGTCCATCGCCCTGGTCGGCGTGGCAAGGAAGGAAGTTCCCCAGGTCATGATCCTAGGCGGAGAAGATTCTCCGCACGTTGTGGCGGATCTGAAGCTGCTGAAGGATTTGCAAATCGTGCCCGCCAAACCAGACTTTGCCGACGAAATCAGCAACAAACAAATTCGCGCAGCCGTGGAAATTCCGCGGGGCTTCGAAGCCAACTTGGCCGCCGGCGAATCGTCCACCGTGAACATCTACATGTACGAAGGCGAGCTGAAGTCCGGCTTCGGTGCGGACCGTCTGCAACGCTTCTTTCGCGAGTTGCGCGACCGCTCGATTCGCGAGCATCTTCAGGCGCGGCACCTTCCAGACAGCCTGGCGCACCCGTTCGATATCCTGGAGAAGAATGTCGCTCCTCCCGAAAAAGTAGGCGGCGCGATTCTCGGCGGAGTGGTTCCCTACTTCCTGATTCTGCTGTGCCTGACCGGAGCCATGTACCCGGCCATGGATCTCACCGCCGGTGAAAAGGAACGCGGCACGATCGAAACGATTCTGTGCAGTCCGGTCTCGCGCACACATCTGGTCCTTGGGAAATTCCTGATGGTGCTTACCGCTTCCATCGCCACGGCAACTTTGGCGATCACCTCAATGGCGATTTCCTTTGGCGCGGGCAAAAAGATGCTCCTGGGCGCCACCCACGGCGCGGCGGAAGCGGCCATGCAAATCACCATTACCGGAAAAGCTATGGCTTCGATTTTCTTCGTCGTGTTGCCGCTGGCGGTCTTCTTTTCCGCGGCCCTGCTGGCGCTTTCTCTTTTTGCAAAGAGCTTCAAGGAAGCGCAAAGCTACATTTCTCCGCTCATGATTGTGGTTTTCATGCCCGCGGTTGCCGCTCTCTTACCCGGCGTCGAATTGAATTCTGCGCTGGCGCTCATCCCCGTGCTGAACACCAGCCTGGTCAGCAAGGAAATCATCACCGGCACCTATCACTGGAATTTGATCGCGCTGATTTTTCTGTCCTCCAGCGCTTACGCGGGAATCGCTATCGCCATCGCCGTAAAATTATTTCAAAGAGAAGACGTGCTGTTCAGGAGCTAAAAGAAAAGAGGCGAAGCAGGCAGAAAGGAGGCAGGATCAAGGAAGACCGAGGCAAGGGAACAATCGGCAATAGCGAAGAAAGCGATGAGGTTGCGAAATCTTTTTCGAGTCACCCTGCTTCCCTGCTCCAGTTCTACGCGCGCCCGGCATGCTCGTGATTCTCGTCCCAGGCCTTTGAAAGGTGGCGGACAGTTTCGCGCAAACGTACGGCAAGCTCGGCGATGGTTTCCAGACGTTCCACCGCGGCAGGCGGCAAATGGTCGCGCCGCGCCAACAGAAGTTCGGTATTCCCTAAAATTCCGGTCAGCGGATTGTTCACTTCGTGGCGCAGAATTTCACCGAAGTCGCCCGACAGCGCGTCTTTCGGAAATTGAATCGTACCCGTAGCCCGGTCCGCCAGGCGCAAGCGGCGGTCCAACATGCCCGCGACGATCGGCAGGTAATTGCCCGCGCGGGCCACAAAATCCACCGCGCCCGAAATTATCAGGAAGGCCATGCCGGACTGCTTCTCCGGAGAAGCCGCCAGCACAACTGGCGCGTATTCCGTGAGCGACGCAACGGCGGACTCCAAGGTCTCCTCTCCACCGACGATGTCAGTAGCGGATTCATCCAAAAACACTGCCGCCGGAATGCTTCGTCCGATCATCTTCACCGCCTGTTCCACGGAAGCGACAATGGGCGTGCGGTTGCACCCTCCATAGGCGGCAAGTTCCTCGATGCATTGCTGCGCTGTGGCAGCATTGCCGCTGATGATAACAATGGTTCGGCTGGTGGAATTCATGGCTTCCTCTTCACGATTCCCTGCCGGCCACGCGTGATCGCTTCTGCCCCGGGATCATAGTCTCGCTCGCTTGCACATTGGCAAGAGCCTTGCGCACTGCTTCCTTCAACTCTTCAACCAGAAAAGGCTTTGCCAGGTATGGCAAGCCGCTGGACTTCAAAAATTCAAGCGTGCGCGGCGCCATGGTGTCTCCCGTGACAAACAGGAATCTGTGCTGCATGGGATTGTCCCTGCGCACCAGCGCGCGATACAGGCCCGGCCCGTCCACATACGGCATCTTCAAATCGCAAACCACCAGCGAATAGTTTTTCTCCTCGAGCCTGCCCAGCGCGGCCCGGCTGTCCAGCAATGCATCGACGCGGTGCCCCTCATCGCTCAGCACGTCCGCGATCAGTTCCGCGACCGTGGGCTCGTCTTCCACGATCAATATATGTTTCTTAGGCGCTGTCTTTTGCAAGGCAGTCAAGGGGGCAACGGCGGCTGCGCGTAGCTGGTAGGGCGGCTCTTCGCGGGCGAAATCAAACCCGGAAACGGCCAGCGCGGGCAGTTCGATAGTCAATGTTGCGCCGTGCCCCTGAAGACTGTCCACACTCACTTCGCCGCCATGCTCCTGGATGATTCCGTAGACAATGGAGAGCCCCAGCCCGGTTCCGACGCCGGCCGGCTTGGTGGTAAAGAAAGGATCGAAGACGCGCGACACAATCTCAGGGGAAATACCTGGCCCGTCGTCGCATATTTCCATCGTCAAACGGTCTCCCGCGAGACGCTTGGTGCGGATGAGAATGTGACCGGTGTGGGGCTCCTCGCCGCGCCCCAGCACGATGGACTGCTCTGCATTTACGATTAAATTTAGCACCACTTGCTGAAGCTGCGCCGCGTCCGCAAGTGTTTGCGGCAATCCCGGATCCAAAATCAAATTTACTTCGACGTTCTCGAGCTTCAATTCGTAGGAGCGCAGGGAAAGCGTTCGCTCGATGACTTCGTTCAGTTGCACTGGATGCCGTTCCGGCTTGGCCTCTCTGGAAAAGAGCAGCAAATTTTTTACGATACGCGCGGCGCGCTCCGCTTCCTGCGAAATACGCTGCGCATCCGCGGCACGCTCCGCTCCCGACCGCCTGCTTAAAAGGAGCTGCGCGTAACCTTGAATGCTGGTCAGCGGATTGTTCAGCTCATGGGCAATCCCGGATACGAGCTGGCCCAGCGCGGCCATCTTTTCCGTTTGCAAAAGTTTGGACTGGATCAGCCGCTGCCCGGTAATGTCGCGATACACTTCCAGCCAGCCCAGCCGCGTCCCGTCGGGCTTGTAAAGTGGTCTGGCAAATCGTTCGACTATTTTGCGCGAGGGGCGGATCAGCTCTAGTTCGTCCCAGCTGGCTTCATCGCCCTGCCTGACGTGTTCGCGCCAGCGCGCTGCCGTTTCCGCGGGGCGAACGAATTGATGCGCCAGATTGTCGATTAGTGCGGGAATCGTGCCAAATTCCATCATGCGGCCCGATTCAATTCCAAATATCGCCGCCAGGCGTTCGCTGGCAAGTAGAATTCGGCCCTCGGCGTCCAGCAGCAGCACACCCGATTCGATGGAGGCCAGAAGGCCCGCCATCTCAGCCTCCAGCCGCACTTCCGCGTCGCGCGGCGCTTGCCGCGCCTCTGACTCCTCCAGATGAATGAGCCACTTTCGCCCTTGGCCGCCACTCGCAGGTATCTCGCCGCGCTTGCGCATGCGAACCATGCCACCGCGTTCCAGCGCCCCTTCGACCACCGGCTCAAGACGTTCCTCGAGTTGCGCGGGCACGATCACCGTCGAATGCAGGCTCATTCTCCATTCGGTGATCGAATCGCGCATCACTGGAAAAAATAATTCCTCCAGAGGCGTTCCACCCATGTGGCCCCAGGGTGCGAACAATAGCGCGGCGGCGGCGCGGCTGGTTTCAAGAATTTTTCCCTGGTCGTCCATCAACACCAGGCATTCGCTGCTCTCCTCAATCATTTTTCGAAATGCATCCTGCGATGCTTTTAATTCGGCGCGCGCAACCTCGCGATCCAGCGCCGTCGCGGCTAGCAAGACGTAGGATTCCAGTGCCGCAACTTCCTCGCCAAAATTTTCCGACTGCGAGAGTCCCGCCATGAACACGCCATACGTTGTTCCTCTGATTTCGATGGGAATGGCCACCAGGCGATCCAGATTCAAATAGCTAACCTCTTTGGAGAAGCTCAGTAGTTTGGCCAGTGCCACTCCCGACACTTCCACCTTTCGTCCTTCCTTCAAAACCTTGCGCCATATCTGAGCAAAACTTTCCTGGCGCATTGCCGCCAGCCACCCGGCCGCACCGTCCCAGCCCCCTCCCCCTGACGGAGGCCCACTTCCCGTTCCCAAAGCGATGAACTCCGCCAGCACGCAATTCCGCGCCGCCCGGGCAATCTGCAAAAGGATGGAGTCCGCAGAAACACCGGACTGAACTGCTCGGGAAAGACGAAGCTGGACGCGCAATTCTTCAGTGGCCAGTTCGTTGCGTGTGGGGCTGCGGTGATGCTGAACGGCCAATGCAATTTGATCGGCCATGCTTCGAATTGCTTCCATTTCCAATTTTTCCGGTGGGTTAACGTATCCCACAAGGCACAGTCCGACGGTATGATTTCCGGTACGAAGCGGTACCCACACCGCGCTGGTCATTCCCACGAGCGGACCCAGTTGAGATGTCGCTTGGTCGGCTACAAGATCTACCCGCAGCGGATCGGGGCTTTCCAGAGCGGCACGCAAGAAGGGCGCTGAGACATCGAGGAGTTTCCATTGCTCCGGAATCGGACCTGCCTTAGCCTCCACCACGCAACCTGCGCCGGACTCTCCCCTGCGGCTCTCCGGGAGCCACAGCCCGGCTCGGTCCGCATATCCAGCCGCCAGCAATGCTCGAGCTCCTAGTTGCAGTAACTGAGCGAGCGGCACCCCACTCGCGCTGCTAGGACTCGGCATGCTCGCCCGATCCTCCGCGCGACGACCCCTCCGCCATCTTCGCTCCCAACTCGCTGCAGGCATCCTGTCTCCTACAGCCTCGCCTGCAGAATCAAATAGCCCAGCAGCATGGCCATCCCGACGGTTAACCCCGTCGTAATCACTTCGCGGGCCGTGCGATAGTGCGAGAAATAAACGCGTTGGAGCATGGCACCCTCCTGTCGCGTATCTGCATTGCACCACGGTGGCCAATTTTTTAAAGGGGATAACTTGCTTAGAATCAATAGGCAAGGTCAGCGGGGGTCTGGCGTCAGCGCTCTCAATTCCCATCCCGGCATTCACTGCAATTCAGGATTCCCGGATTAGTAATGGCTTAGTTTCCCTTGTTTCTTCTGGCAAGGACATCGATTTCGTATGGGTGAACCTCTCTACCCCTCAGTAGCAAACGAATACCGGTGCGCGAGAGAATGAACAAATGCAAATTTGATTTTGGAAATTACACCCAAAATAATCTTTTCAAGGTATATTATGGCGTCCAATCGACACCTGAGGAGGAAATGCTATGCGAGATAAGTTAGTGCAATCGCTGGTTGTGGTGGCAATTTTAGTCGTGGCCTTCGCTGCAGGCGTCGCCGCGCAGCAACCAGGAGGGGCGCCACCGCCGCCGCCTTCCAAATTCAAATTGAGCAGCTCCGCCTACACAGAGGGCTCCATGATCCCAACGCAATATTCCTGCGCGGATCCCAACGCCGCTTCCCCGGCCTTGTCCTGGAGCAATCCGCCGGCAAGCGCCACCAGCTTTGCGGTAATTTTCCATGATACCGACGCCGCTCCCATGAAGGGCACCATGGACGTCACGCACTGGATCTTCTGGGGCATACCCGCCACGTCTACTTCCGTGGCAGCAGGAATAAAGCCGGATTCCTCGCCGGACGGAATCATGCAGGGCAAGAATATCCGCGGCGTGAATGGTTTTCAGCCGCCCTGCCCGCCTCCTGGCGCAACTCCTCACCACTACATTTTCGAAATTTATGCATTGGACGCCAAGGTCGATCTGCCGGCAGGTTCGCCCCGCGCCGATCTCTTGAAAGCCATGGACGGACATGTGGTCGGAAAAGCAACTTACGTGGGAATTTACGGGCGCTAATCGAGTCGCGGCAAGCTGACGATTTTTCCCCTGCGTCGACCTCATAGCGATTTCTAAACTTGGGCCTCGCACCCTTAATTCACTCAACGGTGCGAGGCACTATTTTATCAGCGGCCTTCATCCGCGATCTTCCAGTCTCGCATCAAGGATGTGCCTTACCACTGCACTCCAGGATACAGGCTCGGCGCGCGAAACCCGCGATAGGCGTTCTGCGCGGTCAGGCTGAGATGCCAAACGACTTCCGCAGGTGCTCCCGGAATCAGCTCGAAAATATCGGAAAAGAGCCCGGGCCCTCCCGCATTGAAGTCCGCTTCCACATTTCCATTGCTCAGTTGCTGGACATCTCCTCCCCAAAAAGAATACTCGCCCGGCAGATACCTCGAAACGATGGTTGCCGTTTTGTACGTTTCGTCGATCTGCATCAGCAGTGCCGAGCTATACAGGCACGGAGGCGAACCCTGCGCGCCGCACGTTACGCCGGCGGGAAACGCGCGATCATTTCCGTTGTCCATGATCGCCATCGTGAATTTCCCGGCGGTATTGGCGCTCACGAAAGACGGTCCGTGCTGGGCATAAAACCAATCCGTCGGGTCGTTTCCTCCCACCAGGGTGAAATCACCTTGATACCCCAAGCGCCAGATAATGTTGCCCAGTCCCTTCCCGTTGTTGTAATCGATTTTGACGATCCAGCTCTGATCCCTGACGCTTAGCAAAAGATTGCCGTCGTCGGGCGAATACAGCACCGCATTAGAATGCGTCCAATCCGATACTCCCATCGGGGCCCGATTTACATCCATGTGATCGAATGTATTCCAGAACCACACCGGAAGAAATGTTCCATCCGGCTGCGGGGCAAGATCAACCAGGGCTTCTCCAACAATCAATGGATTGGCTGCACACGCGGGCCGTCCAGTACAGTTTTGATACGTAAACACAAGGGCAATCCAGTGACCGCTCGGCAGGGCGATCACGTCGTGTGTGAATTGACCGACCGTAATAAAAAAGCCGGCCGGGGCCAGGGAAGCATTCAGTGCATCCAGGGTTTCCTCCCGGATGGTGTCGCCCGCCAAATCGATCTCGCGGAGCACGAACTTTTCGTTCCCGGTGCTCGGGGCGACATTCATAATGAAATGCCCATTGGGTAGAAGATGCGCGCCCTGCACAAAGTTCTCACTGGCGCCGGGGAACGGATAGGACCATAAAAGATTTCCTGAAAGATCATACGCCGCAAACAAACCCGGCTGGATAAGAGAGAGCATGTCCAGCATTTCGATGCCTGGTTGAGGCGTTGCTCCGGGAGTTGTAGTTACAATCATGGCCGGGATCAGGGAATTCGGAATAGTCGGCGTGGTGAAGGTATGGTCTGCGTCGAAAACTTGAGTGCCGTCCGGAGCGCTGACCACCGCACGCATGTGATATTGCGTGGAGGCCAACATTCCTGCGACGAAAAGACTGAGCGGAGCTCCAGCATCCGGGGCAGGCTGTGCCCAGGATTTTAATGCATAAGTCGTACCCGTCCCAAACTGAATGTAGGTGGCCGCGCCCGCGGGCGGAGTCACGGTGTAAATAGCGACCTGCGGATTGTTGGAGGCGGCTACCTGGCCGGGAGCCAGCACCGTGACTGTGGCGGATGCTTTTTTCGTCCGATCATGGCTGCTGGTTACCGTAACTGTGTAGGTCGTATTCTGGGTTACTGCCGGAGCCGCAAATGCGCCGGACATATTGATGGTGGGCACTGGCGAATTCGCATTTGGCCCCATGATGGACCAGACCATATCCGCATCACCCATCGAATCCGTGGCAATCAACGGAGTGGTCTGGTTCGAGAAAACCATGGCGCTCGGAGGGTTCAAGGAAACGGAAACGGGCGTGGAACCACAACCGCTGAAAAAAAATGCCAATACCGACAAACAGAAGACCATTCGTAGATCAATTTTTGTGGTCATAAGTAGTGGTCCGGAGCTAGTCTGTGTTGCAATTTCGCCGGTCACCCGGCCTCATGCGAATGAGAAGCTCTCAGCCCCAAAGCATGTGCCAGACAGAGACCCTGCAGATACATTCGACTGATTTGACGAATGACTTTAGTGGCTTGAGGGGTGGTATCCCGACATCTATCTTCTTAGTTGCCAATCGGTAACGATCACAAGAGTCCAGACGGTGATTTCAACCTTCCAGAAACGTGGAGAAGAGGCAAAACAGGTTGCGAACGAAGTAGCCCATTTTTGTCATTCCGAGCGGAGCGAGGAATCTTTCTTCGGTTTAAGGCCCGGAAAAGAAAGAGAGATTCCTCGCTCCGCTCGGAATGACAAAAAGGGTCTGGGAGTTTTTCCGCATACCGCTAAGGCCGGAAGGAAACATTATTTTTTTTCAGTCAGTCTTACGCGAGCCACTTTTTTTCGGATGTCGTCTCTCAAAGACTTACAGAAAATTCACAGTTTCGCCCGCAAACGGGCATGCAAATTCCGCTTCCCTGCTCTATGATACCTAGCAGGACAGCACCGGCCACGCGGGCGTGGCGGAATGGCATACGCAGCGGACTTAAAATACCTTGAGTGCTCGCCGGGAAACCGGCGATGCAGAACTGCTCAAATTCGGGGAAACCTTAACT
>Ga0182024_10009641_pt1 | contig 19907 bp, 20 predicted proteins | sample P32metaG_FD_120480 | JGI IMG/M metagenome (GOLD analysis project Ga0182024, IMG submission 120480) | Permafrost microbial communities from Stordalen Mire, Sweden - P3-2 metaG (Illumina Assembly) | ecosystem: Environmental > Terrestrial > Soil > Wetlands > Permafrost | place: Sweden: Stordalen... | reverse complement strand
CAGGCCGGCGGCGGGGTCGTGGCCGACAGTCAGCCGGAGTTGGAGTACGAGGAATCGATCAACAAAGCGTCGGCTCCGCTCCTGGCCCTCGAGATCGCCGACCCGCTCTCGTCCTAGTCGCTACTCGTCCTCGTCGTCGAAGGACGGCGCCGGCTTCGGCTTCGCGCCACGCCCCTTCTTCTTTCGCGACGAAACCTCTTGCTCGCGGCTCAACTCCTGTTGGATCATCTCATCGCGAATGGTGCGCCAACTCTCGAGACGACGGGGTGACAGTTCTCCACTCGCCACCGCCGCTTCGACGGCGCAGCCCTCGTCCCCGCTGTGCGCGCAGTCCGAGAATCGACAGTTCTTAGCCAGGGCGGTGATGTCGGCGAAGGCGTCGTCGAGGCCCTGTTGACCGATAGTGAGGTCGAGCAGTCGGATTCCGGGGATGTCCAGTAACACTCCCCCGCTGGTGAGTCGGTACAGCCGTCGGGTCGTGGTGACGTGACGGCCTTCGCCGCTACGACTGACCGACGCGGTCAACTCGTTCGATCCCTCCAGGGCGTTCAGCAGCGATGTCTTACCGGCGCCGGACGCCCCCAGCATGACCGCCGTCACACCCAGATGGAGTAGTCCTCGTAGCTCGTCGATGCCGTGACCGCTGGCCGAGCTGGTCGTCATCACCTCGACGCCCGGGACGGTCTCCTCGGCTGCGGTGACGATTGATTCCACGACGTCGGAGCCGTCGGATTTGGTGAGCACCACTATCGGCGTGGCGCCGCTGTCAAAGGCCATGACCGCCAGTCGCTCGAGCATGAGGACGTTCAACTCGCGATCAATAGGCACCACCACGAGCACCACGTCGACGTTCGCGGCGAGCACCTGCACGTCGCCGGGTGTCGCGCCCGGGCGCCGCAGCTCGGTCGTGCGAGGCGACACCGACGTCACGTAGCCGTCTCGAACGCTCACCCAGTCGCCCGCGACCGGACTGAGGTTCAAGTTGGTGGCGAATTGACTCGTCGACGTCGTCTCGTGACCGAACTGGTCGCACCAAATCACGTCGGCGGTCGTGCCGTGAACGATACTGACGCGACCCGGATTCGAATCGGCCGAGAAATCGACGTCAGCGCCGATGGCGAGTCCCAGGGTACGCAGCACCCCCACGACGATCTCGCTCAGCGGCGCACTCGACGGCAGTGATTCCAAGTTGTCCTTATCGACGGAAGACCGTGCGGTCTCGAGGTCTCTACAGTCCTCCAAGGCTATTGGACGCATCGCCGATCGTTGAATCGCCTTCGACGGTTCCCGAAATCGACCGTGTTGGGTGGAATGATTTCACCATGAGCAAAACCCGTTGGCCCACGTTCTGGCACCTGCACCCGGGGGTGCGGAAGGGAAAAGAACTCTCCCTCGGTGAGCGCGCCGCCGACCGCATGCGCAACATCATGGGATCGTGGCCCTTCGTCTTCAGTTTCTTTGGAGTCATGATCCTCTGGGCGGCAGTGAATACCTACTTCCTCCAACGGGTGATTCACCACAAAGCATTCGACCCGTATCCCTACATCCTGTTGAACCTCTTTCTTTCGATGTTGGCGGGCGTGCAGGCGGCCGCACTCCTCATTGCCGCCAAGCGCACCGACTCGATCGCCTCCGAGATTGCCCTTCACACGGTGAAGAACACTGACGACATCCGGACCCTGTTGGACGAGAACACGAACCTAGTCAAAGAAGTCAAGATCGCCACCGACCTGCTCGACGAGATTCATCGCCACGTCGCGGCCCTAAGCCCGAAGGCCGGTCGATTTCCGCCGGGCGGGTCACCACCTCCTTCGTAACGGCGATTCACGAAGACGGTGAGCGTCCGATGCAGCCGTGACGGCGTGATTCTCACGTGACAGGCTGGGGCCATGAATGACGAACCCGTACACGTTGAACTCATCGGCACCACCTTGGTGGTCGCCATCAATCGTCCCGACGTTCGAAACGCCGTCAACGCTGCGGTCGCCGAGGCGCTCGCCGCGGCGTTTCGCGCGTTCGAAGAGAACGACGACGCCAAGGTCGCGGTATTAGCGGGCGAAGGAGGAACCTTTTGCGCCGGGGCCGACCTGCGCGCCATCGGCACGCGCGACGCCAACCGAGTGACCAGCGACGGTGATGGACCGATGGGGCCGACTCGGATGACTCTGACTAAACCGGTCATCGCCGCGATCGACGGTTACGCCGTCGCCGGCGGTATGGAGCTCGCCTTGTGGTGCGATCTGCGCGTGATGGAAGAAGACGCCACACTGGGCGTGTTCTGTCGACGCTGGGGCGTGCCGCTGATCGACGGCGGCACGGTCCGGCTCCCGAGAATCGTCGGCGTCGGACGGGCCCTAGATCTGATCCTCACCGGTCGAGCGGTCGGTGCCACAGAGGCACTCGCCATCGGCCTCGTGAATCGCGTCGTGGAACGTGGCCACGTCCGAGCGGCGGCCCTGGACTTGGCCGAAGAGATCGCCTCGTTTCCCGAAGTGTGCATGCGTGAGGACCGACTCTCGATGTACGAAGGTCTCGGTCGGCCTGAAGCCGAGGCGACGGCGATTGAGTTCGCTCACGGCCAAACCTCGCTGCAGGCCGACATGCGTGAACACGTGAGCCGCTTCGTGTCCGGCGAGGGGCGCCACGGCAGCTTCACCAAATGATCAATGCCACCCGAGCCCGGTTGGAATGGTCCGGGACTCGGGTGGCACGTTGATCGATAGTACTCAGTGTGGCCAAGTAATTCTTTAGAAGTAGTAGTACTCCGGCATGAAGTTCAACAGCGGACTTCCGGTCCAACCGATGGTGCTGTGCAAGGTCTTGATGGTCTCGGCCGTCGGCGCGCTCTCCGGTTCGTACAGGACCGGCAGGTTCTGCGCGGCGAAGGTGGCGTAGTTGGTCAGGTTCGATTTGCCGAAGTCCGTGCCCTTGATGAGCGTGGTCATCGTCGTGTTGGCGTAGTCACCGGGGTTGAAGCCACCCCCGACGGCGAACAGCGTCTCGCCGGTCGGGAAGTAGTTCGGAGCGAAGGTCCAACCGCCGCCCCACATGCAGAGTTGGAAGCCGGCGCCACTGGAGCAGTCGGCGACCACACTGTTGAAGGACTCGGTCGACGTGCCGACCTTGATGCCGACGAGGGCCCAGTCCGCGACCTCGGCGGTGATCTCTTGGGTCAGCGACGGTGAGCCACTGGCGTAAACGAAGGTGAAGCTCAACGTGTAGCCCTGAGTGATCCCGGCGCCGCACTGGCTCGATCCGGTACCCGGGTTCACACACGTCTGGACACCGCTCTCAATCTTCCAACCGTGCGATGACAGCAACTTCTTCGCCGTACTCAGGTTGAACGGATACGGGTTGGCGATCGGCGCGGAGTACTTGGCCGGCACCACGGCGGGCAACGCCGTGTAGGACGGGAAGCCGTAACCCTTGTCGACGTTCTTGATAACCCCCGTTTGGTCGGTCGCATCCTGCAGGGCTTGGCGGATGTAGAGCTGATTCACCGCCGCCACCTTCGGGTCCTTCTTGTTGAAGTTGAACGGCGCGTAGTTGAAGCCCCAGATGGTGCCCGTCGAGAGGTTGTACTTACTGGTCAAGTTGGCCCAGTTCGGTCCCACCTGGCCGGGCGAGGGCGCCGGTGAGGTGAGGACACCCGGGTCCACGAATCCGAGGTCGAGTTTGCCGGCCTGCAGGTCGTTCTCTTCGGCCTGGGTCGTGGTGTAGGCGATCTCCTTGACGAAGGCGACCTTGGCCTTCACCGGACCGGAGTACTTGTTGTTCGGCTGCAAGGTCAGGTTGCCCAGATTGTCAAAAGAGGTCAATCGCCACGGGCCGTCGTCACCGCTCTGCCAGAGGGCGTCGGTGTAAGAAGCGGTCTTGCTCGAAAGGCCGTTCAAGTAGTTGTACACGGCGGTGCAAGCCTTGTCGGTCGACTTCGTTCCGTACAGGCCGGTCGCGCAACTCTGCTTTTGCGTGGGCGATGAAACGTCCCACTTGTCCGTGAACGGCGTGATCTGGTTGAGGTAGTTATTGGTGATCCACAGGGGGTTGACGGTCGTCTTGAAGTTAATCGTGACGGTCATGTCCTTGCCGGTGATGCTCGAGACCTGGTCGGGGATGCCGTAGCCGGGGTTGTAGCCCCAGAAGTCGGCCGGGAGCGCCTTGTACATGTTCAAGAAGAACATGACCGATTGGGCGTTGACGGTCTGGCCGTCGGAGAACTTCCAGCCCTTGAGCTTCATGGTGACGGTCTTGTCGTGGTTCGAGTACACCGGGTTGTAGGCCAGTGACAGCGACGGGACGAGCGAGACGCTACCGCCGACGCCGAACCAGTACATGGGCCGGAACATCTCGTCTTGGAACTGGTTGATGTTGTCGACCGAGCAGTACTGGCACGACTCGTAGGGGAAGATCCAGTTGGGGTTGGCTCCCGCGCCTTCGGCGAAGGTGATGGTGCCCGAGACCTTGCCGTTGTTCGGTGGGCCGGCCGCTTTCGGCTTCTCTCCTCCGGACACCGCAACAATAACCACGATGATCAGGGCGACCACAACGAGGCCTGAGATGATTTGTATGAGACGCTTTTTATTGGTCATAAGAACACTCTAAGTACGCCGTGATCAGATCACTCATCAGGCGGTCACTTAAACGACACTTCTCACCTATTTATAAGGTAAGGCCAAACGAACACTCTGGAACGCAAAACGCCTACGAAAGACCGTTTCTCCTCGGCTGAACGTCTCAGTGCCGTCCTTCGTCACCTAATTGTCATTTCGACGCTCATGGATTAGATCACGGCGAACAGGTCAATCCAGCAGTGATGTCCCGGGGGCTGACGAGAGAGCGTTGTAAATTCACTGGGTGACTCGGCATACGCACCATTGGTTGGGACGTGGTGCACTTCTGTCGATCGCGCTCAGCGCCTTGGTCATCGCGACACCCGCAACCCCCACGGCGGCCCACGACAATCCGGCATTGTCGCCCACGACCACCACCACGGTACTTAGTTCGTGTGCCTCGTCCACCTCACCGACCACGACGACCACGACGACCGTTTCGTCAACCACGACCGTCGTCACGACAACCACCACGGTCCCGGTCACGACCACCTCGACGTCGACTTCAACGACCACGGTCCCCACTTCCACGACAACGACCACGACCACGACCACGATTCCCAAGAAGACGACGATCGCGTGGCCGGCGCACGGTAGTGCGGCCGTGGCGATTCCTCGACTCTGCGTGGCCGCCGCCTCGTCGTACCAACCACGTGTTTCGATCGCGAGTCTGACCAAGATGATGACGGTCTGGGTTGTCTTGCATCAGCTGCCCCTGACCTTTCAAGAGCGCGGACCCTGTCTCGTCGTCAATGCCCAAGACGTCGCGCTGTACAACTACGACGTCGCTTCCGGTCAGTCGAACGCGCGCATCGTGCTGGGCGAGAGGATCTGTGAAGGGACGTTGCTGCGCGGACTACTCGTGCACTCCGCCGGCGACTATTCACAGTTGCTCATGAGCATTATCGGTTGGAGTCCAACCACCTTCGTACGCGTAATGAATAAGGACGCGCGTGCATTGGGGCTCACGCGAACGCACTACGTCGATCTCACCGGCATTGCCCCCGCGGACCAGTCGACCGCCGAAGATCAGGCGACGCTCGCGGTCGATCTCATGACCGACGAACCGACCGTGGATCAAATCGTCGCCTTGACGCACGTGGCACTCCCCTACAACGGCGTCGTAATTTCTTACACGCCATTCATCGGGTTGGCCAACGTCGTCGGCATCAAGTCCGGTTTCACCAATCCCGCCGGCGGCTGTGACGTGATGGCCGTCAAGGTCACCATCGGCAACAACACGTTCTTGACCTACGCGGTCGTACTCGGCGAACACGGGGGGAACGCGTTAGGTATCGCGGGCGACGACGCGTTAGCGCTCTCACGTTCTTTGCGTCCGTCGATCAAACAGGTGAGAACCCCATCGGGCGTGCAGTTGGAGTGGACCGGACCGGTCGCTGACGTAAAGGGTTGACCGTTCTAGGACAACGCTTGTCGAAGGTCCTCCAGTAGATCGTCGGCGTCCTCGATGCCGACACTGAGTCGCACCAAGTTGTCCGGGATCTCCAACAACGATCCGCTGGTTGACATGTGGGTCATTTGCGCCGGCAATTCGATCAGACTCTCCACCCCGCCGAGGGACTCGGCCAGCGTGAAGACCTTGGTCTTCTCTACGAACGCCTTGGCGCTCACCGCACCGCCGGCCACTTCGACACTCACCATGCCGCCGAATCCCCGCATTTGATCGAGGGCCACCTTGTGGTTCGGATGGGTCTCCAAACCCGGGTACCAGACTCGTTCGATCTTCTCGTGATGCGCGAGCATGTGGGCCACCTGGGCCGCGTTGGTCTGATGTCGGTCCATGCGAACGGCGAGCGTTCGGATCCCGCGCATGATCAGATAACAGTCCAAAGGACCGGGTATCGCTCCCACCGCATACTGAAAGAACTTCAGGCGCGCCGCGAGTTCCGCATCATTCGTGACGAGCATCCCGCCGATGGCGTCGGAGTGTCCCCCGAGGTACTTCGTCGTCGAATGCATCACGACGTCGGCGCCGAGGGTGAGCGGCGTCTGCAGGTAGGGCGTGGCGAACGTGTTGTCGACCACGAGTTGCGCGCCGTGACGATGAGCCACCTCGGCCAGCGCCGCGATGTCGGCGATCCGTAGCCAGGGATTACTCGGGGTCTCGGACCACACGAGCTTCGTGCCATCGTGCCACGACGACTCGACGGCATCAATGTCCGACAGGTCGACGACATCGGTCTCGATCCCCCACGGGCCGAAGATTTCCGTAAACATTCGATATGTGCCGCCGTAAGCGTCGGACGACAGCGTGACGCGGTCCCCCGGCGACAACGTGCGAATCATCGAGTCGGTCGCCGCGAGACCCGAGGAGTACGCGACCGCGAACTGCGCCTCTTCGAGGCTGGCCATGACCTCTTCGAGGGCCGCGCGCGTGGGATTGTCCCCTCGTCCGTAGTCGGCGAACTTGACGACACCGACCGACTCCTGGGCGTAGGTCGACGTGAAGTACACCGGCACGTTGACCGCGCCGGTCTCTTGATCCGGTTCTTGTCCCACGTGGATAGCCCGGGTGGAGAAGTTCACGACTGTCCTTTCAACTACGTGTCGGAGGCGTTGTTCGAGAGGAAGCGAAGGACGTCCGAAGCCGTGATGACGCCGCGGGGCCGACCGTCGGCGAGTACTAGCAAGGCCGGGGTGGTGGAGAGACGTCGCGTCACGGATTCGAGTGGCTCCCCGACGCCGATCGTCTCGAGGATCGGTCCCATAACCGCTTCGATTGGTCGATCGAGCATCGTGGGATCCTTGAATCCCAGCTCCATCAGGTCGAGCTCGACGGCGGTACCCACGACTTCTTTCGCGGCGAGCGGCAACTCGTCGGTGACGGCGATGACCACTTGAGAGACCCCGCGCTCGCGCATGAGGTCGGTGACTTCGCGCACGCTCTTCTCGGTTGTCGCCAAGATGAGGTCCGTCGCGTTCGCCCCCTTGACGTCGAGGATGTCGCCGGCGGTGGGACCGCTCGCCGTCGTCAAGAAGCCGTAGCCCCGCATCCAGTCGTCGTTGAATATCTTCGAGATATAGCCGCGCCCCGTGTCGGGCACCAGCACGACCACGCACGATCCCGCGGGAGCCGACTCGGCGACCCGCAACGCCGCGACGACCGCCGTCCCGCCCGATCCACCGATGAGCATCCCCTCTTCGTGAGTGACGCGTCGCGCCATTTCGAAGGCGTCAGCGTCGTTCACGGCGATTACTTCGTCCACCAGGCTCGGGTCGTAGTTGGCCGGCCAGAAGTCCTCGCCGACGCCCTCGGTCAGATACGGACGGCCCTCGCCACCGGAGTAGACCGACCCTTCGGGGTCGGCCGCGATGACGCGGATCGCGGGATTTTGTTCCTTGAGATATTTCGAGACGCCGCAAATGGTTCCGCCGGTACCGGCGCCGGCCACGAAGTGCGTGACCGTGCCGTCGGTGTCGCGCCAGATCTCGGGGCCGGTCGTCGTGTAGTGCGCGAAAGGGTTGGCGGGATTCGAGTACTGATCCGGTCGAAACGCGCCGGGAGTCTCCTTGGTCAATCGTTCGGCGGTCGAGTAGTACGAGTCGGGGTCTTCGGGCGCCACCGCGGTCGGACAGACGATCACTTCCGCGCCGTATGCCTCGAGGAGTCGCACCTTTTCGGCGGCCATCTTGTCGCTCATGACGAAGATGCACCGGTAGCCGCGTTGCGCCGCGACGATGGCCAACCCGACGCCGGTATTCCCACTGGTGGGCTCGACGATGACGCCACCGGGCTTCAACAGGCCGTCACGTTCGGCGGCGTCGATCATCGTGAGCGCCGGTCGGTCCTTCGAACTCCCACCGGGATTCATCGACTCCAGTTTCACCAGCACCTGAACGCCGTCGGGCGTGGCTAATCGATTGAATCGCACCAGAGGCGTTTCGCCAATGAGGTCCAGCAAGGAGTTCGCCACGCGCATGACACCACCCTATTTGGGACGGCGGCCGCTTCGGGGCGACCACGATCGAAAGTCAGTGGTCCGTCGCTCCAATGACCGAGCTCTCAGGCGCTTCGCCGGCGACTCGACGAACTCGCCATTCGACGACGGCGATTGCGATCCAACCAACGGAAATGACCAGCCAGAACGTCAAGAGTCGATAGACCAGTACGACCGCCAACGCGGGGACCCGGTGGGCTCCGTAGGCGACGAGGATGACGGCCAAACTACCTTCGACGATGCCGATGCCACCGGGGATGAGCGGCAAGGACGCCACGATCTGAGCCACCCCAAAGGCGAGTAGCACCCCACTCCAGGGAATAACTGCGTGCACGGCCCCGAAACAGCAGATCAATATCAGAAAGTCAGCGAACCAGAGCGCGGTGGCCATGGTCACGAGTTTCGTCACCTTCACCGTCGAAAGCGGTATCTCGCGCATCCGCGCCAGCGTGGCCTCGATGCGGGCCATGACGTCGGCTCGAGGGTGTCCGCTAAGGCGTTGGAATAGTCGCGTCGCGAATCCTAGGAATCGAAGCAGTGAATCTCGACGAACCAGCAACGCCCCGGCGATGAGTACGACGAACAGACCGACGATGACCGTCCCGCGCGCCTCGACTCCCGCGTGACCCGCTAACGCCACGAGTACTCCGACGAGAAGTAGCAGCGACATGCCGATCGCTTGGGCGATCAAGATCGTCAGTATCGTCCAACCGGCGCTGGCTCCGCTCGCGCCGTGCCGTCGAAAGAATCGATACCGATAGGCGCTGGAGACGGCGGGCTCCCCGGGGACGGTGTAGGCGATGGCGTTATTGGCGAGCGAGACGAGGGTGAGCGAGGCTAAGGAGATCTCGCTGCCGCTCCACAACAGAACCCTCTGTTGGAGGAATCCGTAGCCCACGATCGACAGCACTTCGGCCACCACCGCCCCCGAAGCCCAAAGCACGTCGAGGTGGTCCACGTGATGGAGTGCGGCGACGAACTCACCACGCTTGTCCACGAGCAACGAAAGAATTAATGCGCCCACACCAAGTCCGATCGCGTAGCGGATGATCAGCCACGAGGTTCGACGCGCTCGCGACGGGGTTGGTTCGTCGGTCACGAATTCACAATATCGACGACGTGATGACGTCTTGGAACGCACCTGCGTCGTACGGTCCCCCGTACGACGCTCGCTGGCGCGAAGCCTTGACCACTACGATTTGCCATGGCCGAGAGCGATTCCGTGGCATTCACTCCCATCGACCGTCCGGTGCGTACGGCGATCATTGGGCTCGGGCGCGTCTTCGACCTGAACGACCGCGCCTACGTCGACAATCCCGACGCCGAAATCGTGGCAATCGTCGATACCAGTGAACTGCGCCGAACTCAACGCCAGATCGAATGGCCGGCGGCGAGGGCCCTGACCTCGGTGGAGGAGTTGATATCGAGCGACCTCGAGATCGATGCCGTGGAATTGCTCCTCCCGACCACACAAAACGAAGAGGTGGTGATGGCCTGCTTGGCTCGCGGATGGCACGTCAATCTACAAAAACCCTTCGCCAACGATCTGGCGAGCGCGTCGAGGATGGTACGGGCAGCGATCCGGCGTGATCTTCAGCTCCGGGTGATGGAGAACTATCTCTTCTACGAACCGCTGCTCAAATTGAAAGAGACCGTCGACTCCGGCGAACTCGGACCGATCAGTGGGTACCACATGAAAATGGTCGCCAGCGGACGAGGCGGTTGGGAGGTGCCCGGCGATTCGTACGAGTGGCGTTTCCAGCAAGCACGCGACGGTCGCGGTCCCCTCTTCTTCGACGACGGCTGGCACAAACTCTCCACCGCCCTTTGGCTGTTCGGTCCGGTCAAGGAAGTGCGCGCCTGGATCGGCGTGACGGAAGTGATTCCCGGCATCGAGTTGGACGCGCCGACCACGGTGATCTGGGAACACGAAAGCGGCGTGCGCGGCGTCTGGGACGTCACGTTGGCCATCGACATGTACCTACGTTCCGATTACTACACCAACGACGAGCGCTGGGAGGTCACCGGTCAACGAGGTTTCGCCCGGGTAAATCGCTGCACTGGTCGAGGTATACAAGAACCGAGTTTCGAGAAGTACCTCGACGGAGAGATGCGTTCGTTCCACGCTCTCGACGACGATTGGGCGAGCAGCTTTCGCGACTCGGGGCGCCATTGGATCGACGCGTTGCGGACGGGACACGGTCCACTTCTCTGGGGCGCCGAAGAAGCTCTCGACGTCCTTCGATTGGCACTCGCCGCGTACGAGAGCAGCGCCAAAGGCGGGTTCGGTGTGAATCCGCAATTACTCGAACTCGAGCGGGAGCCAAATGCCACTCAGGCGTAACTGTCACTACCCAGGGACGGCCACGCGTAGCAGTCAGTCGGAAACGAGTTCGTGAGCGAGTGGTAATCGAACGCGACGACGTGACGGCGCGCTTGGCCGACGCCGGATTCATCGCTGCACGCGAAGAGGCGGAGGAACTCCTGGAGTGTTCCGAGGGCGATGAACTCGTTCTAGCGTCCGTGATCGAACGACGACTGCGTGGCGAACCACTGGCGTGGATCACTGGCTTCGCCATGTTCTGCGGATCGAAAATCCGAATCGATCGTGGCGTGTACGTACCGCGCTGGCAGAGCGAACCATTGGCCCGTCGCGCCGCGACGCGACTGCCAGCACAGGGAATTGCCATCGATCTTTGTACGGGATCCGGAGCAATCGCGAAGACTCTTCAACTTTCACGACCTGGCGCACGGATAGTGGCCTCGGATCTCGACGATCGGGCGGTGCACTGCGCTTGTTCAAATGGCGTCGAGGTCTACGGCGGTGACCTCTTCGCGCCACTTCCTCGTGATCTCGAGGGAACAGTCGACGTCGTCGTTGGGGTCGTGCCGTATGTTCCCACGCAAAGCTTGACGCTGCTGCCGCGCGACACCATGGTCTTCGAATCAACGTTGTCCTATGACGGAGGCGAAGATGGAGTCCATATCCTTCGCCGCGTCGTGAGGGAAAGCGGCCGCTTTCTTCGACCCGGAGGCGCTCTTCTCATTGAACTGGGTGGCGACGAAGTTGAACTGCTCCGAGATGATTTGGCTGGCCAACAATTCACGGACGTCGAGACTCTGTTCGATGATGACGGCGACGTCCGAGGTCTCGAAGCCACGTTCAACAAGTAACGGGACGATCAGAATATGGCGCGAATTCGACCATGAAATGGGAGAATCTCATTATGCCTTTCGACGAAGTCCAAAATCACCTTTCGAATGACTGAGGTACGCGGCGAATCCGATCACTTCCACGCTGTCTCTTCGACGAGTGACATTCGCTACGTGCTCGTCACGCTGGTATTAATCAGCGCTTTTCTCGTCGGCGAGGTTGTCGCCGCGGTACTGGGACACTCACTGGTGCTGTTCGCCGACGCTGGTCATATGTCGACTGATGTCGCCGCACTCGCTCTCAGTGCGTGGGCCATTCGCCTCGCGAGACGTCCGGCCGAGGGCCGCTGGACTTTCGGTCTCCAGAGAGCGGAGATCCTCTCGGCGGCCGCCAATGGTGTTGCCCTGGTAGCGATCTCTCTGCTCATTGCCATCCAAGCCATCGAGCGACTCATCAACCCGCATCGAGTGCACGGGGGTCTTGTTCTGGTCGTCGCTGGAGTTGGCGCACTCATCAATGTCATCGCCGCGTCGGTGCTGTCCAAAGCCAATCGTCGCAGCCTCAATCTGCGGGGCGCCTACGTGCACATCTTGACGGACCTCTACGCCTTCATCGGAACGGCGATCGCCGGGCTCGTCATTGTGCTCACCGGGTGGAACCGCGCGGACTCGATCGCGTCACTCGTGGTCGTGGTGCTGATGATCTACGCCGCGTGGGGATTACTTCGAGACGCGGGGCGAATCTTGCTCCAAGCAGCGCCGGATAGTTTGGTCCTCGCCGACATCCGATCTCATTTGTGCGGCGTAACTCATGTTCTCGACGTTCACGATCTCCACGTGTGGACGCTGACCTCGGGTTCACATACCGTGTCGGCGCACGTCATCGTGGAGGATCACTGTTTCGATACCGGTCACGCCCCGCGGATACTTGACGCACTGCAGAATTGCCTCATCGAGCATTTCGACGTTGAGCACGCGACGTTCCAACTAGAGCCCGCTTCACACGTGAATCATGAAGGCAACTTGCACCCCTGAGTCGGTGCAGCATGTACCCAAGAGTGCGTGGTCGAGGTTGCCACGACTTGATGAGTCCTCGCACACCTGTCGTGGCCGACCGTGGGGCAAAATCAATACGGAGATCAATCTCGACAATTGTGCCCTCGGGGAGAGATCCGTGGAGGTGTTTGCACCGTATAACTGACGTGATGTCCAGTAACGGTGATCTCTCATTGATTCGCCCACGGGCGACTAGGAGTATTTCACGACCGAATCCCCGACAGCGGTCGACCGACGCAATGTGGCGCCTCCTTCGAATCTGCGGAAGCGTCTTGTTGATCTCGACCGGGGTCATTCATCTCGATCTCTACCTCACCGGATACCGGACAATTCCCACGATTGGATGGTTGTTCCTGTTGCAAGTCATTGCCGATGTCGTGCTGAGTGCGGCGCTATTCGTGTCGGACAGCCGACTAGTGTCGGCGGCCGGAGCCGGGCTGGTGATGTCAACGTTGTTGGGGTATCTCCTGGCCCTGCGAATCAGCCTCTTTGGCTTTCGCGAGGTACGCACCACCGCGGGCATCGTCGCCGGTGTCATCGAGATCGCCGCATTCGCTCTGCTCGCCGCCTTCACGTTGCGTCCGTTCCGTCACGACGAGATTCCAAGGTCACGGTTCCCAAAACGGATCGGAATCGGAAATCGAAACGTGGCGCTGCGCGCGAGCCGGTGGGCAGTCGTGGTTCTCACGGTGCAAGCCGCCATCTCGCTGGGTCTGTTGTTGCCCAATCCGGGCGCGGCATCGACGAAGACCAGCGGCTCGGCGGTCCTGATTAAGGTCGCTCGAGTTCACGGCGTCTCGGTACTCACCAACGCTCACGGCTACACGCTGTACTGGTTCGCGCCGGACTCGCCCACCGCGTCACGCTGTTACGGGACCTGTGCGGCGTACTGGCCTCCCCTGCTCGGCGTGCCCGCGGCCACGGGTGTCGCGGGGTCCTTCGCCACGTTGCAGCGATCCGGGGGAGCGACGCAAGTCACCTACAACGGTCATCCTCTCTACACCTACGTCGGGGACTCCGCTCCGGGACAGGCGAGCGGCAACCGTATCCACTTGAACGGTGGCTGGTGGTACGAGATGAAGGCGTCGAGTTAGTCGTACGATTCGACGTCGCTCCGTGCGCCGTTACCACACGCCCGGGAGCAACCTCCAACGAACGTCTGCTCGATACTCCTTGTAGCCACCGCAGGTAACCAGCAGTCGCTCTTCGACGAGGGCTCGTCCGACGTTGCAGCTGCAAATGAGCGTCACCACGAGAGCGTTCTGCACCGAAAGGCTTTGCAGGAGATAGCCGATTTGGAGAAAGAAGTACGAGGCGTAAATCGGATGGCGGATGACAGAGTACGGTCCGCGTTGTCTCAAGCCCCGATCGGCGGCGGCGAAGCCGAAGGAGCGACCCAGGGCCACGAACGACGCCACACAGATCACGAGGCCAATCATCTGGACGTCGAATCCGGCGACGACGCCCCAGTGCGGATGAGCACCGTTGGGCCGCAACAACACGCCGCCGAAGGTGCCGCCGAAGGCGAGGAGCCAGTCGAGCGGTCGCTGACTCACCACGCGGGCCGGACGCCGCACCAAGTAGGCGACGACGACCCACATCTCTTCGGCGAAGAATACGGCGCCGATCAGGGAGTGTGTGCGTGAGTAATACTCGAAACCCGCCCGGGCGAACAGCGCCGCACCGAACGCGGCGACGAGATTCGCCGTGATGCGTACGGTCAATACTGTTCGCGACGAACGATGCGGCGCCTCGCGCGCTTCGTCCTTTGACCGAGGTTGTTCGAGGTCCTCTAGGCCGGACCCGTGGTCGTCGGAACGCGACCGCGCTCGTGCTGGTTGAAGATGTGTCTTCGTCATCATTAACTGGTCGACAGGATCGATGGACTGAATCGGCGCTCGATGAGCGCGTCGACACTCACTCGGCCGGGTCCCAGAAAAACAATCACCAGAGCCATGACGGCGAGCGCCAGGTTGAACTCGTATCCCGGCGTCAATGACTCCGAGTTGATCCCGTTCACCCAGGTGACGGTGATCATTGCCATCACCTGATCTCCGAACAGAGCGAGTCCGGCCAACCTCGAGCCCAGACCGAAGACGAGAGCGATGGCACCGCCGAACTCAATTATCCCGCCGAGAACGGCAAAGAATCCGCCGGGATGCAGGTGCGCGGTGTTCGAGAAGAAGAGGGACGTTTGGTGGATGCCCGGACCGTTGAACGCTCCGAACAGTTTTCCGGCGCCGTAGTAGATGAATATCCACGCCAGAGCGATGCGCACCGCGATGAGGGCGGCGTCGCTGGCGCGTGTCGCGGGACGAGTCGAGAAGACCATTGAGAACAAGGCGCGCCCGCGTCGATTCGTCACGCGAGAAGCCGCTGACATCAACGAGTTTCGCCGAGAGCGCTCTCGTGAATCGAGTCACGCACTCCGAACTCAGATCCCGCGAGATCGATGGTTGAATTGTCGCTGAAACCTTCGAATTCTGGGCGATCACCGACGATCTCCTCGCGTACGTCGAGCGGTCGAAAGGGACCGAGGAGTTGGGCGACGAAGACTGAGAAGTGGCGCGCCCGTGGCGCGCTCTGCTCGACGGCGAGCGGCCGACCCGGGAGTCCGGTGTCGATTCGGATCGTCTCTTTCGTCGGGAATACCGCGCGGCCGGAAAGCTGGTCCCAGATCGTAAGGGCGAAGCCGAGGTTGACGTCCTGGCGTCCCTGAACCCGGTGGTGGATTCGGTGATAGTTCGGACTGCAAAAGATCCGATTCAAGGGACCGAAGCTCAAATTTGTATTGGAGTGCTCGAAGGCGACGACGGCGGCGTAGACGACCAACAGAGTGGTGGTCACCGCACCATTGGCGACGAGCACGATTCCCGGAATCAACGCGATGAGGTAGGACACGTGAATCAAGGGATGGGTGCGAAAGACGGTGAGCACGCTCATGTCTTCTTGCGAGTGGTGCAGCTCGTGGAATCGCCACAGCATTCGGACCCGGTGATTGGCCAGGTGCGCGGTCCAGTTGCAGGCGTCCATGGCTACGAAGATGAGCGCGATGACGAGCCAACGAGGCAAAAACTCGAAACGCGGTACGACGATCCAGGGCAGAGAATGCCGGGCGACCTCGGCGAACGAAATCGAGAGCGCCACGACGAGGGGAACCACGAGGGTCGCGTTCAACACCGTGTACAAGACGTCCTGTCGATACCCGCGCGCGAAGAACGGCCGACGTTGCGCTGGCCGCAGTCGCTCGACCACCATGAACAGCAAGAGGATCCCTATCGTCGCCGGTCCCACGACGACCACGCGTTGATCCGTTATCGACGCGGCGAATCCGGAACCTCCCCAGCGACTCGACAGACCTATGGCCACCAGAACGATCGCCACTGCGACAATCGAGAGAGCGGGCAGGTAGATACGCGACGAGATCGCGCGCCGGTGGCTCTCCGCTGGGACGCGGGGCTCAGACGCGATCGCAGTATCGGGCGGACGGTTCGACGAGATGATGACGGACGACATTCTGGCCTCCTCGTTCACAACCTAGGTATTAAAACCCGACGCCGCCACCACCGCCAGCGACGGTCGTCGTGGTCGTTGGCTGTCCCTTGGGCTTCACGAGCACGATGTCAGACCACTTGCCCCAGGTATCGGTGCCGTTTCCCTTCACCTGACCGGGGGCGGTGTCCTTGTAGAAGTAGTAGAGAGCTTTGCCGCCGTACGTCACTTGCGTTTTGCCGCCCACTCCCTTCACGGTTCCGAGCTTCGCGGCACTCACGCCCGAGCCGGCGGTTGCTTTGGTGACGCCCTTGGGCAACACGACGGCGCCCCAGAACTTAAGGCACGTCGTCGTGCACTTGATGGCGTCGGGCTTCAGGGTGTAGACGGTCCTACCGCTCACCAGGATCGTTCCGAACTTGGCGGTCTTGAGAGTCGAAATGACGACACTCTGCGCGTGACTGTGCTCCGCGCCCGACGCACTCGTTGCGCCGACGGTGAGGCCGAGGCCCCCTACGACGAGGAACGCGGCCGCGACGCGTCCCTTCACGTTCGCGCGCGATACAAGGTCATTGGATGTCTGGGCCATGTCGTGTGTCTCCTGAAGTTTGGTTTCGATTGATCATGCTGTTTTGTGATCCTTGGAGCACCCAGTGCGATAATCCGCACCCGGCGATTTCTGCTTCATTGTTATCGAGTACTACGGACGGTTGGTTCAAAAGGATCACTTCGATCTCGTAAGGGCGGTTAGGTCGCAAAGGTGGCCTGCGCGAGCACGGTACCGTGCGTGTTCACGAGACGGGCGGAGCGAACGAGACTGCCCGGTGATTTAATCGGAGCGATCCACGAACCGTAGCCGTGTGAGAGGGTGAACTTCCCGACGGTCTCTACTCGGCCATTGGCCAGTGTGACTTCACACCACACGAGACCCGACAATTTTCCCGTGTCCACGTCCATGATCATCCACGAGGGGCTCCCGGATGAAATCGTCACGTGGCCGACCACTATGCCGTTCGCCGTCAGGCGACTCGACGTCGGTCGCACCGAGGTCGAAGGGATGGTCGCGCCGCCATGTGTCGTAAGCACCACGTCAACACCGATGCCCAGCACCGCAACGAGTACCGCGGCTACGGCCAAGACGCTGGCTCGGCGTCGTCGAACGGTCAGACGACGAGTGTCGCTCGCTCGGTGCCGTTCAATGAGTCGCGTCTCGAAACCCAAGGAGGGTTCGGCCTCGGGGGCGAGCCACAGCATCGTGTCGACGACTCCGGCCAAGGATTCCAACTCCGCGTCGCAGTGCGCGCAGGACTCGAGGTGGTCGAGGACCCGTGACCGGCTTCGACCGGAAAGAGTGCCGAGGGCGAATTCGATCAGGTCGTCGCTGATGGCCTCACACTTCATTGATTCCTCCGGTTGGCGACTCATGGGGCCTCCGTGATCGCGGCGGCCTCGCGAAGCTTGGCCAAGCCCAATCGAATCCGACTCTTGGCGGTACCCAGGGGAATCGCTTCCAGTGAGGCGACCTCGGACGCCGTCCTTCCGTACATAACGGCGAGCACGATCGCTCGCCGTTGATCGTTGGGTAGTGCGGCGAGCGCGAAGCGCGCCTGCGTCACCGATTCCGACATCGACGCGGCGTCGTCGGGGGAACGATCGTTGCTGACCAGTGAGAGGAACGTGCGATCCTCGGGAGCGGTCGGTATGGGTCGTCGAACTCGCACCGCATCAATGGCGAGATTGCGCGTGATCGTAAGCGTCCACGTGGCGACCGAACCGCGACGCGCGTCGTAGACGGCGGCGTGGCGCAGTATGCGGATGAAGGCCTCCTGGGCCACGTCTTCGGCCATACCGGGATCACCGACGATGCCGAGGGCCATTCCGAACAACCGTCGTTGATAGCGCCGGACAAACGCCAGGACCGCCCGATCGTCACCGACCGCCACGCCCGAAAGCAGGGCCTCGTCGGAAGCCTCGTCGTCGTAACTGCCGTGCGTTCTCATCTCCAGATAGTACGGCTGAGGTCCCGGATGAGATCAATCGAGCCAGGGGGAAAGATGATTAACGTTTCCCTAGGTTCGTAACGCTTGAACAAATGAAATCTGAGACCCAATTCGATGAAAATGAGCCGGCACGTCCGATCACGAGTCCGTCGACGTCACGACGGCACCGTCCAGCGCGGCGGACCCGCCCTGGTGGCGATACTCGTGGCTGGCTTCGCACTGGCCGCGCCCGTCGGTGCCGTGACCGGCCATTCCCAACCGTCATCCCCTGCTCCTCGTTACGGGGTGGGAATCGCGCGCTGCACGTTCGTCGATCACTCGCGCGCCGTGCTCAACTATTCGACCACTCCGTATCGAGTCTCATCATCCAATCGGATACTGGTGACCGAAATCAGATATCCCGCCCAGTTTCGCGCCGGGGGTCCGGCCGAAACGGTAGGCGCAGCACCGGTCCCTCGCAGCGGCGGCTACCCGACGGTCGTCTTCGCCCATGGCTACGACGTCACGCCCGATACGTACGCGGCTCTGTTGGACGCGTGGGTGCGGGCCGGATTCGTCGTCGTCGCGCCCTTCTTTCCCGACGAGAGTGCCTCCGCCGTCGCCGCGCAGCACGGCGCGAACACGGAGAATGATCTCGTCAACGAACCCGGTGATCTCGCCTTCGTCACCAGCGCCGTCCTTCGAGTGTCGGCCAACGAAACGTCGATGTGTCCCGTCGCCTTCGGTCTGGTCGACCCGTCGGAGATTGCTCTAGCCGGGCACTCCGACGGCGCCGAAGTCGTAGGGATGCTGGCTTACGATCACGGCGACGACCCCCAAGGCGTGAACTACGCCAGTCTGCGCACGGGACTTGCCTATCGGGCGGTGATCATCCTGTCGGGCGCCGAGGACACGTACCAGTCGTACGCCGCCGAGGCCAGTCGACCTGACCTTCTGGTCGTGCAAAGCCGCGCGGACCAGTGCAATCCCATGGGCCACGGCGTGCTGCTGTACGACGCAATTCACCAACCGAACAAGTGGTTCCTCGAACTGCTCACGGCCCACCACCTCCCTCCATTCGACGATACGGACGCGGCGGCTTTTGGCGTGGTGAGCGCCACGACGGTGCGCTTTCTCCAAATCTCACTCGAAGGGGTCACACCTTCGAGCAGCCTTACGGCACTGGGTAATCAGCGCCCCGCGATCGCTCGGATGTACGTCGGCGCCAACGGACCTTCAATGAAGAACGTGGCGCCCGTGAAGGAGAGTTGCGGCCCTAACTAGGGGACTGACCTACCAGACACTTCCGGCACAACCGATAGATGATGCCTACTCGACGAGTGACTCGACAGGTGATCACGAGTTTCACAATCTGCTCGCAGAACCGCCGCCCATTCCTCATCGGTTCGTCATGCGAGGGTGAGGACCACTTACTAAGTTGAGTAGGTGGCGTACACCACCACCGAGACGACCTTGGGAATCGAGCTGGTGTCGAAGTCTCCGCTGCCGTAATTGACGGACCCGGGCGCATCCACGGACACTTGTCCGACCGTAATCGAAATCGGCTTCCCCAACTTGACTTGTTTGCCCAACGCGGCTTGTGCACGCTGTCGAGCGTTTGCGGCGGCCTCTTTCGTGAGAGCGGGTCGCAGTTTCTT
>Ga0182024_10009640_pt1 | contig 19908 bp, 15 predicted proteins | sample P32metaG_FD_120480 | JGI IMG/M metagenome (GOLD analysis project Ga0182024, IMG submission 120480) | Permafrost microbial communities from Stordalen Mire, Sweden - P3-2 metaG (Illumina Assembly) | ecosystem: Environmental > Terrestrial > Soil > Wetlands > Permafrost | place: Sweden: Stordalen... | reverse complement strand
CGCTTGCTGCCGCCGCCGCGTATCTCGAGCGGTTGTCCGCTGGAGCGAGCCTGAGCTACCCGGTCCATCAATTCGCCCAGATCGTGATCCTGCAAATCCATCAGAATCTCGGCAGTTCGGGGTGAGGCAGCATGCCGCGATGGACGTGCATCTTGCCGTATTCGGCGCAGCGCGACAGCGTGGGTATGACTTTCCCGGGGTTGAGAAGGTCATGCGGGTCGAACGCATGCTTGACGCTCAAAAATTGCGCACGCTCCGCCGGCGAGAATTGCACGCACATGGAATTGAGCTTCTCCACGCCGACGCCGTGCTCGCCGGTAACCGTGCCGCCAAGTGCAACGCTGGTTTCCAGAATGTCGGCGCCGAACAGTTCGCAGCGCCGCATCTCATCGGGAACTTCGGCATCGAACAAAATCAGGGGATGCAAATTCCCGTCTCCGGCATGGAACACGTTGACGCAACGCAGGCCGTACTTGATCTGCATGTCTTCGATGGAACGCAGCATTTGCGCGAGGCGCTTGCGCGGAATCGTGGAATCCATGCACATATAATCGGGGCTGATGCCGCCGGAGGCCGGAAATGCATTCTTTCGGCCGCTCCAAAATTTCAGACGTTGGATCTCGTCGCGGCTGACATCGAGCCGCGATGCACCGGCATCCTTGAGCACCGCTTCCATGAGCGCGATCTCCTCCTCGACCTCGGCCGGCGTACCATCGCTCTCGCACAATAGGATGGCGGCGGCATTCAAATCGTAATCAGCCTGCACGAAAGCCTCGACTGCGGCGGTCATGGCTTTGTCCATCATTTCCAGGCCGGCGGGAATGATGCCACGCGCAATCACGCTGGCGACCGCGGCTCCGGCAGCTTCGACATCATCGAAGCTGGCCATGATGCAGCGGGCCAGCTGTGGTTTGGGAATGAGCTTGACGGTAACCTCGGTGGTAACGGCCAGCATGCCCTCGCTGCCGACGATGATCGCCATCAGATCGAGGCCCGCAACGTCGAGAGCTTCGGAACCGAACTCCACTGCCGTCCCGTCTACCATGAAGCCGCGCACCTTGAGCACGTTGTGCAGCGTCAGCCCGTATTTCAAGCAATGCACGCCGCCGGAGTTCTCCGCGACATTGCCGCCGATGGTGCAGGCAATTTGACTGCTGGGGTCGGGCGCGTAGTACAAACCGTACGCAGCGGCGGCCTCGCTGATGGCGAGATTTCGCACCCCGCATTGCACGCGTGCGGTGCAGGCATCGCTGTCGATGTGCAAAATCTTGCTGAATTTGGCCAAGGACAGGACCACACCGAAGCGGTGCGGCAGCGAACCTCCCGAAAGACCGGTACCGCCGCCGCGTGCAATGACGGGAACCGCCAGCCGGTGGCAGACCTTCAAGATCGCGCAGATCTGGGCTTCGCTGTCCGGCAGCAGCACCGCCAGCGGCGACTCGCGGTAAGCGGTCAGTGCATCGCATTCGTAGGGAGCCGTGTCCTCGTGGCGGTACAGAATCGCCTCGGACGGCAAGATGCCGCGCAGTGCAGAGACGACTTCGGATTGGCGGCCGAACCGCGCTTGCGCGCTCTCGGCAGACACGATGTTCATGCCGCTATTATGCATCAGGCGCGATTACGAATTGCGCGGCGAAGGAGTAGGATCCTTGAGGAAAAGCAAAAGCAGCGGGGAGCATCGATGTTTCATCAATTGTTGACGCCCGTCGGTGACAGCCTGACCTTGTCATTCCTCGTGGCGCTGTTGCCTATCGCAACCGTCTTGGTGCTGCTCGGTTTGTTCAGGCGTCCCGCCTGGCAGGCAGCGTTGGCCGGCCTCGCGGTCGGCTCAGGTGTAGCCGTTACCATTTGGGATTTGCCGGCGCCGATCGCGTTCTCCGCCGCCGCAAACGGAGCGGTTTTTGCGCTCTGGCCGGTGATGTGGATCGTGATCAATGCGCTGTTCCTATACAACATTGCCGTTTCGTCCGGCCGTTTCGATGCATTTAGGGCGTGGGTCATCCACCATCTGCCGAACGACAGACGCGTGGTATTGGTCGCCGTTGGATTTTGTTTCGGCGCGCTGCTCGAGGGCGTGGCCGGATTCGGCACGCCCGTGGCAATCACCAGTTCCCTGCTCATCATGTGCGGATTTCCGGCACTCGAGGCCCTGGTTTTCGTATTGATCTTCAACACCACGCCGGTTGCATTCGGCGCGTTGGGAGCACCGGTGACGGTGCTGGGCGCGGTCACTGGATTGCCGGCGGTACAATTGGCGCAAATGGTCGGGCGCCAGCTGCCGTTGATGGCCGCCTTCCTGCCGTTTTATGTCATGGCCTTGTATGGCGGGTGGCGCTCGATACGCTCGCTGTGGCCGATGCTGGCGGTGGCAGGATTGAGTTTCGGCATTGCGCAGTTCACGGCCTCCAACTATTTGGACTACACGCTGACCGACGTATTTGCCGCGCTGGGTTCCCTGGGTGCAACCCTGTTGTTCCTGCAGGTTTGGAAGCCGGCGGCCGACCCGGAATTCGCCATCGATCGCCAGAGCGCGGCAGCCCAGTCGGCGCCGGGATCGCGAACCGTGGCAGCCTGGCAGGGGTGGATGCCGTGGCTCATCGTGACGGCGACCGTCATATTGTGGACGTACTTGAAAGTGGCCACGGTGGCGCAGCACTCCATTGCGTGGCCGGGCCTGGACAAGGCTGTGTCGATCACGCTCTACAACGACAAGCCGTACGCCGCCGCTTATTCATTTCAGCCGCTTGGAACCGGCACGGCCATCCTTCTCGCTGCGTTGCTCACCGCTCTGTTGGTGGGCCTGCCGCTGCAGGAATTGGCCCGCTGTGCCGTGCGCACGATTCGCCAGATCTGGCAGGCGGTGCTCACCGTGATGTTGATCGTGGCCCTCGCCTACGTCATGAACTATTCGGGCATCGCCTACACGCTGGGGCTGGCGGTCGCGTCCACCGGACACGCCTTCATTCTGTTCTCGCCGTTCCTGGGCTGGATCGCGGTGTTTCTCTCGGGCAGCGACACTTCGGGGAATGCGCTGTTCGGCAATCTCCAGGTGGTCGCTGCACGTCAGCTCAATTTGAGCCCGGTGCTATTCGCCGCCACGAATTCATCCGGCGGCGTACTCGGCAAAATGATTTCCCCGCAAAACATCGCCACCGGAGTGTCGGTGACCAATTTGAAGGGCCAGGAAGGCGCGGTGCTGGCTCGCACTTTCACGCATAGCATCGTGCTCACCTTGGTACTGGTGCTGATCGTCATCGTCCAGCAATACGTGGTGCCCGGAGTCATTCCGAATATCGTCGCGAAATAAAGAAACGCTAGACGCGGGCCGCCACCGGAATCAAGGCGCCGGTGACCGCGTCGGCGGCGTCCGAGAGTAGAAAGGCAATGACGTCGCCGAGTGCGGCCGGTTTGACCCAGCGGTCGAAGTCCGAGCCCGGCATATCCAGACGGTTGCGCGGTGTATCCAGAATACTCGGCAACAGCGCGTTCACGGTGATGCCGCGATCCTTCAATTCATCGGCAAGCGACTCGGTCAGTTTCGCGACGCCGGCCTTCGAGGCCGCGTAGGCAGCCATACCTGCAGCGGCTTTGACGGCACCCATGGCGCCGATATTGACGATGCGCCCGCGGCCCGAATCCAGCAAGTGAGGCAACGCCGCAGAGCAAGCAGCGACGCAGGTGCGCAGATTCATGCGATACATCGCATCCCATGTGTCCAACGTGCCGCCCTCCAGTTTCTCGAACTGAAAGCCGCCGGCAATGTTTACCAGGCCGTCCAAACGGCCGGCCGACTGGACGATCTGCGCCATCAATGTCGCCGCGACCTTGGAGTCGGCCAAGTCGCGGCCGCCGAAAACCAACTCCGCAGGCGGCTTGCCGGAGGGCAGCGGCGCATAATCGACCTCCGCCACCTTGGCGCCAAATCCGCGCAAGTTGGATGCAACCGCGGACCCAAGCGCACCGAAAGCTCCGGTTACCACCACCACTCGTCCCGCCAAATCAACGCGTAAGCTGCTCATGATGCGGATTCTACTGTGAAATCCGACAAGAGGGATATCGTCTGTGGTCAATCAATGATCAGCGCCGATTGGCCCGGGACATATAATCTTGAGGCAGCAAACGACAACCATAATTGCCGCGAGGACACGATGACGGATTTTGGGTGGCAGTCGACCAGCGACGAGGTGCTGGAGGGAATCGACCTGACCGGAAAGCGTGTGCTGGTCACGGGCGTGTCGGCCGGACTGGGCGTGGAAACGGCCCGGGCGCTCGCCGCACATGGCGCGGAGGTGGTCGGCACCGCGCGCGACATGCAAAAGGCGCACGCCGCGAGCGCTCCCATCCGCGATGCCTATGGCGGACGCTTCTCGCTCGTTGAACTGGACCTGGCAAACCTCGCCAGCGTCAGGGCCGCTGCCGCTGCCGTTCGGTCCGCCGGCAAGCGGCTCGATCTCATCATCGCCAATGCCGGCGTGATGGCCACGCCCTTGGGCCGCACCGCCGACGGCTTCGAAACGCAGTTCGGCACCAATCACCTGGGTCATTTTCTGCTGGTGAACTTGCTTGCCGATCTCATTCCCCCGGGCGGCCGAGTCGTCTGCGTATCTTCGGTCGGCCATCAGTTCGGCGATCTGGACCTGAACGATCCGAATTTCGAACAGCGGCGCTACCACCCCATCGCTGCCTATGGCGGCGCCAAAACGGCCGTGAATCTGTTCGTCGTGGAATTCGACCGCCGGCACAAGGCGCGCGGAGTTCGCGCCGCCGCAGTGCACCCCGGCGGCATCCTGACCGAACTCGCCCGTCATATGACCCAGGAACTGATTGACCAGATGATTGCCATAGTCATGAAGGAGAGCGAAACCTCATCGGCGCAGCGGGGATACAAGTCCGTTCCTCAGGGTGCTGCTACCACGCTGTGGGCTGCGGCTACGGCGCCGGCAGACATGGTGGGAGGCCGCTATTGCGAGGACTGCGCCGTGGCGAAAGTCGCTGCGAAAGGCAGCGGCGTGCGTCCCTATTCCATCGATCCGGAACGGGCCAAAGTGCTGTGGGCGAAGAGCGAGGAATTCGTGCGATGGCGATGACCACAGACACGGCGCTCGAACGCCGGGCGCTTGCCTGGATGGACGACCCCTACGGGGAGATCGGCTACTCGAACACGCGGATGCATTCGGTGCCTCGCGAGGAGGCGGATGCCCTGCAGCTCGCCGGGATCAATCTCAGGCTGGAACAGCGGCGCGCCCAAATCCCGGTGCTCGCCAAGCTGGCGGAGGCGCAGCACATCAGCCGCATCAGCCGGCTGGAGGAGGCGGCACCGCTTTTCTTCACGCACGACATGTACAAAAGCTACCCTGTGTCCCTGCTGGCCAAGTCGCGATTCGACCAGATCAACAAGTGGCTCGATCGGCTGACACCCTACGACATCTCAGGCCTTGTCGTCGGCGACGTCAAGTCCATCGACCAATGGCTCGACCGGGTCCGTGAGCAGACGCCGCTGGATGTGGCTACCTCTTCCGGGACCAGCGGCACGATGTCCTTCATCCCCAAATCCAAGCGCGATTACCGCACATCCGTCACGGGGCTTCGCGTGCAGCTGACGGAGCGCTTTGGAGATACCGCAACGCGGGCCGATTTCGACCAACCCATCCATGTGCTCACGCCCTTTTATCGCGACGGCTACAGCAACACTGCGCGGCTGCCGGTCTACTTCCTCGACACCTTTTGCAAAGGCGACCCGGCGCGGTTGCACACCGCCCTGCCGTTCAAGGCCAGTGCCGATCTGATCTGGCTGGCTGCGCGCCTGCGCGCCGCTCAGGCAAAGGGCGATACGAGCCGCATCGATGTGCCTGAAACGCTCCTCGCCCGCCGGGCGGAATGGGAAAGGATCGTCGCGGACACTCCCGCCCGGCAGGCCGCCTTCATCCGCGAGAAGGTGCCTGAGCTGCGTGGGCAGCGCGTCTTCGCGCTGGGCCTCACGAATTTGTTCTATGACATCGCTCGTTCCGGCCTGAACGCGGGCGTACACGCCGCGTTCGCGCCCAATTCGGTGGTGATGGCGGGCGGCGGCGGCAAGGGCAGCACGTTGCCGGATGATGCCGATGAGGTGATCCGCAGCTTCTTCCGCGCCCCGCTACGCGGCGCCTACGGCATGTCGGAGCAGAATTTCTACCTCGTCACTTGCGACCATGAGCGCCTGCATATCCCGCCATGGGTAACGGTGCTGTTGCTCGATCCGGACAGTGGTCAGCCGCTGCCGCGGGCGGGCGTGCAGACAGGCCGTGCCGCCTTTTTCGACCTGAGCCAGGACGGATCCTGGGGCGGGATCGTCACCGGCGACCGCATCAGCGTCGATTACGGTGCGTGCCCTTGCGGGCGAACGACGCTGCATATCGACAAGAAGATCCAGCGGTTCAGCGAGATTACGGGCGATGACGACAAGCTGACTTGCGCCGCCACGCCGGGGGCGCAGGCGGAGGCGCTGAACCTGCTGACTTCGCTTTAAGACAGGTCGCCCCCAACCTGTATTGCACCTGGAACCAGCGTCATCACTTCCAGTCAATACGCGCATCCATGCAGGGATGGTCAATATTTGATTTTCGGCGCGCAAGCCTGCTAAATCGCCATATTAAGAGGGCAGGCCTAGATGTCTGCGCACATAACGAAAAACTAGCAGGGGGATGCGATGAAAATTCGCTTAAGCATCGGTTTGCATGTCGCGGCTTTGTTGCTCATAGGCTCAGCTCTAGCCACACCGGCTTTGGCGCAAATTGCGCCGGGGGGCGCGAGTAACGCCACCCCGAGCGATTCGCTCGCTGAAATCCAGGTGACGGCGCAGCGGCGTTCGGAGAGCGTGCTGTCCGTGCCGCTGTCGATCAGCGCGGAATCGGGCGACCAGCTTGCCACCGGCGGTATCCAGGACATTACCGACATCGAATTGATCACGCCGGGAATGAATGTTTCGGACAGCAGCGGTTATACTCAGGTATACATCCGCGGCATCGGCAACAGCATCTTCGTCGGCGCCGATCCCAGCGTTGCGACCTTCATCGACGATGTGCCGCGCATCTATGGCTCGATGGTCAATAATTTTGTCGATGTGGAGCGCGTGGAAGTTCTTAAAGGGGCTCAAGGCGGTCTGTACGGGCGCAACGCGAGCGGCGGCGTCATCAATATCATCACCTACCAGCCCAGCACCACGGATTTCAAAGCCGATGCACGCCTGGAATACGGCGAGCACGAGACGTTCGAGGCGGCGACCTATTTCAACTTCCCGATTAGCGACCAGATTGCCCTGAGCGTGGCGGGCGAGCGCATCAAGCATAACCCGTACATCAGCAACGGCGCTCCCGAGGATCCCTACAGCGCAGCGAACTTTCCCGGCGGGTCTTTCATCGGCAATGCGGCGCAAACTGCGGCCTTCCTGAACTCAGGAGTCGATCCCACAGGTCTTGCAGACGCAGATTTCTACGCATTCGACGCCAAACTGCTGGTGAAGCCGACCGATAATTTCAAGATCACTTTCGCGGGCGATTTCAGCAACAAGAACGACACGGGCGGCAACCAGCTCGACCAAGTTACTCCGGCTGTAGCCCAGGGAACGCTGGAATATTTCCTCGGCGCCTATGCCGGTGCGACCCCCAATCTGCCGCCGGGATTCTTGAAAGGCAACTTGCCGAAATTCACCTCATCGCTCAACTCGCCCGGCTTCGTCGATTTGAAGGATTTTGGCGGGTCCGCGACCGCGGTACTGAATCTCCCGGGGGTCGATCTGACCTCGATCAGCGCCTATCGCGGCCAGCATACCGACTTCCTGACCGACTTAGGCGCCGCCTCGGTGCCGCTATTCGGCGCCCTGGTCGACAACGTCAAGCATTATAGTTATGAGGAGCTGCGCGCCGCCTCGACCTTCGACGGGCCGTTTCGTATTATCGGGGGCGCCAGCTACCTGACTTCGCACTACGTCGGAAACACCGACCTCAACATCCTCGATCCTCTCGTGGTCGGAGTGCCCACGGCTCACGCCATCGATTTCGTCAAGAACTATTCGGTCTATGTGCAGCCGGAATACGACATCACCAAGGAGCTGACGCTGACCGTGTCGGGCCGCTTCGTGAAGGAAATCAACACTGCCGAGTTCCCAGGCACGACGCCGCCCAACTCGGAAACCTTGGCGCAAGATAAATTCCTACCCTCGGCGACCTTGAGCTACAAACTGACGGGCGGCGGGAATGTCTATATCCGCTACGCCGAGGGCTTCAAGGCAGGCGGCGTCAATCCGGTGGCGCCGGCGAACGCCTTCACCAATCCGGCCACGCAAGGTGGTGTTTTCCAGGGTGAAACGGTCAAGACCTACGAGACCGGCGTGCGCATGCCGTTCTTGGACAATAAGATTCAGGCGACTGCCGCGGTGTTCTACAACGACTACAAGAATCTGCAGACTGCTGCGCACGCCAATGAGGCGCATGCCGCCATCATCGAAGCCATCATCAACGCGGGCAGCGCGAGAACCTATGGTGTCGAGGGCAGCTTGAACTGGCGCGTCACCACCCCGATCACCGTCGGAGTCTCAGCCGGCTATCTGAATGCCAAGTACAAGAACTTTGAAAATACCGATCCGACGGTCCTGGAAACCTTCAATCTCAGCGGCACGCGCTTGAGCAATGCGCCGGAGATACAGGCGTCGGTCTATGGCAATTACGACCAGCCCATCACCCCATCTCTACGGCTGGTGGCCAATGTATTGGTCAGTTATACCAGCAGCATACTTTTTGCGAACTCCGGCCTTCCCGGGATTTTGCCAGATGTCACGCAGTCGGCATATGCGCTGACCAATGCGCGTATCGGCATCCGCACGACGAACGACCGCTATGGGGTCTCGGTCTTTGCGAATAATCTCTTCAATACCGGCTACACGACCTACGGGTCATCGGCGGCGACAACCGGCAACCTCGTGACTTTGGGCAATCCGCGCATCGCGGGCGTGGAGGGAACCTTCAAATTCTGAACGAAGAGTGCCCCGGGCAGGAATCGAACCTGCGACCTAGCGCTTAGGAGGCACTCGCTCTATCCACTGAGCTACCGAGGCAGGAATATAAAGGCCGGAGTCAAGTCTCCGGCCTCATTCGATGGTGGAGGAGAAGGGGATCGAACCCTCGACCTTCGCATTGCGAACGCGACGCTCTCCCAACTGAGCTACTCCCCCCGAAAAGGGCGAGGAATACTAGCAGCAAAGGGCGGCATTGCCAAAGTCTGATGCGCCGCGATTGCGCAGCTAGGCTAGGATGTAGCCTAGGAGGACCCCCCGATGCTCAAAGCCGGTGAACGCGCTCCGGAATTTACGCTTCCGGACGCAACAGGGAAAGACCGCTCGCTGACGGAATTGCTCAGCCTGGGCGCGATAGTCCTGTATTTTTACCCGGCCGACTTCACGCCCGGCTGTACTCGTCAGGCCTGCACGCTGCGCGATCTGCACGATGATATTCAGAGGGCCGGCCTGCGCGTCGTCGGGGTCAGTCCGCAGGGCGCGGAGTCCCATGCGAAATTTCGCGACAAGTACAGCCTGCCGTTCGTGCTGCTGTCGGACCAGCAGAAGACCGTCATCAAAATGTACGGCGTCAACGGTCCTCTCGGCATTGGCGTGCGCCGCGCCTCGTTCCTGATCGACGGCAGCCGCCGCATCCGCGACGCGGTGCTCGCGGATTTCATGATAGGCCGCCACGCCGACTTCGTGCGCAAGGCCGTCATGCTGCGCGCGTCAAATCCTCAGTAGTTCAGCCGCAATAGGTTTGCATGTCCGATCCGCGGCACCGTCACCACATCGATGACGCGGTAATCCTCGGCATCCAGTTTCGCATCGTAGGCGACGCCGCTCAGCGCTGCGACTATCCCGGGAAAAACATCGAGATGCGCGATGATGAGCACACGCCCGCCGCCATGTTCGCGCAGAGCGCGGCGCGCGAGGGCTTTGCCGCCGGTCTCCGCCGCGATGCTGAGCGGAATACGCAGGCGCGCGGCCAGCGGCGCCGCCGCGAGACGGCTACTCGGCGCGCTCGATACGTAAATTGCGTCCAGGCGGCCGGGGCCCCCGGTGCCCCCAAACATGCGCGCCAGCAGCGCCGCTCGCTCCTCCTCCGCCGCCGCAGGTTTTGGGTCTACTGGAATCACGATCACCGTCGTCGAACCCGCTGTACCCCATACCCAGATCAGGAACAGGGCAAAAAGGAATGCCGCAGCGGCCGCGCCGGCAGTCAGCCAGATGGGGGTCAGAAACGGACGATGCTGCATCTTCACCCGGCTGTTATTCATAACTCATAATAGCAATGAACGCATTCGCGCCCAGATTGAAAATCGTGGTTCTCGCCGCCGGATTTTCCTCTCGATTGGGCCGGCCCAAGGCTCTGGCCCGTGTGCATGGCATCAGTCTGTTGCACAGGACAGTCAGGCTCGCCGCGGCCCTGGGCGCCGCACGCATCATCGTCGTGGTGCCGCCTGCCTTTGCTCGCTACCGCGCGGAGGCACCTCATCGAACCGTCAGGTGGGCGCGCAACCCGCACCGCGGCCGGGGCCTGTCCAGTTCTGTGCGTTGCGGCTTGAAGCATTCCGGATATTGCTCCGCCGTGCTGCTGCTGCCGGTCGACTTGGCCGCACTGAAGCTAAGGGATCTGAAGGGCTTGGTGTCCCGCTGGCGCGGGGCGCCGGGCCGGGTGTTCGCGACCCGACTGGCGAGCCGTACCCTTACGCACGGAGGCGCGCCGCTCATTTTGCCCGCCCGCTTCTTCCCGCGCGCACTCCGCGTACAGGGGGATGTGGGCCTGCGCGGACTGCTCGCCGACCTGCCCGGCGCCCAACGCGCATTGGTCGATCTACCGTCGGCGCGAATCGATGTCGATACGCTGGAGGATCTCGCCGCGGCACGGCGGCGATGGACCTAGGAAGCTGGCTCGGCCAAAGCCGCACAGCGCGGAAATTCGCGGAACGCGCGCACCACCGCATCGATTTTGGCGCGGGTCAGGTCCAGATGAGTCACCAAACGCGTACGCGGCGCCAGCGTTGCAACGATCCCGCGCCGAGCCAGGTGGTCCGAGAGCGCGGCGATCTCTTGCACCGGAATGTCGACATAAACGACGTTGGTCTGCGGTGCCGCAACGCGCAGGCCCGCCGCGCGCAGGCCATGCGCCAAATGCTCCGCGTTGTCGTGATCCTCGACCAGGCGTGCCACATGGTGTTCCAGGGCATATAGTCCGGCCGCGGCCAGCACTCCCGCCTGCCGCATGCCCCCGCCGAGCGCTTTGCGCCAACGCCGTGCATCTTCGATCAGCGCCCTCGACGCCACCAAAATAGAACCAACGGGCGCGCCCAAACCCTTCGAGAGACACACCGACACCGAATCGAACCCGCTCACCGCTTCGCGCACGGATATGTTCAGTTTGACCGCGGCGTTGAAGATGCGCGCCCCGTCGAGGTGTGTGGCGAGGCCCTTGGAATGAGCAAATTCGGTGATTTCGCGCAGATATTCCCGCGGCAGCACACGTCCGCCGATGGTGTTTTCCAACGCCAATAGCCGCGTGCGGGCGAAGTGAATGTCCGCGGGTTTGATGGCGGCGGCGATGCGATGCAGCGGTATCCCTCCACAAGGATCGTTCTCCAACGGCTGCGGCTGAATACTGCCGAGCACAGCCGCCCCGCCCTGCTCATACTTATAAGTATGAGCTTCCTGCCCCACCAGGTACTCATCGCCGCGAGCACAGTGCGCCATCAGCGCTGCCAGGTTGCTCTGCGTTCCGGATGGGAAAAACAGCGCGCTTTCGCATCCGAATTTTTCGGCAGCCAGCGCTTCGAGACGATTCACCGTGGGATCGTCGCCGTACACGTCGTCGCCCACTTCCGCGGCCGCCATCGCAGCGCGCATGCCGGGCGTGGGCCGAGTCACCGTGTCGCTGCGTAAATCCGCCAATTCCGTGATCGCCCTCACGCTCTGCCGCAACGTCTGCCCAACCATATTATTTACTGCTCCGGGAAATCATCGCTGCGGCCTCGCTCTCGGCCCGCCAGGTTCAATTATGCTATACCGGCGCCGATATAAGCAGTACGGGCATTCCCGCACTGAAGCGCAATATGCAAGCTAACTACAACATCTGGCTCGCGACGCTGTCCATTTGCGTTGCCGTGCTGGTGTCTTACACCGCACTGTCGTTGGTTGCGCGCGTCTCGGCGGCGCGCGCCGAACTGCGCCGCGTTTGGCTCACCGGCGGCGCGCTGGCCATGGGCATCGGCATCTGGTCGATGCATTTCATCGGCATGATGGCGCTTTCCCTGCCCGTCGCGCTGCGTTACGACATCGCGACCACCGCGGGCTCGTTGCTGATCGCCGTGCTGACCTCGGGGTGCGCGCTCAGCATCGCTGCGTCGCAGCGTCTGGGCTGGCGGCGTTTGGCCGCAGGTTCTGTGGCCATGGGAGCGGGCATTTCCGCCATGCACTATTGCGGTATGAGCGCCATACGAATGCGACCCGCGATCGGCTACGACTTCATGCTGGTGGCCGCTTCGATTCTGATCGCGGTACTCGCCTCGTTTGCCGCGCTGTGGCTCGCCTTCAAGCTGAAAACCGGCCGGTCCTGGCAGTTGGCAGCCGTGCGGTTCATGGCCGCGCTGATCATGGGACTGGCGATCAGCGGCATGCACTACACCGGTATGGCCGCCTCGCGATTCGCAGCCGGCGCCTACTGCGTCGCAGGCAGTCCGATCAACAACCAGACGCTCGGCAGCATCATCGGAATCATCACGGTCGGCCTGCTGGCGATCGCGCTCATCACCGCGGTATTCGATGCGCATCTGCAGTCGCGCAGCGCAATTCAGGAGCAGAAATCCCGTACCAGCGAGGAACGGCTGCGCCAGATATCCGACAATCTGCCCGCGCTAATCGCCTACTGGGATCGAAACGGCATTTGCCGCTTCGCCAACCGTGCCTGCTGCGAGCGCCTCAGGCTCACCCCGGAGCAGATGATAGGCATGTCCTTTTCCGCACTGTTCGGTTCGGCGACCGACGGCAATCCGCATTACAACGCCGCGCGAGACGCGCATATGGCAGCGGCGCTGCGCGGTGAGCGGCAGCTTTTCGATCAGAGCGATGTGCTCGAGGATGGCCGCGTGGCCCACTGGCAGAGCGAGTTCGTGCCGCATTGGAGCGAGGGCGAGGTGGTAGGCCTCTACGCTCTGGTGGTCGACATCACCGAGCGCAAGATCGCAGAAGGACTGGTGCGTCAACAGGAAGCGCGTCTGTCGACCATGAGCCGCATGGGCGAGATCGGCTGTTGGGAATTGGAAGCGGGAGCCACGAGCCCGTACTGGTCGGACATGGTCTATCACATTCACGATCTGACCGCCGGAGAACTTCCGCCGCTCGACAGGGCACTGGATTTCTACCCGCCGTCGACCCGGGAATTGGTCTCAGAAGCGGTTCAAGCCGCTTTTACCGAGGGCAAGGCCTACGACTTCGTGGCGCCCTTCATCACCGCGAAGGGTCGGCATCGCTGGGTGCGTTCGATCGGTCAGCCGCAATGGGTGGATGGGCAGTACCGGCGGATCGTCGGCGCACTCCAGGACGTCACGGACGCCAGAGAGGCCGAGGAGCATTTGCGTGCGGCGAAGAATGCGGCCGAGTCCGCGAACCGCGCCAAGAGCGAGTTCCTGGCCAACATGAGTCACGAAATTCGCACGCCGCTCAATGGCGTGATCGGCATGACGGGCCTGTTGCTCGACAGCCAGCTCGGAACCCAGCAGCGCGAATACGCCGAGATCGTGCGTTCCAGCGGCGAGTCATTGCTGGCGCTGATCACCGATATACTGGATTTCTCCAAGATCGAGGCCGGCCATTTGGAATTGGAGTGCATCGACTTCGATGTGCAAAGCGTCATCGAGGACAGCATCGATGCGGTGGCGCTGCGCGCTGCGGAAAAAGGCATCGAGCTGCTGGCGGACTTCGACCCTGCGGCGCCGAGGTTTTTCCGCGGCGACCCCACGCGGCTGCGCCAGGTGTTGTTGAACCTGTTGAGCAACGCGGTCAAATTCACCGGCAGCGGCGAAGTTGCGCTGGCACTGACCATGGGTGCGGGACACGACGGACTCGCCGCCCTGAGTTTCGCGGTACGCGACACCGGTATCGGCATACCGTCGGATCGCATCAATACGCTGTTCGCCCCTTTCATTCAGGCGGACACTTCCACGACTCGAAAATTCGGCGGCACCGGGCTTGGGTTGTCCATCTCGAAGCGCCTCGCCGAGGCGATGGGCGGCAGCATCGAGGTCGACAGCATCGTCGGCGAGGGTTCGACATTTCACTTCATTGTCAATCTGCGGCCGTCCGAGATGGCTGTGAACCCCGAGGCCGGCAATCGTCTCTCCGGCGTGCGCGTGCTCATCGTCAGCGGCACGCGCAGCAGCAGCCGAACCCTCGAACGCCAACTAGCGCCCGAAGGCGCCGTGCTGACGTTTGCGGGGAGCGCCGCGCACGCCCTCGATCAATATCAAAAAATGCTCGATGACGACGAGCCCGCCGCAGTCGTCCTCATCGACAACAATCTCGACGGTCGTGACGGCATCTGGCTGGCTCAACAAATACGTCACTGCGCTGCTCCTCCGGCAGCCCTGGTGCTGCTGACTTCGCTGTCGGCGTCGGCTCCCGACGGCGATGAGAAATTGATCGATCGGGTGATCACCAAACCGGCGAGAAGCACTGTGCTGGTGCGCGCGCTGGCGGAGCTGACGGGCTCGCCGGGTGCGCGCCCCGAGCGCCAGAACGGCGCCGCGCGGGAACTGCCGTTCGGCGGCGTGAGGATCCTGTTGGCGGAGGACAATCCGGTGAATCAGCAGCTTGCGTGCCGCCTGCTGCAGCGGCTCGGCGCCCACGTTGTGGTCGCGAACAATGGCCTGGAAGCGCTGCGTGCACTACAGGAGGGGGACTTCGATGCAGTCCTGATGGATTGTCAAATGCCGGAGATGGACGGCTACGAAGCGACTCGGCAGCTGCGCGGTAGCGCTTCGACGGCGCGCAATCCCAAAATACCCGTGATCGCGCTGACTGCGCATGCACTGGCGACCGACCGCGCCAAGTGCTTGGCGGCGGGAATGGACGACTATCTCACCAAGCCCATCAACCCCGCTCAACTGCAGCGCGCACTCTTGAGATCGTTGCCCTCGACCCGAGAAATCGCATCCCGGGTCGGCGCCGATGATGATGTTTTGTTCGATGAAGCCGCGCTGCTGACCCGCACCGCAGACGATCGCGATTTCGCCCGCGAGTTGATCGCATTGTTCATGCAAACCGGCGACGCAACGCTGTGGGAGCTCACGCACCGCGACACGGATTGCGACACGGTGCGCAAGCTCGCGCACAACCTCAAGGGGTCGGCGGCCGCCGCCGCCGCGGGCGACGTCGCTGCGCGCGCGGAGATTCTTGAACGGGTCGCCGGCACCGCGGAGGCCGTGTCGGCGCTGCTCGCCCTCGACGCTAGCTTCAGGCGCACCGTATTGCATTGGAAACGATCCGGTTGGATCGTTCAAGTAATGCACCCGCGGGCCGATACCCGGGCACGCGCAACGAAATGAGTCGGAGGCAGTAAATTATGTCCAGTGCATCGGCTCCCACCTATAAATCCGGCAAAAAATCCGTTGCCGCTTCCAACAGCACAGCCTCGCCGGAGTCCCGCGGTGCCGCATTGGAATTTCTTGCGCGCCTGGCGGCCGAGGTTTCCGGGGGCACCGTGGACTTGCCCTGCTTTCCTGACGTTGTGATCCGCATCCGCAGGACTTTGGACGATCCGAGCACGACCCCCGAACAGACCGTGACCGTGGTGGGCGCCGAGCCACGCCTGGCCGCGCGTCTGCTCCAGACCGCAAATTCCGCCGCGTTCAACACCACCGGCAAGCCCCTGACGGATCTTCGCACCGCGATCACGCGCCTGGGACAGCAGCTGGTGCAAAGCGCCGCCATGGCCTACGCCGTACAACAGATGAAGGACGAGCAATCGCTGCGCTCGATCGCCAAGCCGATGAGCGCGCTATGGCAGGAGTGCATTACGGTTGCATCGATCAGCCACGTGGTCGCACGCCGCACCAAGGTGGCTCCCGACACCGCTTTCCTGACGGGTCTGTTGCACGGTATCGGACGGCTCTACATCATGGTGCGCGCCGTCGGCCACGGCGGCGCGTTTGGCGACGATGCGTCCTTCATCGATCTGGTGGCCGGTTGGCATGCCCAGATCGGCAAGGCGGTGTTGGAAAACTGGCAATTCCCGGAAGAAATGGCGGAAGCCATCGGCAATCAAACGGAGTATGAGCGGCGCTGGCGGCACGACGCGGATCTAACCGACGTGCTGATCTCCAGCATCGTATTGGCAGACGCAATGAAGAGCCCCGCACCGCGCGCAATCGCCATGGAGGGCATCAGCGCCTTCCAAACCATCGGCCTGAATAATCAAGATTGTGCCGCCATCCTGACCCACGCCGAGTACCAGGTCGGATCGCTGCACGACGCGCTGGGCTGCTGATCCTCGCGCTGGGCTGCTGATCCTTTAGGGACTCGAGGCGCTGGGCGCTGCCTGAGCGTCCCGATCGACGGGCTTTGGCGGCGCGACGCCGTGGCAGCCGATACCCTCGCCGCACACTTGATTGACCGGGCAAACGACCGGTGTGCCCTTCACGCAGCCCCTGGCATCGGCATTGGTCGAATGCGGTGCGCAGCGCTCCCGGCCGTTGCAGGCGCGCTTATCATCGCAATCGTCATCGGTGAGGCACGCACCCGCCTGCTGCGCCCGATCTTCGGTAGCCAGTTCGCCCTGGCGCGCAATCACGCCGGAGAGCGTCATTCCCAAAAGCTTCTGCGGCTCGCCGCTGCTCGAAGGCAGCTCCACATCGGCGGCGATGATTTCGAATGGCGCAGCCAGCGCGCTGCCGGAGCGATAGTAGAGCGCGAAGCGCTGAACATTGCGCGGCTCGAGCACCTCACTCAGCTTCAAGGGAATCAAGTGCGTGGAATCGGGCAGCCACGGCTCGGTGTGCGCCACGGGCAACCGCCGCACTATCCCGCTGGTTTCATAGATGCGCAATTCAAGATCACTCCCGGGAGTCAATTCCTCGGCACCGATGACGATGCGAATTTCGAGCTGCCGCACGGGCGCCGCCGCGGCGTTTGCGGCCCACAGCAACGCAGCCGACAGAAGCAACCAGAGGGGGGATGGCCGGTGAGGTTTCATGGCGCTTATCATAGCTCAGCGCCGCCGGCGCCGCCGCGAGGCCACCTTATGGTAAACGTATAGCCTCGATCCCCTGACAGCACCCTCGGCCTGGAGCCCATTGACGCATGAACGACATTTCCAGTTTCGGCATCACCAAGAAATGGCCGGCTCAGCATCCCGGGCGCATCCAGCTGTACTCCTTGCCCACGCCAAACGGCGTGAAGGTTTCCATCATGCTGGAGGAGACCGCATTGCCGTATGAGGCGCATCGGGTGAGCTTCAACGACGACGAGCAGAAGAGCGCGGAGTTCCTCTCCCTGAATCCGAATGGGAAGATTCCAGCCCTGCTCGATCCCGACGGCCCGGACGGCAGGCCCCTCGCTCTGGCCGAATCGGGTGCCATCCTGATTTATCTGGCCGACAAGGCGCGGCGCTTTCTGGCGTCAGGCGCCGCGGGGCGCTACGAAACCGTTCAATGGCTGATGTTTCAGATGAGCGGCATCGGTCCCATGTTCGGTCAGGTCGGATTTTTTCACAAATTCGCCGGCAAAGACTACGAGGATAAGCGTCCATTGCAGCGCTACGTGAGCGAGTCCCGGCGCCTGCTCGGCGTTCTCGATCAGCGGCTCAAAGACCGCGCGTGGATCATGGGAGACGAGTACTCAATCGCCGACATCGCCACCTTTCCGTGGATCAATAATTTGGCCGGCTTCTACGATGCCGGCGCGCTGGTAGGAATCGAGGAATTCACCCATGTCGCTCGGGCGCTGAAGGCGTTCATGGCACGCCCGGCCGTATCGCGCGGACTCGCCATACCCGGCCAACCCTAGCCGCGGCGGCGCCGCAAGCGCTTGGCGATCGCCGCGGAAAGCTCGTGCATTTCCTCGATGCGCACCAGCAGGCCGGCCGCGGCGAAGATCAACGCGCCGGCGACGATGGTTGCCAGCAGCGCGCAGAGCTTGATCCACAAGGCTTCGGTTCGCCAGTCGCCGAGCAACCAGCGCGAGGACGCGGCGCACACCGCCGCGAGCGCAGCGCAGGCGACGCTGATTTTCGCCAGCAACATCAGCATGCGCCGCGATTCGAGGCCGTGCAGTTGCCGCCGCATCAGCGCGTACAGCAACAGGAAATTGCAGGTGGCGATGCAGCCCGTCGAGAAAGCGAGTCCGCGGTGACCCCAGCCCAGGTGGAACGTGAACATCCAGTTGAACAGCAGGTTCATTCCCACCGCCAGAAGACTCACCAGCATCGGCGTCTTGCGCCGCTCCAATGCGTAGAAGGCGTTCACCAGAACCTTGAGCGCCGCGTATCCTGCCAGGCCGATGGCATAAAAGCGCAGCGCCCCGGCAGCCTGCTCGGCTTGATAGGCGTTGAAATTCCCATGTTGGTACACCACCGAAACGATGGGCTCGGCCAGCATCATCAATCCCACGGTCGAGGGAATGGCCAGCAGAAATGCCAGGCGCATGGCGCGCGCCAGTTCGCTGCGAAATGCATCCATTTGCTGCGCGACCACCAGTCGCGACAACAACGGCAACGTGACCGTGCCCAATGCCACCCCGAATAATCCCAGCGGCAGCTGCATCAGGCGAAATGCAGCTGCCAGCCAGCCGATCGGACCGTCGCCCAGTCCCGAGGCAAACATGGAATTGATCAATACATTGATTTGCGTGGTGCTCGCCGCGATGACCGATGGACCCATCAGCAGCAAGATCGCCTTGACCCCGGCATCGCGCCACGCGAAATCAGGGCGATAGCGGTAATGCAAACGGGACAGCGAAGGCAACTGCACCAGTAATTGCAGCGCCCCTCCCAATACCGTTCCGAATGCCACCCCGATCAGCGCCCGCGGACCGAAGTGCGGATCGATCCAGTAACCCAGGATCAAGCCGCCGACAATCGAGCCGATATTGAAGAAGCTCGACGCCATGGCGGGCATGCCGAACACATTCTTTGCATTCAGCATTCCCATCACCAGCGCCGCCAGCGACACCAGCAGGATGAAGGGAAACATGATCCGCGTCAGCTGTGCCGTGAACGCCGCCTTCTCGGGAGAAAAGCCCGGCGCCAGCAGCGCCACCAGCGAGCCGGAGAAAACCATGCCTGCGATGCAGATCAATCCCAACGCAACGGCCGTCAGCGTGGCGACCTTGTTCGCCAGCCGCCAAGCGGCATCATCACCGCCGCGCGCGACGGTCTTGCTGAAGGTGGTTACGAAGGCGGTCGAAAGCGCACCCTCGGCGAACATATCGCGCAGTAAATTGGGAATTCGGAATGCAGCGATGAAGGCGTCCATCGCGCCGCCTCCACCGAATAAACCGAAGAAGATCTGCTCGCGCGCCAGCCCCAGAATCCGGCTGCACATGACTGCCAAGGTGATGATGCCGGCAGCCTTGGTATTGAGGCGCTCGGTCTGTCGATCGGCATTTGCGGCGTCGGCCACCGGAGAAGGCTTGTTACTCATGAACACCGCGCGTCAGCTTGAGCGTCGATAGTCTACAGTGCCCCTCTCTAACCGGTACCGATCATCGCCACTACGGTGATCGCCATGACCGCCGTGGCCGCCCAGCCTAAGCGGCGCAGGCGCGGTCGGATCACGAAGTCCCCCATGATGTCCTTGCGCGAGGCCAGCAGCATCATGACTGCCATGATGGGCACCGCGATGATGCCGTTG
>Ga0182024_10009639_pt1 | contig 19911 bp, 18 predicted proteins | sample P32metaG_FD_120480 | JGI IMG/M metagenome (GOLD analysis project Ga0182024, IMG submission 120480) | Permafrost microbial communities from Stordalen Mire, Sweden - P3-2 metaG (Illumina Assembly) | ecosystem: Environmental > Terrestrial > Soil > Wetlands > Permafrost | place: Sweden: Stordalen... | reverse complement strand
TGACAAGCACAGCGGGGGCGTGACTTACGGAGGGTATTCGGAAAGCATTGTCGTCGCCGAACGCTTCGTGCTCCACGTTCCAAAGAACCTCGATCTTGCCGGAACCGCGCCCTTGCTGTGCGCCGGAATCACCACCTACTCGCCCATGCGCCACTGGGGCGTGACCAAAGGCAAGAAGGTCGGCGTGGTCGGTCTTGGCGGATTGGGCCACATGGGCGTGAAGTTCGCGCACGCGCTCGGAGCTCAGACTGTCGTATTCACCACCTCGCCGGGAAAGAAGGACGACGCCCTGCGCCTGGGCGCCGATGAGGTCGTCGTCTCGCACGATGCCAACCAGATGGCCAGGCACGCCGGCAGCTTCGACTTCATTCTCGACGCCGTCGCCGCCGACCACGACATCAACGCATTGATCGGCATGCTGCGGCGTGACGGCAACATCACCATGGTTGGCGCGCCGGAAAAGCCGCTCCCCGTCGCCGTCTTCGGCCTCATCTTCGGACGCCGCGGCCTCTCCGGTTCTCTTATCGGCGGCCTTCCCGAAACGCAGGAGATGCTCGACTTCTGCGGCAAGCACAACATTACCGCCGACGTCGAGGTCATCCCCATTCAGAAGGTCAACGAAGCCTACGAGCGGCTGCTCAAGTCCGATGTGAAGTACCGCTTTTCTATCGATATGGCTTCGCTCAAGGCTGAGTAACCGTTGAACGATGCGCTCGCGTTTTGCGTGCGGAGCGCTCCGTTGCAGAGCAGTTTGAGAAAATCACAGGAGAAATAATGCAGAAGCGCAAATTGGGAAGGAGTAATCTGGAAGTTTCAACTCTCGGGCTCGGTTGCATGGGAATGAGTTTTTCGTATGGGCCGCCGAAGGACAAGCAGGAGATGATCGGAGTTCTGCGGGCCGCCGTCGACCGGGGTATCACATTCTTCGACACAGCGGAGGTCTACGGGCCGTTCACGAACGAGGAGCTGCTGGGCGAAGCGCTCTCTCCTGTGCGCGACAAGGTGGTGATTGCCACCAAGTTCGGGTTCAATCTCAATCCCGATGGAAGCCCGGGCTGGCAGGGACTCAACAGCCGGCCCGAGCGCATCAGGCAGGTTGCGGATGCTTCGCTCAAGCGCCTCAAGATCGATGCCATCGATCTGTTTTATCAGCACCGCGTTGACCCAGCTGTGCCGATTGAAGACGTGGCGGGAGCGGTGAAGGAGCTGATCCAGCAGGGCAAGGTCAAGCACTTCGGCATGTCTGAAGCAGCGGCAAATACGATTCGCCGCGCACATGCGGTGCAGCCGGTGACCGCAGTGCAGAGCGAGTACTCGCTATGGTGGAGGCGGCCAGAGGAAGAGGTGATCCCTATGCTGGAGGAACTCGGCATCGGCTTTGTGCCGTATAGCCCGCTGGGCAAGGGATTCCTCACGGGAAAGATGGACGAGAAGACCGAGCTTGGCAAGGGCGATTTCCGCGGCACTCTGCCTCGCTTTACGCCTGAGGCGCGCAAGGCCAATCAGGCGGTGGTCGATCTGCTCACCAGCATCGGCAAGCAGAAGGGAGCAACGCCTGCGCAGATTGCGCTTGCGTGGCTGCTTGCGCAGAAACCGTGGATTGTTCCCATCCCGGGCACAACGAAGCTTCACCGCCTGGAAGAGAACATCGGAGCCGTTGCCATCGAGCTTTCGCCAGACGATCTTCAAAAGATTGAAAGCGCAGCAGCGAAGATAACGGTGGAAGGCGCGCGGTATCCGGAGCATCTTGAGAAAATGACCGGCCTCTGAGCACCGGAATGAATTGGTCGCGGTCACAGGAGAGAACAGTCAATGGAGATCAAGCGAAGCGGTTCCCAACCTTCGGGAAAAGGACCGGCAGACTGGTTCACAGGCACGGTGCGCATCGACCCGCTTTTTAGCGCGCCGGATCCTGCGCGCGTTGTTGGCGCGAGCGTCACCTTTGAACCCGGTGCGCGCACCGCATGGCATACGCATCCGCTCGGCCAAACCCTGATCGTCTCCTTCGGCTTCGGCCGGGCGCAGCGCTGGGGCGGTCCCATCGAGGAGATACGGCCAGGGGACGTGATCTGGTTTTCGCCTGGAGAGAAGCATTGGCACGGAGCATCGCCAACCACTGCGATGACCCATATCGCCATTCAGGAAAAGCTCGACGGCAAAACCGTCGATTGGATGGAGCAGGTGAGCGAGGAGCAATACCAGCCGAAATCCTGAAGCCGAACCCGAAGCTTGTGTTTTTCTGCTTCCGTCTGGTTCGGTTTCGGAACGCATAGAGCCGGGCGGGCTTTCGATCTCCATCGCTTTCGAAGCCGTCATCAGACCTGTCGAGAGGGCCTTACCGCCGTGTTCCCCTTGTCCAATCAGGTTAGCTCGGCGAAGGATGGCGCGGTCCCTCCGTTGCGTGCCCCGGGCGTGGTTCAAACTGCTCCGACCGTCGAGATCTTTGCCGGTAGGCTGAGTCCCAATGCACGCTCGCATCTGAAGGAGGCACCCCTGCAGTCCATTCCAGCATCTTAAACGAAGCTGCAAGTGCTCAAACCACAGAGGTGGGCCTTTGAAAAACGATCCGGTAAACGGCATGATCGATGAAACGGTGAGAAGCGCCGAACACAAGGGCGGCGAATTGACCAGCCAAACCCAAATGCAGGTAGAAGATATGGCTCAACAGGTAAAGAGTAAGGTTGAGACTACCTGGGGCAACGCGCTGGATGTGGTCGATACGCCAATGAGCGAACGGCACTTCAGCCCGGGCAACATGTTTAGCTGGCGCGGGACGCAGCGGCGAACCTCGGAGAGAATTAAAACAGTGCCTCGTCTGTTTCCTCGGCAGCCGTTAATCTGTTATGAAATGCAGTTGCAGGCATTTAAATTGCTTTCTCGACTCGTGCTTTGAAACATAGAGAGCCTACGCCCGGCCCTGCCGCATCGACATCCACGCCATCCGGATGGATTCGATCGTTCGCCAAAGCCATCGGCCCCGGCATCATCACTGGTGCAGCCGACGACGACCCATCGGGCATCGCTACCTATTCCGTTGCCGGCGCACAGCTCGGAACCAGGCTTCTGTGGACCGCGCTGCTGACCTGGCCGCTCATGGCCGCGGTTCAGATGATGTGTGCCCGCATCGGCAAGGTGACCGGCCAAGGCCTCGCCGCGAACTTCACGCAGCGATTTCCAAAATGGCTCCTGCTCACGTTTGTTATTGCCCTTCTGGCCGCGAACACAATTAACATTGCCGCGGACCTGGCCGGTATGGCGGATGCGGCTGCAATGCTATCCGGCTTGAATTCCCACTGGTTTGTTGTGACATTCGCAATTCTTATTTCCTGGGCGACGGTCCGGCTCCAGTATCATCAGATTGCCAATGTGCTCAAGTGGCTTGTCCTGGTCCTCTTCGCATACCCTATCACGGCATTTGTGGTGGGAGCCGACTGGGGCCAGGTGCTGCGCGATACCCTTCTGCCGTCGATCCCGCGCAGCAAAGCGGAGTGGGAAACGCTGGTCGCCATTCTTGGCACAACCATCAGTCCGTACTTGTTCTTCTGGCAGGCAAGCGAAGAAGTTGAAGAAGAGAAGTCGGCAGGCCAGACTGCACTTGCACAACGCAGAGGAGCTACACAAGAAGAGATTGTTTTGAGAAACGTCGATGTCGGCGTGGGCGCATTCTTCTCCAACATGGTCATGTTCTTCATCATCCTCACCACCGCCGTCACCCTTAACCGGCACGGCCTTGTGAACATCGAAACTTCGCGCCAGGCAGCCGAAGCCCTGCGGCCCTTCGCCGGCAAATTCGCCGCGAGCCTGTTCACGCTGGGGATTGTCGGCGTTGGTTTCCTTGCCATCCCCACGCTCGCGGGATCCGCCGCGTACGCCTTCGCTGAGACCTTAGGGTGGCGCCAGGGCCTGAACAAAAAACTACGACAGGCGCGCTGGTTTTATGCTCTGATCCTGGGTTCAACAGGCGTCGGTGTCGCCCTGGACTTCATCGGCATCAACCCCGTGAAGGCGCTCTACTGGACCGCTGTCATCAACGGTCTGCTGGCTCCTTTCCTCCTGGTCGGAATTCTGGTCATCGCTGCGGACAAGAAGTTGATGCAAGGTCAGCCAAGTTCACGCCTGGGATGGCTTGTCGTGGCTATCACCACAGCGGCCATGTTTGCCGCAGGAGTAGCAATGTTTGTTGTCTAGTTGGGAAGCATAGAGGAACGCGGCCCTTCAAACTCAGCCTGTGCGTGCCGACGATGTCCGCAAAGCGTGCTTCTTTCCCGCATCGATTTTGCGCAGACCGCGAATCTTCCATATTCCGAAAGTTGCGCCGGCCAGCACCAGTCCCACGAATACGCAGAGCAGCGGCGTCGACCATTTCTGCAGGCCTCCGGAATACATGCGTACGATGTTGCGCCCGTATGTCACGCCAAGCCATGCGATGAAACAATAGCGCAGGCTGCGAGCCGCACCGAAGACGATGAGGAAGCGCCTGCAGGAGACCCCGAGCGCGCCCGAGGCCAGCGCAAATGGCAACAGCGGAATCGGCGGAGGAAGCAAGGTGGGAATAAAGACTGCGAGAATGCTGTGACTCTGCACCCACCGGACGACTCGCTGAAGAAGACGCGCCGGCACGTAGTGTTGCAGTGCCGCTTCACCGCCGCGGCGACCGACCTGCCAGGTGGTGTAACCGCCAAGGATGCTCCCGGCAATGGCGCAGGGAGCCAGAAGCAACGGATCTCCGCTGTGCGCCACGAGCCACAACAGCAGCAGATCGGTGCTGCCCGGGATGGGCAGCGGGATTACCGAAGAATCGATGACTGCGACGAAGAACAGCCCGAAGACTCCCAGGTGCGTGAGCCAGTGTGGCATCACGGAAGGCTTTACGCGCGACCCTCGGGACAGAGCAGTTTGTATGAAAGAAATACTCATGCGGATTGCTCTCTGATCTTGCACTTGGGGCTTCAGGACCCGAATAAGCAGTGGCCCTATTCCGCCGCCGCGTCATGCAATGTAAACCAGTAGTACCTTCGCCAGCAGAACATGCACCGGACCGGCCGCAGCGCGAACATGCTCAGCAGTCCATCCAACGACCGCAACTCCGCAGGCTTGAATTTGAGCGAATTGCAGCGCGGACACTCGCGCCGGATCCACACAAAATGCGGCACCCAGTTGGGCCACTTGCGGTTTGAGAAGTTCATCTCTACTGCTCCTAACGGCCGGCAACAAGGCCGCGCGGTTGTGTAATTGCTTCCGGCGAGCTTGAGTTGGCATCCAGCCATGCGAGCGACGAACGTATGCTTCCGGTGGCCAGGGCCATCGACGAGTCCGATGCCCCATAGTAAAGGTTGATGGTGTCTCCGTCTTCGGCAATCGTCTGGCCGCATGGGAATACGACATCCTTGACATCTCCTCCGCGCTCATAAGCCGCTTCAGGACCGAACATCCAGGAGTCTCCCCTCTGTAGACAAATCTCGGGCTTGTCCAGATCAAAGAGGGCCAGGCCCAGACGATAAATACTTCCCGACGCAGTTTGACGCACTCCGTGATAAATGGTCAGCCATCCCTTGGCTGTTTCAATCGGCGGAGAGCAGAGGCCAATCTTGTTTGCATCCCACCATCCGCCGCGGCGCGCCTCGAGCATGATCTTGTGACCGCCCCAGTGGCGCAGATCGGGTGAATAGGAGATCCACATGTGCGCGCCGAGCGTCGTAACCGGCCTGTGAATCAGCGCCCAAAGCCCGCCAATCTTTCTGGGAAGCAGAGCCGCGTCCTTGTCCTCCGGCTGCATGATGACGCCATACCGCTCAAATGTCTTGAAGTCTTTCGTCATGGCCAGCGAGACACCGGGACCGCCGCGCGAAAAGGAAGTGTAAGCGATGGCGTATTGCTCGAGTTCCGGGACGTAGGTAATACGCGGATCTTCTATGCCCCAAAGCTCTTCAGGATAATCGCGAGGGTTGGCCGGCAGGGTCGGCTGCGCATCGATTCGCCAATTGTCGATCCCATTCGCCGAACGCGCAGCGCACAAGTGTGAAAGGCCTCGCCGATCCTCGACGCGACAGAGCAGCAACGTGTCACCATCGGCAAGTTTTGCGACCCCTGCATTGAATACGCTGTTAATTGGATAGGGCCAGTTGTTCTGCGTGAGGATCGGATTACACGCACAGCGGGTGAACAGAGGAAGCCCTGTGTGTGTTTCCACGTGAGTTTCATGGGCAGGCCAATCTTTCGATAAAACCGCAGAGCCATTCGTATTCAAGAGGAGGAACTCATTTCAAGATGCCGTTCCCGTGCGTTTGTCACTTTGGCCTCCTGCATTTCCAGCAGGGCCATCAGGAACGAAAGGGTTGACTCCGCTCCCTGGTTTTCATTAATTCGATCGGGATGCAGGCCGTCTCTGCAACCGCCTGTTGTTGCGTCATAGAGCGGCGCCTGCAAGTCGTTCTTGCCGAGAAACCAGCCGAAGACTCGTTGCGCCTCCTCAAACCACTGTCCTTCTTCGGTGAGCCTGTATACCTCAAGGCACGCCGAGATGGTTGCGCATGCCTCCACGGGCTGCTGATCGAAGCGCGCCTTTTCATTTCCTTCAACAAAGAAGCCGTTGGACCCGATGGGTACAAAAATCTCCGCATCGTCGCGGTGCTGCTCGGCGACAAGCCACTTTAGAGAATCCATTCCAGCTTCGATCATCCTCTGATTGTCGCTGCACCATCCCGCCAGAATAAGTGCCTGCGACAGCCTGGCGTTCGAGTAGGAGAGGCTCCTCTCAAACCATCGCCATTTCGCCGTGTGGGTGCGCTCATAGATATCGAGCAGGCGATTCGCCAGCGCATTGCGGGTTGCCTGGACGGCCCGGTCCCCAGGATACCAGTCCAGATAGGCTTGCATGCCCAGAATGCTATAAGCCCATGCACGCGGACTGCCAAGGGTGAGGGTCGCTGGAACAGCAGCTTCAAAAAGCCTTCCAGCCGCTCCGCGCAGACCCGCGTTCTGTGAATGGCCTAACACGCTGCCCAGGGACCACAAGGCGCGGCCATGGCTGTCATCCGAACCAACGTCTTCCAGCCATCTGCGGTCATAGCTGAGAAAGTTCCTGAATCTCCCCGTATCGCGGCTGAATGCAAGCCACAAAAACGCAAGGTAGCGATGGGAGAGTTCTGCAAAGAGCTGTCCAGCCCCGTTGGCCGGTAATTCATCGAGAAGGGTGGCCACGCTCAGCGCCCGCGCATTGTCATCGGTCGTATAGCCTTCGCTGGAGTTGGGCACGCTGAAGATTGCGTGTTGCAGAATGCCGGTGTCGTCGGTCAGCCTCAACATGTGATCTGTTTTCAATGCGGGCAGGTAATTGATCGCCTCCATTGCAACGTCGTCCTTGTGCGCTGCCCTTGGCCGCAACGTACGTTCGAAGCGCGCACGCTGGAAACTGGCCATATACTTTTGCGCGGTCTTTGGCCAGATCGTCTCGCGTGAATGCAGATAGGCCCGCTTGCGCATCGCATGTCGTTCCCCATCGTTATCCAGGAGCCGCAGCACAGCTTCAGCAATGGCCGCGGGATCATCGAAAGGGACGATCACGCCCCGCTTATCGGCCAGCAACTCTTTCGCGTGCCAATACGGCGTGGAAATAATTGCCTTCCCTGCTCCGAGAGCGATGGCCAGCGTCCCGGATACGATCTGCGCCTCCTGCCGGTAAGGCGTAATGTAAATATCCGCCGCGCCCACGTGCTCAACCAGTTCCTCTGCGCTGACAAACCGATTGACGAGCATCAGGTTCGATGAAACTCCAAGCTGCCCGGCCAGGGCCTGCAATTCTTCCCGGTATCTCTCCCCGTCGCGCCTGCGGATATGCGGATGCGTCACGCCAGACACAATGTAGACCACGTTGGAATGCCTTCCCAGAATTTCCGGCAAAGCTCGAATTACATTCTCAATTCCCTTGTTTGGCGACAGCAATCCGAAGGTGAGCAAGACTGACTTCCCTTCGGTCCCAAACCGGTCTTTAAAGTAGTTGGGATCCATGAACGGGAAATCGGGAACGCCGTGCGGAATGATATCGATCTTTTCGTTCGGAACTGCGTATATCTCGCGCAGAAACTGCGCCGCTTGCTCGCTCATGACAATCAGCCGATCGGAAAGACGCGCTATCTCTTCGAGCACCATGCGCTGATTTGGATCCGGATCGCGCAGTACGCTGTGCAGCGTAGTTACAACCGGCATTTTCAATTTGCGCAGAAAGGTCAGGATGTGGCGGCCCGCAATGCCGCCGTAGATCCCGTATTCGTGCTGGACGCAGACCAAATCGTTGCCGTTGAAATTGAGAAATTCCGCGGCCCGTTCGTAGGAGGTCAGATCCTCCTGCTCCAGTTCCAGGCGCACTTGCTCCGGATACTGGTAGCTCGATTCCGGATCGTTGACGGGAATGGCAAACAGACGCCCCTCGCCGTATCCGTCCGCGACTGCCGTACATAGATCCGTCGTAAATGTAGCAATGCCGCACTGGCGCGGCAGATAGTTCCCGACAAACGCAATGCGTGTCGGCAACGGCAGACTGTAACTGGTCGACGGAACCGGCAGGAGAGCAGCGGATTGAACGCCCCAGGGTAGGTATTCATCGAGATTGGCGCCATTGAGAGTCATGCTGCCTGCTTTCGCTTTTGTCAGACTGCTTGAAGTGTGCAGCGGAGAACTTTCAAGGGCACTGCGCTCTATAGCTGTTCCGCAATTGCCGTACCCCGAAACCACTACCCTAAAGTGGCTCTTTCCTCAAGAAAAAGCCGCCCTCCGCAAAGTCACGTAGGGCATGCGAATTGTGGAACCGCTCTAAACGAGGCCGCCGCAACTTTGCGAGCGCGTCACCTTAGCTTCCAGTTGTTGCGTTGACCGGACTGCCAACTGCATCGCCGGATCAAACGAGTTTGTCGTCCGTTGACGGGTACCATCCGGGCGGCCTGGCTGGAAGCCGACAACTGCCGATACACGGACAATTGAGAGGGACGAATATCCATTGGCGCGCTTTAGCACAGCAGCGCAGGGTGAGGACAAGCGCAGGATGAGGACAGCCGTCAACAATCTTCCTGTTCATCCTCTCATCTTTTCGAATTGCATGGTTGAGCAACAGTGCTCATCTCGACGTGATCCAACTCCCGACGCTCTAGCTACCTGCAAAGACTGGCTCGCTTCATTTCGAGTGGACTTTCCTGCATCTTGAGAAATCAATACGATGGCTATCCGGGTCGTCTCCATGGGACCCAGGCCAGGTCTCCACTCAGAACGTAAATAGCAAGCGCCGCCGCCATGAAGAAAGCACCTACCCAGAAGCGCCAGTCACGGTGCATGCGCCTCCAGTAAGGCCCTGGATCGGGCTCTCCCGTGTCGCTGCTGTTTCCTTCGCGGTTGTGCTTGTTGCCGGTCATTCCTTTTCCTTTCCTGCCCCTGCGGTGTACCTGGAAGATCCGACAATCTATCGCTGGCGAAGAAATAAGACGGCCACGGTAACGAGATCGGCAGCTAAAACCGCGTTGCATCGAGAGCCGGCTGGGCTGGTCAACGGCCTGTCGAGCGTGGCCGGTTCACTGCCTGTATTCCACGGAGGCAACAGCCTCCTGGTTTTCCCTTTGATTCGACTCGAACGACAACTCCTGGAGAGCGTGATACAGGACTTCCCGTCTTACCTCTTTGATCGGCTTTGGGTGTATTACCGTCATCCCTCCGACCAAATTGCTCAGGTCCAGGTAAGACTGGCGATTGGAATGGAGAAACTCGAGCGGGTATTCAGGTTTTCGCGCCCAAGCCTTGGCCGGATCCGCATCCAGCAGATAGCTGATGTCAGGCCTGGGAACGATGTTCATGATCAGTCGGATATATGCCCGGATGGCCGGATTGCCGAGAGTAAGGTTGGCAAGCTCGTCGTAGATATATCGGTCGAAAATTACAAGATCGGCCTCCGTGCGCAATGCTTTCCCGACCGCGACCCGGACTGAGAAAGCATCGAAGAAGTAAAGACATAACCGCACCCCGGTCATGAACCATGACCTGACGTTTTTATCTCGCCGGACAATGGGCGCGGAGGGGGTTCCAACTCCTTTGTCGCCCTTAAAGACGGTGTGCCCGGTCGCTTCCCGAAGTGAGGTCAACGTGGCAATGTCATCCCAGAACCTGATCGATAAGACCCGCAGCCCATCCTGATTCAACTGCGAGGACAGAGCTTCGATCTGCGTACTTTTCCCCGCGCCGTCGATACCGGAAAAACTTACGAGGATAGTTTGCCTGTGCTTTCGGAGGGGCCGCATTGCTTTGCTCCATCATCGCGTTCAGTGTTTCGGGTTCTATGTCAGTTCGGCCGGCTTGGGCTCGCTTTGGAGAGTCCCACTACAGTTCCCACGGCGACGGCAGCGCCCACGATCACTCCAACTCTGATCAGGATAGTACGCGCGCGCCGCTGTTTCGCAGGGGCAATCACTGCTCCGGCAGGTCTGGACGCAGCAACTCCGGTGGTCTTTTCATACGGCGCAGCAGCCGTTCCGACCGGTTTGGGAGCAGTGTTCTGTTGTTGATCCGACGGAGACTGCGAAACACCGGACTGTCCACTCCGATCGGCAGTTTGCGAGCGCGCCGGGGCTGGACTGTCCGGGTATGCGGCTTCAGACCGGCTCGTGTCCGCGCCCGAATTCCCGGTTCGACTATCCGAATCTTTGGGCTGATTTTGCGCGGAGGACACACTCTGCTGCTGGCCGCCGGGTGCTTGTCGCGGCGATGCTCCGGCCGCTTCCGTTATCGGGAAGGCCAGCAACATCACCAGGCCGCCGGCAATTTGTCTTTTTAACCACACCATCGAAATTCTCATAGATCCCCTCCCCGACGATCCGTTCCCCGACCTGGTCATACTTCGCCTCTCACAATGGGCAACCCGAAGCGATTATGCTGTATTTTCCGCTGCCGGATGTGAGCCGAATGACACATACTCGTTCGCGGGTCTATCTGCCGGAAGTCGGCTGAAGCTGCTCACCGCTTCAGCACTTGTTTCAAAGATTTCAAAGAGCCGTTCGACGCCGGTGAGTTCCAGAACCGACCTTACCTCTTGAGGGACGGCTGCAAGCTTGACGTCGCCGTTACGCTTCATGGCTTCCTCCAGGCAACAGAGCAGCAGGTTGATCGCAGGCCTGTCCATGCGGCGCAGGTTGGAACAGTCAAGCACGATCGAGGGGCGATCAACGTTGATCGAGCCCTCCAATTCGCCAAGAAACCGCCGCCCTTGCCTCACGCTCAAAGTTTCCGGAAGCCGCTCGACCTTCACAGCGCATACTCGATTTGTCATATCCACGTCCTGATTTGGATTCCGTGCTTCGTTCTGTCTCTTTGTTCTGTCCCTTTGTTCTTTTTCCAGGTTCGAACATCGTCGACTTCAGCCAAGAAAGGGCAACAACCCCATCCACGGCCTCTGCCACCGCGTCAGGAATCATCCGGGGTTCTGCAAGAGCCGTGCAAGCTCAGCCTCGGGATTACGTATGACGCGAGCCAGGGTATTTCTCCCATAGCGGAAAAGAGTGAGGGGGTTGGTGTTGTACCAACAACACTCTGACATCCGGGGCGACAGTCCGCACAGAAAGCGAAGTTTCTTCAGGCTGCCCGGCGCAGCCAGCATCGCTGCTACCAGCCGATGATTTCCATCCAAAACCGTCAGAGGCTCGCTCTCATTGAGTCCGATGAGGATCACAGCGCTGAAGCCGTGATCCTCCTGGAGAAGCTGGTCGCCAATGGCAGCAATCTTAGCCAGGAATGGAGCATCGACCTTGTGTTGACGCGTGCTCATGGCCTGGGCAATCTCGGTAATCGAGAAATTACCCTTCGCCAGCTTTCGCCACTGGGCTCGTGGAAATACCCTGATCTGGCCGAGGTCGGCTTCGCTGATTTCCATTTCATACCAATCGGTCCCGGCAGGAATCTCTTTCCACAGGGCAAGATGGCGAATGTAGAGCAGTGCACGGCGTTTTGCATTTTCGTCGTCATTGTCGAGATCGGGCGTGCTTACAATTTCACGCAGACTTTCCTGGTACTCCCGAAATGCCGGAGTGTCAAAGTCGCTTTTCAGAAACTCCGCAATGACTTCATCTTCCGATATGGCCCGAATGAGCCTGGCGGGCCCAAAACTGCCCGCCAAAAGCAAATCTTTTGGAGTAGTTAGTGAATCCATGAGGAATGGCAATGCCACACAGATGAGCAGACCGATCATTAAGACCAGTTGTACGAAGATGACCTGGTGTAAAGAGGAATGAAAGCGGTAGATCGCTGCGATCACCACACCGCTGAACGCCAGCTGACTCCAGCTTGTATTGGTAATCTTGTAGGACATTTCGAAAGTGATAATCACCACGCTGAGCGAGAAGACGATGGTCGTAATAGCGTAGAGCGCAAGAAGATAGGGGAGGTTGTAAGTTCCAACAATCTCGAATCCGGATCCAAATAGAGCTGTCCACATCCTGGCTGGAGCGATGGCCAGACCGATGGCTAAAACGGAACCGATGATCAATACCAGTGACAGCGAGGTCGCGATGACCCTGAGATCCCTTCTCTCCTCATGGCGGGTGCCCGCAACCAGCGGAAACATGCTGTTGACGACCGATGAGGAAAAGGCGAATATCACCCGGCCAACCATGGCTACCGCCGCATACAGGCCCGCCTCATCCGCAGAGAAAAAGTGCTTCACCAGCACGATGTCACAGTTGTTGATGAGCACCTGGCCGGCGAAGAAGATCATTGCCTGGGATGTTTCGTGAAGGGCATACGAAAGACGAAGAGGGTTTGGAACTCGTCCAACCAGTCTAGGTGCGGCGGTGAGATAGGCCACCACGACTGCGGCAGCATTGGCCGCGATAACTCCCTCGACGCCCATGCCCAACAGGACCAAAAGGACCGATCCGCCGAGTCGGAAAATTCCCTCGACGACAAGATTGCCGGCCAGGCGGCGAAAACCGTAAATGCCCTGAATGTAGCCCCGCCGGCATCCCAACGGAACGTAGAAAGCTGCGCCTACGGCGAGCAGAGCGACGAGCATGGGATCGGGCAGATCCAGATAACTCGCAATCGCGCCCTGAAACGTCAACAGGGTGAGTGCAACGAGGATCCCGCATCCCCACGCGCCGCGATGGAAACTGCGATAAACCGCAGCCTTGCCCTCCAGCGAGCTCTGTTGTGCCACAGTCTTAGCCGAGATGATTTGAAAGGACAGCGTCACCGCGGATATCAGGGTGAGGATAGTATAGACAACCGTCGCCTGCCCGAAACCATCGGGGCCGAGAAAGCGCGCAACTGCGATATTGTAGGCGAGGTTCGTCGCGGTTGTCAGCCCCGAGCCGGAGAGCAAGACAACACTGCCCGAGACAATGCGCGCCTGCAGCGTCTTCGTATTTTGGGTCAAAGCATTCACCGCACCCTTGAATCCCCCGGTTCAATTCGCAAGAAGTGCTCTGGCTCGGGCTGGAAATATAGCTAGAGTTGCACCGGCAGCCTATACGATGCGAAAAGTCAGGTTGCGGCTGCTCACAGGCTGTAATCGATGCAGTTATTTGCTGCATTGTTGACAACCCGGACGATCCCAATAGCCTCTAATAGACAAGCCGATGTTAAATCGTATTAGCACTGCATTCTTTTTTCTTCTTCTGCTGTCGCACGGGTGCTCTGACCTCCAGGTCGGCCATGGGCAGCCGCTGAAATATCGGGCAACCGGGAACGCACCGCAGACAATCGCCGTGTACGAAGCCTGGTTCGGACATCCCAGGCATATCTCCGTCGGCTACTCTTCGCAGGATCCAGCTGAGATCAACAAGCAGATTCGTCAGGCGAAATCCTTGGGGATTTCGGCGTTTGTGGTGGACTGGTACGGGGACCGTGAGCCCTTCATCGATCGCAGCTATGCCTTGATGCAGTCCGCGGCTGCGAGCGATCAGTTCCAGGTCGCGATGATGTACGACGAAACCGACGACGAAGACGGGGCGACCGACGAAGCCCTGGCGGATTTTACGATGTTCCATGACACTTATCTCTCGCCGAAGGCACCGGGACATCAGGCATATCTCACCTATGAAGGCCGGCCTGTGATCTTCATCTTTCCGAAAGGCCGGCACACGGACTGGAACAAAGTACGTGCGCTGGTGAACAAATGGAGCGCTCCACCCTGGCTTATCTATGAGAACCTTCCCGGCCCGGATGCAGCCGCATTTGATGGCTTCTACGCCTGGGTAAGTCCAGTCCAAGGGGGCGACGGCAGCAACTGGGGACAGCAATATCTGAACGATTTCTATCAAACAATGGAATCAAAGTATTCCGACAGGATTATTGTTGGGGGCGTGTGGTCAACTTTCGACGACAGCAAGGCCTCCTGGGGGCTTAACCGGCATATATCGGCGCGATGCGGACAGACGTTTGCCGATACGTCTGACTTCTGGCATAAGTACTTCCCCTCTGACGATCCTCCGCCTTTCATGATGGTCGACACATGGAATGACCACGAGGAGGGCACGGCCGTCGAGGACGGGATTCCCACCTGCGGCTCCGCAACGCCGGTGCTCACTCCAACTGCCGGGAAATCCCCGGCGGTGCAGGGAAAACCATAGAGGGTGCAAAGGCGAGCATGATCTGTTTCATCCGAGGGTCAGGCAGAGTCATTTCCAGAATCGCGCTGCATGTTCAGACCAGGTTGTTGCCATCCCAGACATCTGCGCTGCGAACCGGTTCTGCGCGGTGAGCCGAAGTGCGGAAACAGAGATCCTCCGACGCTTGCCGGAGGATCTCCCCATCTCTACGCGGCTTCGGTTGCATCCTTCTCCAAATGGCCGTTCGCTTGGTCCAGATGGCCGTTGGCGTGGTCCCAATGACCGCTGGCATGATCCACGTGGCCGTTGGCCTGGTCCCAATGACTGTTGCCATGATCCACCTGGCCATTGGTCTGGTCCCAATGCCTGTTGGCATAGTCCATTTGGCCGTTGCTTTGCGCTGCGATTGCGGCTAATTGATGCGGAACCGTGACCGCTGTACGGTGGACCGTACTGATGATCGAGAGGGGCCGGCTCCGAACCTCGTCATACACGCGTCCAAGATATTCTCCCAGCACGCCCAGGCACAGCAGCAGCAGCCCTCCTACGAAGAATACTGAGGCTGCAACACCCAATCCCATAGTCCCCACTGCGCTTTTGGAGAGAAGCATGCAGAATGCCAGAAGGCCAGCCAAGGAGCTGGCGAAAGCAAACAGCGCGAAACTGAGTCGCAAAGGTTTGTAGCTGAAGCTGGTGATCGCATCCATCGCGTACTTGATCCGGCTTAAGAAGGAGAGCTTGCCTTCGCCGGCCAACCGGTCCTGGCGATCGTAGTAGACCACTTTGTTTCGATAGCCGACCCAGGCACGAAGCCCCGGCAGGTACCGGTTCTTCTCTCCCATGGCATTGACCGAATCGACGGCCTTTCGATCCATGAGACTGAATATCCCGGCGTTGAGAGGGATCGGATAGTCGGAGAGTGCTCCCATGACCCGATAGAAGAGAGGAAAAAGCTTGGCCAGGATTTTGCGCCGTTCCTGCCGGCTCTTTCTTACCGCGACAACCACCTCAGCGCCCTCCCGCCAGGCACTGATCAGTTTCGGAAGAACTTCCGGTGGATCCTGAAAATCACCGTCCATCAGGATGACTGCGTTACCCCGCGCCATCTGAATGCCGGCAGAGATGGCGCCCATGTGGCCCCAGTTGCGGGAGAGTTCCACCACCACTACATGGGGATCCATGGCCTGCAGTCCTCTCAGCAACTGCAGAGAGAAATCTGTGGAACCATCGTTGACGTACACCACTTCCCATTGTGTGCGAGCGCTTTCCAGAGCCAATGCAACAGCCTCATGGAACCGCATAATCAATTCTTCTTCGTTATAGATAGGTACGACGACTGAAATCATTTGCGTCTCCAGGGGTTTCCGGGATGTGCGTTCATGAAGAAGCTCTCTCTCGCTCGCCTTTCCTTGCCGCCCGAAACAACGGTCACGGCAACTGCGGATTCGAGATATTGCATCAATTGAGCGCTGCCTGGAAAACTCGCACCCTCCATCGTACTTCGGCAGGTGTTAAAACTATGACGTATCTGGCGCTCATGTGCTGTATTGTTTTGACCTTGCCGTGATCGACGATCTGCAGGTCGTATGCGACATCGTCCGTGAGCTCGATGGAAAGCCCTTCAGGCGAGTAGAAGACGATCTGGATGTCATGCGCGCGGTCCTGATAGTGCGTATGAATTCCCAGCGCGGTTTGCTGCAGGATGGTCTCCGTGAGTTTGTCCCTGGCAGTTCCTACGAATGCCGGGTCGAGCAGATCGGCGCGATTCTGCTCCAGCGCGGCGCTTAGATTTTGCCATGACTGCAGATAGTCGCGAATCGCTGCTTTCCCGGTTTGCTCCGGCAAAGTCCGAGGGCCTCGCAGGTTCGGCGGTTCCACAAGCACTGTTGCCTGAGCGGACCCGATGGCCAGGTTCATGGCAAACAATGAGCAAAGGATCAGGAGGGACTTGAGCATAGTCACTTCTCCCAACGAATCTGATTCCCCAGCACAACGCCGCTCGCCACAGAGATCGTTGCCCCGCTATGGTCGGCCATTTGCACCTCCGCAATTCCGCGCTTGAGAGGTGCGTCCACGGTCGATTGACCGCCTTTATAAGCTTCGGTGAAAGTCACGATGGTTCCGTCCGGCACCGCATTTCCGTTGCAATCGCGCACTGGATCCGTTCTCAGCTGCAGCTCCCGGCCGGACTGTTCTACGATCATCTTCAACCCGCACGGATCGCCCGGCACCTGCTCTACGACACGGGCACTGGAAATGCGATCGATTCGAGCCACAAATCGATCGATGCCTTGTTGCGCTGTGGAATCCATTACCGTCCACGCGGCGCCATCCTGGGTTTCCACAATACGCTTCTGTACGGCGCCAGACGGGCTCGACAGTTCAAAGGATACGGAGGTTGGCGCGACAATCAAATTGTGATAGACGTCGAAAACATACGCGGCGCCGGTGATGCCATCGTGCAAGCCGACCGGCAGGCGAGAAGGCCTGGCGAGAAAGCTCAGGTCCGTGGGGCTACTTGCAGGCAGAACATCGAATGCGCTGCTCTCTGTGGACGAGTCCTCTGCCAGAATAGCAACGTAATGGCCGGCATTGAACAGCGACCCAGCGGGAAAGAATGTCGTCTCTCCCAGTTGCACATCACGCTTCAAAACCGACCCAGGGCCGACCACGTACAGCGTCGCTTTCCCGCTCCCGCCGCTCTGAATTGAGAAGGCGGCGCCGGCTTCGACGGTTTTGGGCAAGGTCATGCTTCCAGCTTCGGCAAAAGCCAGCTGCGTTGTCGCAATGGCCAGTCCGCCCAGCACGACTGCGAATCTGGCTCTCACAGGGAACCTCCCGCACTGTAGGTCGCAATGACTGTGCGCTGGCTGCTGATGTTCCTCGCCAGATCCTCAGGAACACGGATTTCAAATGGAACCGCGGTCGCGGGTAAGAGCGCCTGGTCGATATACTCATCTGCAACCCAGACCACATGGCCGGTCTTATCGTAAAAAGTTCCTAGAACATGCGCCACATTCACGATCTGGCCGCTTTGATTGATGAGTTGTCCGGTCAATGAGGCTCCCGGAGCCGGGTGCAACTGCTCATTCTCGATTTCGATAACCGGGTCCGCCGAGGCCGCAATAAGAGCTGACATAGGAGTCATGCGGATGCTGCCGACGTTGGACAACGACACATCGGGAAACTTGATGAGAAATGGCGTCACTTGTTTGGGCAGCAGGAGGTGCGAGATCTTATCGAAGCTGCCTTCGGTCGCCATCGGCGATTGATCCTTTGCGAGCAGCGTCGCGCTCACCGATACATAGGCAGGCACAACATCCTCGTTGAGAAGTTCTCCCAGGATCACCACTCCGTCGGCCCGTTCTACAGGGTACATATCCACAATGCGCACATGAGGCGCTTCCACGTCCTGCGCGCCCCAATCGTCTCCTGCGCCGCGGTAGATAACGTCCCAGCGCAGATAATTCACGGGGATGACCTGCGGCGGCACTCTGACCTCTTTGACGATGGGCCACTCCGGTTCCCAGCGATCGCCATTTTTCACTACGCGCAGGTCGCGTGTCGTTGCAGAACTGCCAACGACGGTAGCCCAGTGCAATTTGAGCTCAACCTCGGCTTCGTTGGCGGAGGAGTGAAGCGGCCGCACCTCGAATTTGTCCAGCGTGGTGTAGGTGAGAAGGCTGGGGTAGTATCCCGTCAAGTCATGCACCAACTCCGGCTCTGTAAACTGCGCCTTGTTGGCGAGACTGTCATATGCCTTTCCCCAGGCTTGCGTGCGGATTTCGTCCCCCAGATTCTCGACTGCCTCTTCCGGCGTTGAAGACGAACGCAGTATGCCGGTACGGCCGGCATAGGCTGCTGCAGAGGGCACGGGCCAAACTGTTCCTATCACCAGCAGTGCCACCGTCGTAGCGCCGAGAAATGCCGCCAGCAAGCGTCCCGTGTTCATGAGGCCAGACTCCCTTGCATTCGATTCTCATCGGAGGCGATAAGGTCGCCGCCTTGGCGCGCTTGCCGTCTCTTCTCTGGAATCAGAATTACCAGTATTGCCAGCAGGCTGCTGCCGAAGGGGAGAATGCCCCACATCAGGCCTTGCCAGCGGGGAGGCATTTGCGGCGCGTTCACCTGCATCGCCGGCGGCACGCCGTCCTTGCTCCATACCGTGATGGTGTTGTCTTCCAGAGTGTCCACCTGGCGCCAGCCGGCAAAGGACAGCAGCGGGTCGTAGTAGTGATCCCGTACGAAGACCCATTTCAGTCCATAATGGTCTGCGTGCATCAGCATGGCGCGGAGTGCGTCGAGACCCGCCTCGCCAAAACCCTTCGAATTGGTGAGCGCAGCCGCGCCGTAGCGGGTCAGTTCCGGCAGCATCCGCCCGGAATTCCATTCGCCATCCACGCTGCCGGCGTCCGTCATCATGGCCAGCCGCGCAATTTTGTTGCCGAATCCCAGGGTGACGTAGCGATACTGATCGTGGCCGTCGCGATTGAGCCAGGAAGCGACCGTATTCACCTTGAGATCCTCGGCGTCCGCCGGCCGAAAAGTCGCCCAACCCACTGCCAGCGCACAGGTGAGGGCCGCAGCCGTGGTCAAACCGACAACCGCACCGGTTCGGTATCGATCGACAAGCTCGGCGGCCAGGAGTCCCACAAACGGCAGGGCAAGCAAAGTTGCCCAATAGCTGAAACGCTCCATGGTCAGCACGTCGAATGCCCGTCCAAGCAGAAGATGCCCCACCGGTGTCGTGCCGCCGAGCCCCACCAGAAATGCCACCCAGAATCCAAACAGCAAGGGGCGAAGCCGAACCGCCATGGAACCGCGCAGAAAAATGAACGGAAGTGCCAGAATCAAGGCTCCATAAGGGACGACGAAGTAGTTGAGACCCCATTGCGGGCTCAGTATGTAATTTGCCCGGCTGGGGTGCGGGATGGGCGTCTGCGTGACGGGATAATGAATCAACGCGATCCAGAACGGAAGCAGCACGACCGCAATGGCGACGGCTACCACCATCACGATGGTCACCGTGCGAAGCACAAAGGCCGGTGTCGAAACTCGTTCGCCGTCCTCGCGGTCAAGCATCACCAACGCCAGCACCGGCACGGCAAAGAGGATTGACCCAAAAAGCAGCGTGGCATGGTGAGCGGCAGCAGCCGCCGTGAAAAGCACACTCGCTTTGAGAAACGATCGCCATTTGCCGTGCCTGACCCACTCGAACAGAAACGTAAGCGCATTCAAGTAAATTGGCGCCGCACAGGTGGTGCCCAACTGCCCCGCGGAGTAAACCAGGAAGCTTTCCGAACCTAGAAAGACACTGGCCAAAGCGGCTATCGAT
>Ga0182024_10009638_pt1 | contig 19911 bp, 20 predicted proteins | sample P32metaG_FD_120480 | JGI IMG/M metagenome (GOLD analysis project Ga0182024, IMG submission 120480) | Permafrost microbial communities from Stordalen Mire, Sweden - P3-2 metaG (Illumina Assembly) | ecosystem: Environmental > Terrestrial > Soil > Wetlands > Permafrost | place: Sweden: Stordalen... | reverse complement strand
GTGGGCTCCTCAGCCACGGGTACGTGGTGCCCAGCCTGCGGGCGGCCACGCGCACCCAGGTCGGCGAGGCGATCCGGGTGGGCCCCCGCCCCATGCCCAACTTTGGCCCCGGCCAGTTCACCGACCAGCAGGTTTCTGCGATAGCGGACTACGTCTATTACCTGGGCCACACCCCGGACCCCGGCGGTCTCGGGATCGCCCACTTCGGCCCGGTCCCGGAGGGCTTTGTCGGAGTGATCTTCGGGCTCGGGGTACTGCTCCTGTGTTCGAGGCTGATAGGGAACCGTGGGTAGGCCATGACTGCGACCGAGTCCCCAAAGATCTTCACTGGCACGCACGGACCTGATGACGGTGCCGGCGAAGGCACCCCCTGGCCGCACGACGTCCCGCCGGACCAGGACGACACCTGGTACCCGCTGCGCGACGACCCCTGGCGTGCGAAGCGGATGGAGTACTTCATCGCCTTTCTTTGGGTAGTCGCGGCGCTGTGCGGCGTCGGTCTCGCGATCGTGTACTGCCTAGGCGGCCAAGCTGAGCTCGAGGGGCTGTTCCTGCTCGTCGGGTTCGGCCTCCTCGGGATCGGCCTGTTGTTGTGGGCGCGCAACCTGCTCCCAGGCCACGACGTCACGGCCAGCCGAGGGACCGACCACCGGACCTCGAGCCCGGAGGAACGAGCCGCCGTGGTCGAATCGTTATCGCGAGGGACCGACGCCATGATGTCCCGGCGGGGCTTCCTTGTGAAGAAGGTGCTCGTGCCGGTGGGGGGGATATTCGGCCTGGCGGCGATCTTCCCGCTCGCCTCGCTCGGTGCCCGGCCTGGACGGGCTCTCTACCACACCAAGTGGTACAAGGGCGCGAGGCTCGTGACCGAAGACAACATCGCTCTCCATGTGGACGACATCGTGGTCGACGGCCTCATGACCGTGTTCCCCGAAGGTTATATAGACGACCCGACGTCTCCGGTTGTCGTGCTGAACATCGGGGGCGACCCGATCAAAGCTCGCGCCGGCCAGGGCGGTTTCGAGGTGATCTCGGGCGCCAACGGCATTGTCGCTTTCTCAAAGATTTGTACGCACGCCGGCTGCGCTGTCAGCTTGTTCAACGTCTTGTCGATGCAGCTGATCTGCCCTTGCCACCAGTCGACCTTCAACATCCTCCAGGACGCCGCGCCTGTGTTCGGCCCGGCGCCGAGGCCCCTACCTCAGTTACCTCTAGGCATCCGCCCTGACGGTTACCTGATCGCCTTGAGCGATTTCATCGAGCCCATCGGCCCAGGTTTCTGGAACAGGTCAGGGGACTGAAGTATGGGCGTCGTACAGCTGAACCTGCGTCTCGAGCACTCATGAGCACCGTCGCAGAGCGTTCGGCCGCCCGCAAGAGGGCCAAGCGCGAACAACAGCTACTGGACTGGGCGGACGACCGTCTCGGCTCATCGACCTGGGTCCGTTCGGCGCTCGACAAGATCTTCCCGGACCACTGGTCGTTCATGGTCGGCGAGATCGCCATGTACTGTTTCGTTCTTTTAATCGTGACGGGTATTTACCTGGCGCTTTTCTACAAGGCGTCCGATGCGATCGTGATCTATCACGGGCCTTACAAACCCCTCGACGGCCAGTCCATGACCGAGGCGTTCGCATCGACGCTCAACATCTCGTTCAGCGTACGAGCGGGCCTGGTAATGCGTCAGGCGCACCACTGGGCTGCGAACATATTCCTGGCCGCAGTTGCGTTCCACATGTGCCGGGTATTTTTCACGGGGGCGTTCCGCCGTCCTCGCGAGATCAACTGGGTTATTGGCGTCACGCTGTTGCTTATCGCAATGCTCGAGGGTTTTTCCGGGTATTCGCTACCCGACGACCTTCTCTCGGGTTCCGGTCTGCGAGTGGTCTTTTCGATTGTGCAGTCGATACCCTTCGCAGGTCCCTGGCTTGCTTTCAACGTATGGGGCGGAGCGTTCCCGGGCACCGTGTTCTTCGCGAGGCTATTCGTCATCCATGAGTTCCTGTTCCCATTGGCCCTCGCAGGTCTCCTCGGCGGCCATCTCGCAATTCTCTGGCACCAAAAGCACACAGACTTCGCCGGGCCCGGCAAGACCGAGCACAACATCGTCGGGAGCCGGCTCTGGCCTCAGTACACGATCAAGTCCACGGCACTGCTCATGTTCATAGCGGCCGTGATCTTCGGCCTGGGCGGTCTAATCCAGATAAACCCCATCTGGGTTTACGGCCCGTTCGAAGCGGCCCGGGCGAGCGCCGGCACCCAACCCGACTGGTACGTCGGGTGGCTCGACGGCGGCCTGCGCCTCTGGCCGCACTGGGAGTTCCGCAGCTTCGGCCACGAGATCCCGAACCCGTTCTTCCCGGGCATCGTCCTGCCAGGGATCGTCTTCAACGTGATATACGCCTGGCCCTGGATCGACAAGAAGCTTTTTGGCGACTATGAAGAGCACAACCTCCTTGACAGGCCACGCGACAAGCCGTTGCGTACTGCGATCGGTGTCGCGGCTCTTCTGTTTTTCTTCGACCTAACCCTCGCGAGCGCGACCGACCTCATCGGCAACGCCCTGCAGATGTCCTTCGAGCTGCTGATCGAAATCCTCCAGTACGGATCCTTCATAGGCCCGATAGTGGGCGGCGTCATCGCCTACCGGACCTGCGTCCTTTTGAAGAACACCAATGCGCACCCGATCCAGCGGCCCGTCGGCGGGATCATGACGCGTGACGCTCGCGGGGGCTATCACACCCTCGGCGCCTCACACGACGGCCATGACGGTAGCGACGGCCACGTGGGCAACGGCCACGACGCTAGCGGGCATGACGGTAACGGCCACGGCGAGGGAACGACCCTCGAGCGAGCGGCCGGCGGGCACTCGAGCGAAGACTAACTGAACGCGTCGGCTTTCAGGCCCTGGCTCTTTGCGGGCTTTTCAAGCCGACATCGGTGAAAGCCTGTCGAGCAGAGCCACTTCGTCGGTGGTCAGGGACCACCCCCACAGGTCGAAGTTCTCTTCGATACGCTTCGGGTTCGACGACCTAGGGATGACCACCACTCGGTGCTCGATGTGCCACCGCAGCACAACCTGGGCCGGGCTCTTTGCGTGCTGCCGGGCGACCTCGACCAGGCGCGGGTCGTCAAGAGGCGTTGCGCGCAAGGGGCTGTAGCCCTCGAGGACGACCCCCCGCACGGAGCTTTCAGTTGCGAAGGCTGGGTTGTAAACAGCTGGGCTCCAGCGCACCTGGTTGACTGTCGGGGCGTCCCCGGTAGCTGCGATGAGCTCGTCAACCTGTTCCGTCGAGTAGTTGCTCACGCCGGCGGCTCGCGCCTTGCCGAGTTCGCGCTGAGTGAGGACCCGCTCCCACGTCTTGGGGCTTGCGCGCCCGCCGGGCGGCCAGTGGATGAGCCACAGGTCGACGTAGCCCGTGCCCAGGCGGCGCAGGCTTGCGTCGATCGCTGCGACTGGGTTGTCGGCGTCGTCTTGGAGCAGCTTGGTGGTGAGGAAGATCTCCTCCCTGCTGAGCCCGCTGTCGCGCATGGCCTGGCCGACTTCGGTCTCGTTGCCGTACATGGTTGCAGTGTCAAGGTGGCGGTAACCGACGGCAAGGGCATGCAGCACGGCCTCGTAACTGTTGCGGCCCGACAGGCGCCACGTACCGAAGCCAACGAGCGGTATAGCCCCGCCAGTGCGTAGCGGGACAGCTTCTTGGCTGGGCAAGGTCATGGTTCATTATGCCCAGGAAGGGCGTTCGCCGAAATTGTCATTGGGCAGCGCCAAAGGGGGCGAACGTTGCCTGTCGTGGCACTAGCGTGGCGTTGTGGCGCGAGTGCTGTCCATAGTCCTCGCAGGAGGAGAAGGCAAACGCCTTCTCCCGTTGACTCTTGACCGCGCAAAGCCGGCGGTGCCCTTTGGCGGCCACTACCGCCTGATCGACTTCGCGCTGTCCAACCTGGCCAACGCTGGACTGTTACGGGTCGTTGTCCTGACCCAGTACAAGAGCCACAGCCTCGACCTGCACATCACGCGCACGTGGCGCCTCTCGACTCTCCTCGGCTCCTACGTAACCCCGGTCCCAGCCCAGATGCGCCGGGGCCCATGGTGGTTCTCCGGTTCGGCGGACGCCATCTATCAGAACCTCAACATCGTCGGCGACGAGCGGCCGGACTATGTACTGGTGTTCGGGGCGGACCACATTTACCGGATGGACCCGCGCCAGATGCTGGCGCAGCATATCGAGACCGGCGCCGCCGCCACGGTCGCTGCCATAAGGGTGCCGCCGGCGCAAGCAAAGGGCTTCGGCGTGATCGAGCCGGGCAAGGGGACGCTGATCAAGCGCTTCATAGAAAAGCCGCCCGACCCCGTAGCCCTCGCCGCCGGGCGCCCGCATCTTTTTGCCTCGATGGGCAATTATATTTTCAACGCGAATGCGCTTAGTGACGCGTTGCGCGAGGATGCTCAGGACTCCAATAGCCGACATGACATGGGCCGTGACGTCGTCCCGCGCTTCGTGGAGAGCGGCGACGCCCATTTCTACGACTTCCATGAGAACGACGTACCGGGCTGTACTGACCTCGACCACGGTTACTGGCGTGATGTGGGGACCCTCGACAGCTATTACGAAGCAAGCATGGATCTCGTTGCAGTACAGCCTGTTTTCAACCTCTACAACACCGAGTGGCCTATTTTTACGAGCGCCCCCCAACTGCCTCCCGCGAAATTCGTCTTCGAGGAGCCAGGCCGTGCGGGGCTTGCCTACAATTCGATCGTATCTGGCGGCACAATAATTTCCGGCGGCACAGTGCGGGGATCTGTCATTTCGCCGGGCGTGATTGTGCAACAGGGCGCCCTCGTCGAGGGCTCGGTTCTGATGGACAATGTCCGCATCGGTGAGGGTGCAGTCGTGCGCCGCGCCATCATCGACAAGAACGTGACGGTAGAACCTGGTGCTCAGGTGGGAGTCGAGCCGGACATCGACGCCAGCCGCTTCACCATTTCTGCGAGAGGCATCGTCGTAATTGGCAAAGGCGAAAAGGTCATCGGTTGACCCGTGTTGCCCTTCTTACAAAGGAGTACCCGCCGGAGATATACGGGGGGGCCGGCGTTCACGTGGAGCACCTCTCCCGGGCGCTTGCCAAACTGCTCGACGTAGACGTGTACTGCTTCGGAGCGCCTCGGGACGACCCGCTGGTGGCGGGCGCTTACGAGCCCTGGGCTGCTCTCGGCAAAGACGGCAAAGGGACGGCTCTGAGGGCACTGTCGGCCGACCTCTGCATGGCCTACGATGTGGCGGTCGCAGACCTGGTGCACAGCCACACCTGGTACGCCAACTTCGCTGGGTACCTGGCGCACGTCCTCTACGACGTACCCCACGTGATGACGTCGCACAGCCTCGAGCCACTGCGCCCCTGGAAGGCTGAGCAGCTCGGCGCAGGCTACCGCTTGTCCAGCTGGGTGGAACGAACGGCCGTCGAGAGCGCCGACGCCGTGATCGCAGTGTCCAGGGCGATGCGTGACGACGTCCTGCGGGTGTACCCGTCGGTCGACCCTGCGAAGGTGAACGTGGTCTACAACGGCATCGACACCGACGAGTTCTTCCCGGACCCGGGTACGGCTGGGCTCGAGAGCCTGGATATAGACCCTCGCGTCCCCTACGTGCTGTTCGTAGGGCGGGTGACCCGCCAGAAGGGCATCACGTACCTCCTGGAAGCTGCCAGGTTCTTCGACCCGGCCGCCCAGGTCGTGTTTTGCGTCGGCGCCCCTGACACACCCGAGATCGAACGGGAGGTGCGAGCGCAGGTGGCGGCGCTGGCAGAGAGGCGCAAGGGGGTCTTCTGGGTCGAAGAGATGGTGGCCCGACCCGCTCTCGTGCAGATCATCAGCCATGCCAGCGTGTTCGTGTGCCCGTCGATATACGAGCCCTTCGGGTTGATCAACGTCGAGGCTATGGCCTGTGCCGTACCGGTCGTGGCGAGCGCGGTCGGCGGGGTGCCAGAGATCGTCGTGGACGGCGAAACCGGCTTCCTGGTGCCGTTCGTGCCGAGCGGGGACGCCTTTGGCACGCCGGCAGACCCCGAAGCCTTCTCGGCGGCGATCGCGGAGAGGGTCAACCAACTGCTCTCGGCGCCAACGCTAGGCAGGGCGTTCGGTGCCGCCGGCCGCGAACGCGTGCTCGCCCAGTTCACTTGGAAGGCGGTTGCCCGTCAGACTCTCGACGTATATGACCAGGTCACGGGCGAGTAGCCTGTTATCTCGGCTTTTGGCCGCTATGCTCGATTAGTGCCCATTGTAGGATCTAAAGCCGGCACACCAAATTTATGATCCGGTTCAACCAAGTCACCAAGACCTACAAAGGGACCGTTGCTGCTTTACGCGAGGTCTCGGTGGATATCAAGCGCGGGGAGTTCGTGTTCATTGTCGGCCCATCTGGGTCTGGCAAGACTACGTTTCTTCGGCTTGTGACAAAAGAAGAACGCGCTGATGCTGGTGAGATCTGGGTGGCGGGCAAAGAAGTTGGTTCGCTCGCCCCGTGGAAAGTGCCCTACCTGCGCCGCAACATCGGCTGCATCTTCCAGGATTACCGGCTATTGCCAGAGCGCACGGTGTACGAAAATGTCGCCTTTGCTCTCGAGGTCATCGGGCGCTCTAGGAGTTTCGTGCGTTCTCAGGTACCCCAGATCCTCGAGCTCGTCGGTTTGGGCAAGAAGATGGAGAGCCGCCCCAATGAGCTCTCCGGTGGCGAACAGCAGCGTGTTGCCGTCGCGCGGGCGTTCGTCAACCGCCCGTTGATACTGCTGGCCGACGAGCCGACAGGGAACCTTGACCCGGGTACCACGGCCGGCATAATGCGGCTCCTCGAACGAATTAACCTCTATGGCACCACGGTGGTTATGGCGACCCACCAGCAGGATGTAGTCGACGCCATGCGCAAGAGGGTCATCGAGCTCGACAGAGGGAATGTTGTGCGCGACCAGGCAAGAGGCGTCTACGGCATGGTCGACGCCTAGGGGCCCGGCGGGGCTGCGAGATAGGAAAAGGGGCAACCGATGACGATGGCGAGCCCGTATGTGCTGCGCGAGACGGGGGGTAACCTTCTCCGCAACGTAGTCATGACTGTGGCTGCGATCGTAACGATGGCAGTTTCGCTCACCGCGCTGGGCGGGGTCCTGATTATGCGCCAGGCCGTCAACACGGCGACGGTCCAGTGGCAGGGCGGGGTCGAAATGATCATCTTCATGGAGCCGCGAGCCAGCACCCAGGAGATAGCCGCCATCAACCACGAAGTTGGCAGCATGACGCCGACGGAAATCACGAGCTGCCGATTTCTCGACAAGGACCAGGCGTGGGCCCAGTTCAAAGATCTCTTCAATGGCCAACCGGAACTTGTCAAGGTAATGACGGCGTCCGCGATGCCGACGTCGTTCCAGTGCGTGCCGGCCAAGGCGCAGAGCATCACCCAGCTGGCCAGCGAGTTCCGCGACCAACCGGGCGTTTACCAGGTCGGTTACCCCGGGCAAATAATCGCAGAAACCCTTGCCCACTTCTCCGCCCTAAGGACGGTGGCCTTGATCGTGGCCGGCGGTGTGATGCTGGGGGCTATCGCCCTCGTCGTGAACACGATCCAGCTAGCGATCTTTGCCCGCCGGCGCGAAGTCGCAGTAATGAAGCTCGTCGGGGCCACCAACTGGTTCATCCGCGTGCCGTTCATGCTGGAAGGGCTCGTGGAGGGGCTGCTCGGAGCCGTTATTGCTTTCCTGATCACATATTTCGCGCGGGCTACGTTCGCCTCGTTCACCGGCAGCAACCCGATCAACGTGAACCAACCCCTTTACGTCAGCTCCCACGCGGCCCTGCTGACCGGGCTGTTCATCGTGGCCGTTGGCGCCCTGGTCGGTGCCCTGGGCTCCGGTTTCGCCGTGAGGCGCTTCCTGTCGGTTTGACCTAAGGCGGTGAGCGACGATCTTGCGGATGCTCCCGGCGCTGAGCGGGCCACCCTAGAATTTGCCGGCGTGAGCCAGAAGATCGAAGACTATGCCCTGATCGGCGACACTCACACGGCCGCTCTCGTCGGCCGTGACGGTTCGGTTGACTGGTTGTGCGTGCCGCGCTTCGACTCGTCAGCATGTTTCGCTGCCCTCCTGGGTACTGCCGAGCACGGCCGATGGCTGCTGGCACCGCAGGGTGGAGGTCCTGCTACCCGGCGTGCCTACAGAGGTGGCGCCCTCGTGCTTGACCAGGAATGGGACACGCCAAGCGGCAGCGTCCGGGTCACCGATTTTATGCCGCCGCGCCACCACCACCCAAGGGTGTTCCGGATAGTTGAGGGCCTCCGCGGAAGCGTGGAGATGCTTACAGAGGTGCTGGTCCGGTTCGAGTACGGTTCCCAGGTCCCCTGGGTGCTCCAGACCGAGCACGGTATCCGGGCAGTGGCGGGCCCGGACGCTATCGAGCTGGACAGCCCGGTTGAACTGAAGGGCGCGGACATGCGCCACAGAGCGACCTTCACCGTCAAGGAGGGGGACCGGCTCGGTTTCAGGCTGTGGTGGGCGCCTTCTTACGAGGACCCCGGGAGGGACCTGGACTCCGAGACGGGTCTGGCCGACACCCTGTCCTACTGGGACGACTGGTTGGGCCGGTTGAACAAAGTGCACGGCGAGTGGGAGGACATGGTCCAGCGGTCTCTCGTGACACTGAAGGCGCTCACCTATGCGCCTACGGGGGGTATCGTTGCCGCCCCAACCACCTCCCTGCCCGAAGCCCTCGGCGGCCCCCGGAACTGGGACTACCGCTACTGCTGGGTCAGGGACGCCACGCTCACTCTCAACGGTCTCATCGAGGCTGGTTGCCGGGATGAAGCCGAGGCATGGCTGTGGTGGATGGTCCGAGCGGCAGCTGGCAACCCAGCGCAGCTCCAGGTCCTGTACGGGGTGGCGGGGGAGCGCCGGCTCCCGGAGCTCGAGCTCGATTGGCTCCCCGGGTACGAGAGCTCGGTCCCGGTCCGGGTAGGTAACGCAGCCTCCCTGCAGTTCCAGCTCGACGTGTACGGGGAGCTCATGGACGCCGTCCACCAGGCGCGCACCCATGGGATCGCTGCGCCCGGCGCCATCTGGGACCTCCAGCGGGCCATCGTCGAGTTTGTGGCTGCTCACTGGGACGAGCCCGACCAGGGCATCTGGGAGATGAGGGGACCGCCACAGCGCCTCGTCTACTCGCGTGTGATGGCCTGGGTAGCGCTCGACAGGGCCGTCCAAGCAGTCGAACTGCACGGCCTGGATGGTCCTGTCGACGAATGGCGCAAGGTGCGCGCCACCATCCATGACCAGGTCCTCACGCAGGGCTACAGCCCCGAGCTCCGCTCTTTCACACAGGCCTATGGTTCCAAGGAGCTCGACGCAAGTCTTCTGTTGGTACCGGCCGTCGGCTTCTTGCCGGTCGACGACGAGCGAGTGGTTGGCACCATAGAGGCGGTGAAGCGGGACCTGATGGTGAACGGGTTTGTGGCGAGGTACGACAACAGCTCTGGTGTCGACGGTTTGCCGGGTGGCGAGGCCACGTTCCTGCCCTGCTCCCTGTGGCTCGTCTCGTGCTTGGCGCGCCTTGGCCGCGTTGACGAAGCACGCGAGATATTCGAGCGAGTGGCCGCTGTGGCCAATGACGTCGGGCTGTTCTCCGAGGAGTACGACACCGAAACCCGACGCCTCGTCGGCAATTTCCCACAAGCATTCACCCACGTTGGGTTCATCAACGCCGCCCGCCTGCTTGCGGCTGCGATAGAAGCCCAGCCAGCGGGCACTAAATGAGTGCCTGGGGGAACGGCTTGGCGGGCGAGCTTACGCCATCCCTGGTTGCCTGAAGTACGCCTGAGCTTCTTTGACGCTGTCAACGATTGTTACGACCCGGGGTATGCCCACAAGTTGGAGGACCCTGCGGACCGACGGCCGGGCGGCGCACACAACAGCCCCACCACGTCGGTCGCGGATACGTCGCACGGCACCGATCAGGGCCCCGAGCCCCGCCGCATCGACGAAGGGAACTGCGGACAGCTCGAAGATGACCCTCTTCGTCTTGCTCAGGTGGGCGACAGCTTCCCGGAACTCACTCACGCTCGCCTGGTCGAGGTCTCCGGCCACGTGGCACACCACGCTTGCTCCGGTTTCGTCGCAGCTGACTAACACCTCGGGCTCCTTTCGCCGGACCGGTCTTGGGCGGCTCATCGTCATTGCATGCTGCCTCGTCAATCTGAAGCGCACCGCGACTCAATCTGAAGAGCACCGCGACTTTTGGAGCCCTGTACCGCCGGACTTCACGAGTTCAAATCGTCGGCGCTGTTGACCATGTGGTTGGCTGCAGCCTCGAAGTAATTGAGCAGCTGGGCCTTCTCCAAAGCGCCGAGGCGAGCCTCCTCTACGGCCGCGCGCATATGGCCCAACCAGCGGTCGCGTGCGTCCCGGTCAATCTTGAACGGCAAGTGCCTCGAGCGGAGGCGAGGGCTGCCACGCTCGTCGTCGTAGGTGCGCGGCCCTCCCCAAAACTGAGCCAGGAACAAGCACAGGTGGTGGCGCGCTCCTTCGAGATCTTCTGGGTACATCGGGCGCAGCACCTCGTCTGTGGCGACGCCGTGGTAGAAGCGCTCGGTGAGAGACTCGAAAAAAGGCATCCCCCCGAGCCGTTCGTACATGGTCGTTGCGGGCACCGTGCTGCTGATGCTAGCGCTGCCCTACAAGGGAGCTTTGCTCGTCGTGGCGCTAGATGTTGATGGCTGAGCCACCCGGAGCAGGTCTCGCTAGGATCCCGGTCTGTGCCGTGGCGCCTGCCGCTAGCTGCAGCTTTGGTAGTCGCGGTCACGGCCGCGGGATGCGGCAGCCACTCCTCGACAAGCCCGGCCGCCGCTCAAGCATTTGTCAACTCCGTTTATAGCCAGGCTCCAGATATTGGTGGTTATCGGACGGGGCCTCAGTTGCTCAGTTTGGGCCAGGCGATATGCGCCGACCTTGAATCTGGCGCCACCGTGGAGGAAGTGGGGGACCGTGTGCCACTGCTCGAGGGGAACGAGCCGCTACCGCCTGACGACCTCGGGGTCGTAATTTCGGCAGCCGTGAACGAGTTATGCCCTAAGTTCCACGACTTGCTCGGCCAATAAACCGCTAGGCCGAATGAGCCGGTAGGCCGAATGAGCCGCTAGGCCGGCCAGGCGGCCAGGTAGGTCAGCACCCTTCCCCCACAGGAGATGTGCGAGCTGTCCGTCAGTTCCCGTTGCTCGTTGCGGCCCAACTGTGCCCATCCCTGCGTCCCGGGCCCCTGAAAGAAGGTCCCCCCGTCGGCTCCCCGGTCGACAAGGTAGGCGGACCAGCCTTTGGCCTGGACCTCTGCGTGCACAGGTGCCATCGGGTGGTCAGGCGCGGCTCGCATCGCGATTGCTTGTGCCGCGCCGGCCTGGACCTCTGCGGCGGACGTCGGTTCTGCGCCGATAATGCAGGGCCGACCGAGCGCCCAAATGGAACCGTCGTCAGCCAGGAGCACCCCGGCCGCAGGACGCGACCCGCTCACTTGAGGGCTGCCTGGCGGGATAGGTCTGCCACATCGCATGCAATTGGTCACGCGAGGATGATTGAAATGCCCGAGCTCGCAACGTACCCCTTGCACCTCCGGTCGGTCTGGGCTGAACGCTGCGGCAGGGCTCGATGCGACCGGGAGCGGCGGCTGCAGCGCGGCGAAGACACTGCGCAGGTCGATCGCTCCGCCGCTGGGCCCTGAGACGCCCACCGTGCCCGAATTGGCCGGCGCTCCGGCACCAGCTACCACCGTGCCCGCGAGCGCAACGGGAGCCGCTGCCATCGTCGATTGGCCCGGCCCAGCGCCACCCGGCACCGGCCCGGGACCACCAGGCCCCGGAGCCGCAGCTCCCTGCCCGGTGCCAACTCCACCGGGCTGGGCGCCATAGCCGGGCTGTCCGCCGAAGGGCACCGGCCCTCCTGCTCCCGGGCCCGCCTGAGCGCCCCCTGGCGAAGTAACCGACGAACCTGTGGCTTGGGCCGTCCCGCTCGCCTGCCCCGGTCCCGGTGGCGGTCGCAGCAGCACGAAGCCCGAACCAGGGACCGCCCCGGACAAGAGGTCGAAGGGGTTCCCTTGCTGGCTTTGGGGAGGAGGCGCAGCTCCGTAGGGCAGGATTATCAGGGGCCAGGGCCGGCCGATCGAAGTTGCCATCCAGCCGGGCACCGGCTGCGGCGCCAGCCAGCGACCGCTGTCCCAAGCCTGGACAGGCCCGTGCAGGAACAGGGCCAGGCCGTTTGCCCCAGGCCCGACGATTGCAAAAGGCGCCTGAGGCTCCGGGTCGCCTCGCTGCAGGACGGCGATAAAGGAGCTGGCCAGCTGGTCCCCTGCGTAGGGCCTCTGCTTCTGCGCTTCGCTCACGAGGTGTGCCTGCAACGCCGGCGAGCATTGTGGGCCGGCCCAGACGGCAACGTCGCCGAAGCGAGCAACCAGACCGGGGCCGGGGAGGACTTCGAGCTTGTCTGCCACGGGAACCAGTTACCTCCTCGAGATCTGTCGGCCATTAGCCGTCGACATGTCCGGCATCACAACTTTGAGGCTGCCTCGTCCAGGCGTTCGGCCACCTCGTCCGCAGTAGCGGGGCGGTCCGTCGGGTCCACCGACAGGCACTCAGCTACCACCTCCGATACCGCATCAGGCATCTCGCCGAGAGCCGGGGCGGGAACCGACAGGAGCCTCGACAGCGCCTGGACGACGGGCAGTTCATCGAGGCCGGGGAAGGGCACTGAGCCTGTGACCGCCTGGTGGACCGTCGCGCCAAGTGCCCAGATGTCCGACCAGCGCCCACCTTCACCCCTCAGCAGCTGCGGGTCGATGTACCCCAAGGGTGGGTACCCTACCTGCGCCAGCGGGGCCTGGCCGTTTGCGAGCGCTGGGGGCGAGAGCACTGCGCTCGCCGTCCCGCCGTCAGGGGTGCCCCGGGGCTCAGGGCCAGTTGCTTGGTTCGGTGAACCAATCGCCACTAGGGCCACGGACTGCGGGCATATTGCTTCATGGAGTTGGCCATGCTCGTGAAGGGCGTGGGCACCTCGAGCCGCCGAAGCGATCGCACGGAGCCGGGCCGGTAGATCGAGCCCGGGCGGCGGAGAGGCCAGGGTGCCGGCGACCGCCGTGGCAGCGCTGACCCAGACCACCGGTCTCTGTGCCCATTCGGAAATCCCGGCTTCGAGCCACACCGGCAGATGATCGTCGTGGACCGAAGCAACCGGTTCTAACCTCGCCCGGGCAGCCGCCCAGGACGTCCTTGCCAACGGGCCCAGGACCCAAATGGTGACCGGAGCATCGCCTCCGCCCAGCCGCTGAGGACGGCGCGCGCGTAGGCATGGGGCAGTACGGTCCTCGACCACGGAACTTGTGATCTCGTAATCGGCCACCTGGCTAGCCAAGCGCGAGCCTCCTTGGGTGCTCTTTGGTGTCGGACGCTACAGCGTATTGCACGGCTCGTGCGCTAAGGAGCAACGGTCAGGGTGGACAAGGCTTCATCTGTCGTGGCCGTAACCGGTGTCGCGATGAGCCACACCTCCGACTGCGTCCCGCTGACCCAAGCGAGGATGCCCGTCCCTTTCGTCCCGTCCGCCAGGCGGAAAAGATACCGCCAAGCCACGGTGGCGTTGTGGAGCTTGTACGGGGTCACCGAGGTCACGCTGTAGCGGTCCGTGAGGAAAGAGCCGACGATCGAAGGTGGATGCCCCGTGGCCGAAGGCTCCTGGTCAGCTTCAGTGACCGATTCCCCCACGCCTCCAGATGGGCCCGAGTAGTAGATGTCCGAAGCAGCGTCGCTCATGAACGGCTGAAGCGACCAGTTGCCGGGTACCGAGAAACTGGCATAGATCCCGGGAACTGCCTGCCACCCGCGAGGTACCGGCGGCTTGACGTTCGGGTAGCTCCCGTTCCAGTTGACCGTGGCCCACACGAGCACGCCAAGGCAAATTGGTGTGAACGCAAGCACTGCCAGCCACCATCCGGTCCTGCGTCGGTCAGCTCTGGTTGGTGGGTCGATACGGGGATCGTGGCGGCGGGGCGTTGCCAGCGACTGGGTCTCAGTCATCGCGTCGCCCAACCGCAACGGCGGAAGCCACCGGCTCCCCCGCCCCGGGGGTGTCCTGGCAGTCCGAGCAGGCTCCGAGCACATCCAGGCGGTGGTCGAGGCCGATGAAACCGTTGACATTGGCCAAGCGGTCCAGGTAGTGCGTCATCGCTTGTTCGAACGCCGGCGTAGGCGTCACGTCCAGCACTTTCCCGCAGAGGGTGCACAGCAGGTGGTGGTGGTGCTCCGTGATGTCTTCGGCCAGCTCGAAACGGAAATAGTCGTCGTTAGCCGAGACGCGCCGGACGACACCTGCTTGTTGCAGGTCGACGAGGTGCCGGTAGGCCGAGCTCCGGGGCAGCCGCGGCGCACGCTCTGCGATGTCTTCGATGCTGACGGGGTGCCCGGCGTCGGCCAACAGCTCGACAACCTCGCGCCGCCCGTTGGTGTAGCGCTGTGAGATCCTCCGCAGCCGTTGTTGGACCAGGCCGTGTAGCGCTTCGTTCACCATGTCGACCCTACCGCGACCCTGCTCCGGCAAGCTCCAACGGCACAACGGGCCCCGGTTTTCTACGCCAACGTGCCAGGGAGCGCCCGATCACGTACCACACGACGGCGAAGGTGCCCACGAAGAAGCCGATAGGCCAGTTGGACCAGAAGGAGGCAGTGATCGACACCCATACCGTTATAAGGCCGAGCGCCCCAGAAACGGCCATTGCCAGCGCGGGCCGGTCGGTCACGAAACGGGCGGTGGCCGGCGGCCCGATCATGAGGCTGAAGACGAGCAGGGCTCCCACGACCGGTAGCGCCATGGTCGTCGCGACCCCCACGGACAAGAGGAAAAACAGCTCGATGCGTGCAGGGCGGATACCACGCGCTGCTGCAAGCTCCGGAGCTACAGAGCTAAGCATCAACGGACGGAAAAGTACAACGACCATGGTGATGCACGCTGCGCCGAGCACGGCGGTCGGCAGTAGGTCAGAAGAGCTGACGGCAAGCGGTTCACCAAACAGCAGTGAGAAGGTCTGTTCGGCGTACTGCGTGCTCATGCTGAGGAAAAGAGAGCCAATGCCAAGCAAGGTCACCAGCGACAGCGCCGTCACGACGTCATGTTGGCCCCGGCGGCCCCATCTTGCGATCGCGACCACGCCGAGGAGGGAGAAAGTACCGACGCCTAGCAGGGTGTTGGCCCCTATGAGTGCGGCGCCGGCCGCGCCGGTGAACGCACCCTGGGGGATGGCGTGCGCCGCAAAGCTCGACCCGCGGAGCACGACGAAAAAGCCCACCGCGCCGGCCACCAGCGCCATAACGCTGGCCTCCAACCAGGTACCGACCATGAAACCGGAAAAGAGGCCGGACAGCACTTGCTCCTCCTAATCCCGCCGGGCCAGGCGACCCGTCAATTGCGCGAGCAAATAAGCGGCCAGGACCAAGGAGACGACGAAGAAACTGACGGGCCACCCCTGCTGTGCGGGGGGCCAGTTGTAGCTGTCATAGGCGAGGATGATCCCGGCCCAGGTGGCAGCGACGCCGATTACGGCCGCACACGCGATGGCACGGCCCGGGCTCTTAGCGATCCGCAACGCTGCCGCAGCGGGCCCGATCAGCAGGGCGGTGCTCAGGATCGCACCGATCGTGAGGGCAGACAGCGCCACCGACAGCGCCAGCGAGACCATGTAGACCAGCCCGACGACCCGGAGCCCGGGGCCCTGCGCACTGGCCAGGTCGGGGTTGATCGAGCTGAGGAGCAAAGGGCGGTACACGAGCCCGACGAGGAACAGCGCCGTTGCACCGAAACCGATCACCATCGGCAAGGTCGAGCTGCTCACTGCGAAGATCGACCCGAAGAGCACTGTGACGGCTGCGCCCGTGGTGCTTTGTGTCGTCGTCGTCAGGTACAGCAGTAATGCCGACAGCCCGAGGCCCGCACCGAGCACGACCCCGGTAGCAAGGTCCCGGCCTCGCTGGCGTTCGGCGCCGAGGAGCTCGGTTGCGCCTGCGCCAGCCAGGGCCATCACGACGAAGCCGAAAAGTGGGCTCACGCCGAGAAGGAAGGCGGCAGAACCACCGGTCGCGGTGACGTCGGCAAAAGCGTGGCCGGCGAACGATTGTCCCCGGACCACGGTGAAGACGCCCACCGGGGCGCACACCAATGCAACCACCGCCCCGACGACCGCGGCGTCCTGGACGGAGGAATTTGAGAACAGGCCCGGTTGAAATATCGCGTGCAGGATGCTCACGGTTTCCTCCCACGAGCAACCGTGGCAGCCGGTGACGCCCCACCCGGCCCGCCTTCGCGGTCGGGGCTCTGACGGTTGGGGCTCTCACGGTTGGGGCTCTCACGGTCGGGGCTCTCACTGTCAGAGCAATCATCCGCGTCAAGTTCGCAGCCTTCCTCGCTGCGTTCTTCCCCCACCGACACAAGAACTCGCCCATGGGCATGGAATACGTCGACGTGGTGGCGGTATAGGGCGCTCAACACGTCGCTTCGCACGACTTCGTCGGTCCTGCCGCTCACCGCGCGGCCCGACGCCAGGTACACAACCCGGTCCATGACCGGCAGGAGCGGGTTGATGTCGTGGGTCGACAGCAGGACCCCCACCTTTCTCTCACGCGCGATCCGGCCAAGAAGCTCCGCCGTTTCCTGTGTGCTGCGAGGGTCGAGGCTGGCGAGCGGCTCATCGAGGAGCAGGAGCTGCGGCTGGGACGCCAGAGCGTGGGCGATCAGGACTCTTTGCTGTTCGCCCCCGGACAGGGCCCCTACCCTGGCATCGGCGAGGTGGGAGGCATCGACGGACCGGAGAAGTTGGTCGACCAGGGCGCGCTTGGTGCCCGACATTATGGGGATGCCCAGCCGTCGCCCGTCCATTCCGAGCTCGACGAGATCCCTTGCACGTACCGGAAGATCCGGGTCCAGGACTACCTTTTGGGGCACATAACCGATAGAGCGCCTTCCGAGATGCCCGCGCGCCACTCGCACCTTGCCCGACGAGATCGGCAGGAGGCCGAGAATTGCCCGTAACAGGGTGGTCTTCCCGGCTCCGTTTTCTCCTATGAGGCCGGTGAGCGACCCTGCCGCAACAGAAAACGACACTCCCCGGAGGATCTCATGACCGCTCAAAGAGATCGAGAGGTCCTTGACATCCAGCGCGAGATCTTCGCCGCTGAGCGTTGCTTCATCTGCCGAGGTGGGCCCTCCAGTGGAAGTCATCAAAGCTTTACAGTAGACATGCCACTCAGCGCGAGTCTTAGGGCGTTCGTCTCGGCCATCATCCAGGACTGGTAGTCGTAACCGGGCGTGGGCATCGTCTCGTAAACGCCGACGACCGGCACGTGCGCCTTGGTTGCATCGGACAGGAAAGTGGCTGTCAGGCTGTCCGTGACCTGCTGGTTGTATAGGAAAACCTTGACCTCGTGCTTTGTTAGCAGCTCCTCTTCGAGGGAGATAGCTTGCGGGGAGGGGTCGGTGCCGTTCATGATCGCGGCCTGCAACGGGCCGGGGGTCTTGATGTCGGCGCCGGCTGCCTGGAGCATATAGTCGGCGACCGGCTCGGTTACCGCAACTGGTACCCCCGGATGGGCCTTTTTGAAGTTCGCGATCGCAGTGAGCCAAGGCTGCAACGAGTGGTCAAAAGTCTTGACATTGCCCATGAAGTACGCGGAATGAGCCGGCTCGAGGCGGGACAGGTCGGTCGCAACAGCGCTCGCAATGGCGGGCATCGTGCGCGGGTCGTACCAGAGGTGAGGATTGAAAGCATCGCTGGCCACGCCGAGCAGCTCTTGTGCGACGATCACCTGGCGGTCCGAGCGGTGGGTGGCGGACTCGATCTTGTTCATGAAGGTGTCGTAACCGACGCCGTTTTGGACGATGAGCTGCGCCTGGCTCACTTCCTCTGCCACGCTGGCGCTCGCTTCGAACTCGTGAGGGTCGGTGTTGGGGTCGCTCATGATCGCCGCCACGCTGACGTACCGGCCCCCGATCTGCGCTATTACGTTCGCGTACTGGTTCTCGGCACCTACGGCGACGACCTGGCGAGGGGACGAATTGGCGGACGCCGGAGAGGTGCTTGCGAGCACGCCGGCGGCTGTGACTACCGCCGCCGCTATCGAAAGGGGGAGCGCTCGGCTCTTGAACTGGGAACCAGGTCTGAAGGGATCTGTCATTGCTCTAATCCTAATTCTAGACTCAGTCTCAGTTCAAGTCTTGTTTTTAGGGGCCTCAATCGAGCCCGCCTTGGCACGGGTATTGTTCACCATCTTCACGAGAGAGGTCGCCTTCGTGATCAACCCGGTACGGATCCGGCGCGTCGACGCGTTCAAGAACCGGTGCCGGGAGGTTGCTGCTTCCAACGGCTGGGAGCCCCAGTTCATGGGGACCGAGGCCGGAGAGACCAGCCCGCAGCTGCAGAGCCATCTGTCCAGGTTCGTCGCGGGCAGCGGCGAAAGACTGGTTTTCGCAGTCGGTGGCGACGGGACGGTGCGGGCATGTGTGCACGCTCTCGCGTATAGCGGGGTCGCCCTGGCGATAGTCCCGCGGGGCACGGCCAACCTGTTCGCTCATGCCCTCGACCTGCCCTCCAAGCTCGGCCCAGCCTTGGCGGTCGGCTTCGGAGGGGACGAACGCCAGGTGGACCTGGCCGTCGCCGACGGTTCACCCTTCGTCGCTATGGCGGGCATCGGCCTCGATGCAGCAGTCGTGCGGTCCACCCCGCGCATGCTGAAGGACCACCTGGGATGGGTCGGCTACGGAGTGGGTGCCCTGGCGCACCTGGGGAGCTCCACAAAGGAGATGACAGTGCGGCTGGACGGAGGGGAGCTCCTCCAAAGGAGGGCGCAGTCAGTAGTGATCGGCAACATCGGGATCCTCCCGGGTGGTTTTGCGCTGCTCCCCGGCGCATGCCTGGACGACGGGTTGCTCGACGTGGGGATCCTGATGCCGAGAGGTTTTCTGGGCTGGGCGTCCCTAGCGCGGTGGTTGGTAGGGGGGAAACATCACCCCGAGCGGCACTTCGAGCGCTATACCGCAAGCCACGTGGAGGTCACCACTGCGGCTGAGCTCCCCCGAGAGCTGGACGGCGACATCATCGAACCCGGTCGTTCGTTGGTGGTGAACGTCTGGCACCGAGCATTGTTGGTACGCGCTCCGAGGCCGGCCTCTGACGGGAATATCGACCGAGACCGCGCCGTTGGCGAGTAACGACAAGGCTAAGTTTCGGTGAGCTAAATGCACGCCTTACAAGGAGGCAGCGATGCCGGCAGTGACGGTCGAAGATATCTTGGTGCTCCCACGCATAACTACACCGGGCCCGGGGGGCGCCCAAGGGCGTCCAGTGCGGTCGATCACGACGGCACCCAGCGGTTTGGAAGGAGAGGGCTTCCCCGTCCGGAGGGCTTTTGCCGGCGTACCTGCTTCAGAGCTGGACCCGTTTGTGCATATGGACCAGATGGGCGAGGTCGATTACGGCCCCGGTGAGCCAAAAGGGACGCCGTGGCACCCCCACCGTGGGTTCGAAACCGTCACGTACATCATCGATGGGATTTTCGTGCACCAGGACTCCAATGGTGGAGGCGGGCGCATCACTGACGGGGACACGCAATGGATGCATCGCCCGAACCCGGCGTCAATTCTCCGGGCGGCTGGGCAGCCTAGCTCGGCGCGCGCTGCCACCCGCGCGCTGCCAGGCACGCGTCTGTCTTATCCTGGTCGACCACCGTGTGAGTGCTTTCGCCATAGTTTCCCATGTGCGTGACCTCATATGAGTTCTGGCGCTGACACTCATCCTGGTCTTTGGTGAACACCGCCGGCCCGTATTCGGGGTGCGCAACATTTCGATAGTGAGGT
>Ga0182024_10009637_pt1 | contig 19913 bp, 22 predicted proteins | sample P32metaG_FD_120480 | JGI IMG/M metagenome (GOLD analysis project Ga0182024, IMG submission 120480) | Permafrost microbial communities from Stordalen Mire, Sweden - P3-2 metaG (Illumina Assembly) | ecosystem: Environmental > Terrestrial > Soil > Wetlands > Permafrost | place: Sweden: Stordalen... | reverse complement strand
GATGAAATTTAACGTAACGCACCCATACCCTGTCTTACCGGCGAAGGCCGGTATCCACGGCAGACATGGGTCCCGGCCTTCGCCGGGATGACGAGGAGGGTGGCAAGCGTCTGATTCTTACCAATAGCCCGTTTACGGGGGGCTTTCTGCTTCGCGTCGGCGGCGCCATCCGTGTAAGAAGCAAGGCATGCTGCCCGGACAGCACGGGGGAGCCATGCCGAACGCCCTGTACTACGGCGACAACCTCTCGGTCTTGCGCGAGAGCATCGCCACCGAAAGCGTCGATCTGATCTATCTCGATCCGCCGTTCAACAGCCAGGCCAACTACAACGTCCTGTTCAAAGAGCCCTCCGGCAAGGCGGCCGGCGCTCAGATCGAAGCCTTCGAGGACACCTGGCATTGGGGCGAGCAGGCCGAGCGGGCATTTTCCGAGGTCCTCGCCTCGCCCTATACGCAGGCCGCCGAATTGCTGCGCGCGATGCGCTCCTTTCTCGGCGAGAACGACGTGATGGCCTATCTCGCGATGATGGCCGTGCGGCTGCTCGAACTGCACCGCGTGCTCAAGCCGACCGGCTCGCTTTACTTGCACTGCGACCCGCCCGCGAGCCATTATTTAAAGGTGACCCTGGACGCAATCTTTGGCAAAGACAGGTTCGTATCTGAAATCGTCTGGAGGTGAACAAACGCCCGTGGCACCAGCGGAAAATGGTCGCGATTACACGATATAATATTAGAGTATGCTAAATCGGGTGATTTCTATTTCCAGCAGTTAAAGATTAAGGCAGAGCAAGCGAAAATGCCGCACACACTCGTCCCCGGATCGGACGGTCTTAAGTACCAGTCCTATGAGTTGACAGCTCCGGGTGCCACGAAAGTCGGTGACAGCGGCAGGCCTTGGCGGGGTTTCGATCCAAATCGGTACGCTCGCCACTGGGCAAATTCGACTGTGGAGCGGGACCGGTGGGACAAACAGGGGTTGATTCATTGGCCCTCTGACGGTGGATTCCCGCGCCGGAGAGACGCGGAACCTTTCGATCCGGAAAATAGAACGGTCACGGTCGGAGACGTCTGGAGCGACATTGACCGTCTAAACCAGACCGCGAGGGAACGCCTCGGGTACCCGACGCAGAAGCCCGTTGCCTTGTTGGAACGCATCATCCACGCGTCCTCAAAGGAAGGCGATCTTGTGCTCGATCCCTTCTGCGGTTGCGGGACGACGATCCACGCCGCGCAAAAGCTCGGCCGCGCCTGGATCGGGATCGACATCACCCACCTCGCAATCTCGTTGATCGAGCGGCGCCTGAAAGACGCCTTTCCCGGTATTTCATTCGAGGTCCACGGCACGCCCAAGGATCTGGAAAGCGCGCTCGACCTCGCGCGCCGCGACAAATACCAATTCCAGTGGTGGGCGGTGTCACTGGTTGATGCGCGGCCCTATGGCGGCAAGAAGAAAGGCGCCGACGGCGGCATCGACGGCATCCTGTTCTTCCGCAGCGACAAGGACAAAACCGAAAAGGCGCTGATCTCGGTCAAGGGTGGCGAAAACGTCGGCGTCGAGATGGTCCGCAGCCTGATCTCGGTGGTCGATCGCGAGAAAGCCGCGGTGGGCGTGCTGATCACGTTGGCGCTGCCGACTCGCGTCATGGAACGCGAAGCCATCGCTGCGGGATTTTACGAGACGCCGTTCGAGAAGGTGCCGAAAATCCAGATCATCACGCTCGCCGAGTTGTTCCAGGTGATACGCCCGCGCATCCCGCGCATCGACATCGGCGCAACCTTCCGCACGGCCGCCCGCGAGAAAGCCCAGGTGCAGGAGCGGCTGCTCTGAAAACTCACGGCTATTGCTTTCGCGCCGAGGACTGCGCATGCAACCATCGTCGGCAAAATCGCCACAATGCTGTGTTACCCAATTGGTGAAGGACAATTTTAATCGGGCCTAATCCCGATACGTCAACACGACCCGGCCTGCGGATTCCCAGCAGTAGCAGGCGGGAAAGGCGAGGCGCGAGCGAATTGACAAACCCGGCGGTCGCCGCGTCAACTGCGCGCCGGCAAGACATTCTGAGAGGGCGGCACGATGGGCATGCTGGAGGGACGGGTCGCGATCTGCACCGGGGCGGCGCGCGGGGTCGGGGCCGAAGTTGCCAAGCTGATGGCGGCGCACGGCGCCAAGATCGTCGTCGTCGATCCCGGGGTCGGCGGCGCCGGCGAGGGCGGCGACCAGCGCCCGGCGCAGGTCACCGTCGACGAGATCAAGGCGGCGGGCGGGGAGGCGGTCGCCAATTTCGGCTCGGTCGCCAAGTTCGACGATTGCCTCCAGATGGTGAGCCAGGCGCGCGACACCTTCGGCGGGCTGCATATCGTGTTCAACGCCGCCGGAATTTTGCGCGACAAGATGTTCCACAACATGTTCCCGGAAGACTGGCAGGCGGTGATCGATGTGCACCTGAACGGCCATTTCAACGTCAACCGGGCGGCGATCAACCTGTTCCGCGAGCAGAATTACGGCCGCCTCATCATGGTGTCGTCAACCTCGGGCCTCTTGGGCAATGTCGGCCAGGCCAATTACGGCTCGGCCAAGATGGCGGTCGTCGCGCTCGCGCGCATCGTCGCGATGGAGAACCAGACGCGCGGGATCACCGCCAATGTCATCGCCCCCTCGGCCGACACGAGGATGACCCGCTCGGTGCCGACCCCGAAGGACCCGGCGGCGGCGGCCTTGCGCGAGGAGCGGCTGCGCCGCAGCCCGGCCGACGCGATCGCGCCCCTATGCGTCTATCTCGCCTCCGAAGGGGCGGCCCACGTCACCGGCCAGGTGTTCCACCAGCGCGCCGCCGAGCTTTCGCTCTACGGCCATATGCGCCCCTTACGCATGGTGCACCATAACGGCGGCTGGACCCCGGAGCTGATCGCGGAAGTGGCGATGCCGGCGCTCGCCAACGCCTTCACCCCGCTCGATTCGCGCAGCGTCCATCCCGGCCTGCCGATGGAGTAGCGGCGCCTCACTGCCGCTCGAACTGTGCGACGCCGGTCAGATCCATCGACCACGGCAGGGCCGAGCGGCACCAGCCCTGCCGCGCCGGACTGAGCTCGGCGCGGCGGTCGAGCGTCCCGACCCTGAGGCCGTAGGTGGGCGGCTCGGCGACCGGGGCGGCGGCGTAGAGCGGCGTGCCGCACTCCGGGCAGAACGCGTGCGCCCGCTTGTTTCCGCTCTCGGCGGTCTTGATGTAGATCTTCGGCGTGCCGCTCTTCAAGACGAAGCTGCCGGGGAGCGAGGCTACATTGGTGCGGAAGGCGGTGCCGGTCAGGGTCTGGCAATCGGTGCAATGGCACACCCTGACCTGGGTCGGATCGATTTCCGCCTCGAAGCTGATCTGCCCGCAATGGCAGCGTCCGGTGACTTTCATTTTTCCCCTCCTACGCGATCGTCAAAAGGCCCCGAGGCCGAAGATGCCGTCAACCGGGTCGAGCCCGGCCAGCACGCGCTTGCCCATGAGGTCGCGCAATGTTTCCGAGGTCCCGCCGCCGAGGGTCCCATAGCGGGCGCCGCGATAGAACCGCGACACCGGGAACTCATCGGTGAAGCCATAGCCGCCATGCACCTGGATCGCCTCGCTGGTGACCCTGAGCGCCATCTCATTCACGGTCACCTTGGCAGCGGCCGCCAAGAGCGGGTCGGGGAACGGGTCGGCGCTGGCGCAGGCCCGGTAGAGGATCGAGCGGCTCGCCTCGATGTCGCGGTACATCTCGGCGATCTTCCAGCGGATGCCCTGGAAATCGGCGATCGCGCGGCCGAAGGCGCGGCGCTCCTTGACGTATTTGACGGCCTCCTCGAGGGCACCCTCGGCGAGGCCCAGGGAGATGCTGGGATTGAGACAGCGCTGGGTGTTGAAGGCCGAGAGGAGCTTCCGGAACCCGTCTTCGAGGACGAGGTTCTCGGGCGGCAACTCGCAATCCTCGAAGCGGATCTCGTGGAGGTTTTCCCCGCCCATCGTGTGATAGGTGCCGGTGATCGAAAACCCGGGCGTGCCCTTCTCGACGAGGACGCAGCCGATGCCGTCGCGCCCCGGCTTTTTGTCGATGCGGGTGAAGACGACGAACATCCCGGCCTCCTCGGCGCGGCTGATCAGGGTCTTCACCCCGTTGAGGCGGAGCCGGTTGCCGACATGGTCGGTATTGGTCTGGTAGTTGGCGACATCGGTGCCGGCGTCGGGCTCGGTCATGCAGATCGCGAGGAGGCACTCGCCGCTGACGACCGCCGGCAGGATGCGCCGCTTGATCGCCTCGGGGGCATAGGTGGAGATGATCCGGGTCTGCACGCCAACCTCGCCCAGGACCGCCATCGCGGTCACGTAACAGGCCTTGGCGATTTCTTCGAGGACGAGGGCGGTATCAAAGATCGGTAAGCCCAGCCCGCCATATTCCTCCGGCACCGCCATGCCCAAGACGCCCAATTCGGCGAGCGCCTTCATGTTCTCGAACGGGAAGGTGCCGTCCATATAGCGCTGCGCGCGGGCGCGGAACTCGCCCTGCGCCAGCTCGCGCACGGTCGTGACGAAACGGCGCTGTTCGTCGCTCAGGGTGGGAAACACCGGGGCACTCCTCTTCAGCGTGCGCTGACATAGCTGAAGAACGGACCGCTTGGCCACCACGACAAACGCCGCCGGGCCGCCGACCACATTGTCAGGGCCATACGCTGTGGGAGGTTATCGGTGGCGGATGTGGCGCGCGAAAGCTGGTCCGGGAGTTAGGTCCGGAGATGATCCGGGTGTCCCGGCCCGGATCGGCCTCGCCTGCGAGGCCCGGACCTGTCGGCCTACGCGCAAAAGCCGTGCCAACCGCGAGGCCGCTGGATCGGCGAGGTGCTTCCTTCGAGACGGCGCTTCGCACCTCCTCAGGATGACGTTCTTTCTTAATGCCATCATCAATTCACGTCATCCTGAGGAGCCCGCGCAGCGGGCGTCTCGAAGGACGCGGATTTCGACGTGCAGCACCTTTTTTACCGCTCGGGAGGGTCGAGGGTCCGGGCTAATTCTGCTCCCGTGTCGCGCTGAACCGGATCTTTGGCCATTCCTCGATCGTGGTGCGCAGATCCCAGGCATTGCGGGCGAGGAACACCGGCACGCCGTCGTGGTCCTCGGCGAGGGCGGCGCCGTTCCGGGCGCGGAAGCGGTCGAGTTCGGGGCGCTCGGCCTCGAGCCAGCGCGCCGCCTCGTAGGGCGCGCCGTCGAACCGGGTGGCGAGGCCGTATTCGGCTGCGAGGCGCGCCTCAAGCACGTCGAGCTGCAAGGCGCCGACGACCCCGATGATCCAGTCGCTGCCATTCTCCGGCTTGAACACGCGGGTCACCCCTTCGTCGGCCAATTGGGTCAAAGCGTGGCGCAAATGCTTCGACTTCATCGCGTCCTCGATCCGCACCCGGCGCAGGATCTCCGGGGCAAAGCTCGGCAGGCCGGTGACCCGGATCTCGGCGCCCTCGGTCAGGGTGTCGCCGAGACGCAGGTTCCCGTGATTGGGAATGCCGATGATGTCGCCGGGCCAGGCCTCCTCGGCGAGGTTGCGCTCGCGCGCCAGAAACATCACCGGGTTCTGCACGCTCATGAGGCGTCCGGTGCGCGAATTCTTCAGCTTCATGCCGCGGTGGAAGCGGCCCGAACAGAGCCGCACAAAGGCGACGCGATCGCGGTGCTGCGGGTCGATATTGGCCTGCACCTTGAACACAAATCCGGCAACCGCCTCTTCTTCGGGCAAGACCGGCCGCGGGCCCAGGGCGTCCATCGCCGGCTGCGGCCGCGGCGGTGGCGCCAGCTCGGCGATCCCGCGCAACAATTCTCGCACCCCGAAATTATTGAGCGCGCTGCCGAAAAAAATGGGCGTCAGGTGGCCTTCGCGGAACGACCCCAGGTCAAACGGCGGGCAGAGGCCGCGCGCCATCTCGACCTCTCCCTTCAGCGTGGCGATGGCTGGCGCCGGGAGGCGCGTTGCCAGCGCCGGGTCGTCGAGCCCCATGCAGCGAATCGGCTCGACGAGCTCTCGCCCAAGGCCGCGCTCGAAGAGCAATAGCGCATCGCCGAACAGATCGTAGCTGCCGAGGAAATCGCGGCCCATGCCGATCGGCCAGCTCGCCGGCGTCGTATCGAGCGCGAGGGTCTGCTCGATCTCGTCGATGAGGTCGAACGGGTCGCGGCTTTCGCGGTCGAGCTTGTTGATGAAGGTGATGATCGGCACGTCGCGCAGCCGGCACACCTCGAACAGCTTCTTGGTCTGCTCCTCGATGCCGCGCGCGGCGTCGATCACCATGATGGCGCTGTCGACCGCGGTCAGCGTCCGATAGGTGTCTTCGCTGAAATCCTGGTGGCCCGGCGTATCGAGCAGGTTGAAAACGATTCCCTCGTGCTCGAAGGTCATCACCGCCGAGCTGACGGAGATGCCGCGCTCGCGCTCGATCGCCATCCAGTCGGAGCGCGCCCGGCGACGCTCGCCGCGCGCCTTCACTTCGCCGGCGAGCTGGATCGCGCCGCCGAACAGCAAGAGTTTCTCAGTCAATGTCGTCTTGCCGGCGTCGGGGTGCGAGATGATCGCGAAGGTGCGCCGGCGCGCGATCTCGCCCGTGTTCTGGTTCGGGAGCGTGGCCATCAGCCCTGTACGGAAGCCCTAGGATCGCCCCTATATGTTGCGCCGCCTCTCCAATGCCAACCACCACTGCCCGATTACCCGGCTCTCGCCCGTGGGTCGCCAACGCTCAGCGGGCAAGCGCCCCTCACCCTGTCCCTCTCCCCGTGAACGGGGAGAGGGAACGCGGTTGCGAGAGCGCGCTACTCTGTCGACGGCTATTCCCGGAGGTGCCGCGGGCTCTCCCTCTCCCCGTTCACGGGGAGAGGGCCGGGGTGAGGGGCGCTTGGTTACGACAGCAGCTTTTGCAGGCGTTCGGCGATCGCCGGCGCGGTGCTGTCCGGGGTGAAGGTCGCGGTGAAGCGCCCTTCCGGGTCCATCACATAGACGACCGCGCTGTGGTCCATGTCGTAGCCGCCATCGGCCTGCGGGTGCTTGGCATAGTAGACGCGATAGGCTTTGGCCGCCTGCGCCACCTCCTCCGCCGTGCCGGTCAGTGCGACGATCGGCGCGTCGAAGCTTTCGACGTAGGATTTGAGCACTGCGGGGGTGTCGCGCTCGGGGTCGACCGTGATGAAGACAATTTGGACCGCGTCCTTCTCCTTGCCGAGCCGGTCGAGCGCCAGTGCCATTTCGTTGAGCGCGGTCGGGCAGGTATCGGGACAATGGGTATAGCCGAAGAAGACGAGGTGCCATTTGCCCTTGAGGTCGGAGTCGCCGAAGGGCTTCCCGTTCTGGTCGACCAGATGAAACGGACCGCCGATCGCGCTGGCGAGGAGGGTCCCGCCGGCGCCCTGCGGGGTGTCGCGGAAGGCGAGGCCGAACAGCGCGCCGGCGGCGATGACGAGGAGCCCCGCCAGGGTGACCGCGATCACCGCAAAGCGCCGCGCGCCGGCTGGTTTCTCGGGGGTAGCGGCCATGCTCGGGCTCCCTTAACGACCCGATGGCATCGGCATCGTGCCGCTGGTCGCATTCTCCGGCCCCATCGCCCCGACCTTCTCGACGCTGACCGTGACCTCGCGCTTTCCGGCCTTCTCGAAAGTGAGGGTCAACGGGAATGACTGGCCGGGACGCAGCGTGTCGGTCAACCCGAGCAGCATGATGTGCGTCGCGCCCGGCTCGAGCCGGATCGACTGGCCGGCGGGGAGGTCGAGCCCCTCCAGCCGGCGCATCTTCATGACGCCGCCTTCCATCGTCGTCGAGTGCAGTTGCGCCAGTTCGGCGACCGGCGTCGACACGCCTGTTAGGCGGTCGGGAATCGGGGATTGGAGGGTCAGATAAGCCGCGCCGATTTCGGCCTTGTTCGGGGTCGCGCGGGCCCAGGCGTCGCGGATCTCGACGGCACCGGTCTGCGCCGCGGCAGCGCCGGCGAGCAGCAGCAGCAGGGAGCAAAGTGCTAATGTTCTCGACATGGGGTTCCTTTGGCGCGGCGGGCAATTATGACAGCAGCGCGTCAATTTCGGCGATCAGATGACGCAAATGAAACGGCCTGGCGAGGATTCGCGGCCGGTGCGGGGCGAGGCGGTCGTCCTGCACGGCCACCGCGGCAAACCCGGTGATGAACATGGCGCGAATCCCCGGCTGGCGCGCCGCCGTCTGCCGGGCCAGTTCGACTCCGTCGATCCCGGGCAGCACGACATCAGCGAGCAGCAAATCGTATTCCGCGTTGCTCGAGCGCGCGAGCCCGGCCTCGCCATCGCCGACCGCGTGGCCCGCCCGCCGCAGCCCGCGGGCAAGGAACGCGCGCATCTGATCGTCGTCTTCGGCGAGGAGAATGCGCGCCATTCCCGGAATTTCCCCCCGGACCCGAAGCCGCCGGCGACCGGATCGGGCGGCAGAATTAACACGGGACCCGACCCGGCGGAAGGGAATGACCCGGGCGGAAGGGAATGACCCGGCCGGAAGGGAATGACAGGGCGTCGGCGGTTCACTAAGCTTGGCGCATGGATGGTCCGGAGCGGCGACGCCCCGCGGATGATGGCGTCCTCGACCTGCGGCAGCCGCCGCGGCATGCCATCCCGCTCGTCGTCGCCTCGCCGCATAGCGGGGCCGATTATCCCGATGATTTCCTCGCCGCCGCGCGTCTCGATCCCTTGACCCTGCGGCGCTCCGAGGACAGCTTTGTCGACGCGATCTTTGCCGCGGCGCCGGATCTCGGGGCGCCGCTCCTCGCGGCCCGCTTCCCGCGCGCCTATCTCGACGTCAACCGCGAGGCCTGGGAGCTCGATCCGGCGATGTTCTCGGACCTCTTGCCGGGTTTCGTCAATGCGCGCTCGCCCCGGGTGCGCATGGGGCTCGGTACGATTGCCCGGATCGTCGCCAGCGGCGAGGAGATCTACGCCAGGAAGCTGCGCTTTGCCGAGGCAAGGCAGCGGGTCGACGCGCTCTATCATCCCTATCATCACGCGCTGCGGCGCCTCGTCGACGAGACCGAGGCAAATTTCGGCGGCTATCTCTTGCTCGACTGTCATTCGATGCCCTCGGCGGCGAGCGCGGTCGGTGGCCAGGACGGAGCGGATATCGTGCTGGGCGACTGCTATGGCGCCTCCTGCGCACCACACATCGTCGAGGCGGCCCGCGCCTTTCTCGCCCGGCGAAATTTTGCGGTCGTCCTCAACGCGCCCTATGCCGGCGGGTTCACGACCGGTCATTACGGCAACCCGCGGCGTGGGCGCCAAGCGCTGCAGATCGAGATCAACCGGGCGCTCTACATGGACGAGCGCTGCTACCGGAAGACGCCGGGGTTCGATCGGCTGGCGGCGGAAATGACCGGCCTCGTCGCGCATCTCGGGCAGGTCATGCTGGAGTGCCTGGCCGCACCGCTGCGCCCGGCGGCCGAATAACATCGCCGGCATCCGTCCCGGCGCCCCGCTGGCGGTGCCCCGTGGCGGTAATTGACGCGCCGCGCCGGCGTTCATACGTGGAGGGAGTGAACAGCGGGAGGGCAGCGGAGTATCGGATGGACGGCCTCCGGGATGGCATGATCGAGCAGAACTGGTCGGATTACAGCGCCGACGAGCACGCGATCTGGCGGCTCTTGTTCGAGCGTCAGCAGCGCCTGCTCGCCGGCCGCGCCTGCCGCGACTACCTCGACGGGCTGCACGGCCTGGAGGTCGCTGCCGGGGGGATCCCCGATTTCCGCCGCCTCAGCGAGATGCTCGAGCGGGCGACCGGGTGGCGCATCGCCGCCGTGCCGGGCATCGTTCCGGACGATGTGTTCTTCGCGCTTCTCGCGCGTCGCCGCTTCCCCTCGACCTGTTTCATCCGGCGCCCGGACCAGCTCGACTATCTTGAGGAGCCGGATGTCTTCCACGACATCTGCGGCCATGTCCCGATGCTGATGAACCCGGTATTCGCCGACTACATGCAGGCCTATGGCGAAGGCGGGTTGAAGGCGCTGCGGCTCGGCCATTTGGAAGAGCTCGCGCGGCTCTACTGGTACACCGTCGAGTTCGGGCTGATCCGGGCGCCGGAAGGGCTGCGCATCTATGGCTCGGGAATCCTCTCCTCGGCCGGCGAATCGGTCTGGTGCCTCGATGACTCGCACCCGCATCGGCTGCGCTTCGATCTGCGCCGGGTGATGCGGACCCGCTACCACATCGACCGCTACCAGGAGACCTATTTCGTGATCAACGATTTCGCCGAGCTGTTCGCCGCGACGCGCCCCGATTTCGCGCCGATCTACCGCGAGATCGCGGTCCTGCCGGAGATTGCCGCCGATGCCGTGCTGCCGGGGGAGCGGCCTTGGGGCAAAAAAGAAGGGCCGCGCGTGAGCGCGGCCCGAGTTTAGGGAGGAAACGCCTAGAAGACGTACGGCAGAACCACACCGTGGCTCATACCGCACCGCACAATTTAGTGAATGCACCTTCGAAGTCAACCCCTTTGCATAAAACCGGCGGCAGAGGTTGCGATTCCTCATAGCTCAGCGCGTCGCGGCAGCATGCCATTGTGTGCGCCGCACAAGGAACGGCAGGGCGATGCGGTTGGCGAGCGCGCGGAGCAAGGAGCGATGGGACAGATCGACGCAACGATTGGGCAAACCGGACGCCAATGCCCCACCACCGGCGCACCGGCGGCAGAGGTTGCTGAGTGATGCCCATGGAACAAACCGGCGCGACTTGGCTGGTCGGCGATGTCGGCGGGACCAACGCCCGTTTCGGGTTGGTCTCGCCCGACGGCGCGATGCTGCATTCGAGCAATTTCGCCTGCGCCGATTTCGCCGGGATCGGCGAGGCGATCGACGCCTACCTGGCGATGCGCGGGGCCCTCCCGATGCCGCGCCTGGGGGCGCTGGCGATCGCCGCGCTGATCACCGGCGACCGCATCCGGATGACCAACCATCCCTGGAGCTTCTCTGTTGCCGCGCTGCGCGACCGGCTTGGTATGGTGCGGCTCGTCGCGATCAACGATTTTACCGCGGTGGCGCTGGCGTTGCCGCGCCTATCGGCGGGCGACCGGATGCCGGTCGGCGGCGGCGCGCCGGTCGAGGGGCGGCCGATCGCGGTGCTCGGCCCGGGTTCGGGGCTGGGCGTTTCGGGCTTGATCCCGGCCGGGTCGGGGTGGATCCCGCTGGCCGGCGAGGGCGGCCATGTAACAATGGCCGCGGCGAATGAGCGCGAGAGCGCGGTCCTCGAATTGATGCGTCGGCGCTTCGATCACGTCTCGGCCGAACGCTGTCTCTCGGGCCCCGGTCTCGTCAATCTCTACAATAGCCTCGCGGCGCTCGATTCGGTGCCGGCCGCGCCCTATACGGCGGCCCAGATCACCGATCCGGACACAAGCGCTCGGGACCCGCTCTGCCGCGAGGCGACGGCGATGTTCTGCGCCATGCTCGGCACGGTTGCCGGGGATCTTGCGCTGACCCTCGGCGCGCAGGGCGGCGTCTACCTCGCCGGCGGCATCGTGCCGCGGCTCGGTGCGCGCTTTCTCGACAGCGGGTTCCGCGAGCGGTTTGAGGCCAAGGGCCGGATGAGGGCCCATCTCGCGGCGATCCCGAGCTATGTCGTGACCCACCGGCTGCCGGCGTTTATGGGCTGCGTCGCCGCGCTTGCCGCGGGATAGCCAGGCGCCGCGAAAGGCGCGACAATGGCGCGATGGATGTCGGCGATTGGCTGCGCAATCTCGACCTTGGACAATACGCCGCGGCATTCCGCGACAACGAGATCGACGCGAGCGTATTGCCGGGTCTGACCGCCGAGGATTTGAAGGATCTCGGCGTCACCCTGGTCGGCCACCGCCGCCGCCTCCTCGATGCGATCGCCGCGCTCGGCGAGGCGAGGGTCGCCGCGCCATCGGCCGCTCCCATTCCCGCCGCCGCGGCCGACGCCGAACGGCGCCAGCTCACCGTATTGTTCTGCGACCTCGCCGGCTCGACCGAGCTTGCCGCGCGGCTCGACCCCGAGGATCTCCGCGCCATCATCGCCGCCTACCATCAAAGGGTCGCAAGGGTGCTGACCGGGTTCGGCGGGTTTGTCGCCAAATACATGGGCGACGGCATTCTCGCCTATTTCGGTTATCCCCTGGCGCATGAGGAGGATTGCGAACGTGCCGTCCGGGCCGGCCTCGCGATCGTCGATGCCGTCGCCCGGCTCCAACTCTCCGAACCGTTGCGCGTGCGCATCGGCATCGCGACCGGGCTCGTCGTCGTCGGCGATCTCATTGGCGCCGGGGCGGCGCAGGAGCACGCCGTGGTCGGCGAGACGCCGAACCTGGCGGCGCGCCTGCAAGCTCTCGCCGAACCGAACGAGATCGTGATCGCCGACGCGACGCGGCGCCAGCTCGGCGGCCTCTTCGAGATCCGCGATCTCGGCGCCCAGGAGCTGAAGGGGTTCACCGCCGCGCAGCAGGTCTGGGGCGTGGTCGGCGAGAGCGGCGTCGCCAGCCGCTTCGAGGCGTTGCGTTCGGGCGAGACGCCGCTGGTCGGCCGCGACGAGGAGGTCGACCTCCTGCTGCGGCGCTGGGCCCAGGCCAAGACGGGCGAGGGGCGGGTCGTATTGATTTCGGCCGAGCCGGGGATCGGCAAGTCGCGGCTTGCCGAGGCGGTCGAGGAGCGGATCGCCGCGGAGCCGCATACGAGGCCGCGCTATTTCTGCTCGCCGCACCATGCGGACAGCGCCCTCTATCCGATAATCGGCCAGATCGAACGCGCCGCCGGCTTCGCCCGCGACGATACCGCGCCGATAAAACAAGAAAAGCTCGCCGCGCTCTTCAGGGACACTCCGCCGGACGAGCTGTCGCTCGTCGCCGAGCTCTTGTCCTTGCCGGCGAGGCAACCCCAGAGCGAACTCGAACTGACGCCGCAGCGCCGCAAGGAGCTGACCTTCGAGGCGCTGCTCGGCAGCCTCGAACGGCTCAGCCGGCATCAACCGGTACTGATGCTGTTCGAGGATCTGCACTGGATGGATCCGACCTCGCGCGAGTTGCTCGACCGCACGATTGCCCGGGTCGAGCATTTGAGGGTGCTCTTGGTCGCCACCTTCCGCCCCGAGTTCGTCCCGCCCTGGACCGGGCTGCCGCACGTCACGATGCTGGCGCTCAACCGGCTCGGCCGGCGCGACGGCACGCTGCTCGTCGAGCAACTGGTCGGCAATGTGGGCCTGCCGGCCGATCTGATCGACGAGATCGTCGAGCGCACCGACGGCGTGCCGCTGTTTTTGGAAGAGGTGACCAAGGTCGTCATCGAGACCGCCGGCGGATCGGATTCCGCGGCGCGCGGTACGCTCGCCGCGATCCCCGGCGCCAGGCTCGCCGTTCCGCCGACTCTGCAGGCCTCGTTGATGGCGCGGCTCGATCGGCTCGGGCCGGCCGCCAAGGAGACCGCTCAAATCGGCTCCGCGATCGGTCGCGAATTTTCCTACGAGCTATTGGCGGCCATCGCGCCGCGCGGCGCGGCGGAAACCCAGGCCGCCCTCGCTCGGCTGGTCGCCGCCGGCCTCGTCTTTCAGCGCGGGCTCCCGCCGACCGCGGAGTACCAGTTCAAGCATGCCCTGGTGCAGGATACCGCCTACGGCACGCTGCTGCGCGGCCCGCGCCAGGCATTGCACGGGCGGATTGCCATGGCGATCGGCGAACGCTCCCCCGACATCGCCGAGCGCCAGCCAGAGCTCTTGGCCCACCATCTTGCCGAGGCCGGCCAGCCCGAGCTCGCCGCGCTGTCCTGGCGCAAGGCGGGCGAGCAGGCGGTGCGGCGCGCGGCAAATCGCGAGGCGATCGAGCATTTCCGCCGCGCCCTCGTCTTGGTCGGCGCGCAACCCGAGGACGCAGCGCGATCGCGGGCCGAATTGGCGATCCTGACCCAGCTTGCCCCGCCGCTGATGGGGGTCCACGGCTGGTCGGCGCCGGAAGTCGGCGAGGTGGTCGAGCGCGCCGCCGAGATCGGGCGCCAGCTTGAAAGCTCGGCCGAATTGGCGCCGGCGATTGCCAATCTGTGGATCTTCAACGCCTCGCGCGGCCGCCTCGATCGGGCCGACGAGATTTCCGCCGATCTGTTCCGCATGGCACGCGAGCTTGGCGATGACGACATACTGGTGCAGGCGCATCACTGTGCCTGGGCAACCCGCTTCTTCCAGGGGCGGATCAAGGAGGCGGCCGAGCACGTCGCGGCCGGAGCGGCGCTCTACGATGCGGCGCGCCATGCGCATCACCGCCACCTCTATCTCGGCCACGATCCGCATGCCTGCTCGATGAATTTCGACGCTTCGGTCAGCTTTGCCTCGGGCTATCCCGAGCGCGCGCGGCGTCTCACCGTCGAGGGTATCGCCTTTGCCCGAGGACTCGCGCATCCGCCCTCGCTCGGCAATGCGCTGTGGCGCGCCTGCGAAGTGTTTGCCATGGGCGGCTGTGTTGACGCCACGCGGGCGACCGCGCTCCAATTGGTCGAACTGACCGATGTGCACGGGTTGCCGCAACCCCGCGCCCATGCCTTCTCGTACCTCGGCTGGGCATTGGTCCGATCCGGCGAAACCGCCGAGGGCCTCGCCCGGCTGCAGGAAGGAGACCGGCAGCTGACCGCGTTGGGAGCGATGATCCAAGCGACGATCATGCTCGGTCTGCAAGCCGACGGTCTCTTGGCGGTCGGAGACTACGCTGCGGGGCTGGAGCAGATCGACCGGGCACTGGCGGTAGCCGGGGAAGGCGGAGAGCGCGTCTATCTGGCGCTGCTCCACCGCATCCGCGCCAGGCTCTTGTTACACCTCCGCGGTGCCTCCGATCCGGCGGTCGAGGCAAGCCTCACGCAGGCGCTGGCGATCGCGCGGCAGCAGGAGGCCAAGGGGTTCGAGCTGGGCGCCGCCGTGACGCTTGCCCGGCTATGGGCCGAGGCGGGCCGGCGCAGCGAGGCGCACGACCTCCTCGCCCCGCTTTACGGCTGGTTTACCGAGGGGTTCGACACCCCCGATCTGGTCGAAGCCAAGGCGCTGCTCGACGATCTGCGGTAGTACAGCGCTCGCCCTCGACGGCACGGCCGCCTGCCAGCTCGACGATCCGCACCGGTGAAGAATATGGTCTATAGGGCATTATGCCGCCAACGGCATGAAATCTGATTCTCTTGCGCCGCGTCGGTCAGACCGCGAGGCTGGTGAGCCCGCCAGAGGAGCACGGAATATGACATATCGCGTCGAGATCACCCGCGATGAGACGCGTGCGTCCGGCGGCGTCGGCATCGCGATCACCGCCTATATCGATCGCGTTCCCGAGACGCCTCCGGTCGATGTCGGGCATCTGAGCCGGGCGCCCAAGGGGGTGTGGAACAGCCGGCTCCTCTTCAGCGGCGATTTCGACTCGCTGGCCCCGGCGCTGGCCGCAATCGAGGCGGCCTATCCAGACCTCACCGAGATCCGCTGCAGCGAATTCTCGATCGATAACGAATTTCCCAACGAGATGGCGCCGTTGCACAAGACCGGCGGCAAATGGCTGCCCGGCAAGCCGCCGACCTACGGCCCGCCGCCCCAGCTCGATTGGCGGGTGTCGGGTGATGATGACTGAGGTTAGCCGCCGCCGTCGAGGATGAGCCGATAGACGCCGCGCAGATTGCGATAGCGCTCGGCGTAATCCATGCCCCATCCGACGACGAAATCCGGCGGAATGTCGAAACCGACATAGCCGACCGGCAGGTCGACGACAGCGGCGGCCGGCTTGCGCAACAGCGCGCATAGCGCGAGACCGGCAGGTCCGCGCCTCCGCAACGAATCGACGATGGCCGCGACGGTCCGGCCGGTGTCGAGGATGTCCTCGACCACCAGCACATGCCGCCCCTCGATATCGAGCCCGTCGAGGCCGCTGAGCGCGACATTGCCCGAGGACCGGGTGCCCGCGCCGTAGGAGAAGTCCTTTCCGGCGCCATAGGGGACGCGGCGCCGGCCCTTGAAGCGCAGGTATGCCTTTCGACTCTGCCAGCGCCGATGTACCCAATCGTATATCGTCTGATGGCTGAGCACTTGGAGAGTGCCGGTGCGCTTCATGTATCCGACCACTTGCTCGGGCGAGAGTGAGCTTTTGAGCAACTGCTCGATCTTCGCTTCAAGCTGAAGGTCGTTATCGATAATGCGATCTGGTTCCTTGGCCACCTGTCGGCGGGCAAGCATGGCGGCCTGGGCATGACGTTCAAAGTACCAATCGCCAGCGTTCAGATTGCGCTTGATCTCCCGCGTGACCGACGAGCGGTGTTTGCCAAGCGCCCGTGCGATCTCGGCAGCGTAGCTGCCACGCCCTAACATGCGACGAATGATTTCGCGCTCTGCAATAGTAAAATGCGTATACCGAGGAGTCATTCATATTCGGCATACGAGCTGTGGTGCACTCGGTCCTTAACTTCAGGAAGGCAGCATCCTCGGACAGACTGGCACTCAGGGGCGTATGGGCTCACTGCACTGATAAACAGTGTATGCTAATCGCAATACACGGCTAGCTAGGGCCTGTGGATATCCTCCACCTCGACGCGCACCGCGCTGAGACGCCATTCGGCGATAAATTTCTGATCACGCCGGCGTCGATTGATCGGCACATCGCGTACATAAATGAGGTACGACTTGTCGCGACAAGTCGCGACAAGTCGCGGCATGCCGCGACAGATGTCGCCGCAGAAAACAAGGACAAAGAGCCGCGACAGGAGGCGGCGACAAGCACCGACAAGCGGCGACAACCTGGGACAGAAGAGGACGTATCGCGGCCCGTCGCGGCGCACACGCGCATCGTCGAGTTGCTCGAAAGTGAAAACCTATTTCTCCGCGAGCAGATCAGCGTGAAGGATAAACAGATCGCCGAGCAGCAGGAGCGGGCACACGAGACGAACGCGCTCGTCAACGGATTGCAGCGGTTGCTCGCACCGCTCCTCAACGCGCCCGACCGTACGCGCGACGACGCGCGTGCTCGCGAATTCGTCGACGAGCCCGACCAGCGGTAATCGGCTTATCCCCAGGTTGGCGGGGCAACATGGCACCGAGTGCTAGAATTCGGCCATGGAACGCCGAGAGGGAAGGGTAGTCTCGATTGGGGAGATCATCGACCGCAACATCATTTTGCGCGGTGCCGATGCTCTTTCGACAAAGGGCTTCACCCAGGTGCCGAACCATATCCTCGACAACGGCAAGCTGTCGCCGGGGGCCAAGCTCACCTACGCTATGTTGCTGAAGTACGCATGGCAGAACGACTACTGCTTCCCCGGCCAGGAGCGACTTGCCAAGGACATGGGTGTGACCGATCGTAGCGTCCGCACCTACTTACAGGAGCTTGAAAATGCTAATTTCGTCGCGATAAAACAGAGAGGACTAGGGAAGGTCAATCTCTACGAGCTTAATCTGACGGTAAAAGGTGCTTCCGCCGCTGACCGGAAAATTTTTCCGGTCAGGACCGGAAGAAAACGGCAGTTCTAGACCGGAAATATTTTCCTACTAAGAATACTCAATGGATTAATACTAAAAATAAAAATACTCAGTATCTTAGCCCAGGCTTATAAAACTTAAAATCAACCCATTAGCCCAGCCGCGCTGAGGCGGCCTGCTAGCCCCCGGAAACGTTGCTTTGCATGCTATAATGGCCCCATGGAGACCGAACCCCAGATTGACGAGCTGACATACGAGCCGATCCCGGAGCCCGCGTTCGACCGAGCCATGGCTCTGGTCCTTGAGCAGATGCGCCAATATCCGACGATGACGATCCGGTAGGCTCACCCAGCACCCTGAGAACATGACAACCACTATCGCCACGTCCCTGCCGCAAGACGACCTGACGGAGCTTGACCGCCTCCGCCGGTCTCAGGGCCTCACCCGAGCGGAGGCCGTGCGCGCAGCCATCCGCTGGTACGTTGCCGCGGATGGGCAGTGGGAGCTGGCCGAGGACACGATATTCGACGAGATCGACCCATGACCGAGGGACCGAGGGCACGGCATCCGGAAATCGACGCCGCGCTGGCCGAGGGTCTTGCTGATATCCAGGCCGGACGCGTCTCGCCGTCGTTCAAGGACATGAAGGCGTTCGAAGCGTGGCTCAAGACCGAGGAAGGCACGAGATTTGGAAAGGAATATTGACCAGGGCGGCAGCCCATAACAGGCGGCAAGCTTGCAGGCACGAAGCCGTCGTGTATAATGTACATGTGTAGATTACACGTTATGAACAACGCCAACATACAGCAGGAGAACGGTATCATGGCGCTCGTACGGATGCTCCGTGGCGGGCAGGTCACCTTGCCCGCCGAAGCACGCAAAGCGCTCAAGCTCAATATAGGCGACTATCTTGACCTTGCGGTGACCGACGGGGTGGTGACGCTCAAGCCGGTCACCGTGATCGACCGCGCGGAGGCCAACCGGCAGCTCGACGACATTCTCGGCCGGGTGAAGTACATCGGGCCGCAGCCCGAGCCCTCCGAGGAGGAGGTCATGGACATGGTGGTCGACGAGATACGCGTGGTGCGCGCCGAGCATGCCAAGAGCCGTTCTTGATAGCTCGGTCCTGGTAAGCGCCTTTCTGACGCCGCACGGCTCTGTCGTGCGGCTTCTTCGCGATCCGGCGCTCAGCCGCTACCAACTCTGCCTCTCGGACGCCATTCTCACCGAGACCGCCGAGACGCTCCTCTCCAAATCAAAACTCCGCCGCTATGCCGCGTATGCCGACGAAGACGTGCACGACTTCGTCCGCTGGCTCCTCACGCAGGCGGAGATGGTGACCGACGTGCCGGTGCTCCGCGTGGTGTTGAACGACCCAAAGGACGACCCCATCATCGCTGCCGCCGTCGCGGCGAAGGCCGACTACCTGATCACCGGCGACCGCGCGCACCTGCTGCCGATTGGCGAATACCGGGGCATCCGCATCATCAGCCCGCGTGCGTTTCTAGAGATTCTCGGGTAGGGTCGCACTCCCGGCACCGCCGCCAGGCGCTTGCGCTCGACCGACGCGCCGGGCTAGGTTCGCCGTCGATGGAGAGAGTGCAAAAACGGTGCAATTGCGAGACCTAAAAGACCTCTAAGTCATTGATATGCCCAGGTAGCTCAGCTGGTAGAGCAACGGACTGAAAATCCGTGTGTCGGTGGTTCAACTCCGCCCCTGGGCACCATTCTTTCTCAATTTAGATCAATAGCTTACATTCTCGAAGGTACGGCGAACGCGGCCCATTCCATGTCGCGGTGGTTCGCAACAGAAACCGCGGATTTCTGCCGATTTTGAATGATTGACGGCAGCTCCCTGCGACAAGGATGCGACATAGCCAAGCCTGGCCGTTCCTAGTTCTGGCAAGCTGATCTCGCGTTCAGAACCGGCGAGGCCATTGGTCTCGGCTCGCGCCGGCGTCGCGGTCACAGCCTGGTGTCGGACTACCGCGAAGCCAGAGCGGAATATGAGCATCGAGCAGATGCGCTTGGCCCAAGTGGTTATGAGGTTCAGCCGAGAGACACCTGATCCATTTGATGTCGCGCTCAGTGGATCGAGGCGGGTGCTGGTCCTGATCAATCTATCGTACGAGCCCAGCCCGTCTCTCGCCATTCTCGACCCGCCCGAACAAACCGTGCCCGTCGACTGGACGGTCGGGCTCTGGATTGACTTGACGGCGGCATTTGCGCGGCTACGGCCGCATTTTGGTGGATAGCGGCATTTTTTTGGGGAAAGGAAACATGACATGTACGATGCTTCAGTGACCCCGAGCATCTCGCTCGGGGACGACATGCTCTACGGAGCGGCGGCGATCGCCAACTTGTAAATTCGCGGGCAATAGTGACCCCCTGAGGGGCGGTTTTCGCGTTCAATCCCGACCCCTTTAGACGTTGCGTGTCAGTGTCCGTTCCTTTGGCCTTTGGCGGCCGGGAAGGGCATTTGGG
>Ga0182024_10009636_pt1 | contig 19916 bp, 12 predicted proteins | sample P32metaG_FD_120480 | JGI IMG/M metagenome (GOLD analysis project Ga0182024, IMG submission 120480) | Permafrost microbial communities from Stordalen Mire, Sweden - P3-2 metaG (Illumina Assembly) | ecosystem: Environmental > Terrestrial > Soil > Wetlands > Permafrost | place: Sweden: Stordalen... | reverse complement strand
GCGGTCCCGGTCTCACACCAGATCGCCTTAGGCTCGGTGGGTTTGGCGCAGCCGGCCAGGCCGGCAAGGGCCAGGGCAACCAAGGCGAGGCTGGTAATCATTGGAAGGGATGGGATCGCGGCGCGGAGGGGCTCAGCCGGTTGGGGCCACGCCCCCTCCGGTCGGACAAGCCGACTGACAAACCATCTGGAATGAGTCATGGTTGACCGCCGAAGTCCGGGGGCCGCCGCGGCCCGCCCTCAACGACTGGGATTGTAACGGCTTGGCAGTGTAATGGCGAGATGTGTTGCGATGCTTTGGGATGGGCTCAGGGCTGACAACGGGTAAACGCCCCGACGCTGTTGACCGGGACGACGGCGGGCGTGTGGCCCGGCTTGCGACCCAGCACATCCTCGACATAGCAGCGCAGCAGTTCAGCCACGGTGAGTGGTGAGGCGACCGCCCCGCCGGGGGCGTGGGGGGCGTCGCCGTCGAATAGCTCGCACAACTGGCCCAGACCGTCTGTCTGGAGGTGGCTGAGGCACGGCTCAAGTATCCGGCGCGCCTCGGCGCGCGAGGCATCGGTCTCCCCGGCGGCGCGGACCGACGCGGTAATGAACGGCCCCAGGAGCCAGGGGAACGCCGAGCCGTTATGGCAGGCGCGGTCGCGTGACACAACGTTGCCTCCAAAATGACCCTGGTAAGCAGGGTCGCGCGGGGAAAGGCTGCGAACGCCCTTTGTCGTCAAAAGCTCATCGCGCACCCTGTTGAGCATGGCCTGGTGGCGTTCGGGGGCCAGGACCGGGAAGGGCAGGCTCGCCGCCAGAAGCTGGTTGGGTCGAACGCTCTCATCGCGCGGCCCGGGCGGCCGGCTGGCGTCGCACGAGGGGGACTCGCTGACAACGTCGTAACAGCAGCCGGCCGATTCGTTCCAGAAGCGCCGGTTGAATGCGTCGTAGACTGATGCGGCAAGCGTTTCGAGCCGGGCGGTACGGTCGCCGGCCCCGGACGCCCGGCCGTTCATTTCCGCCGCGGCGCACAGGGCGTTGTACCAAAGAGCGTTCAATTCGACGGCGCAACCGTTTCGAGGCGTGACGACCCAGTCGCCCACCTTGGCATCCATCCAGGTTGTCCCGATGCCGGGCGTGCCGCTGACCAGCAAGCCGTCGGCGTCAACGCGGATGCCCAGGCTTGCGCCGAGCCGATAGGCTTCGATGATCCTCAAGGCGGCTGGCAGCAGGAATTGACGCAGGGTCGCTTCGTCCCGGGTATAGGCCAGGTATTGGTGGACCGCGTTGACAAACCAGAGGGCGATGTCGGCCCCCTTATAGACCGGGGCGGAGCCGTCCTCGGGGAACTCCGAAGGCAGCAACCCGTTTTCAAGCCGGCCCACCAGGGAAAGGAGCATTGAGCGGGCATCGTCATAGCGCCAGGGCACGAGGAACAGCCCGGAGAAGCCAGCCAGGGCCGGCCTGGACGAGGGAGCATTCCACGGGTACTGCACGGTGCAGCCGGGAGAATCGCCCGAGACGCGCCCGGGCGAGCGGAACTCGGTGGTCGAGCCGGGTCGCGGCAGCATCAGGACGAAATCGCCGCTTGCCCGGATCAGGGCCGCGGTGACAGCATCGGCAGTGGCGGCGCCGGGGTCACCGGCCACCGCCGGGGCTCGCTCCGGCGGCGCGACCGTCGCTTCACACGGGTCAAACTGCTGGCGGGCGCGAGCCACGATCTCACCGAGGTCGAACGGCTCTGACGAACACGCGAAATACGTCGACGTCCCAGGCTGCAGTTGTATGTAAGCGGCCCCCGGCGACCAGAGATCTTCCAGCCCGGAGTAGCCGCGCTGCTGCTCCGCGCGATAGATCGTGTTCAAGTACCAGTTGGGCCGGCGGTCGAACGCCCCTTCGTGGGCGAAAAAGACCTCGGGCGTCCGACTGGTGGGGCCGACGTGCCAGTGATCGCGGGCACGGACCTCGGCGGCGGTGAGCCGGCCGTTCGATTGGTAGCACAGTTCGTGAATGCCTCGCAACGCCAGCAGGGGCCGCAATTCCAGGTCGATGGGCCGGTCGCCGCCCAGCAGCGTGTAGCTGATGACCACGCTGTTTTCGCCGCGGAGAAGGCGCAACTGCTTGAGAAGCGTCCAGCCGTCCCCCTGGTAAGCCCAGCGTGGGAATGGCTCGCAGGAGAAAGCACGCAGGAACTCATGACCGCGCGGCCAGATCGTGCCGGGGTATTCGTTGCAGGCCAGATAGACTTCGCGCCCGTCGATTCGAACCGCCTCTTCGAGGCGGGAGAGCAGGACCATGCGCCGGACCGGCGGGGCCATCGCTGCCACCAGCAAACCATGATAACGGCGGGTGTTCAGCGACGGCACGGTCGAGGAGGCATACCCCCCGATCCCGTTGGCAACGAGCCATTCGCGTGCGATCAGCCCTTCGAAATCCATTTCAGCAACAGGCAGCCCGTCTTTCACATGGCCTCCGCGTTTCATCCAGACGAATGACGTGTACCCTCGGTTTCAACTATTGTAGCGACTCCAAGTCCGCCAGGTTACCGCCGGCGCGGATTGTGGAAACAATTCATCCGCGGTTAACAACCGGAAAAAACTGACGGCCTCGCCTGGTCTTCCCAAGCAAGGCCGACAATCTGAAGCGGATGTAGCGTTTAAGCCACCGTGAAACAGCGGTTCAGGGGCCGAGCTTGCCCATCGTCTGACCTAGGGCCTGGGCGGCATCCCCAAAGGTGGCGTACTTGCCGGATTCAACGTCCTTGGTGAAATCGTCGATCAGAGCAACGGCCTTGGGGGCCTGTTCTTTCATCCTGGCAAAATTCGGGTCTGCGCTCATGATCTTGAGGTCCATCTTCCACTCCTCGCCGGACTTCTTCAGGGTCGGCGGGAATTTGTCGTCCGGCTTGTTCTTGGAGACCAGGGTGGCTGAGTCGCCATCCACCTTTTCTTCCGCCTCGTCGACCTGCGCCGACATCACGGACGACAGGTCAGGAATCGCCTTGGCATCGTCACCGTACTTCTTGACCAGGGTGGCCTGCATCTTTTTCAACGAGGCCATCATGTTGGAAACCAACTTGAGCGTGGCATAGTCGTCGTCGGAGCCGATCGACGCAGCCTTGACGCCGTCGGCATCGCCGGCCTCAACGGCCTTGAAGAACGCATGAGCGGCCTTTTTAGGCGAGGAGAGGTCCGGGCCGGCTTTCGCCGGCGAGGCCGGGACCAGACATGCCGCAGCCAGCGCGAGGAGCGCGCAAAAGACGGCCAATGGGGTGGTCTTTGGGTATTGCATGAGGAGAGCCTCCGTTGAGGAGATGTTGGAAATGCGAACGCGGACCACAAGGGCCGCCGTTAAAGGCGGAGATACTAGCCGCCGACAAGCCACCGGGCAACGCCAGAGACGGCGGATTTATCAGAATGATTGCCGATGCGTAGCGGCGGCCCGGTTCGCGACGATCACGTTGTCACTTTGTCATCGCCCGCCGGCTGCTCCCATTCAATCCGCCGGGCGTCGCCCCAGAGGTTGTCCAGATCGTAGTAGTCGCGGGCATCCTGGCTGAAGACGTGAACGATCACGTCCACGAAATCCTGCACGATCCATTGCGTGGACTCGACCACCCGGCTCAGCGTCTTGTAGCCAACGGTGTCGCCTAACTCCTCGGCGGCATCGCTGGCCGACTTCATCTGGCGCGGACTGGTGCCGCTGGCCAGGACCAGGAAATCAGTGATGGGGGAGATCCCGGTGACATCAAGGACAGCAACCTGATGGCAACGGGTATCGGCCAAGACCCGGGCCACCTGGATGGCAAACTGCTTTGCCGCAAGGGGCTCGGGGGTGGAAATGCCTTGCAATGCCTGCGTTTGCGGCTCGGTAACCGACATCGTGTAATCGCTCATTCACCTCCCTGCTTGATCGCATTTGGAACAAGTCAACCCATGTCGCCGCTCGGTCGACATGACATGCCAACGTGGGCATTATAGCCAATCGGCGCTCCGTTGCCTTGTTAAAAATGCGTTCAGGGCGCGGCCGGCGCGGTCGCGGGGAGCGTGGCAGGCTGGGTATCGGCCACCGCACCCAAGGCAGTTCGCAGCGACGTGACGCGTGTGGCGGCTCGGTCGATGTAATACAGGTAGTCGTTGCGCTCGACGCCGTTCTCGTCGCCGGATCCTGGGAGCTTCAGGCGCTGGTTCACCGTTTTGTAGAACGCCTCAAAGTCCGCGGGCTTGTCCAACAGGAACTGGTGCAGTGTGGGTCGGGTGTACCCATACGGCGCCAGCACCGGTTCAAGGAGTTCGACCGGTGTGTAATACCGGAGCATCAGGTACTCGTAGGAGAGCATGGCATCACGGTAATGCCCCATGCTCGATTCCATCAGCTTACGCCGCGGCGGAATGTCGGGCAGCGTCGCGGCCAGCAGGAAGTCGTGATCGCCCAGCACCAGCGACTCCTCCGACTTCAGCGAGTCGATCGTGGAGGAATAGTCCATGATCTTGTTGACGTAATTTTCCCCGCTGCTGCTGAGGTGCCGGATGTATTCGGCCCTGGAATCGCGGCAGAGCCGCGCCGTCAGCGCGTAACTATAAAGCGCCGATGCGACGGTTGCGGGCGTCGAGTCGGACTTGGCCAGCGCGTCGCCGATCCGGATCCCCTGCGTCACCTTTTCCTTCTGTCCCCGGGTCTCGGGAGCGGTCCCCGGCCCCCCGTTGGCCTGCTCCGGCGACAGCGCCATGCCGAAGGCCTCCATTTCCAGGTCGGTGGCCCGTTCCCATTCATCTTCACCCCACTGGCGCAATTCGACGGCGGGCTTGCTGTCCACCACGCTCACGCTCATCTGCACCGGCTTCTGACGGCCATCAGCCATCAGCACTTGTGCTCGCTTGCCGTAATCATAGCCCAGGGCGATCGGTGACAGGCCGTATGGGTATGGCTGGTAGCGCTTGAGGTACTGTAATTCGCTGCCATCGTTCAGGTCTGAATAGTGGACGTAGAGGACGCCCGGCAGGTCGCCGCCAGCCGCCTCGATCTTTGCCGCCTCGGAGCCGGACATGCTGATGACTTGGTCGCCCCGGCCGATCATGGCATTGTCGATGGTGGACACAACGATCTGATCGGAGGCGATGGCGACGCCGGCCTTGGCCGCCGCCTGTTGGAACGCGGCGATCTGAGCCACCGGGACGCTCACCTTGATCTTCGGGTCTACAGCCTTGTATTTTGGGCTTGGAGTAACCAGGTTAGGGAGCAGGTCCCCGGCGTCGTCCAGCATCGGCTGCAACTGGCTGCGCGGGGCCGGTGTGTGCCGGGCGGCGCGGGAATTCGCCGGCGACATCGTCTGCAGCCGCACTTCCCGGATGTAGTAGTTCTTGTCCCCGTTGGTTGACCCCAGCTTGTTGCCGTAGATCTGGTCGATCGCCAGCAGGATGTTCATGTCGTTGGGACGGCTCACGTCCATCGCCTTGCCGTATTCCAAGGCGTCCAGGATGGCGGCGTAACGGTCGGGCAGGCTGGCCATCTGCACGCTGATGTTGTACGCCTTGTTCCACATCTGGAAGATGTGAACGGTGTCGAATTCCGGCTGGAGGCGGCGGATCCAGTCGATCTTGGTGTCGAAATCTTCCAGGTCCTTTTCGTTCTTTTGCGATTCGCTGCTGACCCACAGGAACATAACCAGCGGCCCGCGCAGCCCGCCCAGAAGCAGCGCCAGGGCAAAACTGTCCATGTTCCCAAACGACGAAGAACGCGATGCCCCAGTGCTCTCGCTGGGCTCACCGGTGCTGTAAGGCCCGGATGCCGCGGCCTGGTCCTGCAGGACCATCGCCCACGTTCGCGCCACCACCGAAAGCACGAGTCCCGCCAGCATCACCACGACGGTGACCAGGCGTCCGGAACGCAACGCCACCCGCGGACGGGAACCCCCGCTGCGGCCCAGTCCGGTAGTTGGAGACCTCTGGGCGGACGTCGCGCGGGTTGCCTCGGTTTTGACAACTGTCATGGCGCCACCTCTTTGCGTTTCAGGATCAGGTATGTCAGCAGCAGGATGGGGATGCCGTACCCGAACGTCTCGGTCAGCGCGCCCCGGAGTTTGGCCCCCTTGATGTCCACGCCCCGCTCGACGTCCTCAAACGCCGGGAACTGGCTGATGTCGGGCAGAATTCTCACCCCGTTGCGCAGGATGTCGGTCAGCACCTGGAGCGAGTCGGTCAACGCGGTGGCTGGCGCCGGGTCCGTGACGTTGAAAATGTCGCGCGGGACACTCCTTAAGCCGCTCACCGAGAGCGAGTCCCCCAGCTCATCGACGCCCCACCGGGCCAGCAGCAGCAGCAGCGTCAAAACCACGGCGATCGGCCAGGAAAGGAACGTGCTGCAGAAAACCGACACCGTCACCACCAGCACCGAAAGCAGCCAGAGGATGAACAGGCTCTTGAACAGGTTGAAGTTGAAGGAATGGTCCGCGGTCGCCAGGGCGATCGAAGGCGTGTTGGCGGTCGGGCCCTGGAGCGACACGTTCTGCCCCGGCGTCAGCCCGCGGACGTATACATCGAAGTCCCCGCCGGCAACGACGTTTTGCGGCACGTCGACATACCGGGCCAGGCCTGTTTCGGGCTCCAGCGTCACCACCGGCGATTCCTCGCCGCTCGAACGGTTGTGGACTTGGACGGTGATGGCCGACGCGACGTTCTGGTTGGCGTCCAGGTCCCCGCTGCGGTCCAGAATGACCCTCACCTGGAGGGCCAGCTTACTGTTCGGGTCCGAGGGGACATCAGCGTGGTTGAACCGGAAGATCCCCACCGGCCCGCCTCCCGCCGCGCCTTTGATCTGCATGCCGGTGCGGCCCAGGCGGGCGTAGATCTTCGGCTCGAACTTCGTCCCGGCGCCCTCCCATGACTGCGGCTTGATCGCTCCCGCCACCTTAGGTCCGCGCAGCAGTAGCAGTTGCACTGAGTCGGCGTCCACGCCGTACTCCATCGTCGGGGTGACGCCCTGCACTTCCACTCCGAATTTTCGAAGAGGTTTGACCCCACTGGGGGGATCGAACATCGCTACCAGGACGTTCTTGGGAACGGGCAGGAAGACGTGCAGTTCGTCCTGGTATTTGGGGTCTGGGCCGAGCTTGGGCCAGTGCATCTCGAGGTTCAACTCGTCTTTTGCCAGGTTGACACCATTTTCATCCATGATCTGCACCGCGATCTGGGGGATCAGCGACAGGTCATGAACCGGGCCGGTGGTGGGCAGTCGCGGGCCGTTGACCAGCGCGTTGGGGTCTACCTCCCTGGGGAACGTGCCTTCCTTGAGTTGGTATTTGTCGTCGGCGTTGGGTTCATGCTTCTGGACGTGCAGGTTGATCGCGATGCCGATCCCGCCAGGCGGGCCATTGGCGGGGTCAAACAGCCCCAGCATCGACTTGATATCGTCCTCGCTTAACGCGAACGTAGCCGGGTAATACTGCATCGTCCGCCCCGCCAGCCAGTGGATGCCGCTGTTGTCGGGAATGCGGGAGGATTCCTCCAGGCTCGCCGGCATTTCCAGCGACTTAACACTGAGGAGCCCGGCAGTGGCGTAATGGTTGTAGGTGCTGCGCAATCCCGGGCTGAGATCGCCGGTGGCCAGGTCATTGCGGACGTGGGCCAATCGCGCCGCTGAATCGATCCGCAGGTATGCCCAGGTGAAAACGCCCATGATCAAGAGGATGAGTGCCGAAACCGCCGCAAACCCCACCACCTTGCCGAGCACGATCTCCAGCCGGGTGGTCGGCTTGGTGACGATGGTGTAGATGACCCGGCTCTCGATTTCCTTGGGAAGGTTGGTGCAGGCAAGGATAAGTGCCGCGATAGTGACGATCAGGCCGGAAATGAACAGGCAATACTTGGTGGTCTGACGGATCGCGTCCTGGTCATCGGCCGATTTCTGCAGTTGCGACACCACCACCACGCCCAGGATGGCCAGCGGCGTGATCCACAGGATGCGCCGGCGGATGCTTTCCCTGAAGCACACGCCCGCGATGGCGTTCACCCGCCGCATCCGGAACCGCCGAATGTCGCTCACGACATCGACAATGAAGGCGACGATGGATTGGAGAATCCACTCAAGGAACTGTAGCACGCCAGCCAAAATACACCTCCGCCGACGGCTGACCAGACTAGTGAATGATCGCACTTGATCTGAGGGGTTCGAACGGGCCTACTGCCCGACCGGGGCGACACGCCCCGGCTCTGGTAACCTCCTCAAATAAGCTGCGACGAACTACTAGTTCGAGAGCCATTGGTTCAGCCGCCGCTTCGCTTCCTCATGAGAAACGGCCCCTAGCGTTACAATCGACTTTTCTGCCTTGCAAATTTTTTCGAGGACATACAGATCGCATTGAATGTCTTCAAAGCTGCAGTCTTCAGGCAATTGACGTAGCAGCACCTCGACCTGCTGTTTCGTTGTGACCATTCGCGATACCTTTCAGGCTGCCGTCCACGTCCGATGTATTCTAGCCATTCTTTCCGACATGGCCATTGCCGCCCGATGCTTCTTCTCTGGCGGCCTCCTCCGGGCTGTTCTCTCGGACGATCCGGATGAACAGGTCCTCCAGTGTGGTGGTCGGATGGGTGACGACGGTGTCCTGCACGCCGAGGCGGCTGATGAATTCCCGGACCTCGCCAACCTGGGATTCGGTCATTGTGCGGGTCTGGATTTGCGTAACGTCCTTCACCTGCACCAGGTCGCGCACCTCGCCCAACGTCTGCATCCGCCCGCGGAACAGGATCGTGATGCGGTCGCAGACGTCCTGCACGTCGGCCAGCAGGTGGCTGCACAGCAGGATCGTCTTGCCCTGAGCCTTGAGCGACAGGATCAGGTCCTTCATCTGCCGGGTCCCGATGGGGTCCAGACCGGTGGTCGGCTCGTCGAGCAAGATCAGGTCGGGGTTATTAATCAGTGCCTGGGCCAGCCCGATGCGGCGGGCCATCCCTTTGGAATATTCCCGCAGCTTGCGCTTGCGCGCCTTGGCATCAAGCCCGACTATATCGAGCAGTTGAGGCACCCGCCGGTTCAGCTCCTTCCGGGAGATTTTGAACAGCTTCCCGTAGAAGCGCAGGGTCTCCTCACCGGTGAGGAATTTGTAGAGGTAGGACTCTTCCGGCAGAAAGCCGATCCGCTCGTTGATGACCGTGCTGCCGGCGGCATGGCCCAGGATCGACGCGCTGCCGTGGGTTGGAAAGATGAGCCCCAGCAGCAGTTTGATGGTGGTGCTTTTGCCCGACCCGTTGGGCCCGAGCAGTCCGAACACCTCGCCGCGCGGGATGGTCAGGTTCAGGTCATCCAGCGCGGTAACCTTATTGCGGCCCCAGAAGTCTTTGTAGACCTTGGTGAGCCCCTCAGTGTGTATGGCCGATTGGTCTACGGCAAAGTCAGTCATGGCGGTTGTTTCCGAAGCGCGAGTACAGGGACCGGTTCGCTGCGGCTTAGAACTGGTTTCAGTTCCCTCCACGCCGGGCAGTTCCGGCCCGGGTTCCGCTGGAAATGGACCCGGACTCTATTGTACGCGTGGTCCCCACCGCGAGATTTTCATCGAATCACGTGCCAGGACGGCGCCAACGAGAAGAACCCAAGCCAGCGTCGGCCCGGTCCCGGAAATCGCGCTTGGGATGATGCGGCCCGAGCCTCAAGGTCCCGCGCGACGTTCCGCGCCAACCGGCTGAACCACTTTAGTGAATGGGCTTCAGCCGGGGCTTGCTGCGCGAGCGGCGGCGGCGTTTCTCGCTGGGCTTCTCATAATAAGCGACCCGCTTGATGTCCTTGGTCAGGCCTTCTTTTTCGCAGGCCTTCTTGAATCGCCGCAACATCTGCTCCGCGGTCTCGTTCCCGCGCGTCTTGACCTTAATCATTCCTGGTGGTTCCTTTCTCGCCTGGTTCGTTCAGCCGATTTTAGTGGAGTCGATGACCAACCCCGGCCGGAAAAACCGTCCGTAGGGTGTTCCGTCAATGGACCGTGAGTCGATTCAACGGCCGGAAGGGCCTTTAACGTTCCGTAAAGGCGCAGTCTGATCGGCAGTAAGCTGGTTAGTCTAGCAATGGCCGGGGAATATTCAAGTTAAGCTACGGTAAGCTTCGTGACTGACCAGTGATGGGTGACAAGCGACCCGTCACAAATGACCCGCACCGGCGAATTGCTATAATCGGTCATGCCATTCTCCCCAATCCCGGAAATCCTAGAAGAACTGAAGCTTGGCAAGCCCATTGTCCTGGTTGATGACGAGGACCGGGAGAACGAGGGGGACCTGGTTTATGCCGCCGAGAAGATGACGCCGGCGGCGATGAACTTCATCCTGTCTTTCGGCCGCGGAACGGTCTGCCTCTCGCTCACTGGCGAACAGTGCGACAAGCTCCGCCTGCACCGCCAGACGGAACTCAATACCGCCACGCTGGGCACGGCATTCACCGTTACCGTCGATGCCCACCCCCGATTCGGCGTCACCACCGGCGTCAGCGCCAAGGACCGCTCCACCACGGTGCAGGTGGCGATCGCCGACGACGTCCAGCCGCAGGACCTGCTCCGCCCCGGTCACATGAACCCGCTGCGCGCTCGCGAGGGGGGCGTGCTGGTCCGGGCCGGGCAGACCGAAGGCTCGGTCGACCTGGCCCGCCTCGCCGGCCTCAAGCCCGCCGCCGTCATCTGCGAGGTCCTCCGTCCGGAGGATGGCGAGCCGATGCGCCGCCTCGAGTTGGAGGGTTTCTGTCAGAAGCACGACCTGAAAATGACCTCAATCGCGGAGCTGATCAGCTACCGCCTCAAGCGCGAACAGTTCGTCAAGCGGATCGAGAGCGTCTCCCTGCCCACGCAGTGGGGCAACTTCAAACTTTACGCCTACCAGAGCAGCATCGACCCGCAGCCCCACCTGGCCCTGTGCAAGGGCGGCGTCGGCGACCTCGACGATCAGGGCAAGCCGATCATCCACGAAGAGCCCGTGCTCGTCCGCGTCCATAGCGAGTGCCTCACCGGCGACGTCTTCGGCTCGGGCCGCTGCGACTGCGGGCCTCAGCTTTCCACCGCCATGCGGATGATCGAACAGGAAGGCAAAGGCGCCCTGATCTATCTCCGCCAGGAAGGCCGGGGCATCGGTCTGGCCAACAAACTCCACGCCTATGCCCTGCAGGAAAAAGGCCTGGACACGGTCGAAGCCAACCAGCAACTGGGCCTGCCCGTGGACAAGCGCGACTACGGCATCGGCAGCCAGATCCTGCGCGATCTGGGTCTGCGCAAGATCCGCATCATGACCAACAACCCCAAGAAGATTTACGGCATCGAAGGTTTCGGACTGACCGTAGTAGAAGAAGTCCCCATCCGCATCGACCCCGGCGAACACAACAAAGCCTATTTGGAAACCAAAAAGGCGAAGATGGGGCATAGGCTATAACTTGTCAGTCGTCAGTCGTCCTTGGTCCTTTGTCATTGGTCCTTGGTCATTTGAGAACGCCGCTACTTGGGCTTGCCTTCGCAGAAGTATTTACACCAGGGGGAACTCACACGCGCACCGGCAAAGGACAAAGGACCAATGACAAAGGACACTTCGTTTTTTTCCCTTGCAATGCGACAGTAACTGTCATATTATTCCGTCATGCAACCGACCGACATGGGTATCGGTGAATTGGCGGACTCTGCTGGCCTGTCCCGCCGCGCCATCCGCTTCTACGTGCAACAGGGCTTGATCCCGCCGCCGTTGGGCCGCGGTCGCGGCCGGCATTACGACTCCACCCATCTCGACCAACTCCGGCGCATCGGCGAACTTCAGTCGGCGGGGCATTCACTGGACGCCATCCGCCGGATCCTCAACGGCCAGGCGGTCGCTCCGCCACCGCAACCGGAATCATCGCGTCGCTCGCCCCGGTCGATCTTCACCGCCGAGCTGTGGACGCGGCTTCGCCTGATCGAAGGCGTCGAATTGCACTACGACGCGGCAAAGTTCAACCCGCCGGTCGAAAAGCTGCTGGCGCTGCGAGAAGCCGTGCGCGATGCGTTTGCCACGGCCGACGAGAAAGAACCTGATGATGACCGTCGTTTTTAGCGCAGATTCTCACCGGGAGTTCCCCATATGGCTAACCGCAAACGACTGGGCGAGATCCTGATTGAATGGGCTATTATCGGCCAGAAGGAGTTGCAGTCCGCGCTTCACCACGCCGTTGACCGGGGCATCCGCGTTGGCGAGGCGCTGATCGACCTCAAACTCGCCACCGAAAGCCAGGTTTGGAAGGCGCTGGCCGCCCAGAACAACCTGGAATATGTGGACCTGGCTTCGGTAGCCATCCCGGCCAGCGCCAGCCAACTCATCCCCATCGACGTTATCCGCAAGTTCCTGGTTCTTCCCCTGGGGATGGAGGGAAATCGCATCCGTGCCGCGGTGCACGACCCGCTCGGCTTGGAGACGCTGGACATCTTGCGCCTGCGGTTGGGTAAGACCATCAAACCAGTCCTGGCGACGCGGGCTCAGATTCTGGCCGTGGTCAACAGTACGTTTGGAATCGCCACGATCTCGTTTGGCGACGTCACCGGCCCCGCACTGCGCGTCCCGAATCGGCCCGACGCCAGTATCGCGCTGCGCGGCGTGCGGTTGCAGAGCCAGATCAGAGGCATGAGCCAGCGAACGACCATCCACCAGACGTTCGTCAATCAGGAACACGACGCGGTTGAAGCCGTCTACACGTTTCCCCTGCCTGAAGGGGCAGCGGTGTGCGGGTTTGAGGTAGTCACCGCGGATCGTGTTCTGACCGGGCAAGTTGAGGAATCGGAGAACGCCATCGACCAATACGAGCAGGCGATCGGCCAGGGCAATGGGGCGTTCATGATCGAGCAGGACAGACCGGACGTGTTCAGTGTCCGCGCCGGCAACCTCAAGCCCGGGCAGGCCGCCACCGTTCGGCTCACCTATGTCTGTCTGCTGGAACGAGCCGACAAATCAATCCGGGTGGCCTTCCCGACGGCCCTCGCACCGCGTTACGCCACGAACAGCGGCACGGACCCGCTTGCGGCGATGGTGGATGGCGACGCACTCAACCCGCCGCACCTGCTCTATGCACCATATGGGTTGAACATGGAGGTAGAAATCGACATGGGGAGGCAGCTTGTCGGAGTCCAATCGCCGAGCCATGCGATCAAGGTGGAGCGGGGCGACGCACGCGAACGGTCAACGGGCGTGGCGATTCACACGACGCGTGTGACCCTTGCCGCGGGGATGACGGAGATGAACCGGGACATCGTCCTCCATATTGAGCTTGCCCGGGAACACCAGCCCTGTGTTCAATGGGAGCGCGGGAAGGACGGTGCCAGGTATCTGGCGGTGACGTTTGTTCCTGAATTTGATCTTGATGACGTGGCTGGCTCCGAAGGTCAGGGGCCGGCGCCGAGCGAGACGGTGTTTGTGCTGGATTGTTCGGGTTCGATGCAGGGCGGATCGATCCGCCAGGCGACGGCGGCACTGGAGTTGTGCCTTCGCGGGATGAACGAGGGAGACACCTTCAACATCTGCCGGTTCGGATCGAGCTTCGAACTGATGGCGAGCGAGCCGCTGCGGTACGGGCAGGAAACTCTCGACCAGGCAATTGCCTACGTTCGCCAGGGCGGCGACCTGGGCGGCACGGAGTTGTACGGCCCACTGGAGGCGGTCCTGCGTCAGCCGACCGTTGCGGGCACGGTCAGACAAATCGTGCTGCTGACCGATGGACAGGTGACTAATGAGCCGGCATGCATCGACCTGGCCCGCCGGAACCGCGCGCGCAACCGGGTCTTTCCCTTCGGGATCGGTCCGGCGTGCAGCACTCATCTTGTGCAGGGCCTCGCCCGCGCCAGCGGCGGCGCCGCCGAGTTTATCACCACCGGCGAGCGCATTGACGAAAAGGTCCTGCGGACATTCTCCCGGCTGGCCTCGCCGTTTGTAACCGAGGTTTCGATCGGCTGGGGCGGCGCCGAAGTGCAGACGCTTGCCGAATTCCCGCCGATTTTCGACGGCGACGTTCTGGCGATTTTCGGCCGGTCGCTCGGCCGCCTTCCCGCCGCCGTCACGCTTTCATGCATGACGGGGTCCGGGCCAAAGAATTGGCGGGTGACGGTGCCGCCGACGGCATCCCGGGAGTCGGGCGGGGTAATCGCCACAATGTGGGCGCGGCGCACCATCCAGAGCCTGGAAGAGGTGAACAATCTCACTGACTCACGGCCGCGCCCCGCCGTTAAGAGCCGGGAGAGAGGGATGGTCGTGCGCCTCTCAGAGGAGTTCGGACTGCTGAGCAGCCTGACCACGTTCATTGCCGTGGAGCACCGAACGGTGGACGAACGCAACGAGGGAAGGCCGGCCCTGCGGCGCGTACCGGTAATGCTCGCGGCCGGGTGGGGCGGGGTTGGAACCGAACAAATGCGACGTCTCACCGGAGGCGCGAGCGCGCTGGGCCCGTGCCACACGATGGACAAAACGGTTGACCGCTCGATGGATTGCTCGATCGACCGGTCGGTTGCATCACCGGCGGTTCGGAAACGATCGCGAGGATCGATCGTTCGGAAACTCTTTGGCGCAATACTCGATGATGACTTGCAAGCGCCGTTGTCGGAGGAAGCCGCGCTCGGAAAAGCGCGAAGCTTCAGCCCGTCGACCTCGTCTCCTTCCCCCGGCCAATACATGCCGCTTCAGGATCGTTCTAAGCATGGAAGCGTCAAAGACAACGTGCTCGACTTGCTCTCCTATCAACTGGCGGACGGTTCCTTCGGCCGCGGCGCCGATGTCGGGGGGCACGCTCGATCCGGAGAGACCGCTCGGATGTTGTCGAAGGTAAAGCCGCGGCTCGCAGAACTGGGAAGCAACGTTCCAAGCGATGAACCGATTCTCCGGACCGTGATCGCGGTTCTCGTCATGACATCAAAGTTCGCCGACGACCAGGACCTGTGGCACAGGTCGCGCGGCAAGGCCATTCGGTTCGTTGCCCGGGCGGTCGGAAAGACAGTTTCTGAAGTGAAACAGTGGTTCGCAAAAATGCTGGCGAAGCTTGTCGCGCGATAACAGTATTAAACATTGCATGTTTTCGAGGCTGCGCTCGTTGCCTGCCGTTTGGCGGCGACCGAAGCGGAGCACGCCAAAGGAGACCCCATGCCGCGTACCGTTACGTCGCCCACCGGCGAAGCCGCCGGCCCTGCGTTGAGAGTCCCGAATCGGCCCGACGCCAGAATCGCCTTGCGCGGCGTCCAGTTGCGCAGCCGGGTCAGTGGCATGAGCCAACGCACGTCTATTTTCCAGACCTTCATCAACCAGGAGCCCCAGGCGATCGAAGCCGTCTATACCTTCCCCCTGCCCGAAGGTGCGGCGGTATGCGGGTTCGAGGTCGTCATCGCCGACCGCGTTCTCACCGGCCAAATTGAGGAGTCCGAGCAGGCCGTCGACAAGTACGAGCAGGCCGTCGGCCAGGGGCACGGCGCTTTCCTGATGGAGCAGGACCGCCCGGACGTTTTCAACGTCCGCGTCGGCAACCTGAAACCGCGCCAGGCCGCCACCATTCGCCTCACCTACGTCTGTCCACTGGAACTCGTCGACAAATCCATTCGCATCGCATTTCCGACCACTGTTGCCCCGCGATACGTGACCGACACCGCCACCGACCCGCTGGAGGCAATGGTTGACGGCGAAGCGCTCAACCCGCCGCACCTGCTGCACGTGCCTTATGGGTTGAGCATGGAGGTGGAGATTGATCTGGGCAGGGAACTGGCGGGGGTGTCGTCGCCGAGTCATACAATTAAGGTTGAGCCGGGGGACGGCCGCGAAGGACAAGCCCGGGGCGTGACCAGAGTGACCCTCGCTGGCAACGTTACCGAAATGAATCGGGACATCGTCCTGAACATTGCGCTCAGCAAGGAGCACGAGCCTTGCGTGCAATGCGAGCGCGGGCCAGACGGGGCTGAATACCTCGCGGTCACGTTCGTTCCCGAGTTCGATGTGGACGAACTGACCGACGGAGCACCCGCCGCGAGCGAAACCATCTTTGTGCTCGACTGCTCGGGGTCGATGCAGGGCGACTCGATCCGCCAGGCGACCGCCGCGCTAGAGCTATGCCTCCGTGGAATGAATGAAGGGGACACGTTCAACATCTGCCGGTTTGGATCGAGTTTCGACTTGATGGCCAGCGAGCCGTTGGGTTATTCGCAGCAGACACTCGACCGCGCCATTGCCTACGTTCGGCACGATGCTGACCTGGGCGGCACCGAGCTGTATGCCCCGCTCGAGGCGATCCTGCGCCAGCCGCCGGTCGTCGGCAAGGTGAGGCAGATCGTGCTCCTCACCGACGGGCAGGTGACCAACGAGCCGGCCTGCATCGATCTGGCCCGCCGCAACCGCCTGCGCAACCGCATCTTCTCCTTCGGCATCGGCCCGGCGTGCAGCAGCCATCTTGTGAAAGGCCTGGCCCGCGCCACCGGCGGCGCAGCCGAGTTCATCACCACCGGCGAGCGCATCGACGACAAAGTCCTGCGGACGTTCTCCCGCCTTGCCTCGCCGATGGTCAGCGAGGTTTCGATCGATTGGGACGGTGCCGAAGTGCAGACGCTGGCGGAGCTCCCGCCGGTCTTCGACGGCGACGTGCTGGCGGTCTTCGGCCGCGCGCCGGGGCGAGCCCCCGCGCGGGTGACGCTGTCGTGTACGACCGCTTCGGGGCCGAAAAGCTGGAAGGTGGCGGTGCCGCCGCCGACCGAGGCGAGCGGGCAAGACCGCGTCATCGCCACGATGTGGGCCCGGCGGACGATCCAGAGTCTGGAGGAAGTGAACAACCTGGGCAGCGCGCGATCTCGCCCGGCCGTCAAGAGCCGGGAGCGGGAGATGGTGGTCAACCTCTCGAAGGAGTTCGGGCTGCTGAGCAGCCTGACCACGTTCATCGCCGTCGAGCACCGGACGGTGGAAGAACGCAATGAGGGACGGCCGGCGCTGCGGCGCGTGCCGGTGATGCTGGCGGCGGGATGGGGTGGAGTGGAGGCCGGTCTGCCTGCTGCGCCCGGTGGCGCCTCCGCGATGTGCTTCAGCCGCTCAATTAATAAGGCGATACCCGCGCCGGCTCCGACGTTGCCGCCCGCAACAGCGCGTAAGCGATCCAAAGGATCACTCGCCAGGAAGCTGTTTGGCGCAGTATTCGATGACACGCCGCAGTCTTATTCTGAGGCGTCACTTTCTGAAAGAAAAGTGAAATTACCACCGCCAAGTCCGGTGTCGCCTGCGCCTTGCGCCTCCGCTCCTTCGGACAACGCGGCACGAGATTTGGTGGACCTTGAGGACACCGGTTCCGGGCTCCTTGACCTCACCAGAGAATCCGACGGAACATCACTGGGCGCGGTCCTGGACCAAATCGCCCCTGGCAGGCGTGGTAATAACAGAGAAGATTTGCTCGACCTGCTGACCTACCAACTCGCCAACGGTTCCTTCGGCGGCGGTGCCGACCTTGGCGGGCACGCTCGATCCGGCGATGCCGCTCAAGTGTGGTCCAAGGTGGAACCGTCACTCGGGGATCTGGGGAACGACGTCGAAAGCAATGAACTGGTTCTCCGGACGGTGCTGGCGATTCTCGTCATGACCACGAAGTTTCCAGGTGATGAGGCGCTGTGGCGCAGGGCGCGCGGGAAGGCCATCCGCTTCGTTGCCCGCGCGGTCGGAAAGACAGTCCCCGAAGTGGAACATTGGTTGGCAAATCTGCAAACGAAGCTTGTCGGACCATAAAAGGTGGCGAAGCCGCGGGAGTGTGGTGATCTTGTAGGGTCCGCACTGCGGACCGTCTTTGCTGTGTGGGAGAAACGGTCCGCAGTGCGGACCCTACATGAAGCTTCTCACGCCATCTCGTACTTCATCTCCACCTGCGGTCCCAGGATCCGCACCGTCAGCGGCGGCTCCTCCCCCGTCAGCTCCGCGATGGCGCTGCCCCAGGCCAGGGCGAACTGCTCGAGTTGCTCCTCGGCATGCAGCTTTTCGCTGACGCCCAGCACCACCTCGCGGGCCTTGAGGTCCCGGGCGATAGTCGCGATCGCGTAGAGCGGGTTGTTGGTCGGCAGCACCACCGGGTGGACCTCCTTGCCTACTTCCTCGGCCACCGTCACGATCCGGGTCAGCAATTCCCGGTCGTCGTTGTTCACGCGCGTCTCTTCCGGCGTGATGCCGGCCGTCATCGGCGGCAGCACTTTGCAGGTCACCACCACCACGTCCCGAACTTCGGTGTCGGTCTCACGCAGCACCTTCTCCAGCACCGGCAGGCTGCGCGGGCCGCGGGCGGCCACGATGATCGGGTCAGGGTGCTTCAACCCCACCGACTCGATCGTCACCTCGCCGCTGGAACGCTCGTTGAACTGCTCCAGGTGCTCGTGGTGCATCCCCTTGCGGCGGCGGTGGGAAATCACCTCCAGCGTCGTGAAGGCAATCAGGAAAATAATTGTGAACCCGATGCCCCAGACGGTGGCGGTCTTCTTGGTCAGCAGGTTGAGCATGGCGGTGCTGGCCAGGACCACGAAGACCGCCAGTATGCCGATGGGGACGTCAACGTAATCGGGGTATTGGGTGGCGTTGCTGGCGGCCTTGCCGTCGGCAGAGTGGCCGTTGGTCATGATGCCGCGGATCGCCGGCTTGGGGGACACGCCGTCTGCCGTGACCGATTGGCTGACCCGCGCGCCGGCTTGTCCGAGGTTGTCGGTGGCGACGACCGGCAAGCCGTGAGCGCCGGCCGCGGCGGTCTTGACGCCCCAGGGGATGCGGATGTTGAACGGCACCCGGTAGGCGCGCGGGCTGCGGTCGTGCCAGCGCAGCACGGCCATCGACAGCGTCATGAAGACGAACGACCAGACCACGCCGAAGGCGTAGGCCTCGCCCAGAGTGTTGACGTCGCCGCGGCTGGCCACGATCACCAGCAACTGCAAGATTGCGATGAGGTTGATCAGGCGGTGGGTGGTGCCGTAACGCGGCTGGGGTTGCTGGAACCAGGGCGTGAGGACGCCGTCTTCGGCCAGGCGGTTGAGCACGCCGTTGGAGCCAACGATGCTGGTGTTGACGGCGCCGGCCAGGATCAGGAAGCCGACGATCACGACGAACGCCTCCATGGCGGTTTTCAGCCACTTGGGGCCGTCGAGGTATTGTGCCAGGCCGTTGATGAGGTTGTCGCGGTATCCACCGTCGTCGCGCTCGACGTGGTAGCCGGTGCCCGGGCCGATCTCCAGGCGGTGCTGCGTGACCAGCGGGCGGTCCTGGTCGGTCTGGGTGAGCTCGTAGCCCCAGGTCGTGCCGGATTCGCCTTTGCGCAGGTAATCGACTTGGGCGGTCTTGTCGGTTCGGGCCTGGCCATAGGGAACGATATAGGTGGCGACGCGTTTGCCGTCGGGAATGATGAAGACGGCAAAGAAGCTGATCAGGCTCGTCAGCAGCATGGAGTAGACGAAGATGACGAAGCCGGCCCGCTTGAGGTTTTTGAGCTTGGGGGCCTCGATCTCGCGGTTGACCTGGGCCAGCGATTCCTCGCCGCTCATGGCCAGCAGTGAATGGCCGAAGGCGATCATGATGCCCAATGCGCCGACGATTCTCGGGAAGCCGTCGAGCCAGCCGGTGGAATCGGGCGTGAAGACGGGATGGAGCGGCGGGGTATGCACATCACCGGGGTGGCGAACCAGAGTGAACACGCTCCAGCCGATGATCACCACGCCCATCACGGTGGTGAACTGCATGATGCGCAGGGCCTTGTCGCTCGATTCGTGCATGCCGATGATGTTGGCACGCCAGAAGTAGATGGTGATCCCGGCCGCAATCAGCACGGCCAGCGTGTTGAACAAGCTCTTGTGCGTGGTGGCGTCGAAGACGATCGGGTGTGCGCTGTGCAGGGTGATCAACTTGAGCATGTCCCCGAAGAGCCCCAGCATGTATTGCCCTGCCGACACAGCGCTGATCGGCCCGGTGAGGATGT
>Ga0182024_10009635_pt1 | contig 19916 bp, 21 predicted proteins | sample P32metaG_FD_120480 | JGI IMG/M metagenome (GOLD analysis project Ga0182024, IMG submission 120480) | Permafrost microbial communities from Stordalen Mire, Sweden - P3-2 metaG (Illumina Assembly) | ecosystem: Environmental > Terrestrial > Soil > Wetlands > Permafrost | place: Sweden: Stordalen... | reverse complement strand
TTTTTCCTTTATATTGATAGTGTCCAGCCGGCTTCCGCCGACGTTTTGTTTGAACCGTGTGGGTCCTTACTTAACAAACGCGAGGCCGGTTGGACCTTCGCGATATTGCCGACCGCGAGAACGCATTAACGAGCGTTCTCACGGCTCTCTATTCGAAGTGGGTCATGTTCTCGCGGTCTCCCCCTCCTTCCGGCGCGTCGGTAGCGCCACTTCGACTGCGGCCTCGTGGTCGGCGTAGAGCCAACATTTCGAGGTGTGGTCCTCGCCAACAATGAAGGCCGGGGGCTCTTCAACGCGACACCGGTCCATCACGTGAGGGCAGCGTGGACTGAAACGACAGCCCTTTGCAGCGATGGCGGTCTGGGCGCGCTCGCCCGTGGGCGGAGCGTCCCTCGTGGGGTCCGATGGATCGGGTACCGACGCGATGAGCAGTTGGGTGTAGGGGTGCGTGGGCTCGTCGACGAGAGTCGTGCCGCGCGACTGCTCCACGACTTGTCCGGCGTACATCACGATGATCGAGTCTGCGATGTAGCGCGCGGACGCAATGTCATGCGTGATGTAGAGAATCGCGAGCCGATCGTTGTCGCACAGACCGCGCAATAGATTGAGCACTCCGAGTCGTACTGAGACGTCCAGCATCGAGATCGGTTCGTCGGCGAGGAGCACCTTTGGTTGTATACACAGTGCGCGCGCGATCGAGACCCGCTGCAGCTGCCCTCCCGAAAGCTCGTGAGGGTAACTCTCGAGAAAGCGACTCGGCGGCTCGAGCGAAACGCGTCGGAGCGCCGCCTCGGCAAGTCCCGGCGCGTCATGCTTTGACGCTCCGTGAATAAGGAGTGGTCGAAGAAGGTTGTGGCTCATGCGGTGAACCGGGTTCATTGACGCGAAGGGGTCTTGCAACACCAATTGGACCTGGGAGGCGTAGTCGAGCGTTCGCTTGGACTTGATCTCAATGGGCTTCCCCTGTAGGACGAGGTCGCCAGAGGTCGGCTTCACGATGCGCGCCAGCATGCGCGCGAGGACCGATTTGCCCGAACCGCTTTCGCCCACGACGGCGACCACTTCGCCCCCGACCAAGTCGAGACTCACGTCGTCAACGGCGCGCACGACACGCTTGGCGTCGAAGAGTCGACCTGGCGTGCGCACCGAGAAGTGTCGCGTCAGGTGTCGAGCTGCGAGCTGCACGGATGTCGTCATCTCGTCAGTCATGACGACACCTCTGGCAACCGTTCAGAAGGCGAAGCATTTGACGCACTCACGCGGTTCAGCTCGACCGGGACCGCCCCACCTGCGTCACCGACGTGCAGCCAACAGGCGACTGATCGTCCTGATCCTTCGATTTCGATGAGCGGCGGCGTCTCGTTCGTACATCGCGCCATGGCGAATGGACACCGGGGGTGAAAACTGCAGCCGGTCGGCAGGTGCGCGAGATCCGGTGGAGTACCGGGAATGCCCGAAAGTTCGGTACGCTCACCGTGCATGGGAGGAAATGAATCCAGGAGTCCCAGCGTGTAAGGGTGTCGTGGCGCCTCGTACAGCTCCCTAGCCGTGGCTCGCTCCACCAACGCGCCGGCGTACATGACGACGATCTCGTCGGCCAACTCGGTCAGCAGCGAGAGATCGTGCGTAATAAAGATCATCGCGAAACCGAAGCGCGAACGTAATTCGAACAGCTCGCTAATAATTTCACGTTGGGTGACGACGTCGAGCGCCGTCGTGGGCTCATCCATGATCACGAGCTGCGGGTCGAGCGTCAGAGCGAGCGCGATCATGATGCGCTGGCGCTGTCCGCCCGAGAGTTCGTGGGGGAAGCGATCAAGGCGATCCTCGTTCAGATCAACCAGGCCCAGCAACTCCGCGGCGCGCGCTCGTCGTTCGACCTTCGACATGTCGTGTCGATGGGTCTTGAGGACTTGCTCAAACTGCGCGCCCACGCGAACCACAGGATTCAAGGCGCTGAGGGCGCTCTGGAGGACAATGGAAATACTGGACCATCGAAGGCTCCGGAGTTCGCGCTCGCTCGCAGTCACGAGGTCGATCACGTGATCACCGTCTTCGTCGGAACCAAGGTTGAAGCGCGCCTCGCCACTGGTAATGACGCCGGGCGCACGAAGGAGCCGGGTGATCGCGTACACCAGAGTGGACTTTCCGCTCCCGCTCTCGCCCGCGATCCCGAGCACCTTCGAGCGATCAATGTGGACGTCGACGTTGTCGACGGCGCGCACTGCGCTCTCGCCCCATCCGTAATCCACGCTGAAGTCGCGGACGTCGAGAATGCGCTCTCCCATCGCACGATCGTTGGCGATTGTGCTCGCAACGACCTGACGGGTGGTGTCCGTCGAAGGCGCAGCGGGTGGAGTGTCTGATTTCACGACGCTGCCAACCTCGGTGGATTCGGTCGTCATGGGGCTACCGAATTCGAGGTCGTCGGAGAAAGTCGCGGTGTTCTCAACGCGGTTCGGTTGACCGATGTGAGTCCGAGTCGCTGGCGACGGGGCAGTCCCAAGCGTCGGCGCTGACGACCGCTCAGACCGCCCGCGCGAAGGCGTGGGTTGATGAACTCATCGATGCCGAAGTTCAACAGGGCCAGGCTGGTGCCGACCAACGCGATGCAAATGCCCGGCGGCACAAACCAGTACCACTCTCCGGAAAGCGGGGCGTTGTTCGCCTGCGCCCAGAAGAGCATCGTGCCCCAGTTCCACACCGAGGTACTCGTGAGACCGATGTAGGCCAACGTGACGTAGGCGCCGATGGAGTAAAGAATTGTGAACAGGAACGACGAAGCCAAGATCGGCAGGAGATTCGGTGCCACCTCGGACAACATGATCCGAATTCGCTTCTCACCAATTATGCGCGCGGACTCGACGAAGTCACGGTTGCGTAGCGACATGGTCTGAGCTCGCAGCACACGAGCACCCCACGCCCAACCGGTCAACGCAATTATCAGACCGATGACGAGGGAATTCGAGCGGCTATTCACCGGCAAGTAACTGTCGATCACGATAAGGAGCGGCAGGCCGGGTAAAGCGAGAAAGACGTTCGACGTCAACGAAAGTCCGTCGTCAGTGATTCCACCTATGTAACCCGCCGAAATACCGACGATCATCGACAACATGGTGGCCGCCAGCCCCGCCACCAGCGCGACGACCATCGTGGCCCTCGCGCCGACGAGCGTCTGGGAGAAGATGTCTTGGCCGAGACTCGTGGTACCGAACCAGTGGTGCGCCGAAGGCGTCAGAAGTGCCGCGAATGAGGTGTTATCCGGGCTGTAGGGCGCGAGGTACGGCCCGAAGATCATTAGGAGTCCGAAGAAGCCGAGGATGATCAATCCCAGAATGACCTTCGGCGAACGAGGTACGCGCAGCTTTCTCATTGCGCCACCTCGGTTCTCGTTCGAGGATCGAGCCACAGGTAGACGAGGTCAGCCAAGAGGTTCGCCCCCAAGACGGTCAACGTGATCACCAAGAAGATTCCCTGGATCAACGGATAGTCCTGGCTCTGGACCGCATTCAACAACAGGTCTCCGACGCCCGGGTAGTTAAACACCAGTTCGACGAGTAGCGCCCCGGAGACGACGAGGCCGATCGCCAATGAGAGGTTGGCAATACTCGGCAACACCGCGTTTCGAGCGGCCGCCATGATCACTTTGCGCTTAGGCAGTCCCATGGCGATCGCCATGAGCACGAAATCCTCGGCCACCATCGTGATCATCATGTTGCGCATACCGAGCATCCAGCCGGCAACGGAACCGAGCACGATGGAAATCACCGGGAGCTCGGCGTAACGCAGCAGGCTCGCCACGAACGCCCAATGCCAGCCCGGTATCAGATTCTGACTGTAGGCACCGAGGACCGGGAACCAGTGGAGATTGCTGGCAAAGACCAGGAGCATCACGGTTGCCAAAAAGAAGTACGGAATCGCTTGGAAGAAGGTCGCGGTCGGGATGAACGAGTCCAGCCGCGATCCGCGTGTCCAACCGAGCAGCGCGCCACAGACCGTGCCTACGAAAAAACTGATGATCGTCGAGATGCCGATCAGTCCGATTGTCCACGGAATCGCTGTCCTCACGATCGAACTAACTGGCGCCGAGAGCGTAATCGAGACGCCGAGGTTACCGTGAGCGAGTTGGCCGATATAGGTGAAGTACTGCGAGATCAAGCTCTGGTTCAACCCACCACCGAAAGAGAGTCGAATTGCATTGATCTCTTGCGCAGTGACTTGTCCGGTCAACTTCCCGATCATCGTCTGGATCGGGTTGCCGGGCATGAAGTGGGGCAATAAGAAGTTGACCGTGATGGCCACCCAGGCCGTCAGCGCGTAGAGCGCGAGTCGACGGACGATCAAGCGCATCAGTTCACCGCCATCGTCGGTGTCACGGTCGTTTTGTAAATCTCCGTGAGTGATTCGGATTCTGCGGCGCAGCCACAACTCTCGCGCACGACCAGTTCAGTAGGTAGAACTATGGTGCGAACCGCGAGCTCGGAATTATCAAGCGTCGCGACCAACGCGTCGACCGCGACTTCGCCCAAGAGACTGCCCGACTGGCGAATCGTCGTCAGCGGTGGCTTGAAGTATCGCGTCAACGTGATGTCGTCAAAACCCGACACCAATATGTCCTCGGGCACACGGAGTCCGGCCGCGAGTAGGGCGTAAATAACTCCGACCGCTGTTTGGTCGTTGGCGCAGGCGAAGACTTCGGGCAGCGGTTCATTCAACGCGATCCGCGCCCTCATCGCCCCTTCGCCGCCGGCGGATGTCCAGTCAGATTTTAGAATGTCGATGTCCGCTAGGGTCACGCCGCCTTCCTCGATCGCGGTTCTGAACGATGCCTCGCGCGCCACGCTGTCGGGGCTTCCCTCGTGACCCGAGACGAAGCCGACGCGCTTCACGTGGTGAACATCGATGAAATGCTGAGCGAGACTACGCATGGCTTGTTCGTTGTCGACTCGAACCGTGATCGCGGCCGACGAGTCGCCGCGGCCGGCGAGCAGCACGACGGGAATCCGACGCGAGAGGTCGGCGACTTCGTCTTCGACCAGCACGCGATCGAGCATGATGAGTCCGTCCACCGTGCCAGTCAGGTTCATAAGTGGTGTCATGCCGGCCGGATGATTCTCGCCCGCGCCGTGGAGAAGAAGGGAGTACCCATGAGCCGCCGCTCGGGCCTCGGCCCCTCGAATAACGATGTCGGTATAGAGAAGGCTCGCTTCTTCCACCGCGAGGACGTTGTTGTCGACCGCGGTCTGCATGAAGACGAGCCCGAGGATCCAGTGCTTGCCGCTCGAAAGACCTCGGGCCACGGAGTTCGGAACGAATTCCAATTCACGCATCGCCGCCAAGACCTTGTCACGCGTAGCGGGACGAACTGAAGAGAGGGAGTTAAGTGCGCGACTGACGGTTGCGATTGAAACGCCAGCGCGCTGCGCGACGTCATAAATCGTTGGTTGTGAATCAACCACGCATTCCCCTTGGTCCCCCCACATCGACAACGCATTGTTGCCTCTGTAACCGCTTACAAAATACACAGGCGAATCCCCTCTGTCAAGTCAGTAAAACCCTTATTTCGTAACGAAAATCCCCATAAATCTTCGAAAAGTAAGCGTTTACAACGCTTTTGGTTCATTGAAAATTTTGACAAACTTTTCGGCGCGATTAGCGATCTCCCTGGCGAGAATTACACCAATTCCCTTCACGCGTCCGTCACGGGCTGGAGGCGCGTCACCAACATATTCGAGACTTCGCTGGATTACCGGTCACCCGAAAGTTCTCGACTACGACGAGAGTGTTCTCGTTGCGATTGTCATCACCCAGCCATCATTTCTACGTCATTCGATAGATTGGAGTTATCAATTCAGTGCATTCCCATGTCGCCTTGATCAACGAAGTACCGGCGTCCTCAATCAGATTCCTTGATTTCGACCGCCGCGTGGTGGAGTCGTTTCGGACGCGATGTCCCATGGAAGGTTCGGCGTTAACGAGATGAGTACGACCGGAGAACTCTTGGACGGGCGGTACCGACTGGGCACACTGCTCGGTCGCGGTGGAATGTCGGACGTCTTTCGAGCCGTCGACGAAGTAAACCGCACCGACGTGGCCATCAAGATCGTCCGCTCGCCGGACCGCGAATTCGCTCAACGCCTCGCTCAGGAAGCCCAAGCGCTGCGACGCTTCTCCCATCCCGGACTGGTCCAGCTGTTCGAGACCGGGGTCAACGGCGACATGGCGTATCTCGTGATGGAGTTCGTCGACGGACCCAGCCTCGATCAGGAGCTTCGTCGCGGTCCCCTGACGACCGCCGAGACCGCTTCGATTGGATCGTCGATCGCCGACGCGCTCGCCTACGCCCACGACCAGGGCGTGGTACACCGTGACGTCAAACCGGCGAATATTCTCATCGGCGCCGACGGACTGGCTCAACTCACCGACTTCGGCATCGCCCGATTGGTCGACACTTCGACGTTGACGCTCACCGGCACGATGCTCGGCACAGCCACGTACATGGCGCCCGAACAGTTAGAGAACCACGCCGTGGGACCGAGCGCCGATGTCTGGTCGTTGGGCATCGTCCTGCTCGAATGCCTCACCGGTGAGCGCGTCTTCGCCGGCACGCCGAGTGAGGTACTCGCTCGACGAATGGCCGGTCCGGTGACGTTGCCCGAAGGTCTTCCCGTGCCCTGGAAACTGCTCCTCACCGGGATGCTCGCGCCGATTCCCAATGATCGCCTCAGTGCCCTCGACGTGTCCACGATGCTGGCCGCGCCGGCCTTCCGAACTCCCTGGGTTCGCACGGCCGCGTCGAGCGACATCACCACGATCGTGGGCGACCCGGGCCAGTTGCGAGGTGGACAAGACGGCGAGACGACCATCACGCCACCGCGCGTCGCTCCCAATGCCACGCGGGCGCCATCCGCGAGTTCGAACCGCACTCGCAACACACTTTTGATCGCCGCTCTCGTAGTGGTCGTCATCCTGGGAGCCGTCGGACTCGCCTTGGCGCTGGGATCGCCTGGCCCGAAGGTCGTGACCACTACGACGATTCGCGCGACGACGACGGTGCCACCTACGACGACCACGACGTTGCCCTCGATTTCGCACTCCCTCACCAAGATGGTGAATGACGTGGTGGCCGGACAGAGTGCGCACGCCATCGGCCCGCAAGTGGCTCAATCAATCTCCGGCGGGGCGCAACAGGCGGTCACCGACCTCGCGTCGGGTGACGCCCAATCGGCCGCCAGTGACCTGCAAGGTGTGGCCACGGCTATCGCCAGCGGCGTCGCCAGCGGATACGTCAGGCCGGCCTACGGAACGCTCCTCCAGGCCGATCTGAAAAACCTCGCCAACGCCCTTGGTCTCAGTGCGGCGGCGAACCCGTCGTCGTCAACCACGACCACTTCGACGACGTCGCCTGGAAATCCGATTGGGAACGGGAATGGGAATGGGAACGGAAACGGCCCTCCGTAGTCTTGATCACGGAAGGGCATTCGGCCTGAACCAATCCGACAGAATCGAAGCAGTGTCAACGTTTCCATAGGAGAAACAGCGATGTTGATCATAAACTCCCCAATTGCCGACGCGGGCCACGAGGACGCGGGCCACCCCGAGCGGCCGGAGCGATTGACCGCCGCACTCGCTGGCGTCGGAGACCTGCATCTCGGTGATGACCTGGTCATCGCGTCCTCGTACAGCGCGACTCGAACCGAACTCGCGCGCGTCCACGACGCCGAGTACCTCGACTCGCTCGGCGTCTTCTGTTACGAAGGCGGTGGCGCCCTCGACGCCGACACCTACGCCACGTACGACTCGTGGTCGATCGCTCAACTCGCCGCCGGCGCCGGCCTCTCGGTGATCGAGGAGATGAGCCGACGTCGCGACGCCGTGGGATTCATTGCGGTGCGTCCCCCTGGCCACCACGCACTGCGCGATCACGCGATGGGATTTTGTCTCTTGAATAACGTGGCGATCGTTGCCGCCGCTCTTCGAGCGCGTGGAGAACGAGTCGCCATCATCGACTGGGACGTCCATCACGGCAACGGAACTCAAGCGATTTTCTGGAACGACCCCAACGTCCTGTTCGTTTCTATTCACCAATGGCCCCTCTACCCCGGTAGCGGCGGCGCGAGAGAAATTGGGGGAGTGGACGCCCTCGGTCTCACCGTGAATATCCCCCTGCCACCGGGCGCCACGGGCGACGTCCTCATCAGAGGTTTCGACGAGGTCGCGGCACCGATCATCGACGACTTCGCACCGACCTGGGTGCTCGTCTCGGCCGGCTACGACGCCCACCGCGCCGATCCCATGGCCGACCTGGAGTTCTCGAGCGGTGATTTCGCTCGTCTCGCCGCCCGGGTGGCCGACTTCACGGCGCCCGGTCGATTGGCGTTGTTCCTCGAAGGCGGGTACAACCTCGAGGCGCTTCGAGACTCCGTGGCGGCCACATTGTCGACGTTGCTCGGCGGTGAGTACGTCGCCGAACGCTCGACGAACGGCGGCGAGGGCATAGAAGCCATCGCTCGTACACAAAACGAACGCCGCCTCGCGCTCCAAATGGCCCACGACGTGAGACGCGAGGAGACCGATCGCTGATTGCGGTTAAACCGCGTGGCGAATGCCGATACCCGGGAGCCCGCTTCGTGTGTACTGTTCGAAAATGATCGTTTTCCTTCACGGCGTACCCGAAACATCCGCTCTCTGGGACAGGGTGCGCGCCGAGTTCGATGAGGAGACCGTCGCACTTTCGCTCCCGGGATTCGGCTGTGCCCGTCCACCGGGATTCGGAGCCACCAAGGACGACTACGCCGACTGGCTCATCGGCGAACTTGAGAAGTTCGACGCCCCCGTCGATCTCGTCGGGCACGACTGGGGGGCGCTCCTCACGTACCGAATCGCCACGACTCGCGGGGACCTCCTGCGTTCCTGGACCGCCGATATCGCCAACGGCGTCCACCCCAACGTGAAGTGGCACCAGTACGCGCTGATTTGGCAGACGCCCGGTAAGGGGGAGGCGTACTTCAAGGCCATCCACGAAACGCCGATCGAAACCATGGCCGAGGCCTACGAAGGCTTCCACCTCAACCACGACGACGCGCTCACCTTGGCCCAATGGTCCGACGACACCATGGGCAACTGCATCCTCGATCTCTACCGCTCCGCCACGCCGAACGTTCATCACTCCTGGGGAGCGGAATTTGGACCGACGTTGGCGCCGGGGTTGATCCTGTTCGCCGAACTCGACACGTTCGCCAACGAGGCGAAGTCCCATGAAGTTGCCCGGACCTTTGGTGCCCGAGAGGCGACCCTAAAGGGTGTCGGGCACTGGTGGGCCCTCGAAGGACCGAGCGAAGCGGCCGCGGTCATTAAGGACTTCATCCGGTCGGTTGACTGAGGTCCTCGAGACGACACCTTGGTCAGTGAACGCGGCGCACCAGTACGAAGGCCACCGCCAACGCAATCATCGCGATTGACAAACAGCGAAGAGCCCGCTCCGACGGCACCAGCAAGAAGTCGCGATCGATCGGTCGAACCGTGCCATCGGCGAATCTGATCTCGCCTTCGACGGACGTCACCCGACGACGGATCGTGCGTACGGGATTGGAAAGGTTCCGCTGCGCGGCGGACAGTAGAGCCGCCGCGGCGGCGAGCACCACGGCCGACCACGTGATCGTCGACGTCTGCGCGTACGCCGACGTCAGAACCGGAAACGCGCCCCAGGAGAGCGCGAAGCCCAAATCGGTATGCACGAGTCCGCCAAAGAGCTCTAGGTCGTAGGCCAGCACGAAGAAGGCGCCCACGATGATGAACCCCAATAGCCCGAAACCGACGCGCGTGATGCCGATAACGCCCAATGCCACGGCTCCGCCGAGTCCGATCGCGGCGGCGCCACTCAATAGCCACGAGGGCAGCGCCGTCGAGAGCGGACGACCGCGCAGTTCATCCAGCGCGTGCGCGGCAATACCGACCGCGAGGAAAAATGCCAACAACGTTGCAATGAGCGTCGTCCAATTCACGCGGGGCGCGATCATGGCGCCGAGCACCACGTAGGAGAGGTGCCACGCCGTGTAGGGCGGGTGGAGCACCGCGCGCACGTCACGCCACGTGCTTCGCTGACCGGTCGCGTAGAACGCCGGTCCCTCGACGCTCTTAGTCACCACTCGCCTTGGTGGCCCACATGACGAGGCCCCCGCCGAGAGACATCGGCTTCGCCTGAACATCGACCATCCCGGCCGCCCTCCAGTATTCGATCGTCGCTTCGAGTGGGTGTCGGGCGTAGTGTCCCTCGATGTTGGGACCGAGGAAACGTCCCACTTCGTACCACTCTCGCCCGCCGGTGAGGAGACCGCCGACGGGCAACACCCATCGGGTGTAACACCACCACAAAGGGCGCCAGAATCGTGAGGGCGGGACATAGAAGTCCATGCCGGCGAGCACACCACCGGGTTTGAGAACTCTGACCAATTCAGCGACGGTCGCCGCGGGATCACTGACGTAGCGAAGGAGATAAGTGAAGGTCACGTCTTCAAAACTGTCGTCGGCGAACGGCAGGTCCTCGGCGCGACCCTGCACGAGGCGCACCCCGGCTTCGCCACGACGCGACAACTTTTGTCGGGCGTTCTCCAACATGTTGGCGTTGAGGTCAATGCCGGTGATTTCGGCGCCGGTCGCCGCACGCAGCGCCAACGCGACGCCGGCCGTGCCGGTCGCCACGTCGAGAACCGATTCACCCGGAGTCGCGTTCACCTTTTCCACCACCGCCGAACGCCAGCGACGGTCCTGTCCCATCGACAGGAGATAGCCCAATCGGTCGTAGCGCGACGGCAGGCCATTGAACAACTTGGTGGCAAATCGATTTGGATTGAGTCCCGTGCCTTGTGACATCACCATCTTTCGTGTTTCACGCAGATTACGCCCTCGCGCTTTGTAGCAATGCGGTGCCCGTCTCCTTTAGTGAGTCGCTCGAATTACGGCGTGAGAATCCGATCAGATGACGGAACGACCTCGAGCAATGCGTCGTCTCGTGTCGAGTTCGATGAGGTTCCACGGGAACTCACGCAGCGCCCGCGGAAGGTGACGGTTGACCATACCGGCGCGCGAGACAATCTTCTCGAAGCGCTTCTGGTCCCGCGGCGTCCACGGCAATCCCAGCTCCTCTCGGAACGGCGACGGTAGAAAGCCCACCGTGAGGAATCGGTGACTCGGACCGAGCGTGCGCGCGAGCGGCGCCGGTAGAAAATCGAGTGACGCCAGTCCTCTCAAGTAGGTGCGCGTGACGTCGTCCATGGACACGTCGCGTACCGATGTCGTCCAATAGTCGTTGAAGGTCGATCGGTCCTCGGGCCAGCGCGACTCGCTCACCTGAAGTGTCGTGGCGAAACGGCTGCAGTGCCGCAAGAGTGTCGCGAACTCGACGTCGTTCACCGGTCCGATGAAGGACGTCACGGCGTCAATGACACCACGGAACATGCACGCCGCGACCCACAGCTGAAGGTCGGGATCGAGTGCGTCGTAGGCGACAGCACTATCGGGTTCGGAACGGACCAATCGATGCTGAGCGTTGACCTCACGCCGTATCACCGCTCGCTCATATTCGGTGCCAGAGAGGGCCACCATGATGTAGGCGAGCGTCGTGCGCGTGCGTTTTATCGGATGCTTGCGGAGGGCGCCACTATCGACCGTGCTCTCAACAATGGCGTGACCGATGGGTAGTCGAGACAACTGCATGATCACGTTGGCGCCGGCCGGTGCGAGGGCGAGTCCACTGATGAGCAGTCGACGAATGTCGGGCGGAATCGAAGCGTCCGGAGACACTGGAGGCCCGTCGGATTCACTCGTCAATGATTCTCTATCGTCGGAGGTTGGACGACTCAATCGTACCGGCGTTATCCGTGGGGCCGAACTTTCGCGCAACACCAATGACGCTGAGAAGCCGTACGAACTCGTCACCCCGGACTGCTCGACCGATATTCATGCCGAGCGCGGTACTCTCCTCGTAGAAGCTCAGCGTCAGCCAGAGAGAAAGTCCGCAGCTCGACCTTGATGAAGGCACAGGAGTCCCTCTACACCGACCGATACGAGTTGAGCATGCTCGATGGCGCACTCGCCTCGGGTCTGATCAACGCCCATGCGACCTTCGAAGTGTTCACTCGTTCGCTGGCCAACGGCTACCGCTACGGAGTCGTCGGCGGCACCGGGCGCCTCCTCGACGCGCTCGACTCATTCTCGTTCGACGACGAGACCATCTCGTGGCTTCTCAACCAACACATTGTGAGCAACGAACTGGCCACGTTTCTCTCGACCTACCGGTTTGCCGGCACAATCTATGGCTACTCGGAAGGCGAAGTATTCACGTCCCTATCGCCGATTCTGCGGATCGAGGGCCGTTTCTGCGATTTGGTTCTCGAGACCCTCGCGCTTTCGATCCTCAACTACGACTCTGGTGTGGCGACGAAGGCCGCGCGGGTCGTACTCGCGGCCGAAGGGCATCGTCTCATCGAGATGGGATCACGTCGAACGAATGAAGTCGCCGCGATCGCGGCGGCCCGCGCGGCCTACGTCGCTGGATTCGACGCGACGAGCAATTTGGCGGCCGGAAAGATCTTCGGCGTCCCGACCGCGGGCACCGTAGCGCACGCGTTCGTATTGGCTCATCACAGTGAACGCGAAGCCTTCGAAGCCCAGGTCGCCGCGCAGGGACCGGGCACGACGTTGCTCGTCGACACCTTCAATACCGAGGCCGGTACGGAACTGGCGCTCGACGTCGCCGGGCCCAATCTGGGGGCCATCCGCATTGACTCGGGAGACTTGGCCGACTCAACTCGTCGGTCGCGCAAACTTCTCGATCAACGCGGAGCGACGAACGTCAAGATCACGGTGACCGGCGACCTCGACGAGTTCGCGATCGCCCGTTTACTCGCGGCCGATGCGCCAGTCGATTCCTTCGGCGTCGGCACGAAGTTGGTCACGGGCTACATGCCTCCGGGCTTCGTCTTCAAATTGGTCGCCATCGAAGACGGCTCGATGATGCGACCTGTAGCGAAGCGCTCGATCGGCAAGATGTCGAGCGGCGGCGCCAAGGACGCGTTCCGACTCTTCGTGGACGACGTCGCGGTCACTGAACTATTGATCACTCGCGACTCCGGCGTCGCGCAACCTTCCGAAATCAACCGTGCGCTCACGCACCTCCTCGTCGATCACGGCGTCGCAGTCGTTGATTCGTCGTTAGCGCTTGCTCGGACCACGGCGAAGGCGGCGCTCGCGGAACTGCCGCGGGGCGCGTACGCGCTTAGTGCGGGCGACCCGGTCCTCGCGACCGTGATCGTCTCGCGTCCGACGCCGCACTCGAACCAATGAGTGGCGCGGTTGTGCCTCGTACGTCACCCAAGGGGCGCGCCTTCATTGTGGTCGACCCGCAGCCGGATTTCTTCGAAGGCGGCCCACTCCCCGTCTCTGGCGCGACAGAAACCGCTGGGAAAATTGCACAGTACTTACGTGATCGAGGCGACGACTTCGATATAAGGATCGTCACCCAAGACTGGCACGTCGATCCGGGTGGGCATTGGTCCGACGTCCCGGATTACGTCACGTCGTGGCCCGTGCACTGCGCCGCGAACACCGGCGGCGCGCAGATTCATGCATCACTCGCGGACGAGAAGTGGGACGCGGTCATACGCAAGGGTCTGCACGGAGGCGCCTACTCGGGCTTCGAAGGTGCGAGCGACAGCGGATCGACGTTGGCGGAACTACTCGCGACGAACGACGTGCACTACGTGACAGTGGTCGGCTTCGCGACCGACCACTGCGTGAAGGCGACGGCGCTTGATGCGCGCGCACTGGGGTTTCATGTCAACGTAGCGCTCGATCTCTGCGCGGGCGTTGATCCTGAGACGACTCGTCAGGCAATCTCGGCCATGAGAGAGGCTGGTGTCACGTTCGAGGCGTCCGGCGACCTTTGAGCGGCGCCAGTTCATTTACGGCAATGATTCGATGAGGCGCGCGAGCTCGTCGCGACGGTAACCGTGTCCCCTCGCGAAATCGATCAGTTCGCGAGCTCGCGATACCACCGCACCGACCTCGGGCGTGCCCGAAACGGTGATTCCTCGACCGCGACGGAACTCCAACAGTCCCTCGTCGCGCAACATGCGAAGGGCTCGAAGGACCGTATTGGAGTTGACGTTGAGTACGGCCGCCAGGTCTCTCGCCGGGGGTAGGCGTTCACCACGTTGGGCTTCGCCGTCGGCGATCGCTCGACGCAGTTCCGCCGCGACTTGATCATGCAGAGCCACAGATTCTTGCGGAGTCAACTTGACATTCAACATGGTGCTAGATATAGTAGCACCAAAGCGGAGTTCATTACTAACCGGAGATTGACCATGACCCCAGTCCTTACCGCAGTTGCACCCGAAAGTACGCCCGTCGTGACCGCGATCTCTCTCGAACACCGAGAAGCGGAACAGTTGCTCATCGAAGAGGCGCGACGACACCAGCGCCGTCGTCAGCGCGTTATTGCCGCGATTGTCTCGACCATCGTCGCCGCCGCCGGCGTCGCCTACGCCGTGACCAGCGGGTCGTCGAGCCCGCGTCCACGCCCGATCTCCGGTCAGCCGGTGTCGTTGGCGGCCTTTCCCATCTGCACGGCAAATCATGTGCACGTCTCTCTGTCCGGCCAACCCAATGGCGCGGCCGGCACGATCTATTACACGTTGAAGCTCATGAACAACGGTCCGAAGTGCACCGTCGCACCGGTCGTGGCGCGGGGATTCAACACGACGAGTTCCCGTTACGCGGGGCCGTGGTCGCGCACCTACGTGACCAGCCATACCAAGACGGTCCTGACGACGGGTCGCGCGGCGTACGTGCCGTTGGGCATCGGACAGAGCGCTAACTGGCCCACGTCACTGTGTCGACCGGCGAACGTCAACGCCATTCGGGTGGCCCTGGCCGGGAATCACTCCGTCATCGGAGCGGTGTCCTTACGCACCTCGGTCTGCACGATCACCCAAAGCATGCACACGCAGTCCGCGTCGTTGAATCCCAGCGGCGTGTAGAGAGACCGCTTAGTTGTCGAGACGTCCCTCGCTCGACAGAATGTGCTCGGCCTGGCGCAGCAACGGCGCGTCGATCATTCGGCCCTCGTAGCGAAACACCCCGTGTTCGTTAGCGGCCACCCGGAGAACGCCGGCCGCCCATGCGATCTCGCTATCCGTCGGGCGATAGGCCGCTCGTACGACCTCGACTTGCGAGGGATGAATGCAGGCGGTCGCGGAAAAACCCGACGCGGCGGCGTCTTGCGCCTCGGCGCGCAGTCCCTCCGTGTCCGCGATGTCGAGGTGAATGGCGTCGATCGCCGCGCGCGCGTGCGTTCGCGCACTGAGGAGAACCTGGGAACGAGCGAAGCGGGCGAAGTCGCGGTAGTGGCCGCTTTCATTTCGGCTCGTGCGTCCACCGAGGGAGGCGAGCAGATCCTCGGCGCCCCACATCAGGGCGATCGTTGGGCCGGCCGCCGCGATGGCTGAGGACGCAAGGACGCCCTTGGCCGTCTCACACAAGGCAATGACGCTGCGGCCCGCGAGGGCATCAACCTGCTCGCCGGACTCTGCTTTGGACAACATCACCAGGGAATACGGCGTTCGATCGAGGGCTTCGAGATCGAGCCCGAAGTCCACTGAGTCGACCGGATTGACGCGCAGAATCGTCCGTTGTGGATCGAGCAGGTTCTCGATCACGGCAGCTCGAGCGACGGCGCGGTCACCGGCGTGGACGCCGTCTTCGAGGTCGAGGATCACCATGTCGGCCGCCGCGGCGGCCTTGGCGAATCGATCGGGGCGATCGGCGGGACAGAAGAGCAGCGCCGGACCGAGGGGCCTCCAACTCACGCTGACGGCCTCGTGAGAACCATGGTCGAGCGCTTCGCCACGGCGACCACCTCGCCGTGTTGGTTGCGCGCGGTGTGTTCGAAGCTCACGATACCGGCGCCGGGCCGACTGGCCGAGAGACGCTTCTCGAGTACGACGGTCTCGGCGTAGAGGGTGTCACCGTGGAAGACGGGCTTGGGGAAGACAACGTCAGAGAAACCGAGATTGGCGATGATGGTGCCCTGGGTCAACTGGGCGACCGAAAGGCCCACGAGCGTCGACAGTGTGAACAGGCTGTTGACCAGTCGCTCCCCGAAGGGCTGTTGCGCCGCCCACGCTCCATCGAGGTGCAGAGCCTGCGGGTTCATCGTCAGCGTCGAGAACAGGACGTTGTCCGCTTCGCTCACCGTTCGGCCGGGTGCGTGGCGATAGAGGGCTCCGACTTCGAGCTCCTCGTACCAGAGTCCACGCTGCTCGTACACCGGACGCTCGTCGTCACTCATAGTGCCAACCTCATTTCTGGCCCCGTGGCCGCGCGTACTTCATCGACGCTCACGCCGGGCGCCGTTTCACGAAGAACCAAACCGCCTTCATCAACGTCGATGACCGCGAGGTCGGTGATGATGCGGTGCACGCAGCGCTGACCGGTGAGGGGCAGCGAACACTCCCGCACGATCTTGTGCTCGCCGTCTCGGGTCAAGTGTTCCATCATCACGATCACTCGCTTGGCGCCGTGCACCAGGTCCATTGCGCCGCCCATGCCCTTGACCGTCTTTCCCGGGACGATCCAGTTCGCGAGGTCGCCGTCCTGGGAGACCTCCATGGCACCGAGGACCGCAACGTCGATGTGGCCACCGCGGATCATCGCGAAGGACGTGGCCGAATCGAAGAACGACGCGCCGGGCAAGGTGGTCACTGTCTCCTTGCCGGCGTTGATCAAGTCGGCGTCGACGTGTTCGTCGTCGGGGTACGGGCCGACTCCGAGTATCCCGTTCTCCGAGTGCAGCACGACCGTGATGTCCTCTCCCAGGTAGTTCGGCACCAAGGTCGGCATGCCAATGCCCAGGTTCACGTAGTCGCCGTCGTTCAGCTCGGCGGCGACCCGTGCGGCCAGCTGCTCGCGCGAGAGCGCCATCAGCGAGCTCCTTCGTTCTCGGTCACGGTGCGCACGGTGCGTCGCTCGATCCGCTTTTCCGGATTCTCAGCGAGGACGACCCGCTGGACGAAGATACCCGGCGTGTGCACGCTGGCGGGATTGATCTCTCCCGGTTCGACGAGCTCTTCCACCTCCGCGATCGTGATGCGCCCGGCCTGCGCACAGAGGGATTGAAATTCTGGGCGGCCTTTTCGTAGATGAGATTGCCATGCCGGTCTCCGACGCGCGCGTGCACGAGCGCAAAGTCACAGGTAATTGCGTGCTCCAAGACGTATTCCACGCCGTCGAAGAGGCGAATCTCTTTGGGCTCCGAAGCCAACGCGATCGATCCGTCGGGGGCGTAACGAAGCGGCAGTCCCCCGTCGACCACCAGCGTGCCGACGCCCGCGCGCGTGTAGAACGCGGCGATGCCGGCGCCGCCGGCTCGCAGGCGCTCCGCCAACGAGCCCTGGGGAACCAGTTCGACCTCGAGTTCACCGCAAAGGTATTGACGGGCGAACTCGCGATTCTCCCCGACATACGAACCGGTCGTTCGGCGTATGCGTTTCTCCTGCAGCAGCATGCCGAGTCCGAACTCATCAACGCCACAGTTATTGCTCACCGTCACGAGATCGCCGACACCGGTGGCGAGAACCGCTTCGATCAGCACCGACGGCAGGCCGCTGAGTCCGAATCCGCCGACGGCCAGAGACGAGCCTCGGACAATGTCGGCGACCGCGTCGGCCGCACTGGCGACTACCTTGTCCATCCCGTTACCGCCTTCTCACAACATCAGGATGACATCGTCGCGAGCGAATCGACCGTCTCACGAACTGATCTCCGTCGACAACTTCAGCGGAGCCAGCCGTGCCACAACCTCGTCAACGACCACCGAATCACCTTCTCGCACAAGGATATCCACGGTGCCGTCGCGCGGAGCCACGAGCACGTGTTCCATTTTCATCGCCGTTACCACGACCAGCGCCTCGCCGGCGCGCACGTCGGCGCCCGATGTCGAACGCACTTGCACCACGGTGCCGGGCATGGGACTTCGCACGTCATTGGAAGCAGCGGTGGCGCTACGAGCGCGAATCGCAACGTCTTCTTCGGCGAGCGCCCACGTCTCTCCGCCCACACTGACCCACGTCGACGAGCCCTCGATCCGATACCGGGCACGATGTGATTCGCCATTCACTGTTATGAACTCCCCACCATCTCGATCGATGAGAGTTACGGCAACTTCGGTACCGCCGTTGAACCAAACACGGGCCGCGTCGCACGTACCCGACACGTTCACGACCTTGACGGCGCCACCATCAACAACCACGCGCAACGTCAGCGGGCGATTTCGTCCAGCGCTTCGCCATCCGCGCATCGCACTCCACGGATCGGTGATCGTTCCGGATGGTGTCAGTCGGGACAACCACGTCAGTGCGTAAAGGGCGAAGGCTTCCACCGACGGCTCCGTCGCCACGAGCGACGCCACCTCACGTTCAATGAGTCCCGTGTCGAGGTTGGCGACCACCACGTCGGGATACGCGACGAGACGACTCAGGAAACCGACGTTGGTGGTGACCCCGAAGATCACGGTCTCTTCGAGCGCTCTTTGGAGCCGATCTAACGCGGTCTCTCGATCGGGACCCCACGCCACGATCTTCGCCAACATCGGGTCGTAGTCGGTCGCCACGTCGAGACCATCGAGCAGGGCGCTGTCCACCCGAACGCCCTCGCCGGTTGGCTCGTGAACTTCCAGCACCCGCCCACTCGTCGGGAGGAAGCCGCGTAAGGGATTTTCGGCGTAGACACGCGCCTCGACACTGTGGCCGTGGATGCGCGCGGACATCACGTCGTCTCCGAGAGCTTCGCCCGCCGCCACTCGCAACTGCTGTTCGACGAGGTCCAGGCCGGTCACCATCTCGGTGACCGGGTGTTCCACCTGTAGACGGGTGTTCATCTCCATGAAAAAGAACTCGTCCGGTCGCGAGGCCGCGACGATGAACTCAACCGTTCCTACGCCGACGTAGTCGACACTTCGGGCAGTGGCGACGGCGGCCGCCCCCAGGCGTTCTCGCGTGACGTCGTCAATCAGTGGCGACGGCGCCTCTTCGACCACCTTCTGGTGGCGACGCTGCAACGAGCATTCGCGCTCACCTAAGTCCAGGACGGTGCCATAGTGGTCGGCCAGGACCTGCACTTCGATGTGACGAGGTCGCTCCACGTATCGCTCGAGAAACAACGTGTCATCGCCAAATGCCGACGTCGCCTCTCGGCGGGCACTGGTCAGTGCCTCAAGGAGATCGCCTTCGCGTTCCACGAATTGCATACCCTTGCCACCGCCTCCGGCCGACGGCTTCACCAGGACCGGGAAACCGATTTCCCTGGCCGCCTCGAGCAACTCGCCGTCCGACATTCCCGTCTCGACACGGCCCGGGACGACCGGAACGCCCGAGGCGGCAACGTGGAGCTTCGCTTGGATCTTGTCGCCCATCAATCGGATGGCGTCCGACGACGGCCCGATGAAAACCACCCCGTTCGCGGCGCACGCGTCGGCGAAGTACGCGTTCTCCGAGAGGAAGCCGTAACCCGGGTGAACGGCGTTCGCGCCCGAGCGCGTGCAAGCTTCCATCACGCGCTCGATGTTCAAGTAGCTCTCGCGAGCGGGCGTCGCGCCCAGGTACAGCGAATCGTCGGCCTCGCGAACGTGGCGAGACTCCCGGTCGGCGTCACTGAATACGGCGACGGATCTGATGCCGAGACGGCGCAAGGTTCGAATAACGCGGACCGCAATCTCGCCTCGATTGGCGACGAGCACAGATTCGAACACCGATCACATCCGAAAGACGCCGTAGGCGACGTCCTCGAGCGGCGCGTTCGCGCAGACCGAGAGCGCGAGACCGAGGACGGTGCGCGTCTCGAGGGGATCGATGATCCCGTCG
>Ga0182024_10009634_pt1 | contig 19918 bp, 15 predicted proteins | sample P32metaG_FD_120480 | JGI IMG/M metagenome (GOLD analysis project Ga0182024, IMG submission 120480) | Permafrost microbial communities from Stordalen Mire, Sweden - P3-2 metaG (Illumina Assembly) | ecosystem: Environmental > Terrestrial > Soil > Wetlands > Permafrost | place: Sweden: Stordalen... | reverse complement strand
TGACGACATCGTTGATAAAGCCTGCGACGCATGGAACTTCTTTGAACAAGATCCAAAGCGCATCGCGTCAATCACCACACGAATATGGGCAACAGTCAATAATTAGGGCCGTTGGTATGAGACATGCCCGGCTTGTCCCGGGCATCCACGTCTTTGCGGCAACGAAACAAGAAAGTCGTGGATGGCCGGGACGAGCCCGGCCATGACGAAAAAAGGGCCGGCGCAAGCGGCAGAATTAGATCTTTGCAGCCGTGAGCTGCACCGATTCGCCGCAGCCGCAGGCGCCGATTTGGTTCGGGTTGTTGAAAATGAATTGCGCCGACATCTTGTCGGCCTTGTAGTCCATCTCGGTGCCGAGCAGAAACAGCACCGCCTTGGGGTCGACCAGGATCTTGACGCCCTTATCCTCGACCACCTCGTCGGTCGGCCGGACCTCATGGGCATATTCGACCGTGTAGGATTGCCCGGCACAGCCGCCGTTCTTGATCCCGACCCGCAAGCCCACGATCTCGGAATCGGCGCGCTTGGTCAGCTCGACAATCCGCTGCGCCGCGGCATCGGTCAGTTTCATGACCTGCGGGCGCGGCCGCGGCTTCGGCTTGGAGACGTGTGCGGTGGCATCCATTGCAGTCAATCTCCTCACGCCGCACGGCAGCGGCGGATTCTTGTACAGCTAAAATAACAACGAAATCCTTGCTGTGAAGGTCTCGTCTGGTCAATTCCGGCAGAACCTGCCCGATTGGCAGGTCCTGCCGCTAGTAAATCGTCCAAACCCCCGGCGTTACCAGCTCCAGCAGATGGTTGTCGGGATCGCGGAAATACACGCTGCGCCCGCCGCGCGGCCAATAGGTGCCACTCTCGATGGCGACCTTGTGTTCGCCGAGCCGCCTCTCCCAAGCCGAAAGCTCGTCCGCCGCAATGGCAAACGCCACGTGAATCGGACCGCTGCCGTCGTGCGGCGGAATGATGCCGCCGGGCAGGACCACCGGCTCGAGCGTCGAGCCGCGCTGAAACAGCAGCAGCACGCTGCGGCCGCCGACGTCGAAAGCAAGAAATCGCGCATCGCCGGTCAGCCGCGCCAATCCGAGCACATCTTCGTAGAAGGCGCGGGCGCGCGCGAGGTCGTCGACGTAGAGCGCAGTCTCGATCACACCGGACAGTTTCGGCAACGGAACGCTTCACCACATATTGAGGACAAGGCGGGCCTCGTCGCTCATTCGATCCGGCGACCACGCCGGCTCCCAGACCAGATTGACATTGACCACGCCGATGCCGGGAACGCTGGCGATCGCGTTCTCCACCATCTGCGGCAACTCGCCGGCCGCCGGGCAATTCGGCGTTGTCAACGTCATATCGACGTCCACGGCGCGGTCGTCCTTGATGTCGACCGTGTAGATCAGACCAAGCTCGTAGATGTCGGCCGGAATTTCCGGATCGAACACGGTCTTCAACGCGGCCACGATCTCGCCGCCAAGCCGCTCGGTTTCTTCCGGCGGCAATGCCGAATGGGTCGTCATGTTGCTGGTTTTGGCTTCGGCAATGTCGGTCATGAAAACAATTCCCCCGCCTTGATCAGCGCCTGGGCCAGATGGTCGACTTCTTCCCTCGTATTATACATCCCGAACGAGGCCCGGCACGTCGCCGTGACATTGAACCGCTCTAAAAGCGGCATCACGCAATGGGTGCCGGCCCGCACCGCGATCCCCTGCCGGTCGATCACGGTGGCGACGTCGTGGGGATGGGCGCCCTTCATCTCGAACGAGATCACCGGTCCCTTGCTGCGTGCCGTGCCGATCAGGCGCAGCGAATTGATCTCGCGCAGCCGTTCCTGGGCATAGGTCAGAAGGCCATGCTCATGGGCGGCGATGCGGTCCTTGCCGATCGAACTGACGTAGTCGATGGCCGCACCGAGGCCGATCGCCTCGACGATCGCCGGCGTTCCCGCTTCGAATTTGTGCGGCGGATCGCCATAGCTGACCCAATCCCTCGCAACCTCGCGGATCATCTCGCCTCCGCCGTTGAACGGCCGCATCGCCTCAAGATGGGCGTGCTTGGCGTAGAGCACGCCGATCCCGGTCGGGCCGTATAGCTTGTGACCGGTAAAGACGTAGAAATCGCAGTCGATGTCCTGCACGTCGATCGCCAGATGAACCGCGGCCTGGCTGCCGTCGACCAGCACGGGAATGCCGCGCCCGTGTGCGATCTGCACGACCTCTTTCACCGGCACGATGGTGCCGAGCGCGTTCGACATCTGGGTGATCGCGACCAGCCGGGTACGATCGGTCAGAAGCTTCTCGAATTCGTCGATCAGGAAGTTGCCTTCGTCGTCGACCGGCGCCCACTTGATGACGGCACCATGCCGTTCCCGGAGGAAATGCCAGGGCACGATGTTGGAATGGTGCTCCATGATCGAGATCACGATCTCGTCGCCGGCCTTGATGTTGGCTTCGCCCCAGGAATAGGCGACGAGGTTGATGGCCTCGGTCGCGTTGCGGGTGAAAACGATCTCCTCGCTGCGGCCGGCGTTGAGGAATTTTGCCACTTTGGCCCGGCCGCCCTCATAGGCCTCGGTCGCGGCATTGGCGAGGTAATGCAGCCCACGATGCACGTTGGCATATTCGCTCTTGTAGGCTTCGGTCATACGCTCCAGCACGGCATTGGGCTTCTGCGCCGAGGCCGCGTTGTCGAGATAGACCAGCGACTTGCCGTACACCTTGAGCGCCAGCGCGGGAAAATCCTCCCGTACTCTCGCAACATCGTATGAACCGTTCGAGACCGCCGGATGGGTCATCTCTTGCCTATTCCCTCGCCATTAAGTCCGCGCCTGGTGCGCGTCCCAAGGAACGAGCCTTCCATTGTTTTCCCTCTTCCTTCGAGGCGGCCGCAGCACGGCCTCCCCGGGATCGGGATCCATCATCCACGCGCCGCCAGCCAGCGCTCGGCCGCGGCGATCGCGAGTTCGCGCAAGCCGTCATTGGCGATCGATTCGATCGCCTCGCCGACAAAGGCCTGGATCAGCAGCGCCTGCGCCTGCTTTTCGGAAAGGCCGCGCGCCCGCAGATAGAACAGCAGACTTTCGTCCAGCGCGCCGGTGGTCGCGCCATGGCCGCAGGTGACGTCGTCGGCGAAGATCTCCAGCTCCGGCTTGTTGTCCGCCTCGGCCTCGTCGGACAACAGCAGCGCCCGCGTCATCATCTTGGCGTCGGTCTTCTGCGCCTTGGGGCGGACGATGATGCGGCCCTGAAACACTGAATGCGCCCGATCGTCGACCACCGCGCGGAAGATCTCGCGGCTGGCGCAGTTCGGCACCGCATGATCCAGGAACAGCGTGGTGTCGGCATGTTGCCGGCCATTGAGCAGATTGACGCCATGGGTCTCGACCCGCGAACCCTCGCCCGCGAACGCGACCACGGCCTGATAGCGGCTCACATGCGATCCGCTGGTCATGCCGAAGGTGTTGAAATGCGCTTTGGCGCCCAGCGTCACGACCGCGGAGGAAATGTTGAAGGCGTCGCGGCCGTCTTCGATCAGGCGAACATGGTCAAGCCGCGCGCGGTCGCCGATCGCAAGCACCAGCGAATCGTGGACCTGATAGGCGTTGGCACCATCTGCGGCGATGTAGCTTTCCACCAGCGTCGCGCCCGCAGCCTTGCCTATCCTCAGCAAAGACCGCGTGAACATCGCCGCCGGGCGGCCGCCGCTGGCGATGTGGACGATATGCAGAGGTTTTGTCAGTAAGGCGCCGTCGGCGACGTCAATGACCAGGCCGTCGGTCATCATCGCGCTGTTGAGCGCCACCATCGGATCGGAATCATCGGTCGCGAACAGTTGCGTGGTGAGCGCGGCATCGCCCTCATCCAGCGCGTCGCGCAGCGTCCGGAGGCCAAGTCCCTGTTCCGGATCGGCGAGGTCGGACAGTCTTGGCGCGAATGCTCCGTCCACCAGCACCAGCCGCCGCACGCCATCGATCGCGTGCAGCTTGAGGGCGGCGCCAGCGCGCTTCAGCGCGGCCGCGTCGGGCGCATCTGCCGGCGCCAGTACCTCGCGCATCAGCGCGCGCAGATCGGTGTATTTCCAATCCTCGATGCGCCGGTGCGGCAGGCCCGCGCGCAGGTAAGCCTCGAATGCCTGCCGCCTGATCTCGGCGACCTGGCCGGTGCCGGGCAGCCGATCCCGCGCGAGGGCGAAGACATCGCTCAATGCGCGACCGGTCTCGGTTTTTGCCAGTGCAAGGTTCATCATCAATCCGTTGATCAGGCCGCGTCTTCGAACTGCGCGTAGCCGGAAGCCTCGAGTTCCAGCGCAAGTTCCTTGCCGCCGCTTTTCACCACGCGCCCCTTCGACATCACATGCACGAAATCGGGCACGATGTAGTTCAAGAGCCGCTGGTAGTGCGTGATCACCACCATCGCACGGTCGGGCGAGCGCAGCGCGTTGACGCCGTCGGCGGCGACCCGCAACGCGTCGATGTCGAGACCGGAATCCATTTCGTCTAGAATGCAGAGGCTCGGCTCGAACAGCGCCATCTGCAGGATCTCGTTGCGTTTCTTTTCGCCGCCGGAGAAGCCGACATTGACGCCGCGCTTCAGCATGTCGTGGGGAATATTGAGGCTGCTCGCAACCGCGCGCACCTTCTTGAGAAAATCGGGCGTGGAATACTCGCTTTCGCCGCGCGCCTTGCGCTGCGCGTTCAAGGCGGTGCGCAGGAAGGTCATGGTCGCAACACCCGGAATTTCCACCGGGTACTGAAACGCGAGAAACACGCCCCTGGCCGAGCGTTGATCCGGTGACATCCCGAGCAGGTCTTCACCCTCGAACAGGATTTCGCCGCCGGTGACCTCATAGCCCGGCTTGCCGGCGATGACGTGGCTCAGGGTCGATTTGCCGGAACCGTTCGGTCCCATGATGGCGTGCACCTCACCCCGGTTCACGGTGAGCGAAAGCTCATGCAGGATCTCGCGATCCTCGACCCGAACCTGCAGATTTTTGACTTCGAGCAATGCCATTACCTAGTTCCATTTTTCCTTGTGCCGGGGAGCGCCGCAGGCCGCAGGCCACGGCCGTCTCGGATGAGGCGCTATCCCACCGAGCCTTCCAGCGAGATCGAAATCAGTTTCTGCGCCTCGACCGCGAATTCCATCGGCAGTTGCTGCAGCACGTCCTTGACAAAGCCGTTGACCACGAGGCCGACGGCCTCTTCCTGCGACAGCCCGCGCTGCACGCAGTAAAACAGCACATCTTCGGAAATCTTCGAGGTGGTGGCCTCGTGCTCGAACAGCGCCGACGAATTCTTGGCCTCGACATAGGGCACGGTGTGCGCGCCGCATTTGTTGCCGATCAGAAGCGAATCGCAGGCGGTGAAATTGCGTGCATTGGTTGCCTTGCGGTGCGCCGTGACCAGTCCGCGATAGGTGTTTTGCGACACACCCGCGGCAATGCCCTTGGAGATGATCCGGCTCGTGGTGTTCTTGCCGAGGTGAATCATCTTGGTGCCGGAATCGACCTGCTGGTGGCCGTTCGAAATCGCGATCGAGTAGAATTCGCCGCGCGAATTGTCGCCGCGCAGGATGCAGCTCGGATATTTCCAGGTGATCGCCGAGCCGGTCTCGACCTGGGTCCAGGAAATCTTCGAATTGCTGCCGCGGCAATCGCCGCGCTTGGTGACGAAATTGTAGATGCCGCCCTTGCCCTCGGAATTTCCGGGATACCAGTTCTGCACCGTCGAATATTTGATCTCGGCATCGTCGAGCGTGACCAGTTCGACCACCGCGGCGTGCAACTGGTTTTCGTCGCGCTGCGGCGCGGTACAGCCTTCGAGATAGCTGACGTAAGCGCCCTTGTCGGCGATGATCAGGGTGCGCTCGAACTGGCCGGTGTTGCGCTCGTTGATGCGGAAATAGGTCGACAATTCCATCGGACAGCGCACGCCCGGCGGCACATAGACGAACGAGCCATCGGAGAACACCGCCGAGTTCAGGGTCGCGAAGAAATTGTCCGAGGTCGGTACCACGGAACCAAGATACTTCTTCACCAGTTCGGGATGCTCGCGGATCGCTTCGGAGATCGGCATGAAGATCACGCCGGCCCGCTTCAGTTCCTTCTGGAACGTGGTCGCGACCGAGACCGAATCGAACACGGCGTCAACCGCGATTTTCCGCTCGCCCTCCGGGCGTACCACGCCTTCCAGCATCTCGACTTCGCGGAGCGGAATGCCGAGCTTTTCATAGGTCTTGAGGATTTCGGGATCGACCTCGTCGAGCGAACCGAGCTCCTTCTTCTTCGGCGCGGAATAGTAATAGAGATCCTGGTAATCAATCCTGGGATAATGAACCCGCGCCCATTGCGGCTCGGTCATGGTCAACCAGCGCCGATACGCCTCAAGACGCCATTCCAGCATCCAGGCCGGCTCGTTCTTTTTTGCGGAAATGAACCGGACGGTATCTTCCGACAGCCCCTTCGGGGCCTTGTCGGATTCGATAAGCGTCTCAAATCCATATCGATATTGATCGACGTCGATCCGGCGAACCCGATCGACCGTCTCCCGTACGGCAGCCATTCCATCCTCCGCTCGCGGTTTCAAGGACCGCGGTGGATCAGTTCCAGACGTCTATTACGATGTTTTTCTGTCGAAATCACCTGCTTAGAACCGTTCAAGCCGTGTTTCGTCATGCTTTAAGTAGGGTACCGGCGAGCTTTCGCCAAGCCTCCAGGCAGCGATCAATGTCCGCATCTGAGGTGGACCAGCCCAGACTGAGCCGCACCGCTCCCTTTGCCAACTCGGGACCTGCCCCCATGGCCGCGAGCACATGGGAGGGTTGAACTTTCCCTGATGAACAGGCGGAGCCTGAGGAAACCGCGATTCCCGCGAGATCAAACCCGATCACGGCGGTTTCTGCCCTGAGACCGGGAACCGTAAACAGAGTGGTATTGGGTAACCGCGGTACCTCGTCGGAGAATACGATCATCCCGGCGGTCTCGCGCAACCCATGCTCGAGCCGGTGGCGTTGGCCTTCGAGGCGACCGCAGCCGGCTTGCAGGGCCACGGCGGCGGCCTTGACGGCCGCGCCAAAACCGGCAATTCCCGCGACATTCTCGGTTCCCGCCCGGCGTCCCAGCTCCTGACCGCCACCGCGCAGCAGCGGCTCCAGCCCGAACACGCCCTCGGCGGCAATGAGCGCCCCGACGCCCTTGGGGCCGCCAACCTTGTGCGCGGACAGCGTCAACAGATCGGCATTCAGGGTGTCGATGCCAAAAGGCCATTTTCCGAACGCCTGGATCGCATCCACATGCAGCACGCCGCCGGCGGCATGCACCAGCGCCGCCGCTTCGGCCACCGGCTGCAGCGCGCCGGTTTCGTTGTTGGCCAGCATCACCGACACCAGCGCCGGGGGGCCGCTCTCGAGCATCGCCCGCAGACGCGCCAGATCGAGCACGCCCGCGCGGGTCACGCCGATGCTGTCGATCGCATCGGCTGCAAACCGGCCGCCGGCGAGCACCGACGCATGCTCGATGGCCGAGACCAGCAATCGGCTGGCTGGCGACCCGAAGGCTCGGCGAAGCCCCGGCGTCAGCGCCAGCGCGTTCGCCTCGGTTCCACCCGATGTAAACACGACGTTTCGAGCCTGCGCGCCGACGGCGTCGGCGATCGCGGTCCTCGCGTCCTCGACCAGTTTGCGCGCCTGGCGGCCCTCGGCGTGCACCGAGGAAGGATTGCCGGCGAGATCCCACGCCGCCGCCATCGCCTCCCGGGCCTCGCGGCGAAGCGGCGTGGTCGCGTTCCAGTCGAGATAGACCCGGTCAGGCATGAACTACTATATTACCTATCAGCCATCATTGGCGCTTGAAGCAGGCGTTGTCGGAGCGCGCAGCCATTATGGCAACTGGTAATCGGGCCGCCGCCGCGCAATCGACGGCTAACGTGTTGAGCGCGCTTCCGGATGTTCAAACCCCTTGCTTTTTGCCCCTCGCCTCATGCTAAGAACGCGCCCACCAGTTCACCCCGCGCCGTTCGCGCATCGCCAAACGACGCCTGATCACCGCTTCTGCCAGGTTCATCTGACAGCCAGATGGAGCCAGCACAAAGCCGGTCGATTGCCAAGGATCACTGATGCCCGAAGTCATTTTCACCGGCCCGGCAGGCCGCCTTGAAGGCCGTTATCATCCGGCGAAGCAGAAGAACGCGCCGATCGCCATGATCCTGCATCCGCATCCGCAGTTTCACGGCACCATGAATCACCAGATCATCTACCAGTGCTATTACGCCTTCGCTCATCGCGGATTTTCGGTGCTGCGCTTCAATTTTCGCGGCGTCGGCCGCAGCCAGGGATCGTTCGACCATGGCACCGGCGAACTCTCGGACGCGGCCTCCGCGCTCGACTGGGCGCAGACCATCAACCCGGAAGCGCGCGCCTGCTGGGTCGCGGGTTTCTCGTTCGGGGCCTGGATCGGAATGCAATTGCTGATGCGCCGGCCGGAAGTCGAAGGCTTCATCTCGATCGCGCCGCCGGCCAATCTCTACGACTTCTCGTTCCTGGCGCCCTGCCCGTCGTCCGGGCTGATCGTGCATGGCGAGAGGGATGCGGTGGTGCCCCCCAAGGACGTCAACACGCTGGTCGAGAAGCTCAAGACCCAGAAGGGCATTGTCATCGACCAGCAGATCATCCCGGGCGCGAACCATTTCTTCGACGGCAAACTGCAGCCGCTGATGGAAACGGTAACCGGCTATCTTGACATGCGGCTTGCCAACGTCCGCTGACCGGCTAACGGGCCATAGCGTTTTCGAGCGAAGTGGGCACCGGTTCGCATGAAGAAAACGCGTCAAACAGGCTAAGGCCGGGCAATCACGCCGCCGGTCATCGGGATCGGGACCCCGGTCGTGGCAGGATAGCTGAGCGGCAGCCCCTTGAGGCCCCGCGCCGCCAGGAAGCCGAAGGCCTGGGCCTCGATGGCGTCGGCCGACCAGCCCAGCGCATCGGCGGCCTCGACGCTCACCGGCGCCAACCGCTCGCGCAGCATTCTCAGCATGGTCAGGTTGAGGGCGCCGCCGCCGGCAACGATCCAGCTTTTGGGCGTTTTTGGCAGCAGCGGGACGATCCGAGCGATAGCTGAGGCGGTGAAGGCGGTCAGCGTCGCGGCGCCGTCGGCCGGCGGCATCGGGCGCAGTACCAGCGAGGCGAAATCGTTGCGGTCGAGCGATTTGGGTGCCGGCCGCACAAAGAACGGATGCTCCAGCGCCCGCGAAATCCAGGCATCGTCGGCCGTGCCCTGCGCCGCCATGCGGCCTTCGCAGTCGAACAATTGGCCCATGGTGCGGAACATGTAATCGTCCAGCAGCGCATTGCCGGGCCCGGTATCGCAGGCGATCAGGGTATCGGCGCCGTCGATATAGGTGATGTTGGAAACGCCGCCGATATTGACCACGACAATCGGTCCGTCCCGTTGCAGCGACTGCGCCAGCGCGCGATGATAGACCGGCACGAACGGCGCGCCCTGGCCGCCGGCGGCGACGTCGGCGGCGCGGAAATCATGCATGACAGGGATATGAATGGCCCTGGCAAGCGCCGCGGCATCGCCGATCTGCACGGTCAGTTTCTGCGCCGGCCGGTGCAGCACGGTCTGGCCGTGGAAACCGACGATGTCGATGTCCTCGCAGGAAATGTGGTTCTGCGCGGTAAAGGCGGCGACGGCCTCCGCATGCGCGATCGTGACGGCGCGCTCGGCCTCGCGCAGGATGCCCGGCCGGGCATCGCGCTGCGGCAGGTCGACGGCTTCCGTCAGCGCCTGGCGCAGCAGGTCGCGTTCCCGCTCGGTGTAGGGCCGGTAGCCGGAAGGGCCAAAGCCCTTCACCTGCTTGCCGTCGGTTTCGATCAAGGCGACGTCGACCCCGTCGAGCGAGGTACCGCTCATCAGACCGATTGCCGTCATCATCATGGTCAAAATGCCTTCGCGGCGCCTGCCCTGACGCCCCTGCTTGTGTCAAACAAGCACATCTTATAATGCCACAGCGCACCCGGCTGCGGCAGCCCTATTCCGCGGTGGCTCGGCAGTTTGGTGCAAATAACGTGAAATTAGAATGATCAGAGTTGCATACAAATGAGCGCATTTAAATCAGATTTCCTGAACACCCTGCAGGATCGCGCCTTCATTCACCAATGCTCAGATTTCGCGGGCCTCGACGCGCTGGCCGCGAAGGGCGAGGCCACCGCCTATGTCGGCTACGACTGCACCGCGCCGTCGCTGCATATCGGCAATTACCTCACCATGATGATGCTGTACTGGCTGCAGCAAAGCGGCAACAAGCCGATCACGCTGATGGGCGGCGGCACCACCATGGTCGGCGATCCCTCCGGCAAGGACGAATCGCGGGCGATCCGCAGCATCGAGGAAATCGAGGCCAACAAGGCCAGCATCCGCGGCGTGTTCGCCAAGGTGCTGCGCTACGGCTCCGGCGCCAGCGACGCGATCATGCTCGACAATGCCGAATGGCTGACCCGGCTGAAATGGATCGAGATGCTGCGCGATATCGGCCGGCATTTTTCGGTCAACCGGATGTTGACGATGGACTCCGTGCGGCTGCGTCTCGAACGCGAGCATGAAATGAGCTTCATCGAATTCAACTACATGGTCTGCCAGGCCTATGATTTCGTGGAACTGTCGCGGCGCGTCGGTTGCCGGCTGCAGATGGGCGGCTCGGACCAGTGGGGCAATATCGTCAACGGCGTCGACCTCGGCCGCCGCATGGGCACGCCGCAATTGTTTGCGTTGACGACGCCCCTGCTCACCACGGCGTCGGGCGCGAAGATGGGCAAGACCGCCCAGGGCGCGATCTGGCTCAACGCCGACGAATGCAGTCCCTACGATTTCTGGCAATACTGGCGCAATGTCGAGGATGCCGACGTCGTCAAATTTCTCAAGCTGTTCACGATCCTGCCGCTCGCCGAGATCGAGCGCTTGGCGCAACTCAGCGGCGCGGAGATCAACGAGGCGAAAAAGGCCCTGGCGGATGCCGCCACCACGCTTCTCCACGGCGCCGAGGCGGCGCGGCTCGCCTCGGAAACCGCCCGACAGACCTTCGAGGAAGGCGCGATCGCCGAGCATCTTCCCTCCGTGGCAGTGCCACGCAGCGAACTCGAATCCGGCATCGGCGTGCTGGTCGTGTTCGTCAGGGCAGGCCTCGTCGGATCGAATGGCGAAGCGCGGCGCCAGATCAAGGGTGGCGGCCTGCGCGTCAACGATGTTGCGGTCATCGACGAAAAGATGGTCCTGAAATCTTCGGATCTCACGCCGGAAGGCGTCATCAAGCTGTCGCTCGGCAGGAAACGCCACGTCCTGCTCAGGCCTGCATAGGTGCATTCGTCCAAGACCCCTGCTCCTTGCCGATGAAACGCGCTCCTTGATGCGCATGGATCAGGATGCCGTGAGCGAACGAGCCGCGATCAAACCGCAGAAGCCGGCCCGCGTGGCGCTCGGCGTATTGGCGCTGTGTTTTACGCTGTCGGTGCTCGGCCGCGGCCTCGGCGAGAGCTTTACGGTGTTTCTCAAGCCGATCTCCGAGAGTTTCGGCTGGGATCGCGCCGAGGTGGTTTCGGTCTATTCGCTGTCCGCGCTCGCCGGAGGACTGGCGGCTCCGCTGGTCGGCCGGCTGTTCGACCGTTCGGGGCCACGCACCGTCTATTCGCTCGGACTGTTTCTGCTGGGCGCGGCGTTCCTGATCGCAGGCCTTGCCCAGCACCTCTGGCAATTCGAGCTCAGCCTCGGACTCTGCGTTGGCATCGGCATCGCCTTTATCGGCAACGTGCCGAATTCGATCCTGCTCGGCCGCTGGTTCGGCCCGCGACTGCCGACCGCCATGGCGGTGGTGTATTCCGCGACCGGCGCCGGCGTGCTGATCCTGTTGCCGGCGTCGCAAATCCTGATCGATCGTGCCGGCTGGCGCGGCGCCTACCAGACTTTCGGCGGCATCGTGCTGCTGTTGCTGGTGCCGCTATTGGTGCTGCCGTGGCGCTTGTTCTCCGGCGGATCGCCACACCTGGTCAAGAGCACCACCGCCGACCTCGGCGACGAGGGCTGGACGCTGCTGAGCGCGATGCGCCATCACGCCTTCTGGGCGTTGTTCTCGACCTTCTTTTTCACCGCGATCGGGATGTATGCCATCGCGCCGCAGGTCGTCGCCTATCTGATCGATGCCGGATTTCCGCCGCTGCAGGCGGCGACGGCGTGGGGATTCAGCGGCGTCGTGCTGCTGTTCGGCATGCTCGGCGTCAGTTCGCTCGACGGCATCATCGGCCGCAGGCCGTCGGTATTGTTCAGCTATGCACTGTCGATCGTCGGAATCCTGATGCTATGGGCGCTGCAATGGTACCCGAACTTCTGGGTGCTGACCGGTTTCGTGGTGTGCTTCGGCAGCATGATCGGATCGCGGGGCCCGCTGCTCACGGCGACCGCGATGAAGATCTTTCGCGGCGAACGGCTTGGAACGATCTACGGCACCATTTCGATCGGCAGCGGTCTCGGATCGGCGTTCGGCTCCTGGAGCGGCGGTCTGATCCACGACTGGACCCACAGCTATAATCCCGTGATCGTATTCGCGCTGATCGCCGTGCTGCTCGGCATGATCCCGTTCCTGCTAGTGCCGGCGCTGCGGCAATAGGCGCAGCGAGGTGACGGTCAGTTGTTGTTCGGCGGAAACTCGACCGGGTTGTTCTGCTTGCCGGTGTTGAATTCGAAGATTTTCCGCAACACCCCCGGCGCCATCGCCGAAATCGGATTGACGCGAAGCACCGGCTGGCCGAGCGTGCCGACGACCTCATAGGTAACTCCGATCAGCCCTTCGTTGCTGCCGCCGCCAAGGAACAGGCCGACGATCGGAATCTGGCCGAACATGTTGTTCAGCCCGTACATCGGAACGAAGGTGCCGCTCATGCGCACCTGGTTTGCGGAATCGATGCTGCCTTCGATGGTCCCGCCGATCATCGGGCCCTTCAGGACGCCCTCCCGGATCGTGAGCTGGCCGTTTTGGCGGGTGAACTCCGCGCGCATGCGCGAGAAGGAGACGCCGTTCTGGACCCCGGTTGGTCCGCCCGCGGCCACGCGGTCGAGCGCCGCCTCGCCCTTGACCGAAAAATTGCCGACGATGATCAGGCCGTCTTTGGCGCTGGGTTCGACGGTGGGCGGATCCATCGCCAATTGCAGCTGGCCGCCCACCACCTTGGAATAAGTGTCGGTGAAACGGAAGAAGGCGCCGGCGTCATTGGTCTCGAGATAGATCACCTCGCGTCCCGGCGTGGGCCGCCGGAAATCTCCGGTCAGCGGCGTATCGCGCCCGAGCTTGCCGTTGAGCGTAAAGGCTTTGATCGCTCCGTTGCGCCGCGACAGCTTGACGTCGACGCTGCGCAGCGCCTCGCCATAGAAGCCGGCAACGGCGCCGAGCTTCAGATCCACATCGAGATCGACATTCTTGGGTTTGCTCTTGGGGTCGACTTCGCGGCCGGAAATGGCCGATTTGATGAAGCCGCGGCCGTCGAACACATCGCCGCGCATCGTCACTTTCAGCACGCCATCGGGGCCCCGTTCGGCCTTCAGCGAGGTCTTGTCGCCTTCCGAGGGCGAATAGGTCGGGAAGTTGACGTTCATGACGTCGTTGTTCTGATCGACCTCGATCGACCCCTTGATCGACACGCCGCCACCATCGATGACGATGTCTTCGAGCCGGGTCGATTGCGGCTTCTGCACCACGTTGAACACGGCGTGGCCCGACTTGCCCGGCAACTTCACCCAACCCGGCAGTATATTGTCGAGCTTCAACGAGGTCAGGTCGGCGTCGACGCCGATGCGACTGTCATGGTCCGCCCCGCCGATCTTGCCGTTCAGCTTGACCGGTAGCGCGCCGCTCACCCCGGGGCCGAGGTCCAGGCCAAGGCGCGCGCGGCTCGCATCATCGAGCGTCGCCTGCAATTTGATATCGGCGTCGCCCTCGCTCGGCTTGCGGTAGTCCAGCGAGGCCGCCTGCCCGTTGATCCGGACGTCGCCCTTGACCTGATAGCCCTGGTTGTTGGCAACGACCTTGAGCGCATTGGCTTCGAGCTTCTGATTCATCACCAGATGATCGGCCGCGAATCCGTTGAGGTCGGCTGTAATGGCGTAGGTCGTGTCGGCCTTGGTGAGTTCGCGCTGGATCGGCATGTTGAGCGTGACCAGCGCGGAAACTGTACCCTTGCTGGTGTTCGGATCGATTTTGGTGCTGGAAAATTCACTGAGGCGATCGGAGGCGAGAATTTCGGCCGCGGCCGGCACCGGTCCGTCGACCCGGAACTTGACCCTGGCCGGTGCGGGCTTCGGTGCCATGTCGGGCACCTCAAATACCAGATCGCTGATCGTCAGCTTGCGGCCCGCCGGCGTGTCGGCCGCGGCCTGCCCGATGGTCACGGTCGCGGTGCGGCCGGTTACATGGGCTTTCAAATCCGCATCGCGTACCAACGGCAGATCATCCACCGGCCGCAACGTCACGCCGCTGGCGATGATGTTGACGGCGAGGCCGTCGTCCGGAATCGGCGGTCCCCGTCGCGAAAGATTGTGGACCGGCGAATTGACGCCGATCTCGATGCGCTGAAGCGAGCCGCGTTCGACCCGTTCGATCACCCATTCGCGAACTTCGGGAACGATCAGGATCGGCCACATCCGCTTCAGCGCCGACGCCGACATCGGCGTTCCGGCAAAGCCGAGCGTGAGGCGCGGCTCTCCCGAATAGTCGATGCTGCCGGTTCCGGCGATGCCGATTTCGCCATTGCTGATATCGGCCTGGGTCAACAGCACGCGACGCTTTTGCGTATCGAATCGCAGGCCGATGGCGATGCGGTTGAAGATCAGCGGCTGCTCGCCTTCGGCTCCCGCCAGCACGATGGTGCCGCCACTGAAGCCCATCTGCCAATCCGGGATGCTGCCGTTGGGTGGCTCGAGATGCGCCAGCAGGGTGATGCGGTTCGAACCGGAAACGATCTTGAACGGCGCGACCAGCACGCGCCGCCCGGCATCCCATTCGACATCCATCTCCGCTGAATCGATCGACATCGGATAGTCGGGGGTATCGCTGTCGATGATGTGGCCGGCGCCGGTGCTGATCTTGCCGCGGAAATAGGTCGGCAGCCCGTCCCGGCCCAGTTCGCCCTTCAGTTCGCCGGTGAGCCGCAGATCGGCGCTGTAAGTCAGATCCTTCAATCGCAGCGCCAGCAGGATGTTCGACGTCGAGACCTTGTCGGCGCGAATATCGACCGAGCGCACGCCGTTGGCGGGAGCCCCGATCGCCACGCGAAGCGACCATGCCTGGCGGCCTTCTTCCCCGACACTCAGCGCAACCCCGCCGCCATGCGGCCGACGAAGGCTGAGGCTGATGTTTTCGAACTTCCATTTGTTGCCACGCTGCTCGTCGTCAACAATCAGGTTGCCGTTCTTCAGGCCGATTTCGTTGAGGTTCTGCCCGTCCAGCCCGGTCAGGCTCAGGCTGTCGAGCCAGTCGAGGCCGGCCAGCAGTCCGTTCGGCGTATCGCGGCTATCGGCCGCGGCTGCGGTCGCGGCCGGCGATGCCGAGGGAACCGCGGCGGATCCAGGCGATGGCGACCCGCCTGGCAACGGCGCGGGGGCGGCGGTGGTTCGTTTCGAGGCGACACCGGTCGCCAGCGGTCGAGCATTGTCGCCGGTGGAAACCGTGACGTAGCCGTCCGGCGTAATCCGCACCGAGAGTTCGGCATCCACCAGATTGAGGCTCTCGGCGCGAAGGCGTCCCATCAGCAGCGCCGTGCCAGACAGCCTGACCTCGGCCTTCGGGGCGCTCGCCACGATGGCATGGTCGCGATCCCTGACGATGATATCGCGGATGCGCACGGCGATGCGAATCCGGCCGGCCCGCTCGATCTGGGTACCTCCGACTTCGACCGTATTGCCGTTGCCGATATTGTCCTCGATCGCCGCGGCGAGCCACGGCGTGGCCATTTCGAGATTGATCGGACCGGCCCCAAGCCGCCACCACAGCGCGCCGAAACTTGCGGCGAAGATCACCATCAGGGCCGCGATCGCGATGGCAAGACGCTTTATCCAGCGCTCGCCGGCGAGCCATCGGCTCAGCGCGCCAAACCGATCGCCAAGCCGGTGAAGGCCCGAGTCCGACCTCGACAACAGCCGGCGCGCGCGATAGCGCGCCGCCTCGTCGTGCTCCTGATCCCAATCGGCCTCGTCCAACGGCAGAGGTTGGACGTCAGCGCGCGGATTCGAACCCTGGGGCGACGTATTCCTTGCCATTGCCTCTCGGTGCTGGCGGTGACTGGAAGGGTGATTGCCGCCAAGATGGCGCCCGTCGACTGGTAACGGGCGTTCCTGTACCGGCATCGCTGCCATTCCCTAATTAATACTGTTACACGTCATCCGGCCCAAGCGGCAGATTCAACGAGTGGACGAGCGGTGTGTCGGGTTCCTTGTAACCTTATTCCGAGGCCATCAGACTTGCCCAGCGGCCGGCTCGATTTGAGCCTGCCGGGACTCGACCCGCAATAGCCTAATGATTGATCCGCCGAAAGCGACGAAAGGAAGGCGTATGTCCAAGAAAACGCGCAAGAAATCCTCCAAGGAAACCCTTAAAAAGGCGTCCGGGAAGGCGGCCCGCGCGCCATCGAATACATCAACCAAAACGCGAGCCGCGAAATCCCCCGGCAAGTCCGGCAAGAAGACCGGCAAACCGGCCGGGACTGCGCGTCCGAAAATCACGCGCCAGCCTGCCTCCAATAAACCCTCAAAATCGTCCCTTCCCAAGGCCGCGGCGGCGCGGAAGGCGGCCGAATCGAACGCGGCCGCGGCGACGCCCGATATCCGGTCCCTGACCGAGGGCGCACCGGCGCCCGCCTTCCGCCTGCCCCGCGATGGCGGCGACATTGTCTCGCTCGAGGACTTTTCCGGTCGCAGGCTGGTGCTGTTTTTCTATCCCCGCGCGGACACGCCGGGCTGCACCCGTGAGGCGATCGACTTCACGCGACTGGCCAGCGCGTTCGCCGAAAACCGAACCGCCGTACTGGGAGTCTCGGCCGACCCGCCGAAGGCCCAGGAAGCCTTTCGCGCCAAGCACCAACTGATGACGCCTCTTGCTTCGGATGAGACCCACGGCATGCTCGAGACCTACGGGGCCTGGGGCGAAAAATCCATGTATGGAAGGACCTTCCACGGCATTCTTCGCACCACGGTATTGATTGGCGAGGATGGCCGGATCATCCGGATCTGGCGCAACGTGAAAGTCGACGGCCACGCCGACGACGTGTTCGCAGCCGTTCGCGCCCTGTAATTTGAATCGACCCCGTTTTCTAAAAATTAACCATGAGAAGGTCAAATCATCCCGTCAATTCAGCCGTACGGAACTGATCTCCGACCGGCGCGGGAGTGCCGATGTCGTACCGTACCGGTCACCATGCTGAGTATCCCCAACATCACCCACATGATCACGGCAGGACTTCCGCTCGCCGACCGCCGGTAAGTCACGCGACAAACGCCACACCCCGCGGACAGGGCGACTACACCCTTGTCCATGCCGGCAAGCAGGTGCGGTTCGGCCCCGTGGTGTTCTGGATCGTGGTCGGCACGGTGACCATGCTGGGCATCTGGTCGGCCGCGACCGCGACTTATTTCGCTTTTCGCGACGACGTTCTGACCCGGCTGATCGCGCGCCAGGCGGAGATGCAGTACGCCTATGAGGACCGCATCGCCGAACTGCGGGCCAGGATCGACCGTACCACGAGCCGCCAGTTGCTCGATCAGGAACAGTTCGATCAGAAGCTCGACCAGATCATGCGCCGCCAGACCACGCTTGAATCCCGCGCCAGCGCACTCGGCGCCATCCCCGACATCACCGGATCGATCAGGCCATCGGCGCGAGCCGGCGGCGCGGCCGAGCCGGCAAGCTCGGCAACGCCAAAGCCTTCGCCGATCAGCGACACCGTGACCTTTGTAGCGCCGCCGGATCGCGAGGCCCGGCTGGAATCGCGCGCGCCGGCCGCCGTCAAGCCGTCGCCGAACCAGTTCGCGAAAGTCGGGGGTGTCGACAACGTGCTTGCCCGCCTGCAGAACTCGCTCGATCAGGTCGAGAGCCGGCAGATGGCCGCGCTCACCTCGGCGGAAGACGGCATGGAATCGCGCGTGCGCCGGATGCGCGGCGTCATCTCCGATCTCGGCCTCGACATGGCGCATCTGGAAGCCGCGACACCGCGCGCGGGCATGGGCGGTCCCTACATTCCGGTCAAGCTTGCGGCCAATTCCGGCCCGTTCGAGCGCGAGCTCTATCGGATCAATATCACCCGCGCTCAGATGGACCGCCTCAACCGCACCCTCGCATTGGTACCCTACCGCAAGCCGGTGGTCGGCGAAGTCGAGTTCACCTCGGGCTTCGGGATCCGCACCGATCCGTTCCTTGGCCGGCCGGCGATGCACACCGGTCTCGATTTCCGCGCCGCGCAGGGCGATCCGGTGCGCGCGACCGCAAACGGCAAAGTGGCTTCGGCGGGATGGGCCGGCGGCTACGGTCGCATGGTGGAGGTCGATCACGGCAACGGATTGTCGACCCGCTACGGCCATCTGTCGGAGATCGACGTCAAGGTTGGCGATCCCATCAAGATCGGACAGGTGATCGGCGCGGTCGGCTCAACCGGCCGCTCGACCGGCCCGCATCTGCACTACGAAACCCGCATCGACGGCGAAGCGGTCGACCCGCAAAAATTCCTCCGCGCCGGAGTGCGCCTCAGCGCGGGTTGATCTGGTTTCTGGTTTTGACGCGTTTTCTTCACGCGAACCGGTACCCACTTCGCTCGAAAACGCTATAGCGCAACGCAGCCGGGCTTAGTGGCTGATCTCGTGGCCGACTTCACCGGTGATGATGTCGCCGAACAGCTCCCAGGTCACGCCGTTGAACCGCATCAGCTGCATTTGCTCAACCGGGAAATAGTCGTCCGGTGACGTGTTGATCGTGATTCCCGGCAGCAGCATCTCGCTTCTGAAGTCCTTCAGGTTGGCGGCCTGCTTCATGATATTCTCGCGCGTCAGATCATCGCCGCACTGCTTGAGAACCTGCACCATCGCTTCCGATTCCACGTAAGCATAGGCATTGTTGGCGTTGGTCTTGTCGCCGTCGGGATAATATTTGTCCATGAACGCCGCCCATTTCTTCACGCCTGGATCGTCCTTCCAGGTCGGGTCGGTCGGATCCTTGACATACGCGGTCGAGATAATGCCCTTCGAATATTCCAGGCCGGCAGGTTTCAACACCGAGGCGATCGTGGTTGCAGTGTTGGCAAGGAAGAATTTCGGTTTCCAGCCGAGCTCGCCGACCTTCCGGATCGCCTGCGCCGAGCCCTTCGGCGCGGCCCAGGAGAAGAAGATGTCGGCGCCGGAATCATGCAGCGCGACGATCTGGGAATCGATCGAGGGATCGCTCACCTCATAGGATTTATCGGCGATGATCATGCCGGCCTTGTCGCCCAGGCCATCCTTCAACCCCTTGAACTGATCCTTGCCGGCATCATCATCCTGCCAGAACACCGCGATCTTGCTGTTGGGATAGTGCTCCAGGATGTATTTCGCGTAGATGTGACCCTCGCTCTGGTAGTTGGGCTGAAAACCCATGGTCCAGGGGAAGTTCTTGGGGTCGCCGAATTTGGTGGCGCCGGAGGCGACGAACAGTTGCGGCACCTTCTTGGCGTTCATGTATTTTTCGATGGCCGAGTTGGACGGCGTGCCGAGCGACTGGAATATCAGCAGCACCTCGTCGCTTTCCACCAGCTTGCGCGCCTGTTCGATCGCCTTGGGCGGGCTGTAGGCATCGTCATAGGAGATGAAGTTGATCTTGCGGCCGTTGATGCCGCCTTCCGCATTGACCATGTTGAAGAAGGCGGCT